>Ga0335077_10007715_pt1 | contig 13319 bp, 8 predicted proteins | sample Lox_Sample_31_FD_207151 | JGI IMG/M metagenome (GOLD analysis project Ga0335077, IMG submission 207151) | Soil microbial communities from Loxahatchee National Wildlife Refuge, Florida, United States - Lox_Sample_3.1 | ecosystem: Environmental > Terrestrial > Soil > Wetlands | place: USA: Florida... | reverse complement strand
CGGAGCACTAGCACGCTCTTGCAAAGGGTACTAATCGCCGTCAGGTTGTGCGAAACAAAAGCCAGCGTGGCTCCGTTGCGAACAAACTCCTGCATCTTGGCAAAACACTTTTCCTGGAAATGATAGTCACCGACACTCAATACTTCATCAATGATGAGGACCTCGGGATTCACGTGAGCCGCGACGGCAAAGCCCAGCCGGGCATGCATCCCGGAGGAATAGCGCTTAACAGGCGTGTCAAGAAAGTCTTTAAGTTCGGAGAATTCCACGATTTCGTCGAATTTCTGATCAATTTCGGATCGTTTCATCCCGAGGATGGTACCGTTCAGATAAATGTTCTCTCGTCCAGTCAGGTCAGGGTGAAATCCAGCTCCAAGTTCAATCAAAGTGCTCGAACGGCCACGTACCTGGACACTGCCGCGATTCGGCTTAAGAATGCCGCTTAATAACTTGAGTGCAGTACTCTTCCCGGAGCCATTTGGCCCGATAATACCCAGGGCGTCTCCATGTCCAATCTTGAAGGAGACATCCTTCAGCGCCCAAAATTCCTTATTCTTTAGTTCTTCGGACCTCTTCCCGGCGAAGACCATCTTCGCCATCGTGGGCAGCAGATCCCGCAGAGAATCGAACTTTTCGCCTCGGGCAAATTTCTTCCACACACCTTCGAATTCGATCGCGTAGTTGCTCATTCTTTAGATGCTTTCTGCAAATGACGCTTCGGCCTTTTGGAAGAGTTTCCAAACCAGAATGAAGCCCAAAGTCGCCCAGACTACGGAATAGGCAATCCATGGCAAATCCGGAGAGTGGTGCAAAATCACGGTGTCGCGTAATCCCTCGAGGATTGGGCCCACTGGGTTCAGAAGGAGCACGGTTCCCCATCTTCCAAGCATTTTTGCAGAATAGAAGACAGGAGTGAAAAAGATTCCGTAGGTTAGCACAACTTCGACGATATATTTGACGTCGCGGAAGAATAGATTTGCACACGACAGCAGGATTCCGCAGCCGGTGGTCAAGAGGATAAGAAGCATTAGGAGTACGGGCACCCAGAGCAGATAGACACTCACCCCGATCCTTACGACGATAAAAATGATACTGAGCACACTGGCGGCTACCAGAAAATCGAAAAGGTTGGCAAAGATGGCCGCCATCGGCAAGATTTCCCGGGGGAAATAAATCTTTGTTATCAACTCCTTGTTCATCACCAGGCTGTTGGTCGCAAACCGAACAGCGGAAACAAAAAAGGCCCAAGGTATAGACTTCACGGCAACCGAAAGGATGTCAAGCTTGTTGACCGGCTTTCCTGACATCGTCGCAAAGGCCACCATGACAATCAGCCCAGACCCGACAACAAGCACGGGCATCAGGATCGCCCAGGCAAAACCCATGATGGATTGCTTGTAGCGAATCTTGATATCACGCCAGGTGAGCATCAGGAGGAGTTCCTTATACTGGGTGTATGCTCCCGTGGTCGATAAAGCTGAACCAACCGATGTTGGCGGTGTCACAAAGTTTGCGGTATTGTCCATTGGCATAGGGTCAATTCTAGTTAATCACGCAGGTCAGTTCCATCCAATCCACAGGCTTTCGCACGTACCATGCAACCCCGTGGCCTTTCATTCACAGTTATCCAGTCCATTTGCAACGAGATACTGACATTTAGACATCGTTCGTGGGGAAAATATGGAAAACTACTTCCCATCTTGCCGGCGAATTGGAAGTCTCTTGCCATGAAGTACTGCTGCAAGAAAACGGGGTTGTCCCTGAGGCCCCTGAAGACTGGTCCAAGGCAGATAGAGAGAAAACCCGGCATTGAAGGGAGAATTGTCGGACGAAGAGACACTGTACTGCGAGGAACAGATTGCCTTTGCGCAACCGGTCCAAAATGGCCTGCACAACCTGGCAGGATCCATTCCGACAACGGCAGGTTCGTCGTAGCGATCACCGCTGTTCTCTCCGCTCTTCCTGCGATGATCTGAAACAACAGCTCGGGGGCTTCTTCCGACATACGCCAGCTCCTCGATCACGATCAACTCGTAATGCATCCATCGGTTGCTCACGCTATTCAGTTCGCTCTTGTTCTTGGCTTCCGTCAGTTCGCATTCAATACTCCGTGTCAGCCCGCAAACAAGAAAAAGGGGTGGGATCCTATCAGATATCCCCACCCCCAATTGCATCTCTGCTATGTTGTTCAGAGTTTCAAGCTCTGTTAACCGGCTTCACGGCGAAGTGATGACTGATACGTCCTTATATGTGACCGGTTGATTCGAAACGTCTAGGGCCACTACGCCCTGAGCGTAGTTGGAGTCGGTCGCGGTAATAACGAGGACGTTGTCGTAATAAACCTGAATCGTCGTGCCCTGGAAATTCAGGCGCAGGTTGTGGACATTCGTGTCCATCCTCAGGTTGCTGGCCGTGCCGAGGAGCGAGTTGTCGGCATCAATGTTCCATTGGCCAATCCGGTAGAGCCGGATGATGCCTTGGGCCGGATAAACCCAGGCTCCGAAGCTTGCGCCGGTCGAAATATTCAGGCGGCCTCGCAACCCACCAGGATAGTTGCTGGCTGAGGCGAGCTGGAAATTCATGGCGACGGTGTAATTGGTCCAGGTGTTGCTGCCTGCCCAGGCTTGCGTAGGCCCGCCACCGTTGTAGGTGTAGGAACCATTGACAATCGACCAACCCGAGGAGTACCCGAGAGGCCCGATGGTCCAGTTTCCAGCGCCAGCACTGAAATCATCGCTGAAGACCAAAGTCCCCACCTGCGTAAAGATGGAAACTTGCGCGGGGCTGCTGATCGCATCCGGCGAGGTGATCGTGATCGTATCTGAGTAACTTCCGCTCGCCAGTTGGGTAGTGTTCGGGCTGACTGTGATGGTTGAGGGAGCGGCTCCAGTCGAGGCACCGAGGCCAAGCCACGGCGACGTAGCCGTGGCCGACCAGCCGAGCACGCCAGTGCCAAGATTCGCAACCTGGATCGTTTGCGGCAGTGGGCTCGCCGTTGTCGCGCCGAAGAAATACAGCGAAGTAGGCGTGACTGAAAGTACTGCCGTCTTGATCGCGAATGTCACAGGTATGGTAAGAGGTGAGTTTGTTGCGCCTGGGGCATAGACAGTCAAGGTGCCATTATAAACCCCTCCGGGCAAGCCAGTTGGATTTACCGACGCGGTGATCACGCCCGGCGTAAGAGTGGTTGAGGCTGTCGCTGTAAGCCACGGCTGATTGCTGGTCACAACCCAAGTGGTGGTCGCCCCTGCAGCAGTGATGTTGATGGACCGCGGACCCGGCGTCACACCAGGCAGTGCACTGAAGGCGAGACTGGTTGGTGACGGCGCATCCAATGTGACGGGGCTCTGCACACCCGCAACTCTGAGGTTGGAATAGGAGATCGGCTGGTTGTCCGTGTCGAGGCAGACGTAGCCGTTCGTGTAGCTGGCATCGGTACCCGTCATCAATTGGCGCCCATCCCACGAAACAGTAATCTGCTGACCGTAGAAAGCAACCTGGAGGTCATGCACGTTAGTGTCGAAGGCAAGCGGTGCTTGGGCCAGAAGCGTGAGGGAAGAATCGTTGATATTCCACACACCGACCTTATAGAGAATCGCCAGCCCGGAGGAAGGATAGAGCCAAACGGCGTAACCGGCACCGGTCGAGGGATTCACGCGGGCCCGCACACCGCCGGGCCAGTTCGCCGTCGAGGCCAATCTGATGTTTGCGTCGAAGGTGTAGTTGGTCCACGCAGAATTTCCGGCGCACATTTGGCTGAGGCCGCTGCCGCTGTAGGTGAATACGCCGCTGGAAACGCCCCAGCCGGCGGCGTTCCCCATCGGGGAGACAATCCAACCGTTGCCGAAATCGCTGAAGTTCTCACTCATGTCCAGCGAGAGAACCTGCAGGGTCACGGGAACTGCCTGAGGCGAATTGATGATTCCGGGAGCTGTGACAGTCACGATGCCCGTGTACGTGCCGGTGGCCAGCCCCGCGTTATTCACGCCGATGCTGACCGCAGCAGGGCTCGATCCGGAGACTGGGGATACCGAGAGCCAAGAGGAGCTCGAAGAAGCAGTCCAGGAGAACCCTCCAGACCCGCCGTTCATGACTGAGAGAATCTGTGCAGCAGGGGGAGACTGTCCCTGATATGTCACGAAATTGAAGCTTGAGGGTGAAACCAGGAGCGATGGAGGAGGAAGAACAACAGTCAGGTTGACCGTTATCGCCTGCGTGGTCGTCACCGCGCCGAGAGAGACAACCTGAATTGTACCAGTGTAGTTGCCTCCCGCCAGCGTGGAAGAAGCAACCGAAACTTGTAAAGTGGCCGGTGTCGTGCCGCTCACAGGCGTGACACTCAGCCAGGATGCGGTGCTCGTTGCGGTCCAGGCGAGCATTGCCCCACCTCCCGCAGTAACTTGCGCTGACTGCGAGGCGGGGTTGGATCCAAGGTAGTTGGCCGAGAAGCCGAGTGAATTCGGAGAAACCGAGATGGTGCCCGTGTTCGTTGTGCTTGCGGTTACCGAAACATTCCTAAAGCTGATCGGCTGGTTGTAAGTATCGAGCGCGATGAGTCCGCTGGGGTAGGTCGAATCAGTGGCTGTAATAACGACCTTGCCATCGTACAGGACTTCAATTTGACTGCCTTGGAAGGCTAACTGAACGGTGTGGAAATTGGCGGTATCAAACGACGCAGAACCAACGCCCAGTTGGGTCAATACGCCGGTGTCCATACTCCAGGCATTATTCTTGTAAAGACGAACAAGCCCCTGTGCGGGATACAGCCAAACGTCATAGCCAGCGCCCGTGGCGGGGTTGATGCGTCCACGAATGCCACCAGGATAATTGGTAAGGCTGGAGAGCTTGATGTCGACACTCAGGGTGTAATCCATCCAAACGGAGTTACCAGCAAATACCTGGCTGGGACCACCACCATTATAAACCGCGGTTTGGTTCGACACTGACCAGTTGTTTAGATTGCCGAGAGGCGACACGACCCAACCCCGCAGGTCAGGGAAGGTGGTCGAAAGCAGAATATTCGTGACAGTGAGGTTGACGTTTACGACTTGGGCAGGATTGTTGGAACCCGGGGCATTAATGGTAATCGTGCCAGAGTAAGATCCCGCGGCCAAGCCGCTCACGTTCGCAGAAACGTTGAGAGTGCCCGGAGTGCTCCCTGTGGCTGAAGACAGGACAATCCACGGCGCACTTGACGTCGCCGTCCAGTTCAGAGCGCCCGTGCCCTCGTTGTGCAGCGTGACAGGCTGACTCGCCGGGTTTGCCCCTCCCTGAACAGCGAGGAAGCTAAGGGTGCCAGGACTCGCCAACAATGCTGGCGGTGCTCCGGGCATGGAACCTGCGGGCATATAAACAACGTCGACCCAATAGTTGGCAGAGTTGTAGGTGGACGAAGGAAAAACGCTTGAAGAGCTATAGTTATAGACACCGTTCGGCCCGTCCACTCCATTCTGGAGGAGATGGACAGGTGGGTTATCTAAACCTTTCAAGGCAAAGTATTCCGAATCTGCTGAGTAGTGGCCGTTGGGAGCGAAATAGGAGGCAACATAGGTCGTATTCGCGGTGATGGCGATTGGAGTACCAAAGTTCACCTGTTGCCAGCCCGAAGCGGTCTCCGAAGTGAAGGTAGCCGTGGCTAGGAGTGCGCCAGCGCTTGTCCAGAGATTGCCGATGTGAGTTCCCGTATTCGTGGAACTCTTGTAAAAGCGAATCCCGCTTATGTACCCGTCGTAATCGGCACGGAACTTCACACCAACTTCAATAGAACCGCCATCGCCACTATCGACCGCTATCGGTGTCGAAGAAGAGGTCCAGCCCTCGCACGGGCAGTCATGTGCGGCAACAGTGATCGACGCTCCCGCAGATGGAGTTTCCAGGTTTCCACTGTCATCCACTGCGCGGGAGAGAATACTGAATGTGCCGAGGGTGCTAGGAGTCCAGCTGTAGCTCCAAGTGCCACGACCTGTAGCCGGGTGCCATGTCTGCCCACTGTCGGTCGAAACTTCAACACCGGCAACAACGCCGCCGCCGGAATCGGTTGCCGTGCCGGATATTGCCGCTGGGGATCCTGCGGGGACGGACGCTCCTGAGGTCGGAGAAGAAATCTTCGAAACAGGGGGGGTTGTATCTGTGGACTTGCTGGCAAGAGACAATCCGCCCTGCACAGACGCAGGCTGAACGCCCATGTCCGCAAAGAGGTTCACCGTCGCCTGTTGCATGTTTGGATCAGGATTCAAATTAGGGGAGAAGAACGCATTATCATGATCTGCGTCCAATCCCCAAGACCATTGCACGGTGCCGGCACCAAACACCAATGCGCCACTTTTAGCCTTGTACATCACCATACGATGAGTTGCCGTTCCTGCTCCGTAAGTCGCTCCCAGATCCAGAAGATAATCGGATGTCAGCGTCTGTGTGGTAGTAGAAAGATCAAAAGCACCGGCGGGCCTGGAACCATTGTCACTGTCCACGTCCCATTCATACCCGAGTGTCCCCATGGGCAGCTTGTAAGTGGCACCAGCGGCCAAGGAAGCAATAGTGGTATTGCGCCAGAAACGCATCTTGCCATCGGCAGCAGGGACAGTGATGGAAAGGCTACCGTCATTGTCTGTTCCAGGGCCATTGACCATGAAAATGGTGCCTGTGAGGGAATTCTCTGGCCTGCCGCCATCAGCAGGCGGGCTGAAGCTCTGGTCACGCCAGGTGCCCGTCCAAGTGGGAGGGTCCTGCGGATCAGTCTTGGCGAATGACAAGGTCTCTTTGTAGCAGACCAGCGTCCGGTAAGGCGTATTCTTACCGTCAATACTGTTTTCCCAACGGGTCTTCCAGAAAACCTCGTTGCCACTAAAGAATGCCATGTTGACCCCGGCATCGCGTGCTGCTTCGACGTTCGTGCGATGGGGCCCAGACCAATACTCATCATGGCCTGTGGTCATGTAGAGTTTGTGGTTCAGAATGAGGCTGCCACTGCGAGCGGCATCAATACCAGTGAAATACGTAACGTCGTAGCCGTTTGCCTCAAGCCAACGGACCATTGGGTACTCCGCCCCAAATACCCAAGTCGCCGACTCGCAATCGAATCCGCGAGTATAAAAGGGGCGATTATAGCTGACCTTGAAAGCGCGATTGGGAAGATCAAACGACTGATCGCCACCATACAGACTATGGCCACCGTAAGAGTTGTAGGCCTGCCAGCTCTCGTCGGCTGTCTGGAAAAGAATGTCGGAATGGCTAGCATCATTGCGCACAATGAAAACGATGTGGCTATCACCGCCCGTATCAGAACGGACCAGGTGTGCAAAATAGATGCCTGAAGTTGCATTCGAGGGGACAGCCCACGAGGCCGATACAGCCCAAGTCCCACAATCGTAGAGATAGGTTGCGGAGTCAGATAGGCAGGCAGGCTGCGTTTGAGGCAGTGAGACAGAGGGTGTGACTGAGGCGACTTTTCGGGCTCCCATGCCACCGTAATAGCCCATGCGGTAAATGTCGATCGTATAGGCCTTCGCGTTGGTATTAATCTTGAACGAAATTGTCTGGCCCCGATTAACACTCATGTCTGTTGCGAAGCCTTGAATCGTCTCGTCTCCGATTTGGTAAACGTCCCACTCGCTAGACGGATTCCCAGCTTTCGAGTTTTCACAGACGATATCGTTGGCCATGGCTGGGCTACAGCCGAACACCTGTGCCATGGCGGGCCGTGCCCCAACAATGGCGAGCACGAAGAAAAGGAATGTGACATGCCCCACATTACTGATCCGAAACAGCCCTAAACGATTAAATCCCCATGGAGACCGCCGAAAATCGGGGAGAGAGGAAGAGCGCGTCCCAACCGTCTTCGGAACGAAACTCGCCATGCGTTCTTTGCTGTGCGCGATAAGCCCACATTTAGAACTAAATCCGAATGAATTCATGACGTTTTGTTGCTCCTAGGAGTCCGCTTGCGAATGGGGCAAAGTACACAACGTCCTCGAAAGTTGATGCACTTGGTAGTGCACGCCGCGGACCTAAACCTCCACTTTGTTACAAAGACGGAGTGAGAAAGCACCACGGCAAGACATTGAAACAAAAATGGTTAAAGGGATAACCCATGTTCTTCCACAGATCCCTGAAAGAGATGGTGTCGCCCTTTTGACTGTCTAGGAACGTCAGGGTCAGAAGTGTGCAAACTGTTTCCCTGCATAGAGGTACGCCAATGGGCGGCTATGTCGTCCACTAGAGTCCGAAACCGGGAGCCCTCTTCGAAGCGAATCAGAAAACGGAGATACAATCTCGCTTGAGTAGAGCGGATTTTACTTGCCAACCGCAATCTCTCGAATGCATTCGATTACGTAGGACTGGTCCTCTTCCGTCATCGTGTGGAACAATGGGAAGATGATGCAATTGTCTGTCGCAGAATTCGTTTCAGGTAGTAGTTTATCCACGTCAGAATTGTAATAAGGCTTCTCGCGATGAGCAGCCATGATCCCGCGGCGCGTCGAAATTCCACGGTTCAGCAAAGCCTGCATCAGCGCATCGCGCGAGACAGGTGAGTCCTTCGTCAGACGCATCATGAAAGACTGGAAATTGTGGCGCAGGCCAGCCGGCTCGGCGGGCGGCGCCAACCATCCGATCTTGGCGAGTTCCGCCGTGTAACGGGCAGCAAAAGCTCTGCGGCGATCAATGAAACCTTCCACGCGATTCAATTGGACGACACCCACGGCTGCCTGCAGATCGGTCATGCGGTAATTAAATCCAACTTCGTCATACTGCTCGGTGATGACCGTGTTCGCGCTGTGGCGCGCGACATCGGAGACACTCATGGCGTGTTGACGAAGCCGACGAAGTCGAGCGGCGACACTCCCGTCCAAGGTCGTGATCATGCCCCCCTCACCTGTGGTCAGAATTTTCCGAGGATGGAAACTGAAGACTGACATCCAGGTATGGGGCTGGCCGATGCGTCGGCCTTTGTACATCGATCCAATGGCACATGCTGCATCCTCAATCAGACGTAGATTCCTCCGACTCGCAATCTCGATGAGTTCATCGAGAGCAGCGGGCAGACCGATCTGGTGAACAGCAAGGATCGCTTTCGTGCGCGGCGTGATGGCCTCCTCGACGCGCTCGGGATCTAGGTTGAAAGTGACAGGATCGATATCCACAAAGACGGGTGTTGCACCTACATAGCGAATGGAATTTGCGGTGGCAATGAAAGACAGACTCGGGCAGAGGACCTCGTCACCAGGGCAGATGCCGGCCGCAAGGAACGCGAGGTGTAGGCCGGCAGTGCAGGAGGAGACCGCGACCGCGTTCTTGCTATTCACGTAGTCGGCAAACTTGCGCTCGAACTCGGCTACGCGCTGACCCTGACTCAGCCAACCGCTCCGAAGCACCTGCAGCACGACTTCTTGTTCCTCAGCACCGATAAACGGCTGGGCTATGGGTATGTTTCGTTTCGCTTCCGCGTAGACGCTCATGCTGTGCCACCCCCTTAACCCTTTTACTTTGAATAGATTACTGCCGCATGGCAATTCGGGCCAAAACCACAACAGATTGATTTCCCTCAATCAGGAGACTCTCGGTGATTGAGTGGCCAAAATCCTAAGTCTTGGCGTCTTCAACCGCAACCCGGGCCCTTTGCCACCAATCTACGAGCTGCCGAAGCCCTTCTTCCAAGGACACTTGCGCCTTAAAGCCAATCTTTTGCGCTGGTGATCGGGTATCAGCCAATCGGCGAGACACGGCATTGACCTTGCGAACCGGGCCGTATTCCGGCTGCAGGTTAGAATTCATAACCTTCAACAGACCTCTTGCCAGATTGTTCAAGCTGGTTTCCACCCCACTCGCGACGTTGAACACGTCATCGCTCACGTTCGACTTGGCCGCCAGAATATTGGCTCGCGCTATGTCGGTGACATATACGAAATCCATAGTTTGCAAGCCATCTCCCAGGATGAGCGGGGGACGACCAGCGGCGATTCGCTCCATCCAACGGATCAGGACTTCCGTGTAAGCCCCATAGACGTCCATGCGAGGCCCGTAAACGTTGAAGTAGCGGAGCGCCAAATAGTCCAAGCCATACATATCGTGGAAGGAACGCAACATACCTTCATTGAAGACCTTTGCAGCGCCGTAAAATGTGCAGTTGTTGTATGGGTGATGTCTCTCATTGGTTGGAAATTCTTCTGCTAAGCCGTAGATAGACGCGGAAGAAGCAGCAACAACTTTTTTTACTTTGGCAGCAACCGCAGCCTCAAGAACATTGAACGTCCCATCCGCGAGGACCTCAAGAGCTAGTCTGGGCTCTTCGGCACACTGAGTGATCCGAATAGCCGCCTGATGGAAGAGAATGTCAATACCTTGCATCACCTCAGACACGAGCTTGCTATCGCGGATGTCTCCTTCTACGATCTCCACGCGGCCATTGGCAATTGCCCAAGCAAGGTTTTCCCGACGGCCCCGGACAAAGTTATCCAGGATGATGATCTCGCGGCTTCCCTCGGCGACCAATTGGTCGGCGATGTGGGATCCGATCAGTCCCGCCCCGCCAGTGATCAGGAAGCGTTTTGCACTGAAATCATTCATTTGTCCCCTCTTCTGGGCGGCGTCTTCGCGTCGCAAACCGTCGCATGACTCAGGAACTTCAGGTCCCCCGGCGAGAACGCAATAGGCGGGCCGGAACGCCGGCTACAATGGCGTACTCAGGTACATCTGCCGTTACTACTGCGCCAGCTCCGACGATAGAATTTGCACCGATCCTTACGCCTGGAAGAATAGTCGCGCCCATTCCGACGTCGGCACCGCAGCCGACAAAAACCGGCTTGATCACCAGGCCTGTCGTGATGATCGGAGCTTCGACGGGTTCCCCCCTATGCGTGGAGCCAAGGACCTTCGCGCCTGGCCCCCAGCCCACGTGATCTTCTAGTTCCAGTGCGCGAGCGTCAAAGTAGGCCTGAGGACCAATCCAGACGTGGTTTCCAATCTTACAGGTACCGTCAAATCGGCCCTGAATCATGGCCTGGGCACCAATGAACACTGAGTCTCCAAACTCCATGGTCTCGGGATGCTTGAATACGACGGCGGGACCAACTTGCAGGTCATGCCCGGCTTTTCTGCAGATCGCTCGCAGGCAAACACGGCGCATCAGGTAACTGAAAGCATCTTCCCCTTCCCGATGCCGGGCGTAGAGAGCATGCAACTCTTCGAGTGAGTGCTTTTCTCTAAGCGAGGCCGCGAAGTCCCATTCCCAGGCGGGATCCGGACGGACTTCCTTCCGACCAAAGGTTGCCGGAACCTCTCGAATGGGGGCGGTTGGCGAATCAGGTTGGTTTGCGCCTAGCATTCAGACTCCTCCAGTCATCCCTTGGGAACAACGACAGCCGGCGAAGTTCATTCCAGCGCATAATACTCAGGGGGTGGCCACTTTTCGAAGGAACCGGGCCGGGTTTCCAGCAAAAACGGCGTTGTCTGGCACGTCATGGGTCACCACGCTGCCCGCACCTACAATTGCGTTTTCACCGATGGTAACTCCGCAGAGAATGGTTGCACTGGTGCCAATCGAAGCACCTTTCTTGACGCGTGTGGTTACGACCTTCCAGTCTGCCTCCGTTTGCAATGTACCATCCCGATTGGCCGCACGAGGGAATTTGTCGTTGATGAAGGAAACGTTGTGACCAACGAAGACGTTGTCTTCAATGGTGACTCCTTCACAGATGAAAGTGTGACTGGAAACCTTCACGTTGTTTCCGATCACGGCGTTTTTCTGAATTTCGACGAAGGTCCCAATCTTGGAATTATCGCCGATCATGCATCCATACAGATTGACGAACGAGAAGATCCTGACGTCTCTGCCCAGCTTCACATCGGGTGCTATCCGGCAAAAATCCACGTGTCAACTCCTCACGGCTTCGCGTTCTGCAACGAGCCTCTGAACAGCTTTCAAATCACTCAGAAGCACCTCTTTGCCATTAGCCTCGAGAGACTTCTGGGCCGCCTCGAGCAGGCGGACGACTCGATAGCCCGCGACTCCATCCGTCAAGGGAGTGCGGCTTTCGTTGATGGACGCGACAAATTCCTGTGCGACGCGCTGGAGCGCTTCGGTCGTGTCTATTTTCGGTATTAAGACATCGCCCGTGCGATAACCTACAAGAGTCTGGTAGCGCTTTTCCGGTGAGCCATTGACGACAATGCCCTTGTCGTAGACGCGGACCTTGTCCGTAGGCTCTACATCATCGTAGACCACCATCTTCTTTGAGCAGCCGATCAGAGTCTGGCGAATCTTGACTGGCGCGAGCCAGTTAACATGGAAGTGCGCGATGAGATTGTTCTCAAAGCGCAGGGTCATATACGCGATGTTGGCAATGCCGTTGCCGGCGTGGCTGGCACCGATTGCGGAGATCGCGACCGGTTCAGCGCGCAGGAGGTAATCCATGATGGACAAATCATGCGGAGCGAGATCCCAGATGACGTTGACGTCCTTCTGGAACAGCCCGAGGTTGATGCGGACCGAATCAAAATACAGGATCTCGCCAAGTTCACCGGAATCGATCAGTTCACGAATCTTCCGAACTGGACTTGTGTAGATGAACGTGTGATCCACCATGATAGTCCGGTTCACACGTCGGGCGAGCTCGACAAGCGCCAATGCATTTTCCGACGAATCAGTCAGAGGCTTCTCAATCAGTACATGCTTGCCGTGCTCAAGTGCCGCTTTGGCGATCGGGAAGTGGGTGGAAACGGGCGTCGAGATAACTACGGCATCGACGTTCGGATCTGTGAGTAAGTCCTCGTACCTCGTCGTACACCTTACGCCGCGGTGGTGTCTTTCAATCCTCCTTAGACGTTCTTGAGAAAGGTCGCAGCAAGCCACAACTGTGGCATCGTCAACGTCACTAAAGTTACGGATGAGGTTTGGACCCCAATAACCGACACCGATTATTCCAATCCTGATCAAATCTTCCTCCCTCGATCGGGCCACGCACGTCGTGGAGTGGCCTCCCAGGACGAGAAACTGACAAACTTCATAGTTGGCAAGACACTTGCCAATGGGGGAGCGGCGCTCGGTTAGTGCCAGATGCAAACCACTTATTATCAATAGAATAGGGATGCGCCCTCGGCGGCCAGGCCCCCGCTTGGGACGCAACCTACTAGATTGGTCAAACATCTTCCCAATGGTGGAATATCTTTAGACCATTGCGAGCGATTGAAAGGGGCTTCCGCACAGCACTGGATGTCAAGGTGAGTATCTCGGGCTAGCTACTTTCCGTCGCAAAATGGCTGATTCTGAGTGAGCCTAATCCATCATTAGAGATCGTCTATTGCGTATGCGTATCGATTTCCAC
>Ga0335077_10007714_pt1 | contig 13319 bp, 14 predicted proteins | sample Lox_Sample_31_FD_207151 | JGI IMG/M metagenome (GOLD analysis project Ga0335077, IMG submission 207151) | Soil microbial communities from Loxahatchee National Wildlife Refuge, Florida, United States - Lox_Sample_3.1 | ecosystem: Environmental > Terrestrial > Soil > Wetlands | place: USA... | reverse complement strand
GCCGAGCGCCCGGAGCTCCGGGAACGGCGCGCCCCGGGCCCCGGCGTGGGCGACCTCCCGGAAATAGCCGCGGAGGGAGCGGAGGCTCGCCTGGAAGGTGGACGCGTCCATGTCCCGGTGCGCACCCGGGTCGACCGGGGTCACGAGCCCGGGCTTGGGGCTTAGGGCGAGCTCCTCGCGGAGTGCCCGGAACGCGGCGCGTCCCACCCGCTCGCCGGCGCGCTCCGCAGCGGAGAGAGGGAAGGGCCCGGCGGGGCCCGGGGCCGGGGCGGTCACGCCGCCGCCTCCGGGGACCCGAGCGAGCCGAGGGCGAGAGAGAGGGAGAGGAGGGAGACCGAGGTGCGGGATTTCACGAGGACGCGGCGGGGGTTGGCGAGGAGTTCCCGGAGCGAGACTCCCCTGCCGCCCTCGAGGAGGAGTTCCCCGTCGAGGCGGGGCCGGTCGAGCGCGGCCCGGGAGCGGAAGAGCTCGAGCGCGCCCGCGAGCTCGGCGCGTGTCCGCGGCTCAAGGAGGACGTCGACGTCGGAGCTCTCGGTCAGGTAGCGGTCGCCGGAGAGGTGCTGCCAGGAGAGCGAACCGTAGACGCCGAGCGAGAGGCCGAGCGCCCGGGCGTCGACGCAGAGCGCCTCGAGCTTCGGCCGGAATCCGGCGGGAGCGCTCGCAAGCGCTCCGGCGAGCCGGAGCGGCCGCTCCACCCGGACCACCGCACCGGGGGCGACGGAAAGGGAGATGCGCCTTCGCTCCGGAGCGGGCGGAAGCGCGATACCGAGCGCCACCGCCTCCTCTCCCGCCCGCGCGTCGAGCCGGCTGGCCACCGCCGGGAGGCCCCGGGCGAGCCAGCGCTCGGCCTCGCGGAGGGCCTCCGGCGCGAGGGGGAGGACGAGGGCGCGTGGCCAGCCCGGCGAGAGCCACACGAGGTCGTGCCGGCGCGGGGGAAGCTCCCGGGTCACTTCTCTCCTCCCATCACCCGCTCGAGGACGGACCAGGCGAGGAGCCGGCCCCCCCGCTCGCGGCCGAGCTCGGCGCGGCGGTCGGGGCCGGCCGGACGCGACAGGACGGCGGCGAGGGCGGCGTCGAGGGGAGGTTCCCACACCGACTCGATCGCTCCGAGGCGCACGTAGTTCTCGAGGCCGGGGGAGAGGACCGGGGAGCCGCGCGAGACCTCCTCGAGCCGCTCGAGCGGAATCTTCGTCACCCGGGCCATGGCGGGGAGGTTCATCACCGAGAGCCGGGCGCCGGCCACGGCGTGGACCTCGTCCGCCATGAAGCCGAGGGAGAGGGCGCTGCCGCTCGAGGCCTCGCCGTAGACGAGGGCGACGACCCGGTGGCCTCGTCGCCTCGCCACCTCGAGTGCCCGCGCCAGATGGGCGAGGTAGCCAGCGAGGCCCAGGACCTCGTCTCGGCGGCTCATGCGCTGCCCGCGCGAGTCGAGGATCGAGAGGAGGGGGCGGCCGGGGTGGCGTCTCAGGACCTCGAGGACCGAGGCGGAGAGCGCAAGCGCGGCCTCGACCCCCACCTCGAGCCCGGCGGACGTTCCCACCACCGCCACCTTCGAACCCAAAGCGTTGCCGGTCCCGAGAAGGAGGCCGCCCTGGTCGCGGACCTCGTGGCCCAGGGGAAAGAGCGCCGCGAGGAGCCCGGCCGCGTTCATCGGTCCCCCCGTCGCGCGGCGGAGACCGAGCGGAGGAACGCCTCCGGCTCGAGGCCGGGGAGGCGCGCCGGCTCCCTCACCCCGGCCGCCCTCCAGACCTCCGTGGCCTCCGAGAAGCCGCCCAGGTCCTCGAGCCTCCGCGAGAGGTGGCGGTGCTCGCGCTCGAGCTCCTCGAGCCCGGGCTCGCGCCTCGCGGAAAGGAGGGAGAGGGCCGCGGCGCGGAAGGCCCCGAGGTCGTCCGCGACGAGGAGGTCCGCCTCTCCGAGGAGGTAGCGGTGCTTGCCGCCGTAGGTCCTCCAGACGAGCGCCCGGTCGGAGGCGTCGAGCTCCTCCACTCCCTTCGTGGCCTCGAGGACGTCGGGGCCGGTCACCCCGAGGCGGCCCTCCTCGCTCATGGCGACGGCGTCGCACGAGCGGGCCACGATCCCCATGCCCCCGAAGCAGCCCCATCCTCCGCCGACGAGCGCGACCACCGGGACGCCGGCGGCGCGGGCCGAGAGGACGGCGCGCATCACCTCCGACACGGCCACGAGTCCTGCGTTCGCCTCCTGGAGGCGCACGCCCCCGGAGTCGAGGAGGAGGAGCACCCCAGCCGGTCGCTCGCGCTCGGCGAGGCGGAGGAGGCCGGTGAGCTTGGCGCCGTGGACCTCGCCCACCGCCCCGCCCATGAAGCCCCCCTCCTCCGCGGCGGCGAGTACGGGGCTCGCACCGAGGAGGCCCTGGCCGACGACGGCGCCGTCGTCGAACGAGACCGGGAGGTCGAGCGCGGCGAGGTGCGGGCTCGTCACCCGGTGCGCCGGCCCCAGGATCTCGCGGAAGCTCCCGGGATCGAGGACGCCCTCGAGGCGGCGGCGGGCCGTCGCCTCCCGGAAGCTCCTCGGGGTCCTCCGGGGAGCGCCGCTCACGGACGCCTCAGGTACTCCTCGACCGCCTGGTCGAGGCGCAGGCTCACCACTGCCGGGGTGGCCCCGGCGTCGTTCACGGAGACGGAGAGCCCGGAGAGCGGGTGGCGGCCTGAGAAGTCGCGGAGCACCGCCTCCCAGATCTCGCCGAAGCCCCGGGCCGAGGTCTCGACTACGAGTCGGCAGCGGCCGGGAGGGCCCCCTCCCTCGACGAGGACCTCCAGGTTCCCGGAGGCGACGACGCCGACCACGACCGGCGCGGCGGGCGGCGCCGGCTCTCCGGGGCAGGCGAACTCGAACGAGAGGCGCTCCATGGGATCTCCTCACCAGCTCCGGAATCGGCGCGGCGGGTCGTAGAGCCCCCCCGACCAGCGCACGAGGTCCCTCACCGAGCGCGCCGCGAGCAGGTCGCGCGTGGCGAGGCGCTTGTCGATGCCGAGGTCCTCCGGCCGCCGGACGATCCCCCGGTCGCGGAGGTTCTCGACCGCGGCCGCGGAGCGCCCCCTCCCGACCGGCGTGTAGCCGGCCACTCCGCGGATGGCCTCTTCGCGCTCCTCGGCCGTGCGGCAGAGGAGAAGGTTCGCGATCCCCTCCTCGGTGACGATGTGGCTCACGTCGTCGCCGTACACCATCACCGGGGGGAGCTCCATCCCCATGGCCTGGGCGAGCTCCCAGGCGTCGAGCCGCTCCACGAAGGCCGGCTCCATGTGCTCCCGGAAGGTCTCGAGGAGCTGGACGACGAGCTTCCGGCCGCGAGGCACGGCGTGGGGGTCGGCGCGGGCCTCCCGGCCGGCCTTCAGCCAGGCCGGGCTCGCATGGCGGCGGCCCCGGGCGTCCGCCCCCATGTTGGGAGCCCCGCCGAAGCCGGCGATGCGGCTGCGGGTGGCGGTGGAGCTGTTCCCCTCGAGGTCCACCTGAAGCGAGGAGCCGATGAAGAGGTCGCAGGCGTAGTGCCCGGCGGTCTGGGAGAAGGCCCGATTGGAGCGCAGGCTTCCGTCCCTCCCGGTGAAGAAGACGTCCGGTCGGGCGGCGACGTAGGCCTCCATGCCGAGTTCGGAGCCGAAGGCGTGGATGGAGCGCACGAAGCCGGACTCGATGGCGGGGATGAGGGTGGGGTGGGGGTTGAGGGCCCAGTGGCCGCAGATCTTCCCGCGGAGGCCCAGGTCCTCGGCGTAGGTGGGAAGGATGAGCTCGACTGCGGCGGTGTCGAAGCCGATGCCGTGGTTCAGCCGGTCGACGCCGTACTCGGCGTAGATGCCCCGGACCACCATCATGGCCATGAGGACCTGGACCTCGCTCACCTGGGCCGGGTCCCGGGTGAAGAGAGGCTCGATGGCGCTCGGGACCGGGGAGCGGACCACGAAGTCCACCCAGCCCGCCGGGATGTCCACCCGGGGGAGCCGCTCCACCCGCTCGTTCACCTGCGCCACCACCACCCCGTCCCGGAAGGCGGTGGCCTCGACGATGGCGGGGGTGTCCTCGGTGTTGGGCCCGGTGTAGAGGTTCCCCTCCGGGTCGGCCGCGAGAGCGGCCACGAGCGCCACCTGCGGGGTGAGGTCGACGAAGTAGCGGGCGTAGAGCTCGAGGTAGGTGTGGATGGCGCCGATCTCGATCTTCCCCGCCGAGGCCAGCCGGGCGAGCCGGACCGCCTGCGGCCCCGAGAAGGAGAAGTCCACCCGGCGTGCGATGCCGCGCTCGAAGAGCTCAACGTGCTCCGGGAGCGCGAGCACCGACAGGACGAGGTGGAGGTCGTGGACCCGGCCCGGGTCCACCCGGACGAGCGCCCCGGCCAGGAAGTCCGCCTGCTTCTGGTTGTCCCCCTCCAGGCAAACCCGGTCCCCGGGCTCGAGGAGCGCCTCGAGAAGGGCGGTGGCGCGCGCGGGATCCACCCACCGTTCCGGGCACACCGCCGCGGCGCGGGCGAGCCGGGCGGCGCGCCGCCTTCGGCCCTCGTCCCAGGATCGGGTCACCGCGCCCCCAGGAGCGCGTCCGGGAGCCAGGTGGCGATCGCGGGGGCGGCGCAGAGGACGAGGACGGCGGCGGCCATGAGCCCGAGGAACGGCGCGATCCCCCAGACCACGTCCCCGAGCGGGATGTCGGGCGCCACGTTCCGGATGACGAAGATGTTGAGCCCCACCGGCGGGTGGATGAGCCCCATCTCCATGACGATGGTCACCACCACCCCGAACCAGACGAGGTCGAAGCCGGCCGCGCGGAGCGGCGGCAGGACGATGGGGGCCGTCATGAGGATGATGGACACCGGAGGGAGGAAGAAGCCGAGGACGATGACGAAGCCAAGGACGGCGAAGAGGAGCGTCCACTTGCCCGGATGGAGTGCCACGATCCACTCGGCCGCCGACTGGCTGATGCGGAGGTAGCTCATGACGTAGGAGTAGAGGAGCGACATGCCGATGATGAACATGAGCATGGTGGACTCCGAGAGCGTGCTCGCGAGCACCGGCCGCACGTCCCGGGGCCGCCACGCCCCGTAGATGATGGCGATGAGGAGGAGCGCCAGCACCGCGCCGAGCCCGGCCGTCTCCGAGGGGGTGGCGTACCCGCCGTAGAGGGCCACCATGACCCCGACGAGGAGGAGCACGAAGGGGAGCGGCCTCGGGAGCATGCGGATCTTCTCGCGGAGGGTGAGCTGGTCCTCCTCGAGCTGTGCTCCCCGGACGCCGGTGCGCTGGTAGAGCTCCAGGGCGGCCTGGTACTCGCGCTGGTAGCGCACCATCGTGTAGCCGGAGAAGAGGGTGACGAGGAGCGCCGCCGGCAGGACCCCGGCGAGGAAGAGCCGGCCGAGCGACTGCTCGGAGGCCACCGAGAAGAGGATCATGGTGATGGAGGGGGGAAGGAGGATCCCGAGCGTCCCGCCGGCGGCGATGATGCCGGCGGCGAGCCTCGGCGAGTAGCCCCGCGATCGCATCTCCGGGATGCCGGCGCTGCCGATGGCGGAGGCGGTGGCCGGGCTCGACCCCGCCATGGCCGCGAAGATCGCGCAGGCGAAGACGTTCGCGATCCCGAGGCCGCCGGGGATGCGGCGCAGCCAGGCGTGGATGGCGGAGTAGAGGTCGGAGCCCGCCCGGGACTTCCCGATGGCGGCGCCCTTCAGGATGAAGAGCGGGATGGAGAGGAGGGTGATGCTCGCCATCTCCTCGTAGACGTTCTGGGTGACGGTGTCGAGTGCCGCCCTGGGCATGAAGAAGAACATGAAGGTCACCGCCACCGAGCCGAGCGCGAAGGCGATGGGGACCCCGGCGAACATCACCGCGAGCGTCGCCGCCCCGTAGAGCGTTCCCACCGCCGCGACGCTCACGGGCGGGCTTCCCGGCGGCCCCGCCGCGAGGAGAGCTGGAGGAGGATCTGGAGGGAGAGGAGCGTCATGCCGACCGCCATCGTCGAGTAGGGGATCCACAGGGGCGGGGCCCAGCTCGAGGAGGTGGTCTCGTGATCGGCCACGGCCTCGCGCAGGAGCGTCCACGACTTCCAGGAGAAGAAGGCGCAGAAGGCGAGCGAGACCGCGTCCACGAGGAGGAGCCTCACCCGGTTGGCGCGCGCCGAGAGGAGCGAGGCTACCGCCTCGATGCCCACGTGCCCCCGATGGGACTGGACGTGGGCCGCGCTCATGAAGATCGCGCCCACGAGGAGGAAGACCGAGGTCTCGTCCTGCCACTCGGTGGGGACCTTGAGGAAGTAGCGCATGAGGACGCTAGCGGTGAGGACGAGCGCGGCCGCCACGAGCGCCGCCATGGAGGCTATGGCGATGCCGGAGTTCGCGAGCGCGAGCGCCCGGTCCACCCGCCCGGCGAGGCCGGCCCGGGGCGCCTCCGCCGCTTCCCCGGGACGGGTCCCCCCGCCGCCCGCGGTCACAGGGTCTTCTCCGCGGCCTTGAGGATATCGGCGCAGCGGGGGCTCCGCCCGGCGAAGTCCTTCCAGGCGGTGTCGCGGGCGATGGCCTGCCAGCGCTTCACGGTGGCGTCCGTGAGGTCGAAGGTCTTCACCCCGGCCTTCGCGTAGGTGGCGGCCACCGCAGCGTCGTCGGCCCGCGCCCCCTCGAGCCCGAACCGCTCCATCTCGCCCCCCACCGCCACGAGGAGGTCCTGGTGCGCCTTGGGCAGGCGCTCGAAGACTGCGAGCGACATCATGAGGGGCTCGAGCATGAACCAGTAGGTCTTCCCTCGCCCGGTGACGAGGTACTTGGACGCCTCCTCCAGGCGGAAGGACATGAGGCTCGTGGAGGAGGTCATGGCGGCGTCGAGGACGCCCGTCTGCATGGCGGCGTAGATCTCGCTCGAGGGGAGCGACATCACCGCGGCTCCTGCCGCCTTGAGCACGAGGTCCATCTCCCGGCTGCCGCCCCGGACCTTCTGCCCCTTCGCGTCCTCCGGCTCGACGAGCGGCCTCGCGCGGCCGGCCACCCCGCCCGCCTGCCAGATCCAGGTGAGGATGAGGACGCCCTTCTCGGCGAGGGCCCTGGCGAGGAGCTTCCCGGCCTCCTGGTCCTTCCAGGCGAGGGCCTGCTCGTAGGAGGTGACGATGCCGGGCATGAGCCCGATGTTCGCCTCCGCCACCTCGCCGCCGGCATAGGGGAGAGGGACGAGGCTCATGTCGAGCGCTCCCTTGCGCATGGCGCCGAACTGGGCGTTCACCTTCATGAGCGAGGCGCCGGCGTAGACGGTGGCGGTGAGCGCGCCCGAGCTCCGGCGGGCGATCTCCGCCGCGAACCTCTGCACCAGCCGGTCCCGGAAGTCTCCCTCGGCGGGGGTGCCCCCCGGGAACTGGTGGGAGATCTTGAAATTCACGGGCTCAGCGGCCCAGGCGCTCCGCCCCAGGACGGCGAGCGCTGGCACTCCCACAAGACCTCGGAGGAGCTCCCTGCGGCTCAATTCGTGGCTCACGCTTCCCTCCTCGCGGCGAGGACTCGCCGCCTCTTGCTGGTTTCTCTCCCGCGTCCGGGGAGGTCGAGCTCCCGGAGCAGGTGGTCACGCATCCTCTCCTCCGCCTCGACGGGGCGCCGCCCCTGGATGGCCTTCAGGACCGCGCGGTGCCCGGCGAGGGCCCGGCGGATGCGCCCGGGGGCGAGGAGCGAGCGATGGCCCGCGAGGTCGAGCTTGCGCCGGAGCTCCCCGAGGAGGTTCTCGAGAGAGCGGTTCCCGGCGAGCCGTTGCAGGGCGAGGTGGAAGGCCCGGTTCGCCTCCCAGTAGCCGTCCGCGTCCTCTTCCGCCGCGACCCGCACCAGCCGGGCCGAGAGCCGGGAGAGCCGCTCGACGTCCGTGGCGGTCGCCCTTTCCGCCGCTTCGTGGGCCACCCAGCCCTCCAGGCGGGCGAGGATGGGGATGATCTCCCGCTCGTCCTCGAGGGTGAGCGCGGAGACGAAGCTGCCGCGGCGCGAGCGGATCTCCACGAGCCCCTGGGCGGCGAGCTGGCGGAGCGCCTCGCGCACCGGCGTGCGACTCACTCCGAGCTCGCTCGCGAGCTCGCCCTCGTCGAGGTGCAGGCCGGGGAGGAGCTCCCGGCTCGAGATGCGCTCCCGGAGGTGATGGGCGACCTGCTCGGAGAGGGACGACCGCGAGATCGCCTGGGCCCTGCCGAGCGCCGTCTCCCGCCCCATCGCGTATGCTGCATACACGGCTGCCGGCCGGCTTCAAGGGCCGCACCGGGCGCCACTTGGGGCGGAGGGCCGGGGAGGCCGCGGACGGAGAGGGCCGGGCCGCTCGGACCGAGGGCGACCCGGCCATTCGACCCGGGGACGTGAACCCTCTAGTCGAAGTCGCCCCCGAACGGGGGGGTGAGTCCGGTGTAGTCGCCCACCACCTTGGCGTCGTAGGGGGCGTTCAGGCCCTGGGAGGTGTTGTCGGTGCCGTAGCCGGGCGCGTTCAGGTTCCCGTAGCTCTTGAGGAGGTTCGCGGGCGTCTGGTGGTCGACGACGATCACCCGGTCGTTGAACTGGTCGCTGATGAGGGTGTTCCCGTCCGCGAGCCGGATGGCGCGGGTGGGGTTCGGGGCGGAGTTGCTTCCCGTCTGGAGGTTCGTCACGTACTGCCAGACGACGTTGTCGTTCCGGTCCACCTCGACCGCGCGGTTGTTGCCCGAGTCAGTGAGGAGGGTGTTGCCGTTGTGCAGCCGGCTCGCGAAGGCGCAGGTGTTGACGGTGCCGCCCGCCGTGTAGGTGTTCACGATGGTCGGGACGGGGTCGTGGGTGACCTCGATGGCCCGGTTGTTGCCTTGGTCGGCGATGAGGACGTGGCCGTTCCGGAGGAGCTCGGCGCTGTTCGGTCCGTTCAACTGGTCCGGCCCGTCGCCGGCGACGCCCGTCATGCCGTACTGCCAGACGATTCGCTTGTCGAGCGTCACCTCGATGATGCGGTCGTTCGCCTGGTCGGTGATGAGGACGTGGAAGTCGGGGAGCCAGGTGGCCTGCACCGGGGTGTTGAGCTCGTCCGGCCCCGAGCCGGTGACCCCGAACTGGCCGTACTGCCAGACGATATGGCCGCGGGGGCTCACCAGGAAGACGCGGTTGTCGGCGCAGCCGGCGGTGCACAGGGGCTCGAAGGTCCCGGGCGGCACGCCGGTGCCGGACATGAGGGTGAACGGGCCTACGCGCTGCGCGTCGTTCACCCCGACCGGGGAATCCGCGGTCACGTCGTTCGGGCCGCCGCCGAACGACCAGACGATCTCGCCGGCCCTGTGCGGGTCGATCTCGATTACGCGGTTGTTGAACTGGTCGGAGATGAGGATGTTCCCGGGCTCGTTGAAGTGGCGAAAGAACCCGGCCTCGTGGAGCGCCTGCGCCCCGGTGCTCTCGAGCATGGTGCCGGCTAGCGGGTTCGGGGGATCGGAGCTCGAGGAGCCCGAGCAACCGCTCAGGCCAGCGACGACGAGTACGGCGACAAGCGGAACGGCAAGCGACATGCGTATCTTCGACACGGGGACCTCCCCTTCGTGGACCGCTCTCTGGTTCGGAGTGAGACGCCAAGTGCGGGACGCGCGGCACTCCCGGGCCCGCGCGAACCGCCTTTCCTGGGCGTGAAAAACCCGACGGCCCCTCGGATCGGACAGGCCAGATGGGGCCCGCCCCGGAGGGGTGGAGGGAGGGAGGTCGGCGCCCGGATCAGAGCCCGGACACGTACCCGGGAGCCGCCGAGACGCCGCCGGAGGTCCCGTTCCCGAGCTGGCCGCGGTCGTCCGCGCCGAAGCACTGGACGCCGCCCAGCCCGGTGAGGACGCAGGTGTGGTTCTCGCCGGCGGTGATGGCGAGAACGGTGGTGGCGGGGCCGAGGAGCGCCACCGTGTCGATGGGGCCCGGGCCTCCGAGCTGGTCGGCGTTGTCGGCGCCGAAGCAGACCGGCGTTGCCGGGACGGTGGCGCCGTCCGCGGTGCAGGTGTGCGAGCGGCCGGTGCCGACGGTCGACGGGAGGATCGTGCCGAGGGGCACCGCGATGGGGGAGAGGAACGCTCCGGTGGCGGCGTTCCCGGCGTCGACCTGGCCGTTCCCGTTGAGGCCCCAGCACTCGAGGCCCGACCCCACTACCGCGCAGCTGTGCGCCTGTCCGGTGGCGACGGACGATGCCCCAGACGGGACGGCGGGCGTGGCCGGGCTCGTCTGGGCATTGGTGGAACCGATGCCGAGCTGGCCAGAGTCGTCCGCTCCCCAGCAGAAGACGGTCCCGAAGGCGTTCGCACAGGTGTGGCGCTCGCCGCACGCTACCGAGGCGACGGCCGTTCCCGGCGGAAGCGCGGTAACCGCCACCGGGGAGGTGCGGGTGACGGTGGTCCCGTCGCCGACCTGGCCGGAGCCGTTCGCACCCCAGCAGTGGACGCCGCCAGCCGCGTCCACGGCGCAGGTGTGGCCGAAGGAGACCGTGCTGTTCAGGATGCCTCCCCCCGCACCGATGGCCACGATGCCCGTGGTGAGCGCGCTCACCGCCACCGGGTTGGGGCGGTCGGTCGTGGTGCCATCCCCGATCTCCCCGAAGGCGTTGTCCCCCCAGCAGTAGACCGCGCCGGAGACGACGGCGCAGGTGTGGTCGTAGCCCGCGGCGATGACCTGGGCGGCCCCGGGGAGCGCCGCGTCCACCGGGGTGGCGCTGTCCGTCGTCGACCCGTTTCCGAGCTGGCCGGAGTCGTTCGCGCCCCAGCACTTCACCCGGCCGTCGGCGGTGAGGGCGCAGGTGTGGACGTAGCCGGCGGACACCGCCACCGCCCGCTGGCAGCCGCTCCCGCTCTTCAGATACCCCGGGTCGCAGGCGAAGGTGCAAGCGTGGGCCGCGGAGCACGCCGGGCTCGCGTTCGCTGGGGTGGAGGAGGTGCAGTCAGCGCAGGAGGGCCCGCAGCTCGTACCGGTCTCGGGGGCGCAGGTGTCGCCAGCGGGGGGGCAGCGGTTGTAGCCGGCGGTGCAGGTGAAGGAGCAGCCGCCGTTCACGCACGCCGGCCGCCCGTTCGGGGGCGGCTGGCAGGCCATGCACTCACCGTTGCAGGAGACGGAGCCCGGGCCGCAATCGAGGACGAGAAGCGAGGGGTCCGCATCGTGGTCGAGGAGGGTGCTCCCGCACCCGGCGAGGGATGCGGCCGCGAGGAGGGCCAGAGGCAAATTCACGGCGCTCGATCGAGCCACGTCACGCTCCTCGGGTCCTCCGGACCGGCCGCTCCCCTGCGGCGGAGAGCCCGCCTTCCCGAGAGACACCGGAGCCCGTCCTCCCGGGACTCGAAAGTGACGGCCGCGGCCGGCCCGCGGCGATTGTTGGCCCGCCGGGGCGGCCGTGGGTGTCAAACCCGTCGAGGCACGAGGAAGGAGCAAACGGCATGAGAGGGACGAAAGTCATAATCCTGGGGGCGCTCCTCGCCATGGCCTGCGGAGGCTCCGGGGACGGCGGGGGAACGAACCCGGGAGCCGCGGGCGCGGCGGGTGGCGGGAGCGGGACCGGCGGGAGCACCGGGAGCGGCGGGATGGGAGGGACCTCGAGCGGGGGCGGAGGCGCCACGGCGAGCGTCGTCCAGTTCGGCGGCTCCCTCGGACTCGCTTACAGCCCGGCAGCGCTCACCGTGAAGGTCGGCGACACGGTGACCTGGGAAGGGGACTTCAGCACCCACCCGCTCGTCTCCGGCGCGAGCTGCGGGCATCCCGACGGGACGTTTCAGGCGGGCTCGGGGACCACCTTCTCCTTCACCTTCACGGCCGCCGGGACCTACCCCTACTACTGCAACGTCCACTGCTCCCTGGGTATGACGGGTGTCGTCATGGTGCAGTGAGGAGGCGGCCCGGGTGCGCGCCCCCGGGTTGGGCGGCCGAGCATGCGACTCGAAGCCCGTTATACGCAATGCCCTGCTCCGACCGGCGCCGGGCCGGGATTGCCAGCGGGAGAGCGGCTGGTGGTGGATCGACGAGAGGAAGTGGCTGCCCAGTTCTACCGGGAGTACGGCCCCGCCGTATACCGGAGGTGCCTGCGCTTGCTCCGGGACCGGGAGGCCGCTCGCGACGCGACCCAGGAGGTCTTCATGAGGCTCGTGCGGGACATGAAGAAGCTCGAGGACCGGGACCAGGTGCTACCCTGGATCTACCGGGTCGCCACCAACCACTGCCTCAACCTCCGGCGCAACGCGCTGCGCCGCGGCGAGGAGGCCCTGCCCCCGGACATCGAGCTGGGATCCCGCGAGCCGCCCGACGCGCTCGCGGACCGCCGGCTCACGCTCCAGATCCTCTCCCGGTTCGACGCCGCCACCCAGGCCGTGGCCGTCGGCGTCTTCGTCGACGGCATGGAGCACGAGGAGGTGGCGGCAGTGCTCGGGATCTCCCGGCGGACCGTCTCCCGCAAGCTGGAGCGCTTCCTCTCCAGCGCTCGGAAGTACCTCGCGAGGGGCAGGCCATGACCGCGTGCCCCTCGGATCTGAAGCTCGAGGGCCACCTGCTCGACCCGGCAGGGTCGGGGCTCGCGCCCCATATCGACGGCTGCGGGGACTGCCGGGAGCGGCTCGCGCGCATGGAGGAGGAGGGCGAGGAGTTCCGCCGCTTCGTCCACCCGGTCACCGTGGACGCCGTCGTCGCCGCCGCCCGCCGACCCTGGCCGGCCTTCCTTCCTGCCGTTGCCTCGGCGACGGCCATCGCCGCCGCGGTCGTCCTTCTCTCGATCCGGGCCGCGCCGCCCTCCGACTACGTCGGGGAGAAGGGCGACGGCCTCGGGCTCACCGTGTTCGTGGGAGGCGCGGAGGGGGCGTGGGCGGCGGCGGACGGTTCGGCGGTGGCGGCCTCGGCCGCGCTGCGGTTCCAGGTGAGCCCCGCCGCGCGCTGCCACCTCTGGATCGTCTCGGTGGACGCGGCCGGCCAGGTGTCCCGGCTCTACCCGGCGCAAGGGGACGGCGGCGCCGAGGTGAGGGAGGGAGGCCCGCTCCCCGGCGGCGCGGTGCTCGACGGGCTCGAGGGCCCGGAGCGCATCTACGCGGTCTGCAGCGCAAGGCCGTTCCCCTTCGCCGCGCTCCAGGCCCTCTGTCGCACCGCGGCGGGTGGAGGGGAGCAGGCGGTGCGCCACGCCGGAGCCCTGAGCGGGCTTCCGCCGGGGACCCTGCAAGCGAGCCTGCTCCTCGAGAAGCGAACTTGAAGCTCCTCCTCCTCGGTGTCGCGCTCGTCGCCCCGGCGCTGGCGTCGGCGGCGGCGCGGTTCGCCGTGGTAGTGGGCAACGATGTGGGGGCCGCGGGTCGCCCGCGCCTGTGGTTCGCCGAGAAGGACGCGGCGCGCTTCCGCGAGACGCTCCGCGAGCTCGGGGAATTCACCG
>Ga0335077_10007711_pt1 | contig 13320 bp, 17 predicted proteins | sample Lox_Sample_31_FD_207151 | JGI IMG/M metagenome (GOLD analysis project Ga0335077, IMG submission 207151) | Soil microbial communities from Loxahatchee National Wildlife Refuge, Florida, United States - Lox_Sample_3.1 | ecosystem: Environmental > Terrestrial > Soil > Wetlands | place: USA... | reverse complement strand
AGCGCCGGCATTATAAGTCACTAATTACATCGTTCAGAGAGTGCATATTGAGAATAGCCTCACGCACCGCCTGCGCAATGTCCTGGCTGTGGTCCAGAAACGACCGGCTGTCCATCGCCTGAACGTTCACTGTGACCTGGGGAGTCGGTTGCGAGGGATTGCTCATCACGCGGGGAGTGCCGCTTTGCCCGTAATCCAGTCCAGGAGACGCCGGCCCTGAAACATTGGCGGCTTGAAACGTGAGACTGGGAGCAGAAGTATACAATGTCAACGGCGGTGGCGTGCTGGGCCCTCCGCTCCCGAACAGACTTAGCAACCCTGACAGAATGGGTGACAATCCTCCGAGCAGTCCGCCCGTGAATGTCGACGCCACGTTGCCGACTGTGTCTGCGACGCCCCCCGCGCCATGGGTCGAAGTGTTTTGAGCAATCGCCTGGGTGTTGGCCAGCAGCGCCTCGGCCTGGAGTTGAGACGCTGGCACCAGGTTCCCGATGTTGCGCGATAACTCGCTTAGGCTGTTCGCAAAACCTGCGCCGCCTTGCGGCAGCAGTCCTGCCAGTAGTTCTGTTATCCCCGAGCCGCTTGACACCGGGCCTGAAGCCCCAGGCAAGCCTTGACTTTCGCTTTTACTCTGCGCCATTCTGCTTCTCCAATTCCAGTTGCTCTTCGAGAATCAGAAACGCTTGCACCTGCCGCGCATCTAGCTCCAACTGGACAACCGGATTGAGCCGTTTCCAGACGTAATACTCTTCAATCCAGCCGATGCTTTGTGCAGTGATCAACGATGTCGGGCACTCGTCGGTTTCAATCGGTCCTCGAGCCCAGACGATATGCGGAGGCGTCTGCCGCGCAGCCGCTACCCACCCGCATCTGCGTTTGATTTCCCATCCGGACCTGCGGCATGTGTCGCACTTCCAGCCGGCTGGGTTCGAGCGAAGGAAGTGGAAGGCGACGATCAGTTTTTTCGTTCGGCCTCTGAAAGACCGCACTCGGCTTTGACGGCTGCCACCGCCTCGCGAAACAGATCTTCTGGGCCGGCGGTGGCCAGCAGGTCCGGTGTGGCTTGTACGCCATCAATTTCCAGGCCGGTTAGTGCTTGCACCCCCCAGTTCACGTACAGGCGATCGATTTCGGCCGAAACCAGCGCCCCTTCGAGCTTATCCTCGGTTGATTCTCCCGCCTTCAGAAAGTCGAACCTGAGTGACAGTTCGCGGATGCGGCGAATCAAATCCATGCGTCGTGTAAACGACATTCTCGAAACGACAAAGACAACTCCCGGCGCGATTTTAGATTCGGTTCGCGTACAGCTTTCGTAGTTCATGTTCTATCCAAACGCAACTACGATCTCATCGTCCACCGTGCCCTGTGCGCGTGAGCTTCGAAAGTGCCATTTCAAACGGTTTTCGCCGTCGTCATACTCCGGTACCTGAGGAATCAGACTCTTCAAGTACACGCCGAATAACTGATTCGGCTGTTGCCCAAGCTGTATCATTGCACTAATAGGCGACTGTTGTTTGGCAGCCTGATACAAGGATTGAGTGACTGAATCGTCCTGTTGGTATAACTCGAAGTCGAGGCTCACAGCGCGTATCCCGGGCGAGACTGCCCTGGGCAGGTTCGAACCAAACTCACGGGCACGCAGGTCCAAGTTGTTATTGAGTTCAAGTTGGGCGCTTGTCAGCGTGAGAAATAGATCCGGGCCATTTCCCAGCCACACCTGACCGAGATGTCCGGGAACAATGGAATAATCAAATGTTCCAAGCGCCGGCTCGGCAGGAAACGCGCTGAGCTGCCCGATTCCACCTGAAAAGCTAGAACTATCCACAAGCTCCTGAGCCATTCCGCTAAAGGTAAACTGATGAAAATCTCCGTTTACCTGGACACTCATTTGATCCACTGCAGCGCCGCACAAGATGCGATGCACCGCCGAGGTTGGAGCCCAATAGTCGAACACGCTCGCAGTGGGAAGATCTGTGCTTGGAAAGTAAGTTGCCGTGGGGCCGGTACTGGAACCGGCGACGGGCGCTGTCGAGAACGGCGCGTTCAGTTGAACCGAAAGATTGCCAGCAACCGTGGTCACAAACCTGATTTCTCCGAGGTAGCTTACACCTTGTCCCGCGCTCAGGCCGTGCGGGGCCGCAAAAACCAAAGTCGTGCTGGTCGAGCCGGCGGCTATCGTCCCGCCCTGACAGATCACGGCATCGCTGCCGAGCGCGGCCTGAAATAGCGGCCCATAGCTGGGCGAACTTGGCCCTCCGGCCCATGTCGTCAGTAGGGTGCTGAGCTGGTATGTAGTTCGCCGCCGACCTCCAGAAGGCAGTCCCGCGAATGTTCGGCTGCCCGTCTTGTCCTTGCGATTGGTGACTTCAAGTTGCTGCTTGGCCGACAACTTTACCGCGGGAATCCGGTTGTCCGCGGTAATCGGCGGCACTTGCCCGTAGGCGGCTTCTGCGCCACAATAGAATCGGTTCGCGTTGGATGAAATATACACTGTAGTCGTTCCCGTTCTTCAATCGACACTCGCATCCAACTGGATGGAGATCTTTGCGGATTTTATGAAATTTCGGCCCCCATGTTTTACCGGCCCGAACGACACTTGATACCGGCCGGCGAAGAAAAGGCCATGGCCCCAGTCCCCGCGGTTTTGGTTGAGAGTCTGCGTGACCGCAGCGGCATACAGTTGAGCCGCCCGCTCAATACCTTCGAGGCGATCCTGCGATACTCGTACGTCGATCGTCATCTCAATAGTTCCCGAAAAACTGCGAAACTTCTCCGCTAAGGTGTTGGCCAGTTTGTCACAGTAGATGTAAACGGCAGTATACCGTGGCTCAAGACTTCTCTCGGCGATATCACTTGACACATTCTCGGTGAAAAGTTGCTTCGGTAAAATGGGCGAAACAGGCAAGCTCTCCGCCTGAGCTAAGATAGTTAGATTGGTGTTGAGACCGTTCGATGCGGTTAAGAATTCCTGAAGCTTTGAAGTAGCTGTGCCAGCTAGGGCGGGCATGCTGGTTAGCCTCGCTGCAAAAAGCGTGGTAGCTGAGTAAAATAATTGGGGTCTTGGCCCTGCCCTGGCGGTCGTCCCTGGGTTAGACCGGATGGTGGCGTTGTCCAGGCCTGATCTATGCCGATGGGGCTCGTGTTTTGCAACATGATCGAATCGACCTCGGTGCCAGCATATACGTTCCATGACACGGCATTACTGGGAGGGTTGTTTGCCGTGACCTGTATTAAATTCTGGTCAGGCGCGTTTATCGACACAACAGGGCTCGCCATTCCTTCTTCACCGGACGAATTCAGCCACGCTATCTGTACATAATACGTCGCTGCCGGCAGCGGTCCGCCTAAGAAATTCACCGCCGGATTGTCGGCGATGAACATAGGATTTGAGACGACACCCACGCCGGCTTGAAGCAGCGTCGTTGACGCCCACCTGCAGAGATCCTGATACTCTTTCCATTTGCCGAGATAGCGGTCGTTCAGTTGATTGCCGTAGGCGTCTCGATAAATCAGTTCCAAGGTGTGAAAAGTGTGCCAGAGTCGAAGCGGCGGCGTTACGACTATATTTGCAAGCTTCAGCGAGCTTAGCGAAGTTGCGACGGTTCCAGGCCACCAGCTTGAGGTGTTTGTACGAGAAAATGCAGATCGCGAGATAGCCGATGATAGCTCAACACCCAACTCCTCTTGTGCGAGTGTTATCTTGGCGGACGCGTCGATCCCCTCGGTGCTGGCGACATCCAGGACTCCGGTATCCTGCGCCGCGATTTGTTCCAAAGTCGAAATCGGAGCATCGGTGAATAGAGCCATCTGTACCTGGTCCGTGCCGAACTATTCCTTTATAGGACGCTTCGCCCTCAGCAGGCTGGCTGTCGGAACGGACGCAACCTGCATGCGGCTGGCAGCTGCCTCACTCTCGGCAGTCCTTTTGGCTTCCGCCCTCTTTTCTCGAAACTCACTTGCGGCATTTTCATCGGCAAGTCGCGCGCGACCGTCGACAATCATTTTGGCCGCTAGTTCCTTAGGGACCTCAGTCAGCAGACCCTCTTTGCCGCCATCCGGAGTGGCATGGCTCACTAAGACCACGAAGGGCCCCCCTAAACTCTGTTCGACTTCGCGAAGTCTTTGATAGTACGATGTTAAGTTCATAGCAATCGGGAGCGTTCCGGAGAACCGCGGTAAGAAGTCACGAGTTTACCTGCACTGCGAAAGTGTTTCGGAGAGCTGCCACACCGTATAGAACATCCACCGTAAATTGTTGCGAGAGCGTGTTCGGCTGATAACTCATAATAACTCGCATCCCGAAGTTTCCAAGATCCGCGTATTCCGCAATGGCGCCCGTGCCTGGAAGCGGCTGCGGAAGGCGTCGAATCACAAGACCAATCGCATCGCGCACAAAAGCAAGATTGTGGGTTGTCACGGGGGAACTGCCTGTTTTCGCGACCAATTGCGATCTGAACACAAAGAAATCTTTGATCTTGCCCACAGTTCCGTCTATGAGAGCCCTTAGACCCGCTTCGCCGGCCGTCTGAAATTCGCTGAACCGAGAAATTTGCCTCATCTGGGAGTACGTGCCTGAATCGACAATCAGGTGCTTTGCCTGGGTCGAGGGTACCTTGGCCTGGAAGAGTGCAGTCTCAGCAGCATCAATGACAGCCTCCGTAATTGGCGTCCCCGCAATACCGACAGGAGTATTTGCAGAGAAACTAGCGTACAGCCCAAGAAGGTCTGACTCAATTCTCTCAGCGATTGCGACGACTGCCGGTTGCATGTAGACCCTCAGCAGGTCGGGAATGGCCAACACCTTGGTAACGTCCGGAATCTGAAAAGTCGCTTCTGCATGAGTATTCAAAACAATTTGGGCGTTTCCTAGGCTGGGATTCTGTGTTGTGACTGTTCCGCCCTCAGCAATGTTGTTCGCGACGAGTGTGGGCGGAATTGGTATGTTGACCGTGTCGCCCGCCTGGGCGAGCGTCGGCTCATAGTCACGGTTGACGAGATTTCCCATGATTAGGTTGCTTACGAGTGCCGGTAAGGCATCGGCCGCGACGAGCTTTACGATCGCGGTAGCGACATTTGTCGAAGTAATTGCTGGCATTGTTATCTCCTGTAGTTGTCGAAGTGTCAGCTTGTCTTTAGAGTTATGACCCGCGCAGGACCTGAGCGGCGACTCGTGCGATCTCCTGTCGCGCGTTCTCCATGTCTTCATTACTCATTCCAGGTCGGATTTTGTCAAGGTCGATCGTCATGCGGCCGCTCGCTGACAGCCTTTGTGCCGGTGATGTCCCAGAGCCACCGGGTATACGAGCGGGCAGAAACTCCGGATTGGAACTGACGAAAACCGAAAGGTAGTCTTTCAATGGTACGTCGCCGGAATCGGTCTTGGCCACCAGTCTTCCCTCTTCGGTCCTAGCAATGTCATCCTTTACTGCTTTAAAGGCCAGATCTACTTTTCCCACGCCCAGCCGTTGGAGCTCAGCCCTGATAGCAGCATTCCGCTCCACTTCCTCGGCGATCTGCCGACTTCGCTTGTTTTCTTCTATCAGGTCGTTAAGCCTTCGCTCGAGCTCCTCCCGGCGCTTACGTTCTTCTTGTAGCTCGGCCTTGTAGGCAGGTTCCGCCCCAGTTTGCTGAGTGCGCGTAAACTCTTCGATCGCCTGTTTAACCAACCACTGTACCTCAACGTGCCGTGGTTCCGTCGGCATTACCCCCTCTGGTTTCAGTTCCTCCATGGTTCTCCTTTTCGTTGCTATTCGATGCAAGCGATCGATCTACCTCATCAGCTATCTGATCCTTGATGCTCTGACGCACGTCACAGAAGTATTTGAATGCCAGTTTTTTGAAAAGTTGTTTTTTTAGGGTCTGGGAGTGTATGCCTAAGTCGAGCAGTTTTCTCGCGTCGTCCAACTCAACGCTGAAGTCTCCGATATCAAACTCGTCCAAGCCTGACACGTCAATCGCCAGACCATCCTGCCGTGCAATATTTATCGCACACAGCACTTGCTTAATCGTGTGCTTGACACTGTCTCCATAAGCTCGCAAGACCTCTTGCGTGATGCTGAAATCGCGCTGTTTGCTGAGACCAGATTGGCTGATCTGGGTTGAGCTGGTGCCACCGGCCTGCACCATTAGATGGCAGACCCTATAGATTTCGTCTTTCAGACGCTCTAGATTGTCGGCGGCGATCTGAAATACGTGTCCCTCAGGCTCAGTCCAGCCGAATCGGTCGTCTGGTCCGAGTTGAATGTAGTAGGATTCGCCGACAATTTGGCTCCACTCGCGCTCGGAGTATATGACCGGAGTGGCAAAAAGTCCCATTGTTAATGCCCAGGACAAAGCGTTAGATTTGTTGAAATGTTCCAACTGCAACAGAGCCGCTTTGTTCATCAACCACAGTCCTTCGGAGACCTGTAATCGGAACAGGGGCACCCTCGCTTGACCGGCCAGTCCATGGCGTCCCTCATCGATCAACTCAATTTTGTCCGCCTTCCCTGTCGAATCTGTGGCGCATTGATAAATCTTGAAGATTTCCCGGTTATAGTACATCCATCGGGTTTGTGTGGCCCAAGTGTTCCTTGCAGGGCTGGCCTGCCGCAGTGACGAAGTGCGCAGGACAACCCACTCGAGTTGGCCGTCATTGTCATAACTCCAGTTAATCACTTCGTCTGGGGAATAATCGACTAGAAACGCACGAGACTTGCCAACCGCATCTTCCTGTGCTCGGTTTGAGACCGGGGCAGTGACGCGAGGAAAATCGACTATGATATAGCCAGTCCCGGTGATCAGAGCTTGGACCAGCTGATTGCGGAAGAATTCTGTGATTGTCGTTCCTCTCAGGTCGCAATCCTCGGAAAATGCCGCGAAAAAATCTTTGCCAGCTTCGTTTGACCCGTCACAGCTTATAATTGGCTCCCGTCGCATGAGCGTGGCCGCGTACCAGTCAATGATCGAGCCGATGTAGTTTTCATAAAATACGCGGCTCAAACGTTCAAAATAGACCTCGTTCGGCTCCTTGCTGCGACGCACCAAATATTCGGATGCATGCTCGCGGAGTTGTTCCCCACCGACATAGAGATCCCGGTATTTGCGCCAGATCGGTTTGAAGCGAACGTAATCGGGATGTTCGACATTAATATTGTGCATGCGGGGAGGGCTCCTACAACAACCTTTGTGAGCGATCTCCAATCTGCTGGAGGGGCCGGCACTCCTGCCAAAGCAAGTATCCAAGCGCATCAGACACGTGGGTTCTTCGACGGTCTCTGTCTTTATCGGGAATGTTGCTGTCTGCCTTGTAGCAGACCTGTTCAAAGTCTTTAGTCAACTCTGTACATTTGGAAGCGATGTAAAGCTGAATCTCACCGGAAGCGGTTTTCAATCGCGCATTTGTTAAGGTAATCCGATCGCGAACGCTCGGATTGGCCTTAGGAATCTTGTATTGCAAAGAGCCGGCATACGTTGCGGCGAAATATTCTCGGACGATGTGATAATCTGACGTACCCGTTGTATGCATGTTGTTTCCTGATGCATCACCATACACGACGATGCCCCGTGCGTGAGAGGGGAAGCGGCGGGTGAATTCCTCGCACGCCTGCAGGGTACTTGCGTGCCGCAGGATAATTTCGTCCAGAACATATACAGTGCCCTTAATGACCTGAGCGACCACAGAGCACATGGGATCGACGTTAAAATCGAGCGCCCAGAGGAGGGGCGCTTCGGGTCGAACGGCGAGGTCCTTCAAATGCTCCTGGCGGTTGAATGCGTAATAGACCAGGCCGGCCTGCACGTTGAGGTACTTTCCCAGAACCTCTTGCTGGAAGAACGAATCGTCGTAACTGCTCTTCAGGAGATCGTAGAAGTCCGGGATCTGCTCGAGGAGGTACCTGTTTTCGAACGGCCGGGCGATAGTAGTGTAGTAGCTGCGGCGGGGTTCGGAAATGAACTTGCGATAGACCCAGTCGTAGCCTTTTGGGGTCCAAACCGCGAAGCCGCACAGTCTGGTGGCTTTGGGATCCCGCAGCCGGCCTTCGAGCACCAGCCAGGCGGCCTCCGGACTATAAGTGAGTTCGTCCAAGGCGAACCAGGCGAGGTTGGTGCCGCGCAAGCGTTCGAACTCGTCGATGGACCGGCAAAGGACGCGGGAATCAGTGTCGGTGATCGTCAGCACGTTATCCCCTTTGCTGTACTCGTACGGGATCAGGTTCGTATTCAAGATGTCAAAGAGCGTGGCCAAGGTTGCGTCGCGCAACATTGGGTAAGTTGGGGCGCCGATCAGCCCGACCCTGCCCGCGTTTAGGTAACTCAACTTGATGGCTTCGTGACACAGTGCCTGGCTCTTGCCGGACCCGATGGGTCCTGAGAATCCTTTGAATCGCGCCTGGGAGCAATGGAACTTGCTTTGCGAAGGAAGCGGCGAGTATTTTATTCTTCTGACACAGACTCCGTCTCGCTGGGATCGATCCATGTAACTGTGATTTCCCGTGGTTGCTCTACCTGCATTTCCTTCTGCAACTGCAACAGCTTGATCAAGTCACCGAAGGTCGCTTTTACGTCCGCCGATCCCAACTTCTCCTCAATGCGTTGAATGGCTTTGTCCAGGAGCTCGGCCCGGTTGGCGGACCGGCGATCTGAAGCGTCCGGCCGGCCTTGTGTTTCTTCGTCGCGCATCGGATTTACCGGCTCAACGCTACTTTCAATCTCAACGCTACAGCGGGACATGACGGGAACCGCGACCCGCCGGCCGTTATTTGATTGATGAGAAACGCAGATAGAAATTTCGACCGGCCGTGACGGGTGAAACCTACTTGGACGATTTGCCGGCGTTTTCAACAATACTGCGGGCTAAGTAATTGACGACTTTAGCTTCGTTACGCGCCATCTCATAGTACGCGGCCTTGAGCAGTTGGTCCTTGCGGTTGAGCAGGGTCTCGCGAATGGTCTGTTGCACGCGCGGGTCGGTGAGCTCGCGCTGGCCGGAGGGCTCCTTGGAGATGACTTTCAAGATGCGGAAGCCGTCGGTGGAAGGGAGCACGGGGGAGATCTCGCCGGGCTTCAGGCCGAGGACGGCGCGACGCAATTCGGGGCTGGTCTTGTCGAACGCGGACTGCGGAACGAAACCGAGATCGCCGCCGTTCTGCGCCGTATTCTGATCTTCGGAGTAATTTTGCGCGAGCATGGCGAAGTCTTCGCCGGCTTTGAGGCGCGCGTCGATCGCCTGGATCTTGCGTTGGGCTTCCTCGGGATTCCGGGCCTTGTCGTTTTTCAGATTGTGCACGTTGGGGTCGGGCGCGGGCGTGACGACGATCTGGGCGAGGTGAACCTGGGGCTCGGCGAGGTTGAAGCTAGACCTGTTCGCGTTGTAGAAATTAGTGACGTCGGCATCGGTAATGGTGATGTGCGAGGTGATCTCTTTGTTGAACAGTTTTTGAATGCTCAGGTCGCGCCGCAACTGCGCTTTGAGATCGTCGGCGGTCATTTTCCGGTTGTGGAGCTGCCGCTCGAACTCCTCTTTGGTGTACGGAGCTTTCAGTTCGTTGAACTTCGCTTCCACGTCGGCGTCCACAGCCATCAAGCCCATCTTCTCGGCGCGCTGGAGCATGATTTCGTTGTCGATGAGGTTGCGTAGCAATTCCACCTTCTGGATCATGACCTGGTCTTCGGTGGATCCTTCCGCGGGCGCCGTGACCTGGGTTTGATAATTCTTCTCCAACTCCGCGTAGGTGATGACGCGGTTGTTGACCATAGCGGCGACGTTGGCGGAGGGCGATTTCCTGCAGGCGGCGGACAGAAGCAGCAGGAGCAGCGCGCCCGAGGCGAGCGCTAATTGTTTCATGATGAAACTATTCATTTTACTGGAAGCGGGCGGCACGATGAGGCTATACTGTTTCGTCCAAGGAGAACACGGCATTGAGAGTGGGAATGATCGGGACGGGTGCGATTTCCAACTTGCACGCCCGCGCGTATCGAAACATCGGTTACCAGATCACAGTGTGCACGGACATTTTCGAAGATGCGGGACGGCGTTTCGCGGATGCGAACGGCGCGGAATTCGTGAAGACGTACCCGGAAGTCTGCCGGCATCCCGAGGTGGATTACGTGGACGTGTGCACGTTTCCGGATTTCCGGCTCGAGCCGGTGCGCCTTTGCGCGGAGGCCGGGAAGCACATTCAGGTGCAGAAGCCGATCGCGACGAATCTGGAGACGGCGCGGGAGATGATCGATGTGGCGGCGAAAGCCGGGATCCAGTTGGGCGTGGTGAGCCAGCACCGCTTCGACGATTCGAGCCAGTTTCTGGCGAAGGCGATTGCGCAAGGACGGCTGGGAAAGCTGCTGCAATGCGATTGCTACGTGAAGTGGTACCGGTCGCCGGCGTATTATTCGCGGTCGATCAAGGGAAGCTGGGCGACGGAAGGCGGCGGGGCGCTGATCAACCAGGCGATTCATCAGTTGGATATTCTGCGGTGGCTGGCGGGTCCCGTGGCGGAGTTGTTCGGCTACTGGCAGCTTGGCGCGCGGCACAAGATTGAATCGGAGGACGTCATAAACGCGGTGGTGCGGTACGCGTCCGGGGCGACCGGGGTGTTTCAGGCGTCGACGGCGTTCTGGCCGGGCTACACGGAGCGCACGGAATTTCACGGGACCAAGGGAACCGCCATCATCTCGGGCGACAAGCTGACAACATGGGACGTGGAAAATGATTCGGGCGAGCCGGCGCCGGTTTCGACCGAGGTGGCGTCGGGGTCGTCGGATCCGATGGCGATTTCAGTTACGCCGTTCGAGCGGCAGTTTCGGGATTTCGGCGACGCGATCCGGACGGGTCGGAAGCCGCTGATTGGGGGCGCCGAGGGGTATCAGGCGCTGGAGATTGTCGAGGCGGTTTATCAATCGTGCCGGACGGGGGAGAAGGTGCGGTTGGGTGGGCGGTGAGTGAGCGGGCGCCGGTCTCGTCGGAAGGCCAGAAACCCGGAAACATGCGGGCTGTCCACCAATCCGTCCCCAATACAAGTCCACCAAGATCAATCCAAGTCAGCTTAGAAAAGCACCACCGGCTGTCATCGCCTTCTTCACGCGCGCATCAAGAACCTCGCGTACCTTGCCAGCGATTTCGCGCATGGTGAACGGCTTTGTGAGGGAAGGTAGTCCAGGCTCGATACCGGAGTCAGCGCGTCTCGCGGATTCGTAGGACAGGAAAAGTACCGGCACGTAGGGGTGTTTCTGTTTCAGCTCTTCCGCGAGCTGCCGGCCGCGTCCTTTAGCCTCCAGCAGCAACAGATCTATCTCTCCGGCTAACCGATCGAACACTGCAATAGCGTCGGCACGGTTCCGCGCTTCCAGTACGGTGTAACCCTGCTTTCCGAGCATGAAGGCTGCAAGTTTGCGAGTCTCAGGATCAGTATCCATGAGCAAAATGGTCTCTGATCCTCGTGGCGCTGCGTCTAAGCTGGGCAGCATCGCAAATATATTACGCCGGTTTCCCAAAACATGACAAGCGCATTATGTCGGATTCCGTACGGTACTGTCGAACAGGTCGACAGAGGGCGGGGAAGCTTCTGTCCCCGCCAGCTATTCCCATGCTCATCATCGTTTTTGCAGCCGGCGGCCCGGGTTCGCTCCGCGCCGGCGGGTTGGTGTGTCGGCCGGCTTGCGGCTGGTGACCCATACCATTGTCGACGACGACTTCGCTATCCTCTCATCGTCCGCCGGGGGGCCGGATGTGCGCCCCGCGTCAGGCGGTGCGGGTTGCTTCGATGTTCACGCGGCTATTCGCAATTTGGGTAAGCTTTTCATCGGCGGCCGCCTCTTCATCGAGGGTCTGCTTGAGCAATGCAGCCGCGCGCTCATGACCCAGTTGCTCGGCGTAAGTGCGCACTGTTCCATATCCGGCCATCTCATAATGTTCCACGCGCTGGCATGACGAAATAATGGCGGCATCGCGTACCGCGGGTGTGGCGTCCTTGCCAACCAGCTCGTCGCCCTCGTCGAGCACGCCTTCCATCCCCTTACACTTCTCCTTCTTGGCCTGTTCGCCGTGCATCTGGAACACCTGCTCGAGCCGCGTCACATGATTGCGCGTCTCTTTCAGATGTTTTTCCAGTGCCGCGCGGAGATCCGGCGAGTTCGCCTTCTCAATCACTTTTGGCAGCGCCTTGATTATTTGCTGTTCGGCGCTATATAAGTCTTTCAATTCGAGTAGATATAAGTCCTGTAGTGTTTCTAGTTTCATTGGCTGTAAAAACCTCCGCTTTCAGCTTGGCGCGAAGAGCGCATGCAAGCAAGGTTGCCGGCTTAATTGTCGTATCCGGCGGTACGTTTGCTCCGAAGCAGTTTGCGTAGCAGCTAGGCTGTAGCTTAGCGGAATTGAAATCTTCGGCGAACGTTCCACCACAAGAAACATCAGGGCTGGACGGCCAATTGCAAACGCATATGAGCAGATTACCGGAGCCGAAGGAGGCGTTATGTGCAGCAGATTACATATTGCAGGCGCCGCAGCGACGTTGCTGTTCGGATCGTTGATAGCGCAGGCGTTTGCGCAGGTACCACCCAGGAGCCCTCAATCAACTTCTCCAGGCATGCCTGATACAAACCGCCAGCCCAATTACCCAGGTACGATGGAGGATCAACAGCGAAACAGCGATTCGCTTGCTTCCGACAAGGCGTTTGTAAAGCAAGCCGTTGAAGGGGGCATCGCTGAAGTTGAACTGGGAAAACTCGCCCAGGAAAAAAGTTCCACCGACGCCGTGAAGGAGTTCGGGAAGCGAATGGTGGAAGATCATACCAAAGCCAACGAAGATCTGAAGGCGGCGGCAGCGAATCTCAACTTAGAGACGGGTGCAGAAGCTTCGCGAAAGGTCAAAAAAGACGAAGCGAAGCTCTCAAAACTTTCCGGCACCGAGTTTGACCGGGCATATGCCAAGATGATGTTGAACGAGCATAAAAGCGACGTGAAGCAATTCAACGTTGAAGCGCGCCAAGGCAAGATACCGGAAGTCAAAAAATTCGCAGCAAGCCAACTCCCGACGCTTCAGCAGCACTTGCGGATGGCAGAACAATTGGAGGCCACAACCAAGAGTGGGACGGGAGGTGGACAGTAAGCGCCAAACCGTATTCGTCCAGGACTCCTGAGAAAAAAACGCACAAAATATTCGTGGCAATATGGCCGCGTTGAATAGGAGCGTCGAGTAGTTTTTCACTTTTCCAAGCCCTAGAGAGGGCTTGGCGTCCCGGTTGTGGCCGGGGGAAATGAGGTTCCCTCCAGGGCGCTGTGCACCTCAGAGGGAACCCAGAATGCTGCCGTTGGTTACTTCTGCCTACTTTCGCAGGACGCAG
>Ga0335077_10007710_pt1 | contig 13320 bp, 11 predicted proteins | sample Lox_Sample_31_FD_207151 | JGI IMG/M metagenome (GOLD analysis project Ga0335077, IMG submission 207151) | Soil microbial communities from Loxahatchee National Wildlife Refuge, Florida, United States - Lox_Sample_3.1 | ecosystem: Environmental > Terrestrial > Soil > Wetlands | place: USA... | reverse complement strand
GAAATTCGTGGATCCCGACCCGGGCAACAACTCAGCCTCGGTCAGCTCCAACGTCTCGTGCGCCGTCACGCTGCTGTCCAACCCGGGCTCGCTGTCCTTCGGCCCCCAGACGGTGGGGGTCGCGAGCGCGGCGCAGACCATCACGGTGACCGGGACCAACGGCGCCCTGATCAGCAACATTGCCAGCACGGGTGACTTCCAGCAGACCAACAACTGCACCGCCGCCCTCACCGCCGCGACCAGCTGCACGATCCACGTGGTCTTCACCCCCGGCAGCGAGGGCACGCTCAACGGCAGCCTGGTGATCACCAGCAGCGCCGCCGCCTCGCCCACGGTCGTCACCCTCAGCGGCACCGGCACCAATGCCGTGCCGACGCCGTTCAGCTTCCTCACGCTCAACAACGTCGACCCCTCCACCGAGCAGGTCTCCAACCCCATCACCGTCGCGGGCACCAACGTGCCGACGACGATCAGCGTCAGTGACGGCGCGGAATACAGCATCAACGGCGGCCCCTACACCACGGTGCCGGGCATCGTCGCCCCCGGCGCGCAGGTCACGGTGCGCCTCACGGCCTCCGCCTCCTACGGCACGCAGGTGTCCGCTACCCTCACCATCGGTGGCGTGACGGCCAGCTTCGATGTCACCACGCGCGCGCCCCCGCAGCTGCAGAACGTGACGGTCACCTCCGGCGGCGGCAGCTTCTCCCCGCTCCTGCTGTGCGCGCTGGCGCTGCTCGTCCTGCTGCGCCGGCGCCGTCGCGAGCTGCCGTACGTGGCGGTGCTGCTGGCGGCCCTCGTGCTGCCTGGCCGGCCGGCTGCGGCCGCGGACACGGGCAGCGTGTTTTCGAACTTCTACTTCGGCGGCGGGGTGGGCGCGGTAACCACCAGCCTCACCCCGGGCAAGGTCACCAGCCGCCTGGAAGAGCTCGGCTACGAGATCCAGGCGAGCGATGTCGAGCGCGACAGCCTGAGCGGCACCCTCTACGTCGGCTATGCGCTGCCGCACCAGTTCGGGGTCGAATTTGGCTGGAGCTACCTCGGCCACACCCGCACCACACTGCAGGGGGTTGAGCCGCCCAACCTCGAGCAGCTGCTCTACGATGCCACGCGCATCACGCGCGGCGCCGGGGATGCCTGGTCACTCGTCGGCCGCTATCGCTGGGAGCTGCGTCCACGCTGGTCGCTCGACCTGCGCGCGGGCCCGTACCGCTGGGTCACGCACTCGGACCTGTGGATCGGGGACACCGCGCAGGTCGTCCGCAATGACCGCGGCTGGGGCTACGTGCTCGGGCTCGCGCCGCGCTACGAGCTCTCGACGCACTGGGCCGCCTCCCTCACCCTGAGCTACTTCGACTCGACCGTCGACAACCGCTTCTTCCAGGTGCTGGCGGCCATCGAGTACCGGCTGCGCTGACACGCCCGCTCCGTGCGAGAGCGGCGCGCGGCTCATGGCGCAGATCCACTCGGTCCGTCGCAGCGCACCAGGCGCCGGGTGCGCCGGCGCGCCATAATCGCGGCATTAACCACCCCAAGGGAGCCGCCCCATGCCCACGCCCGCCTCGCGCCGCCTGCCGGTGCTTGCCTTGCTTGCCCTCGGCGCGCTTGCCAGCGCCGCGCTGCGCGCGGACATCTATGAGGAGGCCGTCGCGCACGCCGGCCGGCCGGACAAGGACGTGCAGCGGGATGCGCTCGATCACCCGGCCGAGGTGCTGCGCCTCGCCGGCATCAAGCCCGGCATGAAGGTGGGCGACATCATGGGCGGCACCGGCTACTACGCCGAGCTGCTCAGCTACCTGGTCGGGCCCACCGGCCACGTCTACATCCTCAACAACGAGGCCTTCGACACCTGGAGCGAGGGCCGCTGGAAGAGCCGCACCGAGCGGCTGAAGAATGTCGAGCACCGCACCGAGGACCTCGAGCACCTGGATCTCCCCAACGGCTCGCTCGATGCGGTGCTCCTCATCAAGGTGTACCACGACCTGTACTGGGTGGACGATGACCCGGCCGACCACTGGCCGAAGTACGACGTCAAGCGCGTGCTCGATGAGGTGGCGCGCGTGCTCAAACCTGGCGGCGTGCTGCTGCTGGTCGATCACTCCGCCAAGGCCGGCAGCGGCAGCGCGGATGCCGGCTCGCTGCACCGGATCGATGAGGCCTTCGCGCAGCAGGACTTCGAGCGGCACGGTTTCAAGCTCCTCGGCAAGAGCGATGTGCTGCGTCACCCGGACGATGCGCGCGACCAGATCACCTACAAGGGCCCGATGCTCGGCAAGACCGACCGCTTCGTGCTGGTGCTGCGCAAGTCCTGAGGATCCGCCCCCATGCTGGAACTGATCGGCGCCGCCCCTTCCGTGTTCGTGCGCGCCACGCGCCTGGCACTCGAGGAGAAGGGCGTGCCCTACGCGCTCACGGCGGCCGCCCCGCACTCCCCGCCGGTGCTCGCGATCAGCCCCTTCGGCAGGATCCCGGTGATGCGGCACGAGGACTTCGAGCTGTTCGGCTCGATGGCCATCATCGAGTACGCGGACGCGGTGTTCCCGGGCGCGCGACTGCTGCCACCGGAACCGCGCGCGGCGGCGCGCATCCGCCAGTGGGCCAATGCCGTGAGCGCGGACGTCTTTCCTGACTTCGGCGGCTACATGCTCGCCAACGCCTTCCCCAAGGGGCCGGACGGCAGGCCCGACCCGCAGGTGGTGGGCGCTCTCATGCCGCAGGTGCACCGCGCGCTCGGGCAGCTGGAGCGCGCCGTCGGCAGCGGCTTCCTCACGGGCACGGCCTTCTCGGTGGCCGACATGTACCTCATGCCGATGCTGGCGTACCTGCGCATCTTCCCGGAGAGCAGCGCCATCATCGCGCAGTCATCGGTCCTGACCCGCTACTACGAGCAGCATGCGGCGCGGCCGAGTTACCGCGCCACGGAGCCCCCGCCCCTGCCGGGCATGCGCAGCGCGGCACTCTAGGGCACGGCGTCGGCCAGGAATGCAGGCCCGCGCGGAGCGCACTTCCGCCAGCGCTGGCGCAGGGCCGCCAGCTGCAGAGCCGCTGCGCCGCGAAACGGAGTGACCCAGCTTCCGCCAGCCTCAGGCCGGCTTGATATTCGCGTTCAGCCGGAACAGATTCGTCGGATCGTACTGCTTCTTCAGCGCCGCCAGCCGCGCGAAGTTCGCTCCGTAGTTGCTGTCCGTACTCTTGGGATCGATATCGTTCAGGTTGACGTAGTAGCCGTCGGTGTACGGCGCCAGCGTGCTCCAGGTGGCGCGAACCGCCGCGCGCCCGGCCTCATCGTGCGAGGTCTCGTCCCATGTCTGTGCAAGCATCATGTTGGCGATGACGTTACGATGCGAGAACGCGGTCGCGCTGGGTGCAACGTCGGCCACCGCGCCATTGGCGTTCTGGCAATACATGTCGGTCCGCGCGTCCGCCGCTAGCTCGGCGAGCCGCCGGATGAGCTCCGGGGAGTACTCGCGCACGAACCCTCCCTTGAGGTAGTGGTGCCGCGGGTCCACGGGCGGCGGATCGAACCACGTCTGCACGGCGAGGTATTTCGTCGGCGCGATCGTGCTCTTGATTGGCTTGCCGAAGCGTCGCAGCGGCTCCAGCACCTGCGCGCCGCTCTTCGCATCCCCGGAGTAGACGATGTAGAGCTGGACACCGGGGACTTTATCCTCGTTGGGCGCGATGCTCAGATCCACGCTGAGCTCGCGCGGGGCGTGCGTGATGAGGTCGGCGTAGAACTCGATCGCCTCCCTGGCCTGGGCTGCCGGAAAGTCGATATGGCCCGCGAGGACCGTGGGGTTAAAGGGGTGCAGCCGATAGTCAAATGAAGTTGCGACGCCGAAGTTGCCGCCGCCGCCACGGATCGCCCAGAACAGGTCCGGCTCGTCCTTGTCGCTGACGCGCCGCACCTTGCCGTCCGCGGTCACGAGCTCAACGGCCAGCAGGTTGTCGCACGCGAGACCGAAGCGGCGCGACAGCCAGCCAAACCCACCGCCGAGCGTAAGCCCCGCGACCCCGGTATTGGAGATCTGGCCGAGCGTGGTTGCGAGCGCGTGCCGTACGGTGGCCGCATCGACGTGCGCCCCCCAGGCACCCGCGGCCACCCGTGCCGTGGCGGCATTGGCGTCGACGCTCACGTTGCGCATCGGGGAGAGGTCGATGACCAGTCCGCCCTCGCAGCTCGAGTATCCCGGAAAACTGTGGCCGCCACCGCGAACCGCGAGCAGCAATTCGCGCTCGCGTGCGAAGGTGAGCGCGTGCACGACATCCGTCGTGGCGGCACAGCGCGCAATCAGCGCCGGGTGCCTGTCGATCATCCCGTTCCAGATCCGGCGCGCGCTCTCGTATTCGGCGTCGCCGGCGAGCAGCAGTTGCCCCTTCAGGCTCGCCCGCAACTCCCGAATTGCAGCGGCCTCGATGGAGGTCTCGGCACCGGAGAGCTTGATGGCACGCAACTCGCCCGGTGCGCCTTTCGAGGCGGGCTCGGCAGCGATCAGCCGGGTGGCCGGCAGTGCAGCCGCCGCGCCGCTCAGCAAGCCCATGCGGAAGAAGTCCCGTCGTCTCATGAAGGAATCCCCTTGCTGTTCTTAGGCTGCGGACACGCCAGCGCGCTCAGCGTCAATCATCTTCCCGGCGATAAGGGGATACAAGCAAAGCCTGGGTCTGCGACATCAGCGAGCTGTAAGCACCAGGCGCTGCGGCGCAGCGTGTCGCTACTCGAGCACCTTCAGGTTGGCAGGCAGCCGCGCGCGGATCTGCGCCAGCTCGCGTGCCGAGAGCGCCTGCTCGCTCGCGTACACCACCTCGTACAGCGGCGCAGCGCTCGCACCGTGCGCGACGGTGCGGATCCAGAACTCGGTGAGCGAGTCATCATGCTGCAGCGCTCCGGCGAACTCGCCGCTGCGATCGCTCATGCGCTGCCAGCGCTCGCGCCGCTCCCGGCTGGCCTCCGCGGCCGGGCGTGCCTGGCGGTACAGCCCGAGGTAGGCCTTGCGCAGTGGATCCGGGCGCAGCATGACCCCCGCGGCGTCCCAGCTGGCGCGCTCACCGTCCAGGATGTAGTGCATCTGCAGGTCCAGCAGGCTCTTGTCATCCAGCTCGAGCAGGCCGGTACTGTCGAATTGCAGTCGCGCAGTCTCAAGATGCAGCCGGCCACCCGGCGGGTACTCAAGTTTCAGCGGCGCGAGTGCCGCGGGTCGCAGCTCCCTGCGCGCCAGGAATGCCTGCCACTGCGGCAGCGTGCCGCGGTAGGTGAGGTAGAGGTAATCGGCGACGAACTTCAGCTGCTCGGCCTGCAGGTCCTTCAGCGCGCTCGGCACCACGCACGCCATGCCGACGTAGCCATCCGGAGTGGGCAGCGCCAGGCTCATGAGGTAGAGCTCGACGAAGCCGAGCGGCCAGGCGCGCAGCTGCCAGGTGCGCCCGTAATGATCGTGCACCAGGGTGTCCTCGGGCGCGCTGCCGAGCGAGGTGATGCGCACCGGCTGCGTGCCAATCACGCGCGGCAGCATGATCCCCTTGAGCAGCAGCTCGATGAACTCCTGGGAGTCGCTGTAGCGGTGCGTGTCGGGTGCGCCCGTGGGGTAGCTGATGCGGAACAGCGTGAGGCCCGCGCCGCCCTCCTTGCAGTGCCACACCTCGCCATCCCCGCTCAGGTGCGCGGTTTCGCCCTCGCAGCTGCGCACGTCCCAGGAGCCATCCTGCTGCTGCGACACGAGCGTCGGGTCGGTCGAGTCATACAAGGTCGCGAGCAGCGTCGCCGAGTTGCCCCGCGGGAACAGCTGCGCGCCGCTCGCGGCCCGGAGCCTGTCCTGGGAGAGCTTGAAGTATTTCAGCATCAGCTCGTGCACGCGCGCGGAGAACTGCGCGAACGGCTGCGGCAGCGGGAAGGACTCCTCGAACTCCGAGACCACGGTCGCCTGCAGCAGGCGCGGCACACCGAAGGAGTCGCGCACCTGGAAGGTGCCGCTTTGCACCGGGGCATTCAGCACCCGCTCGATCGGCAGCGCGTAATTGAGATTCTCGTTCGCGGACTTGGCGCGCACCACCCCGATCACCCGGCCGTGCGCGTCCAGGAGCGGACCGCCGCTGTTGCCGGGTGAGGCGGCCGCCGAGAAGCGCAGCCATTTCCACCTGCCATCCTGGGCCTCCGGGGTCAGCGAGGTCAGCAGGCCGTCGCGGATCACGACCCCCTCCCCGAGGGCGTTGCCGACGGCGAACACCGGGTCATCGATGGCCGCCGTGCCGCTGGTCGGCAGTGCCGCCACGCGCGGCGGGTTCGCGACCGAGAACACCACGAAGTCCTCATTGCTGTGGTACTTGAGCACGCGCTCCACGCCGTAGACGCGGCCATCGGCCGCGCGGATGCCAGGGGTGCCGAACTGGCTGGCGACGCCCGCCGCCATGACGTGCGCGGCGGTCACGAAGCTGTTGGGGCCGATGGCGAACGCGGTGCCGAGCGGCCAGTAGCGGTCGTTGCGCTCGGCGTAAGGCATCAGCTCGAGCGGCAGCGGCTTCTCGTAGGTGACGTTGTCCTTCTCGGGCTTCCTGATGACCACCTCGAAGGTCGCAGCGCGCACCTGCTTCTGCAGCTCGGGAGAGAGCTGCGCGGCGCTGGCGCAGGCGCCGTACAGGATGAGCAGTCCCGGACAGAGCAAGCCCGCGATCTGCCGTGCGAGGTGCCGGCTGCCGGTGGGGATCGTGGCGCGCGCCGGCGCGCACGGGTCATGCTGATCGTGCACGCCTTAGAATAAGCGATCGCAGCCGCCCGCGACCATGGCGGCACGGCGTCGCGGGCAAAGCGTTGCGCACCCGCAGAAAGCTCTCGAGCCCTCAGTGCGTGCGCTGCTCTACGGTGCGAGACAGAGCCGCCAGTTGCGCCTTGACCTGCGCCAGCTCTGTCTGCTGGCGCTGCAGCTCGTTCAGGAGCATGGGCGTCAATTCTTCGTAGCGCACGCCCTCGATCTCGCCCCCGGCCCCGCGGACCACCAGTTCCGGATAGACCCGGGCCACTTCCTCGGCGATCAGTCCGTACTGCGTGCCGGCCCTGGGGTCGCTCTTCAGCTCATAGGTCACCGGGCGCAGTGCCCGCAGCCTCTTGCTGCTGCCGCCCATGCTCGTCACCTTAGTCTTGTAGCGCTCGGAGGAGGCCAGCACGCCCAGCTGGCCGGTGGCGCTGACGTAGACGGCCGCACCGGTCACCTGGGCGCCGGCGATGCCGGCGACGTAGGTGGCGGTCTGCTGGTTCGTCGTGCCAAGGCGGATTGTGCCCACATCGCTCGCCAGCCCCATGTTGCCGATATCGATGTTGAAGCGGCTGCCCCTGAGGTAATAACCGGCCTTGGAGCCGATGGCGATGTTGTTGGAGCCGCCCTGGTTGGTGCCGAGAGCGCTGGTTCCGAGCGCCGTGTTGTCGCCGCCCGTGACGTTATTGCCCATGGCGCCCGAGCCGAACGCCGTGTTGTTCGTGCCGGTGGTGTTCTCCTGCAGCACCTCGAACCCGGCGGCGGTGTTGTTGCTGCCGGTGGTGTTCTGCTTCATCGCGCCGGCGCCCGCGGCCGTGTTGTCGTTCCCGGTGGTGTTGTACCAGAGCGCCACCTGGCCCAGTGCCGCATTGTTCGAACCGATCGTGTTGCTGGACAGCGCCAGCGCCCCGCAGGCGGCGTTGTAGTCGCCGGTCGTCGTGTTGGCGAGCGTGTCGTAGCCAAAGGCGGTGTTATAGATGCCAGTCGTGTTGTAGTAGAGCGCGCCGTCGCCGACGCCGGTGTTGAAGGTGCCGTCGGTGTTGTAGCGCATGGCGCCTTGTCCCACGGCAACGTTGCGGTTGCCGCTCGTGTTGGACTCCATGGCGTGCGCGCCCGCGGCGGTATTCTCGTAGCCGCTCAAGTTGCTGCTCATGGCGTTGCTGCCCATCGCGGTGTTGGCCGCGCTGTCGCTGGGCACGACATTGGGCGGCGGCGCGCCGTGGCTGGTGCCGGCGATCAGGATCAGTGAGCCCAGCAGCGTTGCAGATCTGTAGCGGCGGGTCATGGCACTCTCCGGCGGCACGCCACACGCGTGGCTTGCCGGCATATGTACGTCCGCGTCGGAGCCAGTACCATAAGTAGCTCTACGGACGCCGCGCGGCACTCAGGCTGATGTTGTGCATTGCACCGCGCGGCGCCATCGGGCGGGATCGCAAGGAGGGCAGCGCGTGTCAGACTCTTATGACCTGGAGCGTTTCCTGCTCGCACAGGCGCCGGTGTATGCGCGGGTGTGTGCGGAGCTTGCCGCCGGGTGCAAGCGCACGCACTGGATGTGGTTCATCTTCCCGCAGCTCAAGGGCCTGGGGGCGAGCCCGATGGCGCGCCGCTACGCGATCGGCTCGCTCGCGGAGGCGCGCGCCTACCTCGCTCATGCGCTGCTTGGCGCACGCCTCATCGAGTGCACGCAGCTGGTGAATACGGCCCGGGCGGTGCGCATCGAGGAGATCTTCGGCTACCCGGATGATCTCAAGTTCCGCTCCTGCATGACGCTCTTCGCCCACGCGCAGCCGCATGCCCCGGCGGCGCCGTTCCGCGCGGCGCTGCAGCGCTATTTCGCGGGCGTGGAGGATGCGCGCACGCTCGCGCTCCTCACTTAGGCTTGCGGAACTTGAGGATGAACTGGTCGGTGTGACCCTTGACCGCGCTGTCGAACACCTTGGCGGTGTGATCGTCGGCCTTGTTGCGCAGCGCATCGCTCTCGCCGTCGAGCCTGAAGCCCACCGACTCGACTTCCTGCTTCACCGCCTCCGGATCGATCCGGTGCAGCGTCTCGGTATCGCGCGTCCCGGAACCCGGCGCGGCCGCGTGGTCGATGACGATGTAGGTGCCCCCGGGCTTGAGCGCCGCGAAGATCGCCTTGTCCAGGTCGACGACGTTCAGGTTCGGCACGTTATGAAAGTCATGATAGTTGAGCGAGGTCCATACCACGTCGGCGCCCGGCGGCAGCTGCAGGTCCGCGGCGGTGATCGAGCTCACGGTGACGTTGGCGTAGTGCGGATCAGCGGTGATGGGCGCCAGCCGTGCGGCCGGCTCGGGCGCGTCCGCCGGCGCATCCGGCCTCTTGCGGCTGGGCAGTGCGTATACCTTGCCCTTCGGTCCCACCACCGCCGAGAGCAGCCGGGTGAAATAACCCTTGCCCGGGATCAGCTCGTCGACCTGTTCCCCGGGCTTGACGCCGGCAAAGGCCAGCGTGGCGGCGGGCTTGCGGTCGGCATCCCGCTCCACGTCCTCGGCAGGCCGCGCCTTGTCCGCCACCGCGGCGCTGACGTAAGCCGGTACGCTCGCGGCGGCCACCTGGCCGGCGACGCAGAGTGCGGCAGCGAAGGCGCCCATACGAACAGCCGATGCGGTGCGGATCATGGCAGCGGTCTCCAGCCTCAGGGGGCCGCCACTGTAGCAGTCGCCGCCGCGCGCCCGCAGCGCTTCACCGCGTTTCACGCGGTACTGGCCGCGCCGCCGTTCCCGGCCGGCTTCAGGCCGTCGCAGCCGCGGGCGCTTGCAGTGCCGGCCCCTTGCAGCGATGCACGCCCGCCACCCGGCGGGAAAATTCCTCGCGTCGTGCGCGCCGGTTGAAGAACTGGCGGTACCAGATGCGCTCGAGGTGGAAGGGGCCATCGCTGTTGACCTGCAGGATCCGCAGCGCCGGCGCCTTGTGCGCCCAGACCTCGAAGTCCTGGGCGAATGCCAGCCGGCTCGCCTCCTGGAACGCGCGTGCCGCAGCTGCGTCCTCGGGCGTGGCGACCGCGTGCGCTGACTTGACCAGGAGCGCATGCCAGGCCTGGGTCACGCCATCCTCCACCGGAGTGTTGGCGATGAGGATGATCGAGGGGTAGCGGCCGGCCATGTAGGAGAGCAGGTAGCCCGGGCCGTGATAGGTGGTGTCGGTGCGCAGCAGCTCGCCGCTGTCGATGAGCGTGCGATGCGGGCCCGCCATGCGCTGGATCGCACGGTGGCCGTCGAACTCGTTCTCGAACAGCTCGACCCGGTCGAGCCCGTGGATCGGCCCGAAGTGCGCCATGTCGGCGATGTTGTCGATGACCTCCTGGCCGTGGATCGGGAGCGTGCCGAGGTGATCGACCCGCCAGCGCACCCAGGCGGGGTCGTGCCATTCCGGCATATCCGGCGCCGGCCATTCCGGCTCGCCGCGCTCCTCGTCGTGCCACACCCAGATGATGCCGAGGCTCTCGTGCACCGGCCAGCTGCGCACGCAGGCGGCCTTGGGGATGGCGCCCCGCAGGCCCGGGATGTCATCGCACACCCCGTCGGCGCGGAAGCGCCAGCCGTGGTACGGGCAGCGTATGGCATCGCCCTGGATGTGCAGCCCGTCGCGCACGACGTACGAAGTGCTATTCATCGCCAGGTGGGTGCCCATGTGCGGACAGTAGGCATCCAGCAGCGCCGGCCGGCCGCTGGCGCGACCGCGATACAGCACCAGATCGCGCCCGAAGAAGCGCAACGGTAACGGGCGCTCGGTAAGCTGCGCCGACTCGGCGATCATGAACCACCCGCGCGGGAAGCTGAATTCACCGAGCCCGTAATCCTGCGTTCTGGCCACGAGTCACCTCCGGCACACTGCCTCTGATACGGCAAGCTTCCCGAACCGCGCCCGGCGGCCGCCATGCGGACTTCTACCTAACGCACACGGACGGTGTGCCGCGCGCTGCACGCCGCTGTGAGGCGCGTCCCGGCGGCCACTGGGTTATGTGGCAGAATCCCGCCCCGCCGCAACACGTCCGGCAGAGCAAACGAGCCTCCATGACCTGCAGTGCACGCGCCCTCGCCGGATTGCTCCTCGTTACCTTCCTTGGCCTGCCGCCGGCGCGCGCGGCGCAGACCGGCACCCAAACGGAGGGGGCGCTCAGCCACGAGGCGGAGAACGCGGTGGTCAAGGTGTTCTCGACCATGCGCCGCCCGGACATCGCCAAGCCCTGGAGCAAGCAGGCGCCGGTCGAGGCCACCGGGAGCGGCGTCATCATCGAGGGCAAGCGCGTCCTCACCAACGCGCACGTGGTGGCCTACGCCAGCCAGGTGCAGGTGCAGGGCAACCAGTCCGGCGACAAGGTCTCCGCCACGGTGGAGGCGATCGCCCCGGGCATCGACCTGGCGGTCCTGAAGCTCGAGGACGAGTCCTTCTTCGGCTCGCGCCCGGCGCTGCCGCGCGCCAAGACGCTGCCGCGGGTGAAGGAGGCCGTGCTCGCTTACGGCTTCCCGACCGGCGGCACCTCGCTGTCGATCACGCGCGGCATCGTCTCGCGCATCGAGTTCGTGCCCTACAACTACCTGAGCTCCGGGCTGCGCATCCAGATCGATGCCGCCATCAACCCGGGCAACAGCGGCGGCCCGGCACTCGCCGGCGGCAAGATGATCGGCCTCGCCTTCGCCCACCTGCAGGGCTCGGAGAACATCAGCTACATCATCCCGAACGAGGAGATCGACCTGTTCCTCAAGGACATCGCCGACGGCCGCTACGATGGCAAGCCGGCCATGTACGACACGCTGCAGACGCTGGAGAACCCGGCGCTGCGCGGTTACCTGAAGCTCGACCCGGCGGTCCGCGGGATGATCGTGACGCGGCCGGACGAGGGGGTTAAGGACAATCCGCTGCACAGCTGGGACGTCATCACCCGCGTCGGGGATACGGACATCGACAACGAGGGCATGGTCAAGGTCAACGACGACCTGCGCGTGAACTTCTACTACCTGCTGCAGAAGCAGGCCCGCGAGGGCACCGTGCCCCTGAGCCTGGTGCGCGGCGGCAAGCCGATGAGCGTGCAGATGCCGGTGCCGGCGCACCGTCCGCTCTTGATCGAGCCGCTGCAGGGCGCCTACCCGTCCTATTTCATCTATGGCCCGCTGGTGTTCGAGCGCTGCTCGTTCGAGTCGCTCGCGCTCATGCGCTCGCGCCAGAGTTTCAGCCCCTCGCTCGCGCACCTGGCCGACCCGCCCTCCGAGCAGCGCCAGGAGATCGTGCTCATCTCCTCGCCGCTCTTCCCCCATGCCCTTTCCAAGGGTTACTCGAACCCGAGCGGGCAGATCGTCGAGGCGGTGAACGGCACGCCAGTGCAGAGCCTGGCGCAGCTGGTGGCTTTCCTGCGCGACCTGAAGGATGAGTTCGTGGTGATCAGCTTCGACGGGCGCCTCAACGAGGGCCTGGTGTTCCCGCGCGCCAGGCTCGTCGCGGCCACCGAGGAGATCCTCACCGACAACGGCGTGCGCGCCCAGGGGTCAGATGACATGCTGAAGATCTGGCAGGGACAATAGCGCGGCATTTGCCGCCACCTCCTCCGCGGTAAACCTTGCAAGGGGCCAGCGGATTCCGCGCGCCTTGAGCACTCGCTTAAGGCTCGCTACTTGTTTGCGGTCACAAAGAGGGCCTGGCGCAGCGCGCTGCGGGACTGGCGGAGAAGTTTGAGGCGGCGCAGCAGGAGGCCGCGCAGGCCGGCCCCGTAGTGGCCTCTTGGAAACCGTTTGACCTTGCCCTACATTGCCCGTGAAGAGAAAACACAACCGCAAGCTTGGCCCTGAGCCCTGGTAATAGTCCGCAGACACGGGAGTAACTACCATGCCTCTCACGCAGCTTGAAACGGAACTCCGGCTCGTCGCACGCGACCGCATCAGCAAGGGACAACTTCCGAGCGCACCGCCCATACGCATGTGGGGCGGGGAAGGAACCGGTAGCCCATGTTCCCTGTGCGACAAAGCCATCGAGGAAGCCGAACTCGAGATAGAACAGCGCATCAACGGGGAGGTGCGCACGTATCACTTTCACGTACTGTGCGAATCACTGTGGCAGCTCGAGTGCGTGCGCAAACCCCATTTGACGAATTCTCCGCCGAGTAAAGCAGCCGCGGACTGAAGGTCGCTCAAAGCCTCGGCTGGGGTTTCCGTGCAACAAGTGCTGCAGCAGTGGCGGCGGTGCTGTCCCGCCTCCGGCGCCTGGGCACGGGTGCAGGCGAGTCCGTTACAATCCGGCGCTCCGCATATGCGTACGCCGGCATGACAAAGAACCTCACGCAGCCGCCGCCGAAGGCCGATGACCGTGCGCAGGTCCTCTGGCATGAGGTGGCGCTCGCCTCCGATGAGATCGCGCGTCTCGTGGACAACATCCCGGGGCTGACCGTCACGGGGGCGGAGACCCGCAGCGAGCTCGAACGCGCGGCGGCCCTGCTCAGGGCCGTGAGTGACATCCTGCGGCGCACGCAGCGGCGCGAGAGCGCGCGCCACGCGCCGGCCAACCGCAGCATCCTCGGTCCTGACCCGCTGCCCTAGATACCGGCCTAGGGCAGCAGCTCTCTGAGCA
>Ga0335077_10007709_pt1 | contig 13321 bp, 9 predicted proteins | sample Lox_Sample_31_FD_207151 | JGI IMG/M metagenome (GOLD analysis project Ga0335077, IMG submission 207151) | Soil microbial communities from Loxahatchee National Wildlife Refuge, Florida, United States - Lox_Sample_3.1 | ecosystem: Environmental > Terrestrial > Soil > Wetlands | place: USA: Florida... | reverse complement strand
CGACCACCTGAAGTTCTATATCGACGACAAACTTGTGGCTGAGGTCGATCCGGATCGAAAACAGTTCGCACACCTGCGTTACGCACCCTTCGTGGTGGAACTCGGCGAGTTGTTCCACAAATGGGGAGACCTGCGGATCGAAGGTTACATCGAAGGTAAACAAGTTATCGTGAAGAATATGTCCGGCAGAGGAGTCGACATGAAATTCATGTTTCTCCCGGACGATACCCGATTAGTCGCTGATGGAGCGGATTCGACGCGCGTGGTTCTTCGCGTGACTGATGAGTTCGGCGCAGTTCGACCTTTTGCTAACGACGCAATCAAGTTTGAACTGCAGGGCCCAGCCGCAATCGTTGGAGATAATCCATTCTCGCTAATCGGAGGCACTGGAGCGGTCTGGATTCGGGCTCAGGAAACCTCAGGGACGGTGGTGCTGAAGGCGATACACCCCACTCTGGGTGCTCAGGAAATAACGATTGAGATCGCACCGGACCCGGGGCAGGTTGAAGTCTGATCGTGCGTGTAATCCCGGATCGAGTCGCAGTCTTTGCCGATAGTCAGCGCCGTCGACGCAGTCCCGACGCCTCGTCTCCGCCGCATATTCCCGTTCCGATGTACTGCACCTGTGAGGGCGACCCACAGCCTGAATCGCGCAGTTCTCCAGCAGATGTTACGCTAGCGGGACGAATTAGGGGGATCCCAGCGCGTGAAGAGGCGAGCTGTTCGTCCGGAGAAGACTTCTGCCAGGAAGCCCGAACCGCCAACCCTCAAAACAGATTCTTCCTTTCGGAAGCAGCGATTCTTGTTGTTCCTTGCTTTGATCTGCACCACAGTTGCGCTGTATTGGCCGGTACTTACTCATCCGTTCATTAATTACGATGATGACACTTACGTTACCGCCAATGCCCACGTTCAAAGCGGGCTAAACACAAAATCGCTTGTCTGGGCCTTGAAGTCGACCGAACAGTCGAATTGGCATCCGCTGACCTGGATGTCGCACGAATTGGACTGCCAGATGTATGGGCTTCATCCGGCGGGTCATCACCTTACAAATCTGGCATTTCACATAGTAAATGTCCTCCTGATCTTCATCGCTCTTTCGTTCGCGACCCAATCGACTACAAAGAGTTTCGTCGTTGCGCTCCTATTTGCTATCCATCCTTTAAATGTGGAATCTGTCGCTTGGGTAGCGGAGCGCAAGAATGTCTTGAGCACAGTCTTCTTTCTTATGTCGATCGGAGCGTACTTCCTGTATGCGCGGAAAATGGAGAAGAAGTGGTACGGCCTGAGCCTCTTGGCCTTCCTTTGCGGCTTGGCGTCCAAGCCGATGGTAATCACGTTGCCGTTCGTATTTCTTCTGCTTGATTACTGGCCCATACAGCGCATTCCAAAAATCACATCTCGCACGTCATTGCCCTCTACATCCAAGCGCTCCTGGTCTCGATTACTTCTCGAGAAGATTCCATTTTTTGTGCTCTCGGCCGGAAGTGCGATTGTGACCGTTTTCGCTCAGAGCTCCGGGGGCGCGATGAAGTCTCTGTCAGAAATGCCCTTCGGAGTGCGGATCGAGAACGCGGTTTATGCCTATGGAGAGTATTTCTTAAAAGTGCTGTGGCCTTCTTCTTTGGCCGTTCACTATCCGCATCCCGGGAAAACACTTGCGTTCCGGAGCGTACTGGCTGCTGCAATATTTCTTGGCGGCATCAGCGTATTCGTGTGGCGCTCGTCTTGCCGGAGGCCGTACTTATTGGTTGGATGGTGCTGGTTTCTGGGAACGTTGGTGCCGGTCATAGGATTGATCCAAGTAGGGAATCAGGCCATCGCCGATCGCTATATGTACATCCCGATCATCGGGGGGTTGGTCATGCTGGTGTGGGGAGCAAGCCATTTTCTAAAGGATAGGATCGGCTGGCAGATTCAACTCGCAACGGCCGGAATTGTTGTTGCAACTCTTCTGATCCTTACTCACCATCAGATCGGATTCTGGAAAAGCAGCTATGATCTCTGGTCTCACACTCTTGAAGTAACGAAAGACAACTATGTTGCGGAAGATAATCTCGGTGAAGCGCTGGCAGACCTCGGCCGCAATGACGAGGCGTTGGCTCACCTTCACGAAGCCGAGCGCATTTCTTCCAACGATGTTTCCAGCCGTGTAAATATTGCCGCCATTCTTCAGAGCCGCGGTCAGGTCCGCGATGCAGTGATGGAATACTCCGCGGCGATCAAGATAGCATCTGCCAATCCCAATTTCCGGGCCAATGCGAAACCTTTGTCGGTGGCTTTGGCAAATCTTGGCACGCTTTACAGCGTAAATGGGGATTACGAAAAAGCGCGTGAGAATTACCGCGAAGCCTTGCGCATCAATCCAACCGCGCTGAATGATCTGATTGCCAAGTTCTACAAATTTGCGGCCAGCCAACCAGCAGGCGAGAAGTATTTGTGGCTTGGGGAACTATTGGAGCAGAGCGGCCGCACCGCAGAGGCAAAAGATGCCTACGAACGAGCCTTGCTAGTTGATCCGACATTGTTGGAAGCACAACATGCGCTGCAACGGCTCGCCCATTGGGGCTCACCAACGGAGAGGTGATGCCGCGCGGCATGACCGTGACCATCCTCATTATGCTGGTTCGCGGTCTACCGGAGGCCCTGCACCGGGCGGCGTTTGAAACTGGTGCCGGTTTGTGCCGGCAGCAGCCAGAGCGGATCGTCTATCTCGGCGGAAGGGCCCGCGGTGATCGAGACGTCGACTTCGAGTGGCGGGCTGAATCCTCCGCTGGAAGGCGTAATGCTCGCGAGTCCGTTGCCGTCGGATGTGGCATTCGTCTGACTGACCTGCAGGATTGCCGGCATCGACGGACTGCTAGGATCGGTTTCACCATTGCCGGGCATGGGCACGACTCCCCCGGGCCGCAAGACCGTGTTGAGGAAAACGACAGGCGCGCCCACGATCGGGTTGGGGGGAACGGATCCGTCGGTGACGCGCACGGTCATGGGCTGGAAGCTCGAACTATTCGAGATCTGCCCAGCTCCGGAGACTTGCTGCAGCACTTGCTGCGAGAGCGGCACGGGATTCGCGCGCCACGTAACGCACGGAGTATTCGTCGGAGCAACGCACGCGCTGATCTGAACCTGTGACGTGAACTGATTCAGCGTCAATGTTACGCTGGCGTAGCCAGTCGAACTCGTTTGAACGCTGGGAGCGCTGAGGCTTCCCGATCCGCTCACAATTGTGAAATTCACCTGCGTATTCGCCTTAGGCGTCCCATTGCTAAGCACTCTCGCGGTGATCGGAAGAGCTACTGAGGATCCCTGGGAGACATAGACGAATGGTGATGCTACTCCGATATCGGACGTAGATTCGGTGGCATTCATCGTTGCGACGACTGTTTTCGCGGCGGGATACGACGCGGGCGCCAAGGACGCTGTTATGTTCGCGGCGCCCACGGCTGCGGGAGTGAGCCAGGTGGCGGCAGATCCATTCTGATCGGAGAGCACGGAGCAGGACGAAGCTCCTCCGCAGGCCGAGAGCTGGACGGAATTGGTCGCACTCCACGCGACTGTTGCCCCGCTGACCGGAGTCACGCCGTCGGAAGCCAGCACGCGCACGCTCACGGGATGGGCCGCCTGTGTCCCGACAGGAGTGGATGCATTCAATCCATAGAGCAGGACGATGGAATCTGTCGCTGCGGCTCCGTAGGTGAGCGCCCCAATCATCGTGCTGGACGATCCGCTGACGGGATCGGTGACGGTGACGTTCTGGAGGCCATCGGCCTTTGCGGGCGCGGAAAGAGTCATCTGTCCTGCGCTGACTGCGAGTTGGCTGGTTGCTGTGCTTCCCAGGCTCGCAGTCAGTCCCTGCGCGAATCCGATACCTTGGATCGTAAACACGCCACCGCTGACACTCACACGGGATGGATTCAAAGAATCGGCATAGAGTACATGCGCGTGATAGCGGTAGTCGGGGCGTCCGTCGCCGCGATAATCGGAGATCCCGATCAGGAAGTTGCCGGATGCGAGGACCTGTGTGTCCAGTCGCGTCATGCCGAATGGCAGCTGATTAAAGGGAGACGGCGTGAATGCGGGCGGAGCTGTGCCTTGCAAATCGGCTGTGGCCCACATCCCGATGACGGGCTGCGCTTTCACTTCGCTGGCATTCCCCGAGTCGTCGAGAGACGTGACGGCGACCGAGAGGGTGCGGTTGGCCTGCACCGGAAGCTGGAAGTAAGTGATGTCGCCGTGGCCATTGAGAGTGGATTCCCAGTCTCCGCCTGCCGGAATCGCGGCGGGCGACGTCCACGAGGATTCAGGTTGTGGTAGCGGCTGTGCAGTACCGGTCATCACAATATCTTGCGTAACATCGGCACCAGCTGTCACTGTGATCGTCATCGGGGAAAACGTGCCGGAAGGAGAAACGGGCCCCGGTGAATAGGGGCCGACTCCCGCCGACCACATCGGATCGAGCCCCTCGACCGAGAGTTGATACTGGGCGCTGCCTCCATTGGGAAATGGCAGTCCGGCGAGATCGAAAAATCCTTCGACGTTGGTATTGTTCGATCCCCATTCCGAGAGCGGATCGCCGAGCGCGTCATCGAAGCCTGTGATCGGATTGCCCGCGTTCCCGGTAAATAGAAATCCTGAGACCGAAGATGCTGCATACTGGCGGGAGGGCAAGCCGGTCGAAGTGTCGATCCAGCGGGCGACGACGTTGACGCCTTCCATCGGCTGCGTGCGGTTACCGTGGGTGTCGGTGAACCAGACTGATCCGTGAATCCGAGCCGTGCTGGAAGCAAAGACCTGCTTGCCAGGAAAGCTCGGCTGATTCTGCGTCGTCACGGGATAGAGGCGGGAGATGGCGGCGACGTCGTCGGTCGACAGCTGATATGGATTCGGATAGCAGAGCGTGACAGGAGCGCAATAGAAATGGTCGGTGTAGTGCATCACCGGGAATCCGGCGTAATCGGCTGGGGTTGGCGAGGGAGAGAAGGTCTGTACGTTGACGTTGAGCTGCGACCATCCGAGGCCGAGAACGTTGCCGATGACGCGAACCAGGTGATACTCAAGGTCGGTGAGTTGCGACGACTGCTGCGCGCATTGTCCATTAATAACTATGAGTGCATGCTGGTAAGTGGCGAGCGATCCGAAGTTGTCATTGCCTCCGAAGGCAGCGTTGAAGAAACATTCGCTGGAATCGCCGGCGCCGGTGCCAAGCAGCGCATCGGTGACGGAACCATCGGCATCGTACACAATGCCCACGGGAGTTCCGGTTGCGGTCGGCTGAATATCGGCGGGCATGGAGATCGTGCCGTCGGCGTTGAGGATGACATTCGTGCCATTCACATCTTCAGCTAGTTGGCCGCCGCTGGTCGCGCTGATGGCAGCGCTAGAGACAGTTGTCCAAACGGCGAACGACGACGCGACAAAGCTGTTGGCCGATGCATTCGGGAGGATCGGGCTGAGATCGCCCTGGTCGGTGTAGTAGGTGATTAGTCCTTGGGGCCACGTGAGCGGTTGGCCGGTCATGGAAGGATCGAAATAGGTTGGGCCGCCGATTTGCTTTGGACCACCGGCGCGCGAGGTCAGCGCGCAAGCGAGGACGATCGATGCGGCGACGGCTAGCCTGAGGAGGAATATGCGAGCAGTCAATGCCATGCACTTTTTCATGGTCACTTCTTCTCCGTTATTCCTCCTCACTGGCCCGCCTCACCGCCAAGGCGAAATCGCTGAAACGAAGGCGCGACTTCCCACCGAGGACGGGATCTTTTTGCAAAGCCAAGAGCTGTTGTGGGGACGGCAAGATGCTTCCCCAGCGGTCGATCGGGAAGCGGCCTAGCGATCCGGCCACGGAACTCGTCAGGCCCAGTTTGCTCGGGGCGTAAAGAAATAAAAGGATGTGTTCGCCGACCCGATAGCGCTGGCCAGAAGACCAGAGGCCGATCCATTGGGAGATGGTGAGAGTATCTCCGGGCAGGGTGCCCCGAAGGGCGTTATCGACGCGGAAGGTGACCTTTACGGTTTCTACCGGCTGCGCTGGACTCGCGGGCTGGCGTTCAATGCGTGTGACGGTGCCGGAAAAAATCAATCCGGCCGCACGAATCATCTCGGGGAACGCGATTGGTCCCGGACGAGAGAGACGGAATTCGCGAGCCGGGCGAATTGGATTTGGCTGAACGATCCGCAAGAACTGCTCTACAGGATCGGTAGCGCTGGGCGTAGTTAATGGTGACAGGCGAGGTGATTGCTCTTTCTGACCGGCCAAAGAGATCGGAGCGAGAGCAGCACAGATCGCGAGCAGACAAGCGTAGTGTTTTCCAAACATGGGAAAACCTCAATCAGGCCTCTGCTCGGAGGATCAACCTGAAAAACGCGCAAGCTTAATTGCGACGTGATGAGGAAATCTGTGACGAATGTCACAAAGAGATGAGAAATTTCCAGGCTGATGTCATTTTGGGAAGGACCGGGATCGTTCCACGAGGAATCTCGACCTCCAATGGCATCTTTCTCTGACCCGTTTGCCGAGCTCTCCGCCCGAATGGGACAATACCATGGTATGCAAAAAACTCTCACCGCAGTAGCGATCCAACTTCTAGCAGCGGGCGCCTTGCTGATTGGGCAAGCACCGGCACAACAGAGTTCTTCCACGAACGGGCAAGCGACAAGCACCGTAAAGACTGGTGCGGCCAAGGCCAGCACGGCCAAGAAAACCACCGGCACGAAAGGTGCAACCCCCTACACCCTGAAGACGCCGAAAGAAAAAGGCAGCTATGCACTGGGTATGAGCGTCGGGTTGGGCTTGCATCGGCAGGGAGTCGATGTGGATCCGGCAATCGTTGCGCGTGGGTTGCGCGACGCGATGGCGGGCCGGAAGACTTTGCTGACCGAAGACGAAATGCGGACTGCACTGCAACAACTGCGCGCCGACACAAACAAGCAGCAAGAGGCCAAGGCACAGGTGGAGGGCGAGGCCAATCGGAAGCAGGGCGAAGAGTTCCTCGCCGCGAATAAGGCGAAGCCAGGGGTCACAACGCTGCCGGATGGCTTGGAATATAAGGTTCTAAATGAGGGCACCGGGCCTAAGCCGAGCGCCGACGACACGGTTACGGTGAACTATCGTGGGACGCTGATCAACGGAAAAGAATTCGACAGCTCCTACAAGCGAGGCCAGCCAACGACGTTTCCAGTAGGTGGGGTAATCAAGGGCTGGACCGAAGCGCTGCAACTCATGCCTGTCGGATCGAAGTGGGAGTTATATATCCCTCCGGACCTTGCTTATGGAGACCGGGGCGCGGGCGCGGATATCGCTCCGGGATCAACGTTGATTTTTGAAGTGGAGTTGCTGTCGATTGATCAGAAGAAACAATAAAGCGGTCTAGATTTTCGGGAACGGCCGTCTGCACTGCGGGCGGCTGTTTTTGCGATTCGCGATTGTTCCTAATCCCTCCGTTCTGCGTCCTGCGAGACAAATGCAGTTACAGAGCCTGTCCCACGTGTTCTTGCGCCGAGAGATTGGCGCCAGCGAGCAGCAGTAGTCCTGACAAAAAGGCCCAGAACATCAAGCTGACCGACAGGGAAAAAGGTCCGTAGACGTCCTGAAAATTGAGCCAGGGAAGCGCGAGGATATAGGCGTATTTGAGTGCTTCGGACAAAAGTCCCATGATGATGGCCGCGGGAAGAACCGCTTGCACGGGAACCTTTCCGTTCGGCAGAAGCCAATAAATAAGGAAGAAGATGGCAATGCTGGCGGCGATTGCGAAAACCTTCATCACGAGGAATCCCACCAGGCGTACGAATCCAGTGCCGTAGCCGCGGAATAAGAATTCCATGAATGCAACCGGACCGGCTGTCAATGCGATCGAGAGTAGAGCCAATACGCCACAGGCGAAGGCCAGCCCGAAAGAGACGACCTGATTCCCCAAATACGAACGATTATTCTCGATATGCCAGACGCGGTTGAGCGCGACTTCGAGCGGCAGAAATACGCCCGACGATGTCACTAGCAAGATAATCAGGGAAAAGATCTGTACGCTTTGACGGGAGTTGACCATCGCGTTGAGGTTGCGGATGACGAAGTCCTGTCCGGCGGGAAGATAGTCGCGGAGGAGCTGCAAGACGACTTCATACATGACGCGCGAATGAAAGACGCGCCGGATGAGCGTCATCATTAACACGACGAAAGGAAAGAAGGACAGTATGGAATTCGCTGCAACCGAGAAGGCGAACGTGTGAACGTCCGTACGCGTTAGGTACTTGACCGTCGACAGCGCCAGGCCCGGAGACCGCTTGCGTTGGGGACGGACCGGCGGGCGTTGCGCTGTCGAGGTTGTCGCAACAACGGGAATAGGAGGATTGGGCACGGCAAACACCATGCTAACAGAGCAGTTTGAAGGGGCGGGAAACCGAAGTGTCCGGACGAGTTACCGAACTTATTTCTTAATCCTTGTTAAAGTTATCGTACTATGACCAAAGGTCATATTACGATTTCGTTCTAATTTCTCTTGCGAAACGTTTTAATACTGCTTATTATCTTCTGCTCAATACCGGGGAATGGTCCGGTGGTGAGACCAGTAAGAGGTTGACGTTGTTGGGTGTGGTGGAAACGAGCCAAATTGTCGGACTCCAGAAGTTCCCGCTGCGGATGCTCACCGCGATTGGGATCTGAGGAGTCTTTTCCTTTTGGAAGTAATTCCCTCTGCACATCGTAGACGCAACCGAAAGTTCAACCAGCTTCTTTGAGGGGGGCTTCTGTCGACCGAAGCGGAATCCGAGAATCTGGGGAACAATTCTTCGCGATTGGTGAAAGGAGTTTTATCCGTGAGAGAGAAAGGTACAGTGAAGTGGTTCAACGGGGCGAAGGGATATGGCTTCATCCAGCGCTCTACGGGGGAAGATGTGTTCGTACACTTTTCCGCGATCCAGGAAAACGGCTACCGCACCCTGAACGAGGGCGAGACCGTTGAGTTTGATCTGCTGAAAGGCCCCAAAGGCTTTCAAGCGGCCAACGTCGTCCGCGCGTAACCTGCGAGCCATTGAAGAACCCTCCGTCTTCCCAGCGGAGGGTTTTTTGCGTGGTTCAGTTCGCAATTCTAGTGCGCAATCCTTGAACAAAGGTGCTGTTCCGGCCGGAACAGCACCTTTCTTTTTCGATCCATCCTCAGTCGTCATCGGGATCAACGGCAGGACTCGTGTCATTGATGAAATAACTGGCGTCGAGCGTTGTCTGGATTGTCTTGAACGTGCGCGGAGCCTGCGTGAGGTTGAAGAATTTCGTCAGGTTCGTGCTGGTGCGCGCGTCCGCGAAATTCAGCGCTCCCTGCTCGATTCCGTAGTTTTGTTCAATAAAGCGCAGGATACTGCCGAAATCAAGATGGTTGTTGTTGATGTAGCCCGCTTTTGTGTAGGCGGAAACGACGATGAGCGGAACGCGGAAGCCATACTGATAATCGCCGAATGGCTGCGCCAGAATCGTTGGCGGCTCATGGTCGTACCAGCCGCCCCAATCGTCCCAAGTAATCAGGATCGCAGTGTTGTTCCAATATTTCTCTCCGTCCGCGCATGTAGGGTTATTGCCAATCGCGTTGACTACCGATGCGACCCAGTCAGGTCCTCCGCCGGTGTTCGTTTGGGCATGATCGGAGTTCTTGCCATCGGGAATGACCCAGCTCACCTGCGCCAGCTTGCAAGTCGAGATATCCGTCAGTCGGGCCCGGTGCACTTTCCGCCGGTCGGGGCATCGGGCACGCAGATGTGCTGGATGGCATTGGGAGCGGTCCAGAGATTGTTTGAGTCGGGAGTGTAGTAGCGCCAGCCGACGTTGATTCCATCCAGCAGATCCGCCAATGTCTGATGCTCGAAGCAAGGGTAGATCGATTGAGTTTCGCCTTCGGTAGTTATCAGTTCCACAGTGGACGTTGCCGGGGCGATGCAGCCAGTAATCGCCGTTCCGGTTCCCCCGTGCTGATTGACGTTCTCGGCCGCGTACGTGCCGATCGCATCATCTTCGGCGCTGGGCGCTGATGTTCCTCCAAAAATGTATTGATGGGCCGGATAGCTTGGGCCCTGGTTGGTCTGGAACATGTAATTCGCCCAACCGTACTGTGTAGCCAAATCGAGATAAGGATTCAGATTGCCCTTGGAATTGTCGACATACTTGAACTGTGGTTTGCTGACACAGGTGCCGGTGCAGGAGACATCACCGGCTCCGTCCATTCGGCAGGCTCCTGTAGTTTTGTTCAGATCGCACATCGACGTGAAAGACTTATGGGCATGGTTGAGATCGTATGCGTTTGCCAGTGCAACCGATGATGGCTGAGTTACTCCCGTCGAGGAATGCTTGTCGAGCCAGTTCTTAGTTTGAATGTTGTATTGCGTGCTGGTCGGTTTCGTGCTGCATGAACTCGCTTTGCCATAAGGAGTGGAGCAAAGACCATGGAAAAGATTGTCTGGCGTACGGTTTTCCTGAAAAACAACGATTACGTGTTCAAAGCTTGAGATTTGTGCGTGCGAGACGATGGTTCCTGAGATTGTCAGGAGCAGGAGTGCATTCACTGCGAGTTTCATCGATATCCTCCGGGGAAGAGGTGGCGATCAGAGCACGACGCATGGGCTGGAGTGACGCTGGTATCTTGAGTCTGCGGAAGTACGGCCCTTAGGAACCAAGGGAGGAATTTTTGAGCTCCTCCAGCCGTCATCTACCTCAAGCTCCCATTGCGAGTGCTTTTCGTGCGGACCGCTGAGTTGGTCTTACGAGGGAAGAACGGGGCCGGAAAGAATTTTGTCAACTCAGGATCTTGCGTTGAAGCTAGAGTGCGGGTTCGTCCAGAGCAGTGATTAGGGTCACAGGATGATGTGATCTATGAGAATGTGTCGCCTCGGGTCGACGAACGTAGGTAAAGTAGCGTCAGTTTCCGCGCATTTCGAGAGAGACCAGATCTCCTTCGCGGCCGCCGCTCGATTTGTAATTTGCCGTGACCTGGCGATCGCGCCAATCGCACGAGAAGCTATCGGCGCCGAGGAGAAGTAGCGAGCGATAATCGGTAGTCCGAAGCTTCAGCGTACCTTGGTCTGAACTGAGAGTGAGAACCGCTTCGGGAGATTTCGAGCAGTCGACTGCGACGAGACGTCCTTTCACGTATTTGGTCGCGCGCTTGTCTGCCGTCATGGTTGCCTGATCGTTGTTTTCGGTTGCCTCGCGCTTCGCGGCATCTTCATCGAGCACATCGAAGGGGGACTTCTGCGGCTCGAATTTAGGCTGAGCGGAGACGCCAGTTGTAGCGATGCCGTACTTTCGCTCGGCTCCGGACTGAGCCAAAAGATCGCGAGCTTGCGACGCGATCTCGACGTCGTCGCTGGATTTCAGACGATCGAGTAAAACGCCGGCGGCATCCCACTTCTTGCTCGCTACATAGATCTGGGCGAGATGGAGACTGTAGCGCTCGTTGCGAGGACTCAATCCAATGGCGGCACGCTCTGACGGCATGGCCTCCGCTGGAATTCCACCGGCATTCCGCGCGACAGCGAGAAGATCGTAGGCCTCCGCCATTTCAGGATTCCATTCGAGGACAGACCGCAGGTCCAGCATCATGTTCGACAGGCCGAGAATCTCCGAGTGCTTGACCTTCGCCATCCGGTATTTTGCAACGCACAGGTAATAGCGAACCCACATATCGCCGCGATTGAGAGAGGCGGCGTCACCAATTTCCTTGAACGCCTCTTCGAATTGATCATGCTGGATGTCGTCCCATGCGAGCATGCGATGCGCGATGGGATTTCCGATCGCGTTGCTGGGAAGTTGCTCGAGGTCCTCGCCGACCCGCTTGCTGGTCTGCTTTTGTTCGGCTTTCTTATCGGCTTCGGTGGGAGTTGTTGCAAGGTGCTGCAGAGTTTTGAGCCCGAGGTCGCGGCGTTCGGGGATGCGAGTCTGAACTCCGGCATAGATCGCGAGGGCGTCGTCTGTGGGGATCGGTTGCGCCGTAATGGTAGAGTCGCCGGCGGCGACCGGGACCGGGAAGTGGTCGAGCTGACTGGATCCTGCTGCCGTTTGCGGCGCGGTGGCGGTGTTTTGCGCGATCTGGGAGTGGAAGTAATCCTGGATTGCCTGTTCCATCTGCCCCGAACTCATTCCATAAGCCTGCTTGATCGCGTCTTCGATTGGAATGTGCCGGCCCATGTACAGGCCGAAGTAGGTCCCGGCGTCAGAGATCTTCTTTTCGTGAATCAGGTAGTGCATCACAATCCAGGATTCGGCCTCGAAAAGTTCACGCTGGCTGGCCGGAGTCTGCACATTAATCTTGGCGGTGAAAAGATCCGACAATGGCATCCACCGCTGAGAGCCGAGGATTTGCGTGATCGAGCTCTTCTCGCCTGTTCCTCGCAACTCGGGCGTAGCTCCAATTTCCACCTGCTTATCGACGATCCGAAGCGAACTGAAGTATTCGACAAGGCCCTCGTCGAACCAAGGCTGGGTCGGCGGATAGTTGTACGTGAGGAGCATGGTGGCCAGGTCCTGCGCCACGGCTCGCCACGGCTCCGACTCAGACATGTTGAGCGCGATGAAATCCTGGTCGCTTCCGGTGAGAAAAAAACCTGGCGCGTCGATAGGATGCCCCTGCTGCAGCGGAGCCAACTGGTAATAAGACTGGTCATTCCCGAATGCAAGGATAGTTAGCGGAATCGATTGGTTCAGGCGGTCCTTCGACAGCAGGAAGCCGAACACGGCACGCATCTGTTCGAAATGGAGAGCAACATCACGGCCTCGAGCCTCGCCGGCATCGGTGATGACGGTGAAGTGGGTGGAGTGAATCTCAAGCCAACGCGGCTGGTCAGATGAAGCTGTGGCTGGCAGACACAGGGCCAATGCGAAGACGAAAGCGACCAGCGGGATGGACCATCGGCGGGGCATTTGCGGCCGGAGGGAGAGAAGCTTCTAACAAATGCTATCACGGAGAATCACTCCGTAGCGGGTTGATACCTCCGTTCCCAACTTGCACAACAATATCCGCCTAATGACTGTTCGCTTGGGTAGCGGCCACCTTTATAATGCCCGGTTCATGTCTCGGGCCCTTTCAAATCGCGGTTGGTGGTTTTATCTGCTCGCTCTGCTGTTTCCTCTCAGTACAGTCGCGGCAACTGTCAGCATTTCATGGACCGGTATGCTCACGGATGCCGATGGCAAACGGATTTCCGGGGCTATCGTGAAGCTGGATTCCGCATCAGGGCACGGCGAAGCCACCGCGACCACATCCGCCGAAGGCCAGTTTGCATTTCCGGCGCTTGATCCAGGTTCTTATCGAGTGTCCGTGCAGATGGGCGAGAAGGCTTGGGAAGG
>Ga0335077_10007707_pt1 | contig 13323 bp, 10 predicted proteins | sample Lox_Sample_31_FD_207151 | JGI IMG/M metagenome (GOLD analysis project Ga0335077, IMG submission 207151) | Soil microbial communities from Loxahatchee National Wildlife Refuge, Florida, United States - Lox_Sample_3.1 | ecosystem: Environmental > Terrestrial > Soil > Wetlands | place: USA... | reverse complement strand
AGATGTTCACCACGCCGCGCTCGGTGGCCAAGCGCCAGCGCAACCGGGTGTATTTCGACTATCTCCAGATCGGCAAATCCAAGACCATATCGGCGCCCTACGTGCTGCGGGCGTACCAGGGCGCGCCAGTGGCCACGCCGCTCGAATGGAGTGAAGTTGCTCACGGGCTGGACCCGAAGCAGTTCCACATCCGCAACGCGCGCGCACGATTCGCGGAGAAGGGCGACATCTTCCGCGGGGTGCTGGAGAAGCCGCAGGATCTCCACGACGCGCTGCCCAGGCTGGAGAAGCTGTTCCGCTGATCGCGGCTTATTTTTCGGTAGTCAGGAAAACCACCACGCCGCTGCCCCGAAAATCCAGTTCGGCCGCGATTTTCCGGGCGTCGTCCGACTTGCGGGTCTCGACGCGTCCGAAGATCACCGCCCAGCGGTCGTACTCCGGGGTTCCGAACCGGAACTTGCCCAGGGCGGTGTGCTTCACCAGCTCGGCGAACTTCCTGGCCAGTACGGCGCCATCCAGGTCGAAGTTCCCGGGCGGCTTGGGCGCGGCGGAATCCTCGTTGAGCACCAGTATGCTGGCCGACGCGCCGCAGCCATCCTGGCCGATCCAGCGCCCGTCGCGCCGGAACGAATAGCGGCCTAACACCGCAAAATCCTTACCCTCGTGCGCGGGAAGATCCGCGAGCACTTCGCAGACGGTGACCGGCGCCAACGGCGGAGGATCGGCCGCGGAAGCCCAGGCGCACACCAGCAGCGCACACCACGTCACGCGCCGGAACAGGGCACATCGCTGGGCTTTCGAACTCTCCACCGGTTTACCTTATTATTACCAACTCCGACGTATTCGGCACGCCTCGTGGTAACTAGCCCGAATTAGCCATAATCTTGGTAGGCACAGGGCATGCTCTGGAACCCGTCACGAGAGTTTATCGAATCCACCAACGTGTGGCGCTTCATGCAGCGCCTCGGGTATTCGGACCGTGAAGGATTCCTGGCATTTTCCCGCCAAGATCCCGATCGCTTCTGGCGCGAGGTCCTGCGCGAGACAGGCGTCGAATGGTTCGAGCCCTTCACGCGAGTCGTGGATACGTCGCGCGGCGTCGAATGGGCACAGTGGTTCCTCGACGGCCGCCTCAACATCGCGCACAACTGCCTGGATCGCTGGGCGGCCTCTGGCCGGGTGGCGTGCCTCTGGGAAGGCGAGTCGGGGAACTCGCGGACGCTCACGTTCGCCCAGCTTCAGGCCGATTCGAACCGCGTGGCCAACGGGCTGCGCGCGCTCGGCCTGGAAGTGGGGGATCGCGTGGCGCTCTGCCTGCCGATGATCCCGGAAATCCTCTCGATCTTGTACGGGTGCTTCAAACTCGGGCTCACGGTGGTGCCGGTCTTCGCCGGGTTCGGGACGGGGGCCATCGAGAGCCGGCTGCGCGATTCCGGTGCCAAGGCGCTGTTCACCGCGGACCACCTGGAGCGGCGCGGCAAACGCCTGCCGCTCGCCGAAAAGATGCCGCCGTTCGAGGGACACACGATCCTCGTGAACGGCCCGCTGTTTCCCGACCAGCCTTCCCAGGCCGCGACGCTCTCGCTCGCCTCCGAGCATCGCGCGTTCCTCCTCTATACCTCGGGAACCACCGGCAGGCCCAAGGGGACAGTGCACACGCACGCCGGATGCCTGGCCCAGATGGGCAAGGAAATCTGGCTGGCCTTCGACCACCGCGACAGCGACCGCTTCTTCTGGCTCTCCGATATCGGCTGGATGATGGGACCGTGGACCATCCTCGGGAATCACCTCTTCGGGGGAACGATCCTTCTCTACGACGGCGCGCCGGACTACCCCACGCCGGCGCGGCTCTGGCAAACCATCGAACGGCACGGGATCACGACATTCGGCGTCTCCCCGACCGCCATACGCGTGCTCGGCAAGTCCGGCGTCGGGCTGCCGCCGATGGATTCTCTCCGCCTCCTCGGCTCGACCGGCGAGCCCTGGGATGACGCCAGCTGGCTGTGGTTCTTCGAGCGCGTGGGACGCCGGCGCTGCCCCATCATCAATATCTCGGGAGGAACGGAGATCGTCGGCTGCTTTCTGCTTCCCCTGCCCATCCAGCCCCTAAAGCCGTGTTCGCTGGGCGGACCCGCGCCGGGCATGGCGACCGAGGTCGTCGATGAGACCGGCGCGCCGGTGCGCGGCCGCAAGGGATATCTCGTCTGCACGAAACCGGCCCCCTCGATGACGCGCGGCATCTGGAACGATCCGAAGCGGTACATCGACACGTACTGGTCGCGTTTCCCCGGTATGTGGTATCACGGCGACTGGGCCAGCGTAGACGAGGACGGCCACTGGTTTCTGCACGGCCGCGCCGACGAATCGATGAACGTCGCCGGGCGCAAGATCGGTCCGGCCGAGGTGGAGGAGGCGATGATGCGCCATCCCGGCGTCGCCGAGTCGGCGGTTATCGGGGTGCCCGACGAGATCAAGGGGGAAGCGATCGTCGGCTACGCGGTGGCAAAGCCCGGCGCGGCGCTGGATCCTGCCGGTATCGCCGTCACGGTTGTCGATTTCCTGGGCCCCACGTTCCGCCCCCGGGAGATCCTCGTGGTAGCGGAGCTGCCGAAGACGCAATCCGGCAAGATCGTCCGCCGGCTCATCCGCCGGAAATACCTCGGCGAAGACCTGGGCGACCTCTCGACCGTTGCGAACCCCTGGAGCCTGTAGGGCCAGGGCTCGACAACCGCCCTTCTTTCGGGCTATTCTGCGGCTCTCGAAGCTTGCCCGTTCCCTATCTTTACTACAATCGTTCTATGACCAGGCGGCAATTACTGGCGGCCGCGGCCGCCGCCGGCGTGGTTGGTGTGTCCAAGCTGTCTGCCAACGCGCGCATCGACAAGTCCCGCATCAGCGCCATCACGGACGAGATCGGCCTCTCTACGGAGGAATCGATCGCGTTCGCGCATCACTACGGATTGCAGAACGTGGAAATCCGCAATCCGCCGGGCAAGAAGGAGTACTTCACCCTGCCGGAGCCGGAAATCAAGGCCGACGCAGACCTGTTCGCGAAAGAGGGGCTGAAAGTTTCCTTCGTCAACACGAGCCTGCTGAAATTCACCTGGCCCGGCATGGAGCCGGCGCGGCGCCGGCAGGAGACTCCGGAAGGGCGGGAGAGACGGCTGGCGGCGGAGAAGGTCCGCTGGGAACGCCGGGCGGAGGACGCGGAGAAAGCGCTGCGCTGCGCGCAGATCATGGGCTGCGACAAGGTACGGGTGTTTGCGGGCACGCGGGTGGAAGACCCGAAGTCCGTGTACCCGCAGGTGGCGGACACGATCGGAGAGCTTTCCAGGCTGGCCGAGCGCGAGAAGATCTATCTGCTGCTGGAAAACGAGGGCTCGCAGAACGTCGCCACCTCGCAGGAGCTGGCCGACATCATGAAGATGATTCCTTCGAAGTGGGTCGGGTTCAACTGGGATCCGCACAATGCGTACGGGAGGGAAACTTCGTATCCCGACGGGTACGCCTCGCTGCCCAAAAAGCGCATGTTGAACCTCCAGATCAAGGGCAAGGGCGTGATGCCGGACAGTAAAGAGAAGGAAGACTGGCGCGCCATCATGAAGGCGCTGGAAGAGGATGGGTACGAGTATAAGATCGGGCTCGAAACTCACCTCTTCGACGGAACCTTGATTACGGCGGCGCACAAAAGTATGGACGAGATTCTGAAAATCGTCGGCGAAATGTGAAACAGCTATGAGAAGCAACTTCGCGGTTGCATTCGCCGTGGGGATCGCGTGCATCGCGATCGCCGTGGCGGGGATCTTTTACATGCAGCGGGGCGACCGGATCGACCTGCCGGGCAAGATCCTGAAGGTCCGGACAGCGGCGTTGGACGACGAGAGCTCGATCGCGGTAATCGACTTCCGCATCGCCAACCCGAGCGATATTCTGTTCGAGGTGCGCACGGTCACGGCGCAGCTCGAGGGCTCCGACGGGAAGATCTCCGAGGGGCAGATTTCCAGCGACAGCGACGCGGCGCGGGTGATGCAGGCGCTGCCGGTGCTGGGAGAGAAGTACAACAAGACGCTGATGGTGAAGGAGCGGATCGGCGCGCACGGGTCGGCGGACCGCATGGTGGCGGTGCGGTATCCCGTGCCGCTGGAAAAGCTCGACGGCCGCAAGCGTCTCACGGTGCGGATCGAGGAAGTAGATGGGAAGGTCTTCGAGTATTCGGACAAGTAGGGGCGCCGCACTTACCCTGCTGGTGTGTTCCTCCGCCTTCGCTTTGCAGGTTCCGGCGGGGACGGAAATCGAAGTGCGGCTCAAGAGCAAGGTTTCCACGCAAAACGCCAAGCCCAAGGATGCCTTGGAAGCGGTGGTCGTCGCGCCCGTGATGGTGAGCGGACAGTTCGCCGTTCCCGCCGGAGCGGTGGTTCGCGGCACGGTGGAGAAGGCGTCGCAATCCTCCCAGGGCGACCAACGGTCGGAATTGACGCTGGCGTTCACGGAAATCGAAATCGACGGATCGAAGTCGAAGCTGGCGTCCCGCGTCTCCGCGGTGGATAATGCCCGCGAGAGCGTGGACGACCAGGGGCAGATCACCGGCATCGTCGCTTCGGAAACCATCAGCGGACGCCTCGACGCCGGCTTGAGCAAGCTGGCGGATAGGGCGTCCGGTTTCGCGGGAATCTTGAGCCAGGTGAAAAACGCCGTGCTGAAGGAGCCCGAAAGCGACATCACGTACGATGCCGGCGTGGACATCACCCTGAAGCTGACCGCGGCGTTGGAGCTGAAAGGGCCGTCGGGACCCGGGCCGGCGGCCAAACTGACGCCCATCAAAGACGAAGACGGGCTTGCGGCGCTGGTGGTCCGGCAACCGTTCCAGACGTGGGCGCAAAAGCCGTCGAAGCCCAGCGACATCACGAACATCATGCTGATCGGCAGCCCCGAAGAGGTGCAGCAGGCATTCACCGCCGCCGGCTGGTCGAGTGCCGCCGGGCTCAGCACGCAGGCGAAGCTGGAGACGTTCAAGGCGATCGCCGAGCAGCGTGGCTATAAAGAAGCGCCGGTGAGCGTGTTGCTGTTGCAGGACAAGCCTCCAGACAACGTCTTCGAGAAGCTGAACAACACCTTCGCGCAGCGGCACCACCTGCGCGTGTGGCGCCGCCCGGATACCTTCGAAGGCAAGCCGGTGTGGGTGGTGGCCGCGACGCACGATACCGGCATCGACTTTTCACAGGAGAACCGCACCTTCATTCATAAAATCGATCCTCAGATCGATCGCGAGCGGGCCAAAGTGGTGAACGACCTCCTGTTCTCCGGTAAAGTGCGCAGCATGGCGCTGGTGGAGCGGCCAGACGTGCCGCAGCACGGCCAGAATGCCACCGGGGACAACATCGAGACCGACGGCAAGATGGCCGTGCTGGTGTTGCAGTAGCTACTTGCGCAACACTGCCTGGTGCGGATCAAGAGCCACCTTCGAGGGCGGCGCCTGTAAGGCGACGGTGAACGTCGCCGGCGAGCTGCTGGCGCGCACCCAGCGGGTAACGGAGTGCCCCTTGGCGACCTGGATTTCCACCGGTACCATCACGGTAAAGTCGTCGTCCACGCCGGATTGCGTGACCGTGCCCGTGAGCTTCACGTTGGGCGCGGTCCCTTTCACGTTGTAAGAAAGCTTCAGCGTGGGAATGCCGGTCCCATAAACCCAGCAGTCGAAGAAAGTCTCGAGCTTCGGGTCGTCGGATTTCGGCGGCAGGAACTCGGCGGCCAGCAGCCGGAACTGTTCGGTGGACAGCTCCTTGCGATCGTAGCGCTTGGGGATTTCGGCCAACAGGGAGAGGAAGCGCTCGTCACCCATGCGCCGGCGCAGCATCTGCATGATCCAGGAGCCTTTGCCGTAGGTGATGGCGCGCCATCCCCGCGGCTCCTGCGAACTTTCCAGGCGCGTGCCGAGCACGATGGGTCCCGCGGAATCCACGATCTGCCCGGTTTCGCTCTTGGCCAGCAGGTTTTCGCGGTAGCTGTCCAGCATGACCTCGAGGGAATGCGGCCCGCGCCGCTTCTCCAGGTACAGCAGCGCGGAGTAGTTGGCCAGAGCCTCCATCAGCCAGTTGTCGCGATACGTCGCGTTGGTGACCCGGTTGCCCCACCACTGGTGGGCCACCTCGTGAGCGTGCAGCATGTCCTGGAAAAAGATTTCGGTGCTCGCGGCGGCCGTGTTGCGCGCGCCCGCGGTGTTCTTGATATAGGACAGCGTCGAGAGATAGATCAATCCCGGGAAGCCCTGGCCGAATGTGCCCGGTATGGGCGATACGGTCAGGTGGGGCAGCGCGGGCGGCCCGAATTTGGAAGCCATGAACTCGAGCGCGGAGGTAACATCCCCGGCAAGCGTCTTGAGGCGCTCGAGTGGATCGGGAACGCTTTCGATGCTGAGCGCGGTCAGCGGGTCCGGGCGCCGGCGGGAGCCGGGAATCGTGGGAATGACCGGCGGTATCATCGGTGCCCGCGGCTGCAGGGCGCGCTCTAGCCGGCGATTGGCGCAGACGTCCACCACGTACGGACCGCGCTCCAGGCGCGCATGCTCATAGTCGCCCAGGTTGAACGCGGCCATGCGGACGGGAGCGCTCGTGCGCCGGTGGGACGTTTTCCAGTCGCCGTCGGCGCCCTCTTCCATCAGCTCGCCGGCGCTTACCAGGTCGAACTCTCGCGGATACCGGAAACGCATGTCGAACGTGGTGAAGTGCAAGCCGGAAGAGGGATACCAGGTGCCGCGCGCGCTCACATAAAAGACGCGTTCGCCGGCGTCGTGAATTACCTTGCCGGAATAACGGAACTCGAATTCGTGCTCGGCCGAGCCGCGCAGCGGTTCCGGCGGGACCACCAGGAACATACTGCCGGCGCGCGTCAGGTTGTACCGCAGACTCTCGTTGGCCAGCACCTCGGCCGGGCGGCCATCCACCTTGACCTCGGAGATCTTCATTTCCGGGGCCAGGTCGAACGCGGCCACGGCGAGACCATCCACCGCCGGGATCCCCTTGACCCGGGCCACTACGTCCATGGAGAGATCCGGATTGACGGTGGCGTCGATCCGATAGTCGCGGAGATCGAGGTCGCTCTGCGGGCGAACCGGGTTCTTCCGCGAGGAGCGGGCGGCGAAACTGGTCCAGGTGTCGAAGTACAGGCGGTTCTCGCGCGCCACCAGTTGCCCCGCGAAGATCTGCTCCAGGCTGGAAGGTTCGTAGACGATGTCGAAGTTGCCGAGCTTGGCGCCGGTCAGCATGGCGGCGAACAGACCGGAAGCGCCGGGGTGTCCGCCCATCAGGTCATAGGTGAGGCGCGTCTGGTAGCTGGCGCCGATGTTGCGCAGAATCGGACTCCAGTAGTCGTCGAGGACAGGTGCGATCTCGGGGGCTTTACGGTTGGTGGGATTCGCGGCGAGCTGAGCCTTGAGTTGCGCGTAGGTGTCGCCGGTGAAGAGCATCAGCGCTCCGCGGATATGCTCGTCCAGGTTGGGGGAATCGGTATACAGGGCCAGCGAGCGGCGTTCGGCGCGGTCGGGCGGGAACAGGATGACTTCGCCGTCGCCGCCTTCCACATCGGCGGAGAAGACGGCGGCAAAGGGCCGCCCCGCCACAGGCCTGCTGAAGATCAAGTAGCCCTGCGTGAAGTAGAGGCGCAGGTCTTCCCTGGTGAAAGAGACCTCGCGGATGCGATAGCATTCATCGCGATCGAAGCTGCTCTCGCGGATGGAGGCGGCGATGCCGGCAGCGGTGCCGGCCGTTGCGGCAATCGCGGGCAGGATGCCTGACAGGACGCCTATGACGAGGAGGCGGCGCACCATAGCTTCAGGATAGACGTTTCGGACGACACTGGCGGGATTGCTATAATAAAGAACACGTCCGAACGCGCCGCCAAGGCGCGGATTCCATGCGGTGAGGTGCGAGAGTGGTTGAATCGGGCGGTCTCGAAAACCGTTGAACCTTTACGGGTTCCGTGGGTTCGAATCCCACCCTCACCGCCAGATATCAAAATTCGGTTCTTTTCCCCGTAAGCCCATGGAAACATTGGCGCTTTCAGAGTTCGAGAGTGCCAATTTCTCAAATGGCTCTTTTAGGGACATCCGCAACTCGCGGCCCTTCCAGGAGGCATCCTTCAGCACCAAGCGCAACAAATCACGCTGGTGTGCCAAAGGGGCCTCGGCGAATTGCGTGGCGGCGTTGCTAGCGTGGGCCATCAAATCAATTGCTTGGCCTAGGGACGGGAGAGACGCCGTGTTCAGAATCCGAATCCGCTCCTGAATCTGCTGCTCGTCCCTCTTGGCTACTTCAGCCCTTTCGTCGTACATGGCCGCGGTTATCCTGCCCTGCAACCGATCTTCATAAAGGAGGTTCAGGCGATTGCGTGATCGCTCCAATTCGGCTTGGTACCGCCTCGCTGTCTGCCTTCGCGCAGCTTCTTCGGTTTGATCGCATGGCAGCAGTTCCGTGTTCAGCCATTCCAGGATCTCTGAAGGAATGACCAGCGCTCGCAGACGCTGCGAAAACTGCTGCTTCAGATTCTCCTCTCGCACATACGGCTCACCGCATCTCCCCCGATAGCCCGTGCAGTGATAGTACACGTATCGGCACTTCTTCAGTTCCCCCACCAGAGAACACCCGCAATGCCCACAGCGCACGATGCCTGAAAACATGAAGGTGTGCATCCCCTTCCCCGCCCAAGTGTGCCGGCCATCTAGGATGTTCTGCACACGTTCCCAGCCCCCCCTCGTCACCAGCGGTTCGTGACTGCCTCTATAGGTAACGCCCGCGTAATCGAAATCGCCCGTATAGATCCTTTTGCGCAGGATCTTGTGCAGAGTTGTCACCGGGACCTTGTTCCGGCTCTTGCGAAAGCGGAATCCTTCGTCGTAGGCTTTACGCGCCAGCGATTTGAGCGAATACTCCCCGCTGGCGAACCACTCGAACAGCCTTGTCACGATCGGTCCGAGGATCGGATCTGGTACGATGATTCGCTTGCCGGTCTCGCTGACCACATTGAGATAACCCAGGGGCGCGAACGATGGCCACATCTTTTGAGCCGCTTTGGTATGCAGACCTTTCCTGACCTCCTCCGACAGATTATCGATGTAGTTCTTCGCCATCAGTACGCGTATGCCATGCATGAATTTCTGGGCCGACCGCGACGACTTGCTCAGAACTTCGCTCTCTTTCACGAAATGAATTTCCACGTCCAAATCATCCATGGTGACGTAGTCCTTCAGGTTGCGATAGAGACGATCAGTCTTCTCCGCCAACACCACGCGGCAAGCGCGATGCTGCTGCAGATAGTCGACCATCGCGAGAAAGGCTTGACGCCCCGTCGTCTTCGCACTCTCCACGTCGACGAATTCCTTTTCCACGGTTAAACCCACCCGAGAAGCATAGCTTCGCATCAATTCTTGCTGCGCGGCGATGCTGTACCCGAGTTCCTGCTCTTTACTCGATACGCGTGCGTACAGCACCGCGCTTCGGGCATCCGTCCTCGGGCCATCTTCCGGCGCCAAAACTCGTCCTCGGTTCCACATATATTCCGAGCCTAACTGAGATCGCGCGCGAACGCCAGCAAGCAGCCCAGCGCTGACTTTGCACCCCGCCGAGCATGGGCTTACCGTGCGATGACTCACTGACGTTCTCCTCCCGATTCCAAGTCCGGCTGCCCACAGATGGAGCACTTCGAGAGCCGCAAGATTTCAAAGGGCTCGCGGAAGACCACCTGCAGTTCACCGCCTTTCCAAGAGGCCTCGCTAACGACAAGGTGCAGCAGCTTGCGTTGTTCGGCCGCGGATTGCACCAGGAACAACTCCGCAATCTGGTTCGTGCGCGTAGCGAGGGCTGCCGACCCTTCCATCGACAGAGCTGGTTTGGCCTCGATTGCTTGAATGCTCTCCAGAAGCTGCTGCTCCTGGGCCCGAATTGCGTCAGCTTTCTGGTCGTATATTGTCGCGTCGATTCGGAAGTCCAGGCGGTCGTTGTACAACACATCCAGGCGGGTCCGTGCTCGTTCCAACTCCCCACGCTGACGCCGCAGGACCTGAGTGCGCGCTTCTTCCTCTTTTCGATAGAACTCCACCATTTCCACGTCCAGCCACTGGCAGATCGCCACTGGAATTTTGATGTCCGCTAGACAGGTTGCGAACTGTTGCCGGAGAACCTCCTCCCGCGTATACGGCTCGCCGCATTTGCCGCGGTAGCCCGTACAGCGGTAGTAGACATATTTCCCTTTCTTCCTTTCGCCTACCAGAGAGCAATGGCAGTGGCCACAGCTCACCAACCCGGAGTATGCGAACTCGTGCGTTACCTTCCGGTGCCTTTTCCGATGGCGGCCGTCCAGGATTTCCTGGACGCGCTCCCAAGTGGCTCGTGTCACCAAGGGTTCATGGCAGCCCTGATAGCGCACGCCGCCATATACGAATTCACCCATGTAGATGGGATTCCGTAGAATCTTGTGAATGGTGGACACGGGCACCTTCTTCCCGCTCCGAAAACGAAATCCTTCCTCGTATGCTCGGCGGGCAAGCATCTTAAGCGAACACTCGGCCGTGGCGCACCACCCAAACAGAGTCGTGATGATCGGCCCCAGTGCTGGATCGTGCACGATGATTCGCTGGTGATTCGGACCCATGGCGTTGAGGTAGCCGAGGGGAGCATATGACGGCCACAAACCTTGAGCAGCTTTGGTACGCATACCCTTTTTCACTTCCTCCGACAGATTGTCACTATGGTATTTGGCTTGAACCACGTTGATACCATAGACGAGCCTGTCCGATGCCCGAGATGTCTCCGAGAGGACTAATCCGTTCTTGACGAAATGGATCTCGACATTCATACCACTCATACCCTCGATGGTTGCGCCATCAAAGAGGTTGCGGCATAAGCGGTCCACCTTCTCGACAAGCAGCACGCGGCAGTTCCCGTGCGCCTTCAGGTACGCCAGCGTTTTCTCAAATCCCGGTCGGCCGGTTGACCATCCCGAGTCGACATCCATAAACTCCTGGTCGATGATGAAGCCCTGCTGGATACCGTAATTTCTCAGCAACTCCTTCTGTGCCGCAATGCTATATCCCTGTTCCTGCTCTTTAGTCGAGACTCGCGCGTAAAGCACTGCGCGGCAGCCATTCGAGGCCGTTTCTGGTGCCCCCGGCTCGTGAGTTTGTCGGTTAAACATAGAGATAAACATCCACTCCAACCGATCGATGTGCGCTGCGGACGTTATGCCGTTTTGGTTGATCTTCAGACGTCCGGCCCACCTTTCGTTCGTTTGTCTGATCATTCTTTGCTTGTTCCCCGGGGAATCCAGCACCAATCGCCGTTCGCGATGCCTCCGCCATGGATCCGCTTTCCGTGGATGGAATTACTTCGCTGGGTCCGCGCTGGGGCCGTCCCGCTTGCCCCACCATTGGAGCTCGCAAAGGCTGCTGTTTCCCGAGCATCGGAGGAGCCAACGGAGGGAATAGGAGTCTGAATGGTCCGCTCTGGCTGACCTTGGCGGCCGTACAGAAAATACCAGTTTTCTACACACCCTGAGAAACAAATATGTGTTTTCTGCGCACCTGACAGGCCGTTTTTGGGTTCCAGCGGTCATCAGAAGCTTCCCGCAGGCGAGAATTCGGGTAAGACTGGAACCTCGGGCGCCAACCAGAAGAGTGCCAGAAAGCGGCCCTGTACCCCAAAGACCGGCATCCCGTACAAATACTGAGCTGAATCACGGCTCCGCCTTCCGGAATACAATCAACTCACCGGGCTCCTTCCTTTCGCCGACGCGGTCCCAAGCCAGGAGCAGGCCCATAAACTCCTGCAATCGACTGCGACTCCGCTCCCATGTCTCATTGGTCAGTGTGCCTCCCGAGATCGCATCCAGCGAAGCACGCGCTGCGTCCTCCAGAAGACTGGTATTCCAGTTGAAACGGTCGCGATTATTCCTGATTATGTGCGTGGCCACGACCTCGGTCTTTCCCTTGCCAAATTTGATTCTTCAGAGCCTCGGCAAACCGAGCCTCTTGTCGGCAGCATCGCAATGTTACTCGAAAAAACCTAATTCGGAGACCCAAGGGTAAGGACTGGAACGGACGCAAGTTCCGGAAAAACTTGGGCTTGGGCTCTCAGAGTTTTGCACGCGAAAAGTAGTTACTGTAGCTACTCTTCAACGTGCACCTACTTCTTCGGTCCTCGGGGAAAAGGAGGCAAATTCAATCGCGACCAAGCCTTTGACAACCAGGCCTGAGCACCTCTCCGGTCCCGTTGGAAACCGGCTAGCCACCCGCCGCTGCCAGCGAATGGTTTGGCCCGCGGCAACGGGGCGCGTCCATCGAGAGATCGAAAGACTTCTTCATGGCTAGCGGGCCGTGCTCCAGCAATCTCTCGCAACGTGCGGTCAATCTCCGCGGTTCGGGGATCTCGGCGGACGGCCCTCGGGTTGGAAACGTGAACCGGTTCCCCAACCGCTAGTGAATTCTCAACTGGGACTCCCGCGACACTAGCGGGCTGGCGCGAGTCTGCTTGCCTCAGACTCAATTCCGGCCCGGCTGGGGCATTATCGATTCGATTTGGGTCCGTCTCGTCCTGGCGGTTTCCTGCTTCGATGGTCAAGCGGAGATGCCGCCGCGCTTGTCCTTTCCAATGCAACAACCTTGGCATTAGCTGGTACTTCAGTTCCCTGTTGAGTCGCTCCTTGGGGTAGCATTCCGGGCAACTTCCCCATGCGAGCGCGAGCACACCCACTAGAAAATCGGCAATCCATTTGTCGTAGGCCTGAGCGTCCTCATCGGTTCCGAGAACCGAGATGCCGCGGCCGGCCCAGACATCGAATGTTCCCGTGAAATTCTCGATCCAGAGCCAATAAAACTTGTCTTCGTAATCGCTGTCCGGTGCAATGGCGTTCATTCTTTGAAGGAGGTCGGATTGAAACCGGAGAAGGTCTTCCTGGGCTTGGCGTGTGGCTTCGGCCCAAATCCCAAATCTCGGGTTACCTGCCGGAAAGGGGTTGTCGCCACATGGATCTTGTATTGATGTCAGGTTGACTGGCAGGCTGATGCGGGGATCGCGTGTGTCGGCCATCAGGTCACTTCTCGCTGGGCGGCCAAAAGCCGCCCCAAACCGCAATCGAGGAGTTCAACCATCCATTATGGGCTGCCGCCAATTCGATTCCAACCGTCCGTCTGGCTGAGGTCACATCTTCCCACCTCTGCCGGTAGCAGCGACCGCTGGTGCAGCGGAGAACCAGCGGAGGAGACCCGGGGTGACATTAAGGTCTTCGCCTGTGTCAAAAACTAAAGTTTTCGACACACCGATGGTTCAAAAACTTGAG
>Ga0335077_10007706_pt1 | contig 13323 bp, 8 predicted proteins | sample Lox_Sample_31_FD_207151 | JGI IMG/M metagenome (GOLD analysis project Ga0335077, IMG submission 207151) | Soil microbial communities from Loxahatchee National Wildlife Refuge, Florida, United States - Lox_Sample_3.1 | ecosystem: Environmental > Terrestrial > Soil > Wetlands | place: USA: Florida... | reverse complement strand
TGAGTACTGAAGTTCCTGGAAATCTGGTGTCTCAAGCTTCGAGCGTTGTTTTACTTGGCGGCTTCGGCAGCTGATTACCTCACACACGAGAAGCTGCTCACAGCCTCCGAGCCCTCATACCTCCCCGGTATGACAATTCGACCAAACATGTATTGGACAGTATTTCGCTTTCAAAGGATGCTCTCGCCACAAGCCAAGCGTCGAGTTGCACACATCTGGGCTTCAAAGTCGCCCGACGCTAGCGATGAGTGGGGATTTCGGCAAAACAAAGCCTATCCGGATTTGAGCGCGGCCCTGGAGCCGCGTTTCTGTCGTACTACCCTGAGGCCAATGTGCGCCGCGCTGTGGGTGGCAAGAAAGCTGTAAATGGGGGAAAGGCCATGAGACTGCGTTCCGCGTTGAACGTGTCGCTGGTGGTGATCACTGTGGTGTGCCTGGTTCCTCACACGCCAGGCCAGGCGACCCTTAGCTTTGCCCAACTGAATGGGACCGTCCACGACACCAGCGGGCGAATTGTCGTCGGAGCCTCGGTCAGCGCGCGGAATCTCGCGACCAACCAAAACTACCCAACCACTACCAATACCTCAGGCTACTACGTGGTGGCGAATCTGCCGCCCGGTCAGTACGAACTCAGTGTGCAGGCGAGCGGTTTTGCCAAGTCGGTGCAGACTGGCCTGACCTTGTCTGTGGGCCAGACGGCTACTCTCGATGTGACGCTCAAAGTCGCGACCGCGGGTGAGTCAGTGACCGTGACCACCGAAGCGCCGCCGATTGAAACCAGCCGCTCCGAGGTCAGTCAGGTGATCGATACCGCGCAGATTCAAGAGCTACCGACGAATGGCCGCCGCTTCGTGGATTTCGCCTTGCTCACCCCAGGCGTGGCAACCGGGCGGACCAGTCTGCAATCCACTTTCACCGAGCCGGAGACGACCAGAATCTCCTTCGGTGGAATGCGCGACTTAAGCAACGTAGTGACCGTGGACGGCGCCGATTACATCAACGAAGCCACAGGCTCACAGCGGTCGACTCCTTCCCAGGAAGCGGTCAGTGAGTTCCGAGTCGTGAATAACAGCTTTGGAGCCGAGTACGGTCGCGCCTTGGGTGGCATCGTCAACGTCGTCACCAAGTCAGGGACGAACGACTTGCATGGTTCCGTCTATGGCTACTTAAGCAATGAAGCGGCCAATTCCAAATCGCTGCTCACCGAGTCTCCTTATGACCAGTATCGCCGAGGCCAGTTTGGAGGAACTTTGGGTGGCCCCATCCAGAAGGACAGAACTTTCTTCTTCGCGAACTACGAGGGCCAGCGTCTCGGAGAATCGCCCACCTATCCCTTCACGCTTATCGGCAACACCAGCTTGAATCTTCCCGATAATCTTCCGTTGGTGAACGCCGCGAAAGCCGCACTTGGCCTTCCCCCTGAGGATTTGAACATTCTGAAAACCCTCAACAACGACAACGGCTTTGCCCGGCTGGATTACCAACTCAATACCAATAACCGATTCTCACTCCACTACAACGTCGTAGATGCCCGCGATTTCAACGTCCTGGTCGGCGATACCCTCGACGGAGGGGGCATCGGCGGTCCCAGCGGCGGGCACGATACGTTCCTGCGTGACCAATCCCTGGTCGGCTCGCTCAACTCGCTGCTGAAACCCACGCTAGTCAACAATCTCCTCGTGCAGTACGCACGTCGGCATTACAACTTCCCCGCTACCACGGGACAGCCCGGCCTCGACTTGCCGAACACGCTTTCCTTTGGTCACAACTTCGGGACGTTTGACGCGATCGACGAGAGCCGGGTGCAATTTTCCGACAGCATCGCCTGGATCAGGGGCAAACACTATTGGAAATTTGGCGCCGACTTTAACCATGTCTGGGATTTCGTCATCTGGCCGGGCTTTACTCCCATGCGCATCATCCTCCCTGGCTTCAACTGCCTGGTGGATTTCGCGCGGTTCACTAATCCGACCGCAGTCGTTCCAGAGAACCCGGCCGATGGTCCTTGCCCAACGGCAGCCCCGCCATTTTTCTCCGGCAGTGATACCGGCCCCAACCCCAATGACGGTCTGCTCAACGGAGTGCCGATTGTTTTCTGGGGAGCGCCGGTAGGCACAGGCCCGATCACGCCGGGCAGCCTGCCGCCTGCGATCTCGACTACATGGGCGAATGCCTACGTTGACCCGCAGGACTACTATGTCTACCTCAATCACAGTTACACTGGCTTCTTCGCTCAGGACCAGTGGAAACTCACGCCGAAGCTGACCCTCAACTATGGCCTGCGTTGGGATTTCGAGTCCGGGCTCTCGCAGGTCGTCAACCCCGATTACCGCATGTTCCAGCCGCGATTCGGCCTCGCGTATTCGCCCAACCACCGGACTGTAATTCGCGCCGGCTATGGAATCTTTGCCGACCACTACAACATGACTTTTTTCTACGTAACGTACCCGCAGCGCGAAGTTGTCATCCCCAACGCGCCTCAGCCGTGGGTACGCAGAGGCAACGACTCCTCGCCCTGGGGTCTGAACCAGTTGAGCTTTGACGCCCCTACACCCGCCAACACATCCTGCGGCCAGCCCGCCTGCCCTCTTCCTTACCCGGATGGATCCACCGTCCCGACACCAGCACAAGCTGCGGCCCGGCTCGTCACCACCGGCCAGAACCCGCCCAACTTCGGCACCGGTCCGGAAGGCACATTCGTTACGCTCAGCGGGGGCGGAATCGATCACAACATGCGGATGGCTTACTCAGAACAGGCCAGCCTCCAGATTGATCAACAGGTCGGAAAAGACCTGGTCATCAGCGCCGGCTATCTTTTCTTACGCGCCCATAAGCAGATTCGTCCTGAAAATCTTAATGTTTGTCCCTCCGCGGGCCTGAGCAACGCTGCGACCGATTGTCCGCCGGCATTGGTCATTCCCGGCCCGCCGATTACGCCGAATGGTCCTTACCCGAACAACAAGCTGCCGGATGGTCGCGATGCCTTCAGCGGCCAGCTCTATTCGAATGCCGGACTGATGTATTACCTCGACGGCAGCGGCAACGCCGAGTATGACGGGGCTACGCTTTCCATTACCGATAAACTCGGCCAGCATTTCCGGATTAACGGCAATTACACCTGGTCACACACGCGAGACGACGGTACTTTTACAACCTTCGTCAGTACTCCGCAGGATTTATATGACCGTGCTTTGGAACGCTCCGATTCCGTCCAGGATGTGCGCCACCGTTTCGTTGCAAACCTCACGGCTTCCACACCAGACAAAGGAATGGCCTTGTTTCGCAACTTTGAGTTCAGCAGCATCATCAATCTGCAGACTCCGCGTCCGTTCACGATCTTTGTGGGGAACGACGTTAATGGGGATACGAACCCTGTGACCGATCGTGTGGGGTGGTCTCCGCGCAATTCCTATCGCGGTGATCATCTCTATGCGTTCGATCTCCGCCTCGCTCGCACGGTGCACTTGTCGGAGCGCGCAAAGCTGGAAATGGCGCTGGACGCGTTCAATGTCTTCAACCGGCAAAACATCAACGAAGTCACGTCGGTCTATGGCGGCGGGACGATCGACTTCTGCGGCGCAACGCCAATGCACTATGGCGATGCGGCATCCGTCGCGATTCAACAAGGCTCCGTGAGTTGCCCGGCAGGAAACGGAGGGGCGCCAGCTCCCAATTCGCTGTTTGGCACGCCCAGAACCATGTTCAATCCGCGCCAGCTGCAGATATCTGCTAAGTTCACGTTTTAGGACTCATAGCCCAAGGGCATTTCTTTGTTTGGAGGCCCAAAAGGAAAAACAGGGAGGCAACGATGCGTGGCATTCTGTGCTTTGCAGTCGCGTTCGCTCTTGTGGTTCTTGCTGGCGCGCAACAGCAGCAGACACAAATCCCAAAAACAACTGCTAAACCTACGTCGCCCGCCTCCGGCCAGGAGATGTTCTTAGCTTATTGCGCCTCATGTCATGGCAAAGATGCCAAGGGCGATGGTCCCGCTGCCAGTACGCTCAAGGTTGCACCCGCCGACCTAACTGGACTCAGCAAGAAATATGGCAAGTACCCCGCGATGAAAGTAACGACAGTCTTGACAGGCCAGGCAAATCTCGCGGCGCATGGCAATACGGACATGCCGGTTTGGGGACCGATCTTCTCGCGCATGAGCCAGGGCCATGAAAGTGAGGTACAGCAACGCATCGCCAACCTCAACCATTACATCGAATCGCTTCAGGCAAAATAGGCGGGGCTTACATCTGGGCCGCTATCGCCACGCTTCACGCGCGGTTTCCACAACGAGTCTTAGCTTGGCCCACTGGTCCTCTTCGGAAAGCAGATTGCCCTCAGCCGTAGAGGCAAAGCCACATTGCGGACTCAGAGCCAAATTCTCCAACGGAACATAGCGCGATGCTTCGTCGATCCGCCGCAACAGGGTTTCTTTGTCCTCCAGTTTCGCGTGCTTGCTGCTGATAAGTCCCAGCACAACCATTTTCCCGCGCGGAACGAACCTTAGAGGTTCGAACGAACCGGAGCGTTCGTCGTCGTATTCCAGCAGAAAACGATCCACATCGAGACTGCTGAAGAGCTGTTCGGCGATCGCGTCGTACCCGCCCTCGGCATACCAGTGGCTGCGATTGTTGCCACGACATAGGTGAATCGCCAGCGTGGCCTCGGGCTGACGGGCAGCGGCAAAACAGGCATTATCAGCATCCACGCTCTCCTGCAGCGCCGCTTCCGGATCCTGTGACATCTCCGTCCGCATCCATTCCCGCCACTTCGGGTCGATATAGTAGCTGTAACGCGGAGCATCGATCTGGATATAACTCACACCGCGCGAACCGAAGCTCTGCATCTCCTTCTTCATGATGGCGACAATGTCCCATAGCAGGTCCGATGGTCTCGGATAAATCTTGTCGGTGACTCCGCGTCTGTACGAAATCGCGGGAAATTGAGTCGCACTGGGGAGTGTAACTTTGAACTTTCCACGTGCATGGGTCTCAAGAAGTGGCAGTTCGTGCCCAGTCAGTGACGACCTCTGCCGTAACTTCGATGTCACAATTCCGGTCACGCTGCTTACCGCACCAGGGCCCTGCCCTGACCAACTTCGGGATACTGCTTTTCCGGTGTCGAATCCCGCGACCGCGTCCACGAAATCGCTCATAAAGTTGCGGCGCCGTAGTTCTCCGTCTGTTACAACATCGAGACCGATCTCCTTCTGGCGGCGGATCGCCTCGACGATGAACTGGTCTTCTATCTTTCGAAGCTGCTCGGATCCAGGATTGGATTGCCGCGCTCGCAGAAGGGCTGCCGGACGCAACAAACTGCCCACGTGATCGGCTCGGTATGCAGACGTCATAAGGTGCACCGGAGAGGAATTATCATAACTACAGGTTGGAGCGGAATTTCAAGTTGAAGATGAAAAAGCCAACGATTCGCGTTACAAAATGGCTTGGCGACATTCCGGTTGAGGCCACTTGTTCGGCATGTCCGGGAGTGTTATTCCGAGCCCAAGGTTCGAGCCATCGGCCTAACCTCGTGGAGTACCACAGATCCCTTCAATCGCAATTTGATGCTCATCGTGAAAGAGACCATGCGATCAGAACAGATTCAGGGCGCATGGGCGGCAACTAAGCCGATGTCCGCAATATTGTCGCCCTTCTTGAGTGATGGGACCGCGTTGATATGCAACACAACACCGGAGACCGGAGCCCGGGCTTCGAGTATAAGTTTGCCGAAATAGTCGGTCACGACGCCAATCTTCATACCTTCTTGAACGTAAGTACCGCGCTTCACAAGCGGATACCAAATGCCAGGGCCGTCGGACAAAACATCCACAACTCGGTCGAGCCAGACAGGATTCTCGATGGGCCGAGGGCTTCCCGAAAGCATTTTCAGAGCGCGCATGGTGCTGATGGTCCCGTCGACAAGGAGGGCTACGTCATCCGCTTCGACGGTGCCAGCATACCCGGCTTCGACGACGATGGAAGGTTTGCCGCGGGCAGTGGCAGTGTTGTCGAGGTAGCGCGTGGCAGATAGGTCGGTAGGGCGGTCGCGCCAGATGATGATGTGGTCAAGCCCAAAGGCAAGCACCATCTCTTTCGATATGCGGTCTTGTGTCTCCTTGCCCGTAGGTGCCCAGTACGCGTAAGGGCGGAGGCTCTCGTCGAGATCGCCGCCATGATAATCGATCAGATAATCACATCGATCGACGATTTGTTTGGTGATAACAAAGGACGCACGCTCCGTTTGTGTGCCATCAGCCTTCCCGGGATAGAAGCGGTTCATGCTCTTGTTATCGACGGGATTAACGTGCGGGACCTTTCGTTCGAAAGATTGAATGTTGACGAGCGGGACGAGGATAACGGTGCCGGCGATTTGAGACGGATCGAGCAGGTTGATCAGCTTTTCGATCGCGATGATGGAGGTGTATTCGGTACCGTGAGCGCCAGAGACCAGAGCCAGAACCGGACCACGCTTTGCGCCATTGATGACGACGACTGGAATATTCGTAGCAGCGTCGACACCAGCGGGGACTTCCAAGTAGCCCGATGCTTTTTGTCCCGGAGCGGCCGTGGCGGTGCCGACAGAAAAAGACCGGGCCTGCGCCCGTACGAATACTGTGAATAACAGAAAGATCCCGAACGCAGCAGCGCTGCGAGTAAAAGATCGAAGCATAGATCCTCCGAGAGGTGGATGAGGATACCGCGACGAGAATGATTTCAGCAATCCAGCGTCGAAGACGAAGGTCGGCTCAGGCGAAGCTGATTGGGGTCATTCTGCCGGTGCTTTTGCGGCGCAGGGAAACTGCGGAATCAGTTGCACCCTGATTGCACTCAGATTCCGCAGGCGAAATCCCGAGCGCAGCGAGGGACCTCGTCATTACCAACTTTAGGAAAGAATGGCGGGGACGACTCGAACCCGCGGCCTCTGCCGTGACAGGGCAACAACGAGATGTAACTGATTGAAATCAAACGGTGTCGGCGGACTTCGTTTGATACTGTAAGGGACCGTAAGACGCTTCTTGTCGTCCCCATAACGTCCCCAGAATTAGTGCGTTTAAAGTTCAATCAGCGCAAGCGCCTTCACTCCTCTTGCATTTCTAGACTTGTCCGTTGGCAAGACCGAGAACTCTTAGCAGCGGCTTCACAGTGAGGCCCTGTACAAGTATAGAAAACACTACAACCCCAAACGTCAGATCGAGAACCCGAGCACGGTCTGGAAATGTACTGTCGAGACTGAGCGCCAGAGCGAGTGCCAGTGCACCGCGCAAACCTCCCCAAACGATTACATGTTGCCAGCGCAGAGGAATCTTCTCCGTTAGGGTGTTGCTTACCGGAACCAGCAGGTAGACCGATAGTGCGCGGCCGACAAGAACGGCTCCGACGGTTAGTAGTACGGGACGCCAAGAACGCAGAAGCGCATCGACGTGTATCTCAAGGCCGATGAGCAGAAAGACCAGAGAGTTCATGAGGAAGGCGACATAGGCCCAGAAAGACTCCAGGGCGGTTTTAGTCTGCGTACTGCAATTTGTTGTACCCAGATTGCCGACAATGAGGCCCGCCAATGCGGTCGCAATGATCCCAGACAAGTGCAATTGATAGGCGAGGAGGTAACTACCGTACGCAACGACGGCAGTGAGAGTGATCTGCACTTCGGCATCATCGATCGTCCGAGTGAGCCTGCTCGCTGCATAGCCGAGGAAGGAGCCGAGGACTGCTCCTCCGAGTACCGAGAAGAGAAACTGGCCCACCCCCTTCGAAACACCCAAGTGTCCTGCGATGATGCCGGCGAGCATGATCTGAAACAGGGCGGCCGCCGTGCCGTCGTTCAGAAGGCTTTCACCCTCGACAATAAGTGAGAGCCGTTTGTCCATCCGCAGATCTTTGAAGATGGCGAGAACCGAGATGGGGTCCGTGGCCGAGATAATCGCCCCAAAAAGCAACGCAATCTCCACTGGCAAGCCCGTTGTCCAGTGCACGAGGTAGCCTGTAACCAGAGCGGCGAGGAGAACACCCAGATTTGCAAGAAGCAGGAGGGGCGCCGAATTCCGCAGCAGGTCGCGCACGTTTAACTTGATGCCACCCTCGAACACAAGGGCGGGCAGAAAGACAATCAGGATGACATCGGGAGTCAACCAGTCGGGACGTTGGCCGGGGTCGAGGGGCGAGAGGCGGGGCAAACGCAGCGCACTCAGCATCAGCCCACCTGCAACAAGTGCCACAGTGTAGGGAGCCCGCAGGCGCTTGGCCAGAATCGCGATGGCAGAGGCGGCGATGAGCAGCCAGATTAGAAACTCTACAGCGGAGGTTGCCGTGATCGGTTTCATCCTTTCGAAGCGCAGCAAGATCCTCCAGTTTATAGTCAGAGGATGAAATCCGGGGACAGGATCGAAGGAACCGGAAAGGCGCCCGGGGCAACGTGGAATGCTGCCAAGGCCACGATAGAGGCTACCTGCCGTGCAGGATAGAGCTAATCAGGCGGGTGGTTCCGGATTAAGATGCCACGCGACTTTGGTGTCGCAACTGAACGGCGTTCGGTTGGCTTCTAAACCGGGACAGTGGTATGTCGCTAAGCGCAGCCCGGTGCGACGAATGGGAAGGCAAGACAGCGCTGGACGTGCGGGGCCTGAGTTCACGGGAGAAGTTCCACAAGCAATAGAGAAGAAATGGAATTCCAACAGCCAGAATTATCAGTAGCAAGTAGGCAGTCATGAGCTACTTCTCCTCAGTGCTTCTACACTCAATGATGAGCGGAAAAGCCTAAAGAAGTACTGGATAAGTCATGAAGATTCTATAAAGATTCCACCGTCCCCCTGAGACGGTATCCGACCCAGGGTTCGGTCATGATGTAATGAGGCTGTTCGGGATTCGGTTCCATCTTCTTTCGCAAGTTCTTGACGAAGACCCGCAGGTAGTCGACTTGATCTCCGTAGTCAGGACCCCAAACGGCTTGCAGCAGTTCGCGATGAGACAAAACCTGGTTGGCGTGCTGCGTCAAATAGCGCAGAAGATCCAGTTCTTTCGGCGTCAGGTGCGTGCTCACGCCTTCTCTCGACACGATGCGCTGCTCAAAGTCGATCACAATTTCGCCCACGCGAATCTTTTTTGGCGACGACTGCGCACTGGGCACTCTCCTGAGGGCGGCGCGGATGCGCGCCATGAGCTCCGGAGTACTGAACGGCTTGGTGACAAAATCGTCCGCTCCGGCGTCGAGCGCCGCCACTTTGTCTTCTTCGGAATTTCGGACCGTGAGCATGACTATGGCTACGTCGCTGTCCCTGCGAATCGCCCTGCATGCCGCCAATCCTCCCATCCCCGGCATATTCATATCGAGCACCACGAGATCTGGCCGCAGCTCCCGCATGCTCTCCAGTGCCTCTTCGCCGGTCTTGGCTTCATCCACTTCGTAGCCCTCCGCCACGAGAGTTGTGCGCATGAACCGACGAATTTTCGGCTGGTCATCGACAACGATGATACGACCCGCGCTCAAGCAGCCTCCTCTCGGTGGACTGGCAGGGTGATTCGGAAGGTCGTCAATCCTGGCCGGCTCGAAACCGTCAGTTCGCCATTGTGGGCTCGCACAATGCCATGAGCGATACTGAGACCCAGACCGGAACCCGGTATTTGACGCTTGACTGATGGACTTCGGTAGAACCTGTCAAAAATCCGCAATTGCTCTTCTGCTGGTATACCCTTACCGTAGTCAGTAACTTGCACGCTCAACACACCGTCTTCCACTTGCGCCCCTATTTCAACCGCAGTTTCCGCCGACGTGTATTTCAACGCATTATCCAACAGTTGGCGAATGGCTAGTTTCATAAGGCGCTTGTCGAAAGCCATCGTCGGCAGGGGGCCGTGTGAGACTACCCGAACAGGATGCTCATCGATTTCCGTTCGCATGGAAGAAACAACATCTTCGAGAGTGTCGTTCAAATTTCCCATCTCCGGATGAAGGTCGATTCGCGTGGTATCAAGTCGCGCCATTTCAATCGCGTCGTCAATCAACTCCCGCAAGTGCTCTGCTTCCTCGTCGGCAATCGTCAGTTGTTCCTGCCTGCTTTCCGTAGACACGTTCGGATTCGCGAGCAGTGATGTGGTTGCAGCCTTGATCAAAGTCAGCGGTGTTTTGAATTCGTGGGCCATGGCATCGATGAGCGTCGTTCTTAGCTGTTCACTTTGCCGCGCAGCTTCCACCTCCTGAGCCAGATCTTGCGCTCGTGCCCGTTCGAGACCGATCGCAACCAGATTCGCGACCCCCTGCAAGACGGACTCCGGCATAGTCGCACCACGCAAGGCCATGCTCGCGACCGGCTCCGAGCCGCTGCGGACACCGACGATCACGTATGGCGCACGCCCTTTCGTTGAAGGTCCATCGGATAATGCTGCAAGTCGAAGGTCGTCCTCAAATCCTTCGGGTCCCGAAGTCCCGACGCAATGAAATTCCCGTGCATGACGCTCGTACAATATGGCCGCCTGGAGATCGAAGACCTGTGCTAGTTTCTCGACCAGTTGTTTGCCAAAGGGAGCGCTTCGGTCGATCAACAACATTGCCCGACTGAACGTGTAAAGGCGCTCGAGATCCCTTTGGCGTTCAACTGCTTCAGACGCTCTCGTCTTAGCCTTGGCGGACAATCGGCTGGCAATCAGGGAGGTCGCGAGAAAACTCGAAAGCGCGACCCAATTTTGCGGATCGGCGATCGTGAATGTTCCGACTGGAGGGAGGAAGAAAAAATTGAACACGAGGGTTGCTAGCACTGAGGCCAAGGCAGCTTCAAGGAATCCCCATGTGCTCGCGACAATCAGGATCAGAAGCAAGTAGGCGAACCCAATCGTTGTAGCGTTGACGGGAATCAGGCGATAGCCGACATACGTGACGAGGACAACGCCACTCAATGCGACGAGCACGCGCACGGGACGCCGACGGAGCACGCCATTCTCCTCCAGCACGATATTCTAGGTCATCCTCATGAGATGGGCGGCCGCCCCCGTAGCGATCTTCATCGGCGCCCTGTTGGAGAATCAGCGATACCGTTCAACGGCTCCCATACGTCAGAATTCCAGTTTCATTTGTACAGCAATCATGCGTGGGCTGCTATCGCCACCCAAGCCCACACCGAGCAAGCCAGTGGGCGGAGATGTCGTATAGGTGAGGGCTCCAAATCCTGTTTGCGTCGAGGAGTTCCCCGGAACGCCGGCTAGCACCATGCTGGGCAGTCCAAAGTTGGGATGATTGAAGATATTGAAGAACTGTGCCTCCAGCCTCATGGCAAGTTTTTCGTGAAGTGGGATGCGTTTGGTCAGATACATGTCGGACCAGAGGAATTTGGGACCACGGAACTGGTTCCTGCGGGAGTTGCCAAATTGGCAGTGAGCCGGACGGTCTCCCCCGAGACAAGCCCCTGTACTCGGATTCACTGTGGAAACGAAGGCATCAGGGTTGAGCCACTGCACAGTCCCAGGCTGTGTGACGCCCGGAATGTTGCAGTGACGACAGTAGGGATCTGCCCCTGGCACAAGGCTTGCGAACTGAGGTCCACTGCCTTGGACGATGCCATTGCCGTTCGCCGAATATGGCGTGCCCAGAACTGTGAACGGAACCCCACTGTGCCAAAATACGCTGCCCGAAACCTGCCACCCATTCAGCGCATAGCCGAGCGCGTGGTTTCTCACTTTGACAGGCAACTCGTACACATACTGCCCGGTGAGGTTGTGGCGAATGTCGTAATCGCACGAGCCGTAATCGCGGCGGAGATCTCCCGGCAGAGGAGAAAGAATCCCTCCGGCAGAAAACTGCAGGAAACCTCCATTCGAGACCGTGTCCAGGCAATGGCTCCAGGTGTAGTTGATCTGTCCCTGAAGGCCATTTCCGAGACGCTTCATGGCGGTGAGTTGCAGGCCGTGGTAGTGACTGTTCGCGCCCGTAGCAAACTGAGTCACTGAGGCGAAGCGGGGATCGATCGGCTGTAGGTAAGGAAACGGAGCGAAGCATCCCTGACACACAGTCTGGTATCCGTTGACCTGCGTGAGATAGGGTTGGTTCACCGCGCGAGTGCCGACGTATTGGGCTTGCAAGCTGGCCGTCGTTCCGAACTGATGTTCGATTCCCAGGCTCCACTGCATGAAATATGGCGCATGCAGTTTGCCATCCGGCACCGCAGTAATCGCAACTGGGGGAAGACACGTCGCGGGGTCGGCGAGGGGCGAAGCGCACGAAAGTTGCCCCTGCTGGAATCCGGCACCAAAGCTCTGGTTGGCAGAGACGGTTGCATCGACCGCACTGTTTGGCACTCCCGGCGCGATCGTGGTTCCGCCCACGGTGCCTAACAACCCACCCTGAAACGTCCTCACGTAAGGCGGATTCATGCCGATCAAATCAGCGATGCTGCCCGGCATGATGTCACTGAAGATGCCGAAGCCGGAGCGGAGCACGGTGTTCGGTTCGAACTGCCACGCGATAGCGGTTCTCGGTTGAAGGATGGCAACCGGGGTCGAGGAGAACAGGTGGCCGAGATTCGTCTGGATCGCGGCACTGAGTGGCTGATTGACGTCGTGCGAAATGGAATTGAAGGCGCCTCGAAGACGACCGATCTGCTGATGTGGATTGAGAGGATTCGAGTTGAAGGTATCGCGCACGCCAATTGTCCAGGTGAGTTTCGGCGTCACTCTCCAGGTGTCCTGCGCATACAGATCGAGATTGAGAAAATTAAAGGGCTCGTTGGCTGTCGTCGGGAAAGCTTTGTTTGCTGTGGACGCGACCCCATAAATGAACTGCGGTAGCGTGGTGTAAGTCACGCTCGGCACCGTACCCTGACCAAAGTCGTAATCGTTGAGGCGAAAGATTCGAGTGTTGGTGCCGAACCTCAGTTCATGAGCACCGTGGCTCCAGGCGAGGTTGTCGTTGATAAAGAAGCGTGAGGCGCGCCTTCCCTGGACCCAAGTGTTATCGAGTCCTCCAATTGTGGTGAACGGAGCATTCGCACCACTGCCTTCGAGAACGATCGGGAACGCAGCAAGAGTTTTCTCGAAGTCGCTTGGCCCGAACAGGCTCTCATACCACGAGAATGCCGGATTGAAGTAGTTCACAAGATTCTGGGAGAAAACGTGCGTATATCCCGCGGCAAACGAGTACAGAGGCTGGGGAGAAATCGCGTTGAACAAGGGATTAATGGGGTCGGTGTAGGCGGCCTGGAGTCCGTTGTCGGTCTGAAAGCGAAACCAAGCGGTGTCTCGCTGATTGATGTTGTAATCGATTCGAGCCGTCTGCACCTGTTCATGATCCGCGCTGGAATGCGAAATGCTCTGCCGGTTCGCACAGCCGTTTCCGTCATTCGCAATC
>Ga0335077_10007704_pt1 | contig 13324 bp, 5 predicted proteins | sample Lox_Sample_31_FD_207151 | JGI IMG/M metagenome (GOLD analysis project Ga0335077, IMG submission 207151) | Soil microbial communities from Loxahatchee National Wildlife Refuge, Florida, United States - Lox_Sample_3.1 | ecosystem: Environmental > Terrestrial > Soil > Wetlands | place: USA: Florida... | reverse complement strand
ATGGTGGAATTTGCGCCGGCGATGGTTGCGGTGTGGTTTTCGAGCTGAGTAACAATAATGGCAACTGGACCGAGAACGTGCTGTACAACTTTACCGGTGGCGATGATGGGTTTGGGCCCGGCGGAGGAGTGGTCTTTGACCGGGCGGGGAATCTCTACGGCACGACTCCGGATGGCGGCAAGTTCGGCGAGGGGGTGGTATACGAACTCTCGCTTCAGGGCAACACCTGGCAGCAGACGGTGATCCACGCGTTCACGGGCGGCAACGACGGGGGAGTGGGATCGCTGGGGCTGCTGCTGATCGACGGGAGCGGCAACCTCTACGGCGTGAGCGAGCTGGGCGGAGCGCATAGCGCGGGCACGGTATTTCGCGCGTCTCCCACCGGAGGCGGCAAATGGAAATTCACCACGCTTTACGCCTTCAAGGGCACGCCGGACGCGGCTTTTCCTTATGGCGGCCTGATCACGGATGGAAAGAACAACCTCTATGGGACAACCTATTTTGGTGGAGTGGACGGAGTGGGAACCGTGTTCAGACTGGATGGGACCTCAAAGCAGGAGAGCGTGCTCTACAGCTTCAAAGAGGGGACGGACGGCGGTTATCCGACCAGCACGCTGGTCTTTGACGGGGCGGGGAATTTGTATGGCACGACCTCGATGGGAGGGTTTCCCGCGTGTGACTGCGGGACGGTGTTTGAGCTGAGTCCAGCGAAGGGTGGAGTGAAAGAGACCATTCTGCACCGCTTCAAAGAAAAGCCTGACGGGGGATATCCCTATTACGGGCTGAATCCAGATCCCTCGGGTAATCTGTTTTCGACCACGGCATCCGGGGGAAACCGCGAGGCCGGGATCGTCTTTGAGTTCACGCCGTAGGCCACGGCCATTCCACGCGCCGGGGGTTTCGAGGATCGCGTCCGCCTGGTCCGACAGCGCTGGACGACAGGCCGGCGGATCGCTTCGAGAGGCGGATGAGCACCGCGGGCGTGGTAGCGGAGGCCTGACGGACTCTTGCCGACTCGCTTAGGTCACTCCGGCAGTCCGACGCGGCGTCGGAGGTCATTCAGGCGAGGGTCGGAGTGCAAATTGTCGAGCCGCTCGTCCATCATAAGAAATGATGGCATGTAGTAAGACCGATCCGCGCAGGCGCGTTCAAGCAGAGCAAAAGCCTGATCCTTCTCACCCAGGCCGGCATAGATGACCGCGAGGTTGTAGGGAGCGACCCAGTTGTGCACAGATAACTCTTTCAAATGATCCAAGACCTTCCGGGCATCGCCCGCGTTACCGGATACAGCGTAAGCGTTGCCCAGGCCGGACCAGATCTCAGCATTTTCCTTTTCCAACTCGAGGGCGCGCTGAAACTGGGCGATCGCTTCCGGCAGTTTTCCCTTCTGTTCATAAGCCCGTCCGAGGAAAGAATAGCTAAACCAAAAGGTTGGATCGATGGCGATGGCGCGGCGCAATTGCGCAATGGCCGGGTCCCACTGCCGTGTAAACAGATAAAGTACTCCGACGCCGGCGGTGGGAAACGCCGAGAGAGGATCGATTTGCTGGGACCGCTTGACCTCGGCAATGGCCTGGTCGTTCCGCCGCATCGAGGCCAGAAACCAGGCGTAGTACCAGTGGGCCTCGGAGCTGTTGGGGTTCAGTTCAATCGTCCGCTTGAACTCCGTTTCGGCAACGGTCCAATTCCAGTCATACCAGTGGGCGACGATGGCGATTGCGAGGTGGGCCATGGCGTCGGACTCATCGATCGCCAAGGCCCGCTTGGCGGCTTCCTTGGTTTTGGGCACGGCCTCGCCCGGGGGAAGAAACCAATCGTCCTGGTTCACGTAGTTGAAAGCCAGCCCGCTGTAGGCCAAGCCGTAGTTGGGATCAACAGCGATGGCCTGATTGAAATAGTCGATGCCGGTATCAAAACCTTCTTTGGTGAGCTTATAGGTGTAGTACTTGCCCTTGAGGTAGAGCCGATAGGCCTCAGGATTGTCGGTGGAGCCTTTGGTTAAAATTTTCTGCTCTTCGGCGGAGAGTTGCGAGCGCAAGCGCTGGGAAACCTCCCGGGCGATGTCGTTCTGAACAACCAGCAGATCGGCCAGCTTGCGGCGGTACTGCTCGCCCCAGAGTTGTTTGCCGTTACGGACGTCGTCGAGCTCGACGTCAATGGTGAGGTCGTCGCCGCGCTGCACCACGCTGCCCGCGAGCACGGCCTGGACGTGAAGTTCATCGCCAACCTTGCGGACATCCATCGCTTTGCCCTTGTAGTGAGAAGCAAGGCTGTGTGGAGTCACGCTTAGACTGGGCAAGCGCGCCAGACTATTGTTGATGCTTTCGGTGATGCCATCGGAAATGTAGTCGGCATCGGGATCGTTGCTGCGATTGTCGAGCGGCAGCACGGCGATGGAATCAATCCGGCCGGCCTTGGAGCCTTTCAGATAAATGCCGACTCCGACGGCAGCGATGACGAGCAAGCTGAGGGCGATCGCCAAGGCGAACGAGCGGCGTGGGTTGCGGGAACTATCAGGTGCGGAGCGTTCCTGGGCAGGGGCCGCGCCAGAGGCGGATGCGGAGGGACTGGCGGACACGAGGATGGGGGCTGCGGTTGCCTCCTCCGGCTGAATCTCCAGGCCGGCCTTGCGCAAGCCGTCGATCAGTTGCTCGACGAGCTCGGGGCTGTACCATTTGGCATACTCCTGGCGGGCTGCGTCGGCGAAGTCAGGACGAAGAGCCAGCAGATCCTGCAAGGCCTTCTGTGCGTCTTCTCGCCGGCCCAGCTGGCCGAGCGCGGCCGCGCGCAACGCGTGGGTGTGGAAGTAGCTCGGCATGTTGACACGAGCGGCGGCCTCCAGCACTTCCGCGTACCTGCCCTGCCGGTAGCCGTTGCAGCATCTGGCGAAATAGAAATGTCCCGGACAGTTGGGATTGAGCTGCATGGCGGACTCCACCATCTGGCAGCCGCGGTCCCACTCACCCGAAGCGGCTATCAGCAAGCCAAGATAGGCTCTCACCGAGGCATCCAGCGGATTGAGCGCCAGGGTGCGCTCGGCCTCGACGTGAAAGGGGATCATCTCCTTGCGGAAGAAATGAACCGTGGCAAGCGCGTAGTGACCAAGAGCATGGGTAGCAGCCAGATCCACGGCGCGCTGTGCGGCCGCCAGAGCACGGTCCAGCGGGTTGGGCCGGGCATTGAAGCCCTGCGCAAATTCGCCGCGATAAATCATGGACAGCATGGCCCAACTATCGGCATGATCCGGAGCGTCGTGGACGGCGCGTTCGAGAATCTTCCCAATTGCGGCGTGTTCCTCGGGGGTGATGCGCGTGAAATAACTGAAGGCGCGGAGCACGGCCTCATGTGGCGTCAGTTGGTCTTCGCTCTTACCACGCAGCGACTCGCTCATGCTGCGCGGCAGAATGCCGTACTGGTCGGCGACGGTAGAGACGATGCGGGGTACGAGATCGTCGTGGAGTTCGAAGACTGCTTCGGGATTGAACGCGCGTTCGTAGTTCTCCGCCCAGAGATGAGCGCCGGACACTGCGTCGATGAGCTGGACTGCGAGGCGCAGCTTGGTTCCTGCCTGACGCAGGCTGCCTTCCATTACGTAGCGCGCGCCAAGTCCTTTACCGATGGCTCGGACATCGCCGGATTCGCTGGAATACTTCGCGGTCGAGCCGCGGGCGATCACCCGGAGATAGGAGAAGCGAGACAGGCCAGTGACGATTTCTTCCGACAGGCCGTCTGCCAGGGCTTTCAGTTCGGTGCTTGTACCCGCATACTTGAACGGCAGCACGGCGACCCAGAAACCTTCGTCAGTCCGGGTAGCGCCGGATCCGGTTGTGGAGACAAGCTCAGGCTTAGCCGCGAGGGCGGCAGATTTTCCTTCTGGAGCAATTTCCAGTCCCGCCTTACGGAGCCCCTCGAGGATTTGCTCGACCAATTCTGCGTCCCACCACTTTCTACACTCTTCCCGCGCCGTGGTGGCGAACTCGGGGCGCGAGGCCAGCAGTTCCTGCGCGGCGCTACGCGCCATCTCCAACTCGCCGAGTTGTCCGTAGGTGGCGGCGAGAGCGAGTTCGTTGCGCCAGAAGCCGGGCATGTTGACCTTGAGGGCAAACTCGAGGGCAGCACGGTAGTCAGCTTTGCGATAGGCGTTGAAGAAGGGCGGGAACCAATACCAGCCGGGATGGTTGGGGTTGAGGCTGCGGGCCTTTTCCATCAGAGCGCAGCCGCGGTCCCAGTCTCCGGAGAAGGAAATCTGAAAACCCATGTAGGCAAGGGTGAATCCATCCATGGGGTTGAGTTCCATGGCGCGCTGGGCGGCGCTGCGAAAGGCTTGCAGTTCCCGCCGGAAGTACAAGACCGAAGCCAGCGCGTGATGGGCGAGATGATTGGAGGGGGCGGCGTCCACGGCGCGGCGGGCCGCCGCCAGCGCCCGTCCGAGCGGGTCGGGACGGAGGTTGTAGCCGTGGTTGTATTCTTCGCGGTACAGCATGGACAACATGGCCAGGCAATCGGCATTGCCGGGGGATTGCTGGACGGCCTTCTCCAGCGCCGCCCTGGCGCCCGCGTGGTCGGCCGCGTTGACATGCTTGAAATAGGCAAAGCCGCGGAGCAGAGCTTCATAGGGAGTCAACTCGTCAGGGTTTCGGTTACGGAGGGTTTGGCTCATGCTGTAGGGCAGAACGCCATGGGTTTCGGCGACGGTGGAGACGATGCGGGGAACGAGTTCGTCCTGGAGTTCGAAAACGGCTTCGGGATTGAAGGCGCGATCGTAGGTCTCCGCCCACAAGTGGGCGCCAGAAGTCGCATCGACGAGTTGCATAGCGAGGCGCAGCCTGGTTCCTGCCTGGCGCAGGCTTCCTTCCATGATGAAGCGCGCCCCGAGTTCCTTGCCGATGGCGCGGACATCTCCTGACTCGCTGGAATATTTCACGATTGAGCCGCGAGCGATCACGCGAAGGTAGGAGAAGCGGGAGAGGCCGGTGACGATGTCCTCGGTCAAGCCTTCGGCCAAGGCGGTGAGATCCGCGTTAGCGCCGGTGTATTTGAAAGGCAACACCGCGACCCAAAAGCCTTCGTCGGTGCGGGCGGCGCCCGAGACCGGCGTGGCGGCTACGGCACGCGAGACGGGAACTGTGGCCGCCGGCGAGGACTGGCGCTCGAGGTCGCGAAATTCGTTGCTGACATCGCGCGCGGTCTGGACGCGGTGACGCGGGTCTTTCTCGAGGCAACGACGGATGATGCGGGCCAAATCGGGGGGTAAATCCGCGCGCACCGAGGTGATGGCAGCGGGGGTGTCGCGCAGGATCGACGAGACCAACTCCGCCGAAGAGGTGCCCTCAAAGGGGCGGCGACCGGTGGCCATCTCGTAAAGGATGATGCCGAGCGAGAAGATGTCGGTGCGATGATCGAGGGGACGGCCCGCAATTTGTTCGGGCGACATGTAGGCCGGAGTCCCCATGACGATGCCGGCTTGGGTGTGGCCCGCGGAGGTTAGAGTGGCGTTGTTGGAGCTGTCGGCGCGAATATCCTTGGCCAGGCCGAAATCCAGCACTTTAACCCGGCCATCGCTGGTTACCATGACGTTGGCGGGCTTCAGGTCACGATGCACGATGCCTTTCTCGTGCGCGGCTGCGAGCGCGTCGGCCAAGGCATTGGCAATCTCGACGATTTGCTCGACGGGAAGGCCGCCCTCGAGAATGCGGCGATCGAGCGACTGGCCCTCGACCAGTTCCATGGTGAGAAAGTGCACGCCGTCGGCTTCCTCGACCGAAAAGATGGTGACGATGTGGGGGTGATTGAGCGCGGCAATGGCACGAGCCTCGCGCTGAAAGCGAGCCAGGCGCTCGGGATCGCGGGCCATGTCAGGCGGCAGCACTTTGAGCGCAACCTCGCGGCTGAGCTTGCGGTCGGTGGCGCGATACACTTCGCCCATCCCGCCAGCGCCAATGGCGGCGGTGATGCGATAGTGGGCGAGCGTGCGGCCGATCAGATCGAGCCTCCTGGGAGTCCGGCAGCTGTCTGCGGGCGTTTATCGCGAAACGAAGGCAGGGCCGATTGTATACCAAGGGCAGCCTCCGTTCGCGCGGTCCAAGATAAGGTAAGCGCAACGGACACAGAGGGTTCGCGGAGGTCGCGAAGAAGCCGGTCGGCAGCGGTTGACGCCGGGGGGATTCCGCAATAAACTCCGGTAGCAGGCTTCTCCTCCCGAGCCGGTTTGAGGTTCTGTGACCCTAACCCTTCCACAGCGTGGGATTCCACGGTATGCCCTGGTGTTTTGTCTGGCGCTGCTGCTGGCGCCATCGCTGCGCGCAGCGGTTGGCGGGACGGGGTTCAGCCCGCAAGTGCGGCTGGGGTACCAGACCGGAGACCAGTGGGAACCGGCGATTGCGGCCGACGGCTATGGCCACCTGTACATACTCTATCCGCAGTACGGACGAATGCCCATCTGCCCGGACTGTCCGCTACCTTCCATGACGCTGCTGGTCAGCAATAATAACGGAGTGAGCTGGCTGCCGCCGCGGCAGATTACTTCGCACCTTACGGGTCAGTTTGATCCGCAGATCGTGGTTGATCCCGCGGACCATCGGACGGTGTATGCGGCCTGGCTGCAAGACCGGAGCATGGACGCGATGGTGGCCAAGTCGGTGGACTTTGGGCAGAGCTGGTCGGTGGTGATTGCGAACCGCGGCAGGGAAGATGTGGACAAGCCGGTGTTGGCGGTGCGCGGTCAAGATGTGTACCTTGGGTTCAATTCCGATGGAGAGATGCGAGTGGCAGCATCGCATGATGGCGGGATTACGTTCGCGGTCAGCAGTGTAGCTCCCGAGTTGAATTTAGTACGCGCCTTGGGGGGCGGAGCGACGGTGGATCCGCAGGGGGGCGTCCATGTTGCGTGGGTAGGCTATCCCCGCGGCATCAGCGCAGGTCAGGGCGCCCATCTGGCTTTGGTGGGCTATAGCAGCGCCAGGACGACGAGTACGCGGGTGAACCTATACACCAGCCGATCTTCCGACGGTGGCAAGACCTGGACGTCCGTACGGATGGGCAGTTCGAGCGCAGCTCCAGACTGCTGGATGTTTCACTGCGATGCGGGTTTTCTGGGGGCGCAGATTACCATCGCCTCGGATGCGGCGGGAGCTTTGTATGCGCTGTGGAATGCGGGCAAGGGGTACGAAGCGCCGCAGAGAATCTATTTTGCTTCCTCGACGACGGCGGGAGAAACGTGGTCAGCGCCGGTGGATGTGTCGCTTGCGCCTAAGGGTGTGGAACACGCTTTTCCGGCGTTGGTAGCCGGGGAGGCCGGCGACGTGCGCATTGCCTGGATGGACATGCGTCATGCGTCGCTATGGAACACGTTTTATCGCAGCTCCACCAACGGCGGGGCCACCTGGTCAGCGGAATCGCGCCTTTCGAGCTATGTGCCGGGCTATCGCTATATCCAGTCGAAGGGCTATAGCTTCCCGTTTGGCGATTACTTCGAGATGGACATCGACAACCAAGGCCGCACTCAAGTGGTATGGGGGGAAGGGCTCAACTTCCGCTCGCCGGGCTCGATCTGGTACAGCAGCGGAAGGTGAGCGGGCGTTTGAGTTCTAATCCTCGGGCTGGCAGAATTCCGAACCAAAATCTGGAAAGACAATAGGGGCGTCCTGACGAAGTTCACCGCTCAAGCGGCCAGACTCACGTCACTCGCTGCAGGATAGGCTGGAGCGGGGCGGCTGGATGTGGCGGTCCCGGCTCTTTTGGCTTCTTTGGCTTCTTCGGTTTTAATCAGGGCACGCAGGCTACGCAGGCAAGGGTCCGATGCTTTCCAGGCATAACGCTGGCCTGGGGCCTTGCAGGTGATCTTACGCAGGTGGGCACGCAACACGCGGGTCTTGATCTTGAGCAGAGTGGCGACGTCTCTAATACCGAGAATCTCGTCGGGTTTGGTTTCCGCAGGGATTATTTTTCCTGGTCTTTGTCTCAGAACACGGCGAGCCCTTGCCTTTGGGGCCGACGACAATCCTGGGGGTGATTGTTCTCGGGGCATGGGACCAACCCACACGGGATCATATTCGGTGAATGGGGCAGCTCAGGTCTGTATTGCTTATCACCGGAGAAGGTGACTCCCGTCACCGCACAGATGTGAAACGTGAAGAGCCCAAGCGGCGGTGCGGCGTCCCTCAGACACTTAGGAGACCGGCTTTAGTCGACAACCAGTCCGTTGGTGAGATCAGCGAGGCGGGCGACTTTGTGATCCACACACCAGTCGCGGAGGCCGTCGACAATTTTTTCAGTGGCGCAGGGATCCCAGTAGCTGGCGGTGCCAATCTCGACCGCGCTGGCGCCGGCCAGCATGAACTCGACGATATCGACCGGCGTGGAGATGCCACCCATGCCGATGACAGGAATCTTCACGGCCTTGGCGGCGTCGTAAACCATGCGGAGAGCGATGGGCTTGATGGCCGGCCCGGAGAGTCCGGCGGTCACGTTGGAGATGCGCGGCTTGCGGGTTTCGGCATCGATGGCCATGGCCACGAAAGTGTTCACCAAGGAGATGGCGTCGGCACCGGCCTCTTCGGCGACATGCGCCATTTGTGCGATGCTGGTCACGTTGGGAGAGAGTTTCACGATCAACGGCCGTTTGGACGTGCGGCGGGCGAGGGAGACAACTTCGTCGAGCGAACGGGGATCGCTGCCGAACTGGATGCCGCCGTGGGCGGTGTTGGGACAAGAAACATTCAGTTCGTAGGCTGCGATGCCTTCGCCTTCGTTGAGGATCTGGATGGTGCGTTCGTAGTCTTCGCGGGTGTAGCCGAAGACGTTGGCGAGGACAACGATGTTCTGGATCTGGCGAAGTTTGGCGAGTTTTTCCTCGACGAAGGCCCGGGCGCCAATGTTCTGCAATCCGATAGCGTTGAGCATTCCGGCGGCGGTTTCATAGAGGCGTGGCGGGGGATTGCCGGCCATCGGTTCTTTGGACAGCCCTTTGACCACGAAGCCGCCGAGTTTGTTGAGATGGACGATCTCTTCGAACTCGATGCCATATCCGAAGGTGCCACTGGCGGCGATGACGGGATTCTTAAGCTGAAGGCCGGCAAAACTGACACCCAGGTCGGGATTGCGCGCGCCATTGGGGGATGAAGGCATTGGGATGTAGTGTACCGCGGATCGAATAGGCCTAAAACAAATTCGCCGCGGATTCACGCGGAGGACGCGGATCGAACCTGCGTGGTTTGCCTTCGCAACGGCTGTGGTAACCTGAGACTCACCTTCCAATTCTGCTGACTGAGGTGTCGACTTGGCGCTTCGCCTGCGTAATCAATTCCTGCTTTTAGCTGTGTTCCCGGCGCTTTTCGCCGGCTTGCTTCTTGCCGATGGCACTCGCACCTGGGAACAATCGAAATTTGAAGACCTGATCAAGGGGACGACTCAAGGCGTTGCCATCCGCAGCACGGGTGGCCTGGAGCTGGCGCCCGCGTTCAAGTTGTTGGCGACGACGCCCTCGGCCTACATCTGGTCGATTGCGGCGGACCGCGAGGGCAATGTTTATGCGGCGGCGGGGTCTCCAGCCCGGGTGTACCGGATCACGTCGGAGGGCAAGTCCACGGTGATTTTCGAGCCGCAGGAATTGCAGGTCCAGGCTTTGGCGGTGAACAAGAACGGGGCCGTGTTCGCGGCCACGAATCCTGATGGGAAGATTTACAAACTTGAACGTCGCGCTGGGCAGAAAGAGAAGGCGGTGGCCGGAGAGAAAGGTTCGACCGTTGATCCGGAGTGGAGTTCGTCAGTCTATTTCGATCCCGGCAGCAAGTACATTTGGGACCTCATTCTTGACGAGGCGGGGAATTTGTTTGCGGCTACGGGCGACCAGGGGCAGATTTTCCGCGTGACTCCGAAGGGCGAGCATTCGGTCTTTTTCAAGAGCGATGAATCGCACATACGGGTGCTGGCTTTCGACCAGAAGGGTAATCTGATTGCGGGATCTGACAGCAGCGGTCTGGTGTACCGGATTTCGCCGAACGGGGAAGGATTCGTACTTTACAGCGCGCCGAAGAAAGAGATCACGGCACTCGCGATCGATAAGGATGGGAATGTTTACGCGGCCGGGGTGGGAGAGAAACGTGCTTCGGGCCCACCGAATTTCATGGCGGCGCCGATTTCGATTCCCCCGGCAGCTCCCAGCGGCGGAGCGCAGACTGGGGCGAGTGCGGCGCCGAGCGCAGCTCCGCCGATGGTGATTAACGTTCCGATCTCGGGAGCCGGGGCCGCGGGCGGGTCGGAAGTCTATCGGATTGCGCCTGATGGTTCGCCGTCAAGGATCTGGAGTTCGCGCGAGGACCTGGTGTATGGGCTGGCCTTTGACCAGCAGGGCGTGCTGCTGGCGGGAACCGGCAATCGCGGGCACGTCTTCGCGATTAGCGGCGAGGATCGGTTCACCGATTTGCGGAAAGCCAGCGCCACCCAGGTCACAGCGTTTGCCGGGGCTCCCAACGGGCTGTACGCCTCCACCAGCAATTTGGGGAAGGTGTTTTTGCTGGGAGGGCCGGCGGCCACGGAAGGCAGCTATGAGAGTGATGTTTTTGATGCGCATATCTTCTCGCGCTGGGGACGTGCAGAGTTCCGGGGGGCAGGCAGCGTGGAGCTTTTTGCGCGCAGCGGCAACGTGGACAATCCTGACCGCAACTGGAGTCCGTGGACGAAGGTTGAGCTGGACAAAGACAGCATGATCAGCGTTCCCTCGGCGCGGTTCGTGCAATGGAAGGCGGTACTGCACTCTGGCAGCGTAGCTCCGCGAGTGGAGAGCGTTACGCTCAACTATCTCCCCAAGAATGTCGCGCCGGATTTCGATGAGGTGACGGTGCAGACGGGGGTGCGCTATCCGTCGATGCCTAAGGCCGGCGCAAGCGACCCGGGTGGGGGCGGGCAGGCTCACTTCGATGTACAACCGCCCGCGAGTCGCGACCGCGAATCGGTGGGCGTGAAGTGGAGTGTGCACGACGATAACGATGACCAGATGGTGTACTCGGTTTACTACCGCGGAGATGGGGAGACCCGGTGGCTTCTGCTCAAGGACAATCTTTCCGACAAATTCTATTCTTTTGATGCCTCGCTGCTTCCGGATGGCGGCTACATGGTGAAAGTGGTGGCTTCGGACGCGCCGTCGCATTCTCCGGGTCAGGGGTTAAGCGCAGAACGGGAAAGCGCGCGGTTTGAAGTGGACACCACTCCGCCACAGATCAAAGAGCTGAAAGCTGCGGTTGCGGGAGCGGAGATTCATGTGACTTTTGGCGCGCAGGACAGTTTTTCTCCCATCAAGAAGGCGGAGTATTCGGTGGATGCCGGCGATTGGCAGTTTGTCGAGCCGGTAGGCCAGCTTTCGGATTCAAAGAACGAGAACTACGACTTCGACGCGCCGACACCGGCGGGCACCACCAGAGCGGCTGATCATGTGGTGGTAGTGCGGGTCTACGACCGCTACGACAACATGAGTTCGGCGAAGACGGTCATGCGGGCGAAGTGACTCTTCTTGCGCCGCTCCGCGGCTGGGGCAGATTTCGGATCTTATTGCCGGGGTGAAGCACCACTCCACCGGTTTTCACACAGGTTCGTGAGCGCTGAGCATCTGGTCTGCCTGCCGCAGTTCGGGAAATCTCCAGGCCCAGATCACGATCACCAGCAGCGTTCCCACACCCCCCAACACCACGGCGGGTACGGTTCCAAACCAATGGGCGGTGAGGCCGGACTCGAATTCGCCGAGTTGATTGGAGGCGCCGATGAAGATCATATCGACGGCATTGACCCGGCCGCGCATGGCATCGGGCGTGCCGAGTTGCACCAGAATCGCGCGGATGACGACGCTGACCATGTCGGTGGCGCCGACCAGCAGCAACGAGATCAGCGAGAGGATGAGACTGCGCGAAAGGCCGAAGATAATGGTGAACACGCCAAATCCAGCGACGCACCACAGCATGGCGGGGCCGACGCGGCGCTTTAACGGGCGATGCGCCAGCAAGATGGCCATGGCAGCGGCGCCCACGCCGGGAGCGCTGCGCAGCAGGCCTAATCCCCAGGGGCCGGTGTGAAGAATCTCGCGCGCGTAGACCGGCAGCAGCGCGACTGCGCCGCCCAGCAGGACGGCGAACAGATCGAGCGAGATGGAGCCCAGGACCACTTTTTGTCTCCAGATGTAGCCGAAGCCGGCCAGAACCGTGGCCAGACGGATGGGCTCCCGCGGGCGAGGTTCTTCGCGGGTTTTGATCCTCAAAGTTGACACGATTGCGCCCAGGGCGATGAGGGCTGCGATTGCGTACACCGCGGCGGATCCGCGAAAAAAAGCATATATTAGACCGCCGAAAGTTGGACCGAGAATGGTTGCACCCTGAAAGATGCTGGAGTTCCAGGCCACGGCGTTAGAGAAATGCTCTGGGGGAACGAGTTGCGGGAGCAGAGCACGGCCAGTGGGAAAATTGAAGCATCGCACTGTGCCGAGCAAAACTCCGACTGCATAGATGGGGCGGGCAGAGTTCATTCCACGCAGCGCGAAGTGGAAGAGCAGCGCCGAACAGGCAGCGAAGCCGGCGTAACACGCGATCAAGAGCCGGCGCCGATCGAACCGGTCGACAGTATGGCCGGCTGGCAGGAAGAAGGCGATGCCCGGAAGGAATTGGGCCAGGCCGACGAGGCCGAGGTCGAGGGGACGCTTAGTGATTTCGTAAACCTGCCAGCCGATGGCTACGGACTGCATTTCCAGCGCAACCACGATGCAGAAGCGGGCGATAGCGTAGGCAGTGAAGTCGGGAGAATGAAAGGCGATGTGTCCGGCGAGCCTGAGGTCGGGCGAGGTGGACATGAATATCTAATGTGCCACAAAAGCGGAAATCCGACGACACGGTATGGAGCCAAGACTCGACGAAGCCTCCGGCAAAGTCTTAAATCGCAGAGGACGCAGAGCACGGCCGCAGAGGACGCAGTGAACGGCAAGGCAGCCTTTTGAGGGATCCCCCGGATCGGATGAGACAATGACTCAATCATTCGATGATCCGATGGCTCAATCTGCTGGGATGGCTGGCCTGCGTGGTGTACTCGACGATTCCCTGCTTCTGGTTTCTGGTGCATCCCCGGGCAGAGTATTGGCGGACGCGGAAACGATCGCCGTATCTCGTGCTGCTGCCGGCCTGGATGACGATGTGGGCGGTGATGGGGATCATCACGGTGCGCGGGCGGCGGACCGGCTTCTACTCGAGTGAATGGACATGGGTTCCGGCGTTGCTTCTGTTTGGCATGGGATTGTGGCTGTACTCGCAATCGAGCAAGAATTTCAGCGCACGGCAACTGGGCGGATTGC
>Ga0335077_10007702_pt1 | contig 13325 bp, 10 predicted proteins | sample Lox_Sample_31_FD_207151 | JGI IMG/M metagenome (GOLD analysis project Ga0335077, IMG submission 207151) | Soil microbial communities from Loxahatchee National Wildlife Refuge, Florida, United States - Lox_Sample_3.1 | ecosystem: Environmental > Terrestrial > Soil > Wetlands | place: USA... | reverse complement strand
CTCCTAGGTCCACCTGCCAGTCTTCCCTCCTAGGGAGATTCATCTCCAACTCCATTATCCTAGCGTAACGGTCCGGCTCGAACACGGAATACACATTCTTGCGACTGTTGAAACCAAGAGTGGGGCTTACCTTTTGCTCCGTTGGCGCGGTGGCGGGTCTTTTCGGCGGCAAGGTTTGCGCGAAACCGGATGCCAGGCACAGGCACAGCGTTGTCAGAATGGCCGCCCCGGGTCGCATTAGAGGGCACCCTCGTCGCATAAATCATACCACTGAACTGCGGGTGCCCGACCCGAGCTTCTTTTGCTCGGGTGGGATATAGGAAACTGCCCCGCCCTAGCAAGAGAGGCTAGGACGGGGCACCGTCGGACCGGCGCGAGTACAATCTCCGTCCATGCGAGTTCTGGTCAGCGGTTCGTCGGGATTGGTGGGCTCGGCGCTGGTGCCGACGCTCGAGACCGCCGGTCACTCGGTGGTCCGGCTGGTCCGCCGCGCTCCGGCGGCGAATGAGGTCCTCCTGGACCCCGCAATTGACCCACCCCTGGCGACGCCGGCTGAATCCGGCAAACCCGAGGGGTTCGACGCGGTGGTCCACCTCGCTGGAGAAAGCATAGCCGGGCGCTGGACTGCGGCGAAGAAGACCCGCATCCGCGAGAGCCGCGTGCAGGGAACCAGAATGCTGGCTTCGGCTCTGACGCGGAGCAACCCCCGCCCCAAAGTGATGGTGTGCGCCTCGGCGATCGGCATCTATGGCGATCGCGGCGATGAAGTCTTGCGCGAAGAGAGCGCCTCTGGATCCGACTTCCTCGCCGAAGTCGGTAAGGAATGGGAGGCGGCGACCGAACCCGCGTCACGGGTCGGCATACGTGTGGTCTCGCTGAGGATCGGAGTCGTGCTCAGCCCGCGCGGCGGAGCGCTGGGTCGCATGCTGACGCCGTTCCGCATGGGCGCGGGCGGGCGCATTGGCAGCGGGCGCCAGTGGATGAGCTGGATCACTCTCGACGACGTGGTCGGAGTCATTCAGCACGCGCTGGCCACAGATACGCTGCGCGGCCCGGTGAACACCGTCGCGCCCGCGCCGCTGACCAATGTCCAATTCACCCGCGCGCTGGGTCAGGCATTGCACCGGCCGACCATCTTTCCTCTGCCGGCATTCATCGTGCGGCTGATGTTCGGCGAAATGGGCGAGGCGCTGCTCCTGGGCAGCCAGCGCGTGGATTGCGGCAAGCTGCTGGCGAGCGGCTTCCACTTCCGCCATCCTGAGATCATGCCTGCGCTCGAAGCGCTCTTGCAAGGGTGAGCTCCGGCGTTGCCGGCGCTAACGAAGAAACAGGCTGTACGTCAGCACAGCCAGAACGACTCCTGTAAATACCGTGTACTTCCAGTTCCTTAGACCCACCATGAAGTACACGACCGAGGCCGCGACACGAAGGAACGGCGTCAGCATCAGGACCACAATTCCCAGGCTGATGAAGAGGCGCGGGCGGAACTTCGCCGATGCCAGATCGCGCAGCTCGGCAACGATGAATTCAGCCATGTTCATGCCGGCGATGCGGTAATCGAATGTGACGCTGCCCGTGCGCAGCAACCGCCAAATCAAACCCACGACGATCAACGTCATGCTGATCAAAACGCCGCCCAGCAGGATGTAGCCGATCAGTACATCCATTTCGAACTGGCGCGATGGCTTCGGACCGGGCGGAACTCGGCTTCGCAGAGAGCTAGTCATCGTCCCCCGCCTATGCCGCGAACGACCATTTCGACGGCCAGCACCGCCAGCACCACCAGAAAGAAAACTCTGACCGCGCGATTCGACAAGCGAACCAGCAACCGCGTGCCCGCCAAGGCTCCGATGACGACTCCCAGAATGACCGGCGCAGCCAGCCCGGGATCGATCAGCCCCGCGGCAAGGTACACGCTGCTGCCGGCCAGCGCGGTTACGCCGATGATCAAGTTGCTGGTGGTGGTCGAGACCTTGGGGGGAAGGCCCATGACCAGATCGTGGATCAGGACCTTGACGGCGCCCGCGCCAATGCCCAGCAAGCCGGCGATCATTCCCGCTCCAAACATAAGCGGCGCGCCGAAGTAGGCGCGGTGCGCCTTGTACTCGACCGTCTTTCCCAAGGCCAAGTCGGGATAGCTGCCCTCCAGTTCCAGCCAGCGCGAAACCGCATCCTGAGCCTCCGGCGGCCGCCAGGATTTTCGCTCCGCGATGAGCAAAGCCACCCACGAGCCCAGCAACACGCAACCAAATGCGATGTAGAGTGGCCGAGGCGAGGATGACAAGGTGATCCTGGCGCCGGCCAGCGCGCCAACGATGGTGAACATCTCCAGGAACATACCGACTTTCAGGTTGGTGATGTGGTCGCGAACGTAGGCGGAAGCCGAGCCGCTGGAGGTGGCAATTACCGACAGGACGCTGATGGCGATGGCGTGCTTGATGTCCAGACCCAGCAGGGTCAGCCCCGGTATGAGCAGAATGCCGCCGCCCATGCCGCTCATGGCGCCGATAAATCCGGCAAGCAGTGCAACCGGAAACGCCAGCAAGAATGGGACGGGATGGATCATCGGCTATTGGAGGAACACTTTGACTGCGGTGGCTGCCAGCACCACAGCAAAAATCTTGCGCAGCAGCAGGTCGGGAACCTTCTGCGCCCACTCACCCCAAGTTGCGACCGCCGATAGCAGAATCATGCTCGCCCCCTGGATTGAGTTATTCAATCATTGATTCAATGTTCGGCGACCCATGTATCGATTTTTTCCTCTTGCCCGCCCACCCCTTGCATCATATCGTGGGACCAGAAGATGGATCGTTATCTCTGCATTCATTGCCACTTCTACCAACCGCCGCGGGAGAATCCCTGGCTTGAAGCGGTAGAGCTGCAGGATTCGGCTTACCCCTACCACGACTGGAACCAACGCATCACCGCCGAGTGTTACGCGCCCAACGCGGCCTCGCGCCTGCTCGATGGCTCCAACCGCATCACCAAGATCGTCAACAACTACGCGCGCATCAGCTTCAACTTCGGTCCCACGCTGCTCTCCTGGATGGAGGACCACGCTCCCGCCACCTACCAGAAGATCCTCGATGCTGACCGGGAAAGCCAGGCGCAATTCTCCGGCCACGGCAACGCCATCGCGCAGGCCTATAACCACTTGATCCTGCCGCTGGCCAACCGGACGGACAAGTATACGCAGGTGCTGTGGGGCATCCGTGACTTCGAGCGCAGGTTCCGCCGCCAGCCCGAGGGTATGTGGCTGCCGGAAAGCGCCGTGGACATCGAAACCCTCGAGGTTCTCACGCATCTGGGCATCCGCTTCACGGTGCTGGCGCAAGGACAGGCACGCCGCGCCCGCAAGATCGGCAGCCGCGTCTGGAAGGACGCCCAGGGAGTCATCGACCCTTCGCGCGCCTATCGCCTGCGGCTTCCCTCGCGCCGCGTGATCACCCTTTTCTTTTACGACGGCCCCATCTCCCAGGCCGTGGCATTCGAGGGCCTGCTCAATAATGGCGGTAGCTTCGCGGCCCGGCTGCTGAGCGGGTTTTCCGACGCGCGCACCTGGCCGCAGCTCATGCACATCGCCACCGACGGCGAGACCTACGGCCATCACCACAAGTACGGCGACATGGCGCTGGCCTATGCGCTCGACCACATCGAGACCCACCAACTGGCCAAGATCACCAACTACGGCGAGTTCCTGGAAAAGCATCCGCCGACCCAGGAAGTCGAGATCGTCGAGAAGAGCTCGTGGAGCTGCATCCACGGCATCGAGCGCTGGCGTGCCGATTGCGGCTGCTCTTCGGGAGGCCGGCCCGGCTGGAATCAGCAGTGGCGCGCTCCCTTGCGGCAGGCGCTGGACTGGCTTCGCGACGAACTGGCTCCCAAGTTCGAGCGCAAAGCCGCCACCTTGCTGAAGGCTCCGGGGCTGGCCCGCAACGAGTACATCGAGGTGCTGCTCGAGCGAACTCCCGAAACGCAAGATCGATTCATCAACAAGCATGCGCGCGCCGGCGATAAGCCGGCTTCCATCCCCAGCGCGGACAGGATCGCGATTCTGAAGCTGATGGAACTCCAGCGCCACGCCATGCTGATGTACACCAGCTGCGGCTGGTTCTTCGACGAGCTTTCCGGGATCGAGACGGTGCAGGTCATCATGTACGCGGCCCGCGCCGTGCAGCTCGCGCAGGATTTGTTCGGCGATCACATTGAGGAACACTTCCTCGAAAAACTGGCGCTGGCCCAAGGCAATATCTCCCAGTACGGTACCGGGGCAGACATTTATCGCAAGTGGGTGAAGCCGGCGGCGCTCGACCTGCTCAAAGTCGGCGCCCACTATGTCATCAGCTCGCTCTTCGACCCTTATGGCGAACATTCCTCGGTGTATTGCTACACCGTGGACCGCGAAGACTACCGCATCCTCGAGTCGGGAAGAGCGCGCCTGGCGGTGGGCCACGGGGAGGTCTGCTCGCGCGTCACCCGGGAATGCGCCCACCTCACATTCGGGGCGTTGCACCTGGGCGACCACAACCTGAACGCCGGCACGCGCTATTTTCGCGGCCAGGAAGACTATGATTCGCTGGTTAAGGAAGTCGGCGAGGCCTTCCTCTCCGCCGATCTGCCCGGCACCCTGCGCGCGCTCGACCGCCAGTTTGTCGGCGTGACCTACTCGCTGAAATCGCTCTTCCGCGACGAGCAGCGGCGGATCGTCTCCACCATTCTGGATTCCACGCTGCGCGAGGCCGAGCGCAGCTTCCGCCAGCTCTACGAGCAGCATGCGCCGCTGATGCGCTTCCTGGGCGAACTGCGAACGCCTCCGCCGCAGGTGCTGCAGATGACCGCCGAGTTCGTGCTGAACGGCAGCCTGCGGCGCGCGTTCGAGGACGAAAACCTCGATCTGGAACGAATCGGCTCCCTGCTCGACGCCGCGCAGCGTGAGCGGGCAACGCTCGACGGCGCCGGCCTGAGCTACGCTCTGCGCCACAGCCTGGAGCGGATGATTCGGCGGTTACAGGCCGGCCCGTCCGATTTGGAACTGCTGGAGAGACTGGAAGCGGTGGTCGATCTGGCCCGCAGCCTGCCCTTCGAGGTCGACCTCTGGGAGGTACAGAACCGCTACTACCAGATGCTGCAGCAGGTGCGTCCCAGGTTTCAAGCTCGCGACGACGATGAGGCCGGTAACTGGCTGGCGCGCTTTGACCGCCTGGGGGAGAAGCTCCGCATCCTGGTTCCGGCGCCGCAGCCTGCGTCGCCGAGTGAGACGCCAGTTCCGACCGCCGTGTGAATTCCCGTTTTGCTTTGCCGGTTGAGTTAGAAACTGACGTGAGCCCGCACTCAGAGTAAAATCCAGCGTTTGCGCCCAATTATGTCTTCGACATCGAGTTCATCGCTCGACCGCCTGAAGCCTGCGGTACCGGTGTTCGTCGCCACCACGGTGATGCTGACGTTCATTTCCTTCTGGCGAGCGGCGGCGATCGTGCTTTCCGACCTGGCCTCCTCCGCCTACTACGTCGGTGGCGATACCGAGAACGTCATTGGCAAGAGCGCGCCTTGGTTCGTTTTGGGCGTCATGCTGTTCAGCTACGCGGTGCGCGCCGTGTACATCGAGTCCAGCAGCATGTTCGTGCGCGGCGGCGTGTACCGCGTGGTGAAGGAGGCCATGGGCTCCACGCTGGCCAAGCTCTCGGTCTCGGCGCTGCTGTTCGATTACGTGCTGACCGGGCCCATCAGCGCCGTCTCCGCCGGCCAATACCTTGCCGGATTCGTCGACGAGATCGCCAAGTACCTGGGCCATCCGATCACTTTCAACCAGAATTACTTTGCCGCCGCCAGCGCCGTGCTCGTGGTGCTGTACTTCTGGTGGAAGAACCGGCAGGGCATTCATGAATCCAGCGGGAAGGCGATGTTCATCATGCGGGTCACCACCGTCATGGTCATCATCCTGATCGTTTGGTGCCTGATCACGGTCTTCAAGATCCATGCTCACCTCCCGGCATTCCCCAGCATTCCGACCATGAAGTGGGACCACGAGTCGCTGGGCTGGCTGCCCCGCCACTGGGCGACTTCCGTCACCTTCATCGCCCTGCTGGTGGGATTCGGGCACTCGGTGCTGGCCATGAGCGGGGAGGAAACGCTGGCGCAGGTGAACCGCGAGATCGAGCATCCCAAGCTCAAGAACCTGGAGCGCGCCGGGCTGGTGATCTTCATCTACAGCCTGCTCTTCACCTCGCTGGTGTCGTTCTTCGCGGTCATGATCATCCCCGACGCGGCGCGCCCGCAGTTCTTTCCCAACCTGATCGGCGGCCTCTCCATGTACGTGGTGGGGCCGGTGCTGCCCAAGCTGGTGTTCCACTTCTTTGTCGTGCTGGTGGGGGCGCTGATCCTCTCCGGCGCGGTGAACACGGCTATCGTGGGCGCCAACGGCGTGCTCAACCGGGTCAGCGAAGACGGCGTACTGACCTCCTGGTTCCAGCGCCCGCACCGGCGCTACGGCACCACCTACCGGCTGATCAACCTGATCGTGGTGCTGCAGATCATCACCATCGTGATCAGCCGCGGCAACGTGTACTTCCTGGCCGCGCTCTATGCCTTCGGCGTGATCTGGAGTTTCGGCTTCAAAGCCCTGGCCGTGCTGGTGCTGCGCTACACCGAGCCGGAGAACCGCGAGTGGAAAGTCCCCGGCAACCTGCGGCTGAGCGGCAAGGAAGTTCCCCTGGGATTGGTAGTGATCACCGTTGTGCTCTTCCTGACCGCCGTCACCAACCTGCTGACCAAGCCCACGGCCACCATCGCCGGTGTTTCCTTCAGCCTTGCGTTCTTCCTGATCTTCACCATCTCCGAGCACCACACGGCGAAGGAGCGGCGGGGAAGGAAGGAGAACATCGAGCAGTTCCGGGTCTCGGGTGAACCCGAGTTGAGCTCAGGCGCCCTGCACGTGCGTCCTGGAAACGTGCTGGTGACGGTCCGCGACCCCAACAACCTCTACTACCTGCGCAATGCGCTCGCCCGCACCGATACCAACAAGCAGGATGTCGTCGTCATGACGGCCCGCCTTTACCAGGGGCCGGCCTTCAGCGGCAATCGCTATTACGAAGCCAAAGACGTCTTCGACGAGTACGAGCAGGAGCTGTTTACCAAGGTGGTGGCCACCGCGGAAAAGGAGGGCAAGCCGGTGTCGCTGCTGGTGGTGCCCGGCAAGAATGTCTTTCAGAGCATCGTGGTCACGGCCGCGCATCTGGACTCCGCCAAGGTGATCACCGGGCTCTCGAATAAGCTCACCGCCGACGAACAAGGCAAGTTCACCGGCGATGCCTGGGAGGAATTGCCGGAGCCGCGGCCACGGCTCACCCTGGAGGTGGTCGCACCCGACGGCGCCATCCACAGCTATCCTCTGGGCCCGCACGAGCCGCGCCTGCGCGCCGAAGACATCGCGCTGCTGCACAAGATCTGGCTGGATATTACCCACGATCCGCACTTCGCCGCCCTCCACCATTACGACGTACTGGCTCTGGCGCTAGACGAATTGCAGCGGGAACTCAAGAGCGAACGCCGCCCCGAGCTGCTGGAGCTGCTGCAGCGAGAATTGCTCGCGCGCCACTCCCCCCCGCCCGATCCCGGTTCCAAGCCCAACTAGGGGAAACGCCACGGATTTTCGCGGATGAACACGGATCAGGAACAGATCCGTACCAAATCCGTGTAAATCCGTGGCTTTCCTTTTAGGGCTAACTGCGGCGCAGAACCGTGCGGGTGATGCGGTCGTGCCAGCAGAGGCTGTACTCGTCAATAGATGCCCACAGGAATCCCAGCCCAAGCGCCATGCCGGAGACCACCATGGCGATGGCACGCCAGCGGCGCAGGCTGCGCCGTGCCGGCAGGTCGTCGAAGGTGCGCACGCGCAAGCCCGTCACCCGCATTCCCGGTGTGGAGGCCGCGTGCACAAGGAAAAGATATTGATACATCGCCCACAAAAGCACGGGCAAGGCCAGGGCCAGCAGGAACGCGGTGCGCGAGCGCGGTAGCGTGCCGGCGATGTGCAGGACAATGGCCGCGAACGCGGCCGCGGCGATGGCGATCAGCACACCATCCAGCGTGGCGGCGACGATTCTGCGCGAGAGCGACGCCGTTTCCCCGTCTGGGCCGGCATGGTCGCGGGCCTCCGGCTCAGGGGCCGATTCCAGCGTAATGGCCGGCCGGCCCTCACCGCCGAACAGCAGCCCCGAGGGTTCTTCGGCGTCGAGAATGCGCGGCTTGTCGAGGATAGGCTCCGCCAGTTCCTCGATTGTGGGCATTGGTTCCAGGTACGCCGGCGGTTCGGCCAGCTTGGGAAACTCGATCAGGTTGCTGGGTTCCGGCGCCGGCTCCGGCGCGGGTTCGACCTGCGGCTCCGGGATGGCATAGTGAGCTGCCACCGTGGCTCGGGAGGCGCGCTCGAAATCCAGGCTGAGCGACGGGATGCGCGGCAGGCGCTTGCGGCCCCGCCGGGCGCAGAATGCGTCCACCCGCGAGGCCACCTCCCGACGCCACACCTCATCCTGCGCTTCGCTTGAGGCCGAATCGCTGTCCTGAGGTTCGGGATCGAGAAGGGCGGCGCGCGACGAGGCTTCGCCTCCGCGCGGACACGTACACTTCTCACCGCAGATCGGGCAAGCCATGAGCGGGTTGTGAGTCGGCCAGAGCGCGCCGGAACACGGAAACCTTTTGCGCCGGTAGCGGCCCGCATGCTAAGTTCGAGCCTCTCCCATGTTCCGCCGCAACCGATTAGGTATCACGGCTGCATTGGTTTGTCATCTGGTTCTGGCGCACTCCGTAGTTACTAGCCAGTTGCTTCCGGCTGGGCAGCCCGGCGCTGCAGCGGACCATGCGCCGCAGATGGCGCCCGCCGTCCCACCCCCGCGGCCGTCCGAGCCGGTCACCTTCAAAGCGCGCGAGCAGGAAAAAGCCGGCGACAAATACCAGCTGAAGGGCGACGCCGAAATCGATTACCGCGAACGGGTGCTGCGCGCCGACGAGGTCACCTACGACGATTCCACCGGTGAGGCCACCGCCAGCGGCCACGTGACGCTCGATGGCGGTCCCCACGACGAGCACATCGTCGCCTCCCACGGCCACTACAACGTGTGGACCGAGACTGGAACCTTTTTCGACGTAATCGGCACCAGCGGCATCCGTTTCCAGGGAACCCGTGTCATCCTGACCTCCACCAGCCCATTTACCTTTACCGGACAGGTGGTCGAGAAAACCGGGCCGGAAGTTTATGTGGTGCACCACGGCTCGGTAACCTCTTGCGATCTGCCACGGCCCAAGTGGTCGCTCAGCGGCGAGCGCATTGTGGTGGACATGAACGGCAAAGCCCGGACCTACAACTCCCTCTTCCACGTCGAGAACCTGCCCTTGTTTTATCTTCCCTACGCCGACCAGGCAGTCGACCAGTTGGGCCGCCAGAGCGGATTCCTGCTGCCCAGCATGGGCAACTCGTCGAGCAAAGGTCTCATTTTGGGCGATGCCTACTACTGGGCCATCGACCGCAGCATGGACACCACCCTCGGCGCCGAATATTTCTCCCAGCGCGGCTGGGCACAGCATGGAGCGTGGCGCTTCCGGCCGAGCGATGATTCCTATCTCACCGCCCACTACTACGGCGTGGTCGACCGCGAAGGCCAGGGCGGCGAGGACGTCAACCTCGACGGCCAAGGCCAGTTTCCCTTCGGCTTTCGCGGTGTGCTCTCGGCCGAGTACCTTAGCTCCTACGTCTTTCGCCTGGCCTGGGGGCAAACCTTCACCCAGGCGGTGGATTCCGAGGTGAAATCCGTAGCCTTCCTTTCCAGGAACCTGGATGGATTCGCATTCAACTTGCTGGGCGCCCGCTATCAGAACTTCGAGAGCGAAGCGTCGGGCGACGTAGTCACCATTTTTCACGTCCCCAGCTTTGACGTTTCGAGCGTGGACCGGCGCCTGGGCCATAGTCCGTTGTATTGGTCGTTCAACGCCGCGGTCGAGGGAGTCTCGCGCAGCGAACCCAACCCACAAACCGGCGAACTGGGCTTCCAGACCAACGATGTGGTCGGGCGATTCGATGTGAACCCACGCATCTCGCTGCCCTTGCTGCTCGGCGGCTGGACGCTGCGTCCAGAGATCGGCGTGCGTGAGACCTACTACACCGAGCGCCAGACGCCCGGCACCGCTATCACAAACGGCGAACTGCAACTGCCCACGCCGGTCGAGCAGTTTATCAATCGCAATGCCGCGGAAGCGTCGTTCGAGTTGCGCCCGCCGTCGCTGGTCCGCATCTTTGATCGCCCGGTGCTCGGACACCAGCTCAAGCACGCCATTGAACCGCGGCTGATTTACCGCTTCGTCGGCGGCGTGGACAATTTCGCCGACATCATCCGCTTCGATGCTCGCGACATCCTCTCCGATACCAACGAACTGGAGTACGCGGTGGTTCAGCGCCTCTACATCAAGCCCGCGGCCGCACCGGAGTGCCACGAACCAGCGCCCACCGCAGCTGCGAGCGGAGATAAAAACAAACCCTGCCCGGCCCGTGGCGCGCGTGAACTGGTCTCCTGGGAGTTGAAGCAGAAGTACTTCTTTGATCCCTATTTCGGGGGAGCGCTGGTGGACGGCATACGTAACGTGCTGGCCACCACCGCCGATTTCACCGGCATCGCCTTCCTCGCCTCGCCGCGGCGCTTCACGCCCATCGTCTCCCGCATCCTGGTGCACCCCAGCCGTCAAACCGAATTCGGCTGGCAGCTCGATTACGACACTGTAGCCAGCCGCGTCAACGCCAGCACCCTGTTCGCAAATTACCGGCTGGGTAACTTCTTTCTCGGCGGCACGCACACGTACTTCCAGGAATTATTTGTCCCGACCCCGCCCGACCACTTCAACCAGTTCCGGGTGATGGCCGGTTATGGCAACCTCGCTAAACGCGGCATGAACGCCGCCGCCAGCTTCGGCTTCGACGCCGACCCGGTTGGCACGCTCCCCGTGCAAAAACCGCTGGCCCTGGTGGAGGCGCATGTCCTGCAGTATTCCGCCGTCCAGGCCAGCTACAACTGGGATTGCTGCGGCCTGAGCTTTGAGTATCGCCGCTACGAACTGGGATCGATCCGCAACGAGAACCAGTTCCGCTTCTCTTTCACACTGGCCAACATCGGTGCGTTCGGCAATCTGAAACGGCAGGAACGGATCTACTAGATAGCCCCCGCAATCTTCAGGACCACCGAATTGAGTCATTGGGCGATTGAAACATTGGGTCATTACGGCCCAATGACTTCAATGGCTCAAGGGCTCAATTCTAAAGTGCTAATATTCCCACATGGATCTGTCCGCCAAACGCGCCGCTCTCGACCATCGCCTGCGCTCGCTGGGCCGGCTCCTGGTGGCTTATTCGGGCGGCGTAGACTCCGCCTTTCTCGCCTGGGCGGCGCACCATGCGCTGGGCGACGCGATGCTTGCCGTGCTGGCGGACTCTCCTTCTTTGGCCCGCGCCCACTTTGACGACGCGGTAGCCTTCGCCGCCCAACAACAGATTCCGCTGCAGGTCATCCAGACCGCCGAGTTCGGACGACCGGAGTACGTGCGTAACGACTCCGCCCGCTGCTTCTACTGCAAGGATGAGCTGTTCACGGTGATGGAGCAGGTCCGCGTGGCGCGGGGTTTCGACGCGGTGGCGTACGGGGTGAACCTCGACGACCAGGGAGACTTTCGTCCCGGGCAGCAGGCCGCACGCCAGCACGGCGTAGCCGCGCCGCTGCTGGAAGCAGAGCTGAGCAAATCGGAGGTCCGCGAATTAGCGCGCGCCGCCGGCCTGCGCGTGTGGGACAAGCCAGCGTCGGCATGCTTATCGTCGCGCGTGGAGTATGGGCGGGCGGTCACTCCGGAAGTGCTCGCGGTAGTCGAGCAAGGTGAGGATGCCCTGCGCCGGCTCGGGTTCCGCCAGTTCCGCGTGCGCCATCACGGAGAGATCGTGCGCCTGGAAATCGCGCAGGAGGAAATGCCGCGCGCCTTGACCCCGGCCATGGCCGCCGAGTTCGCACGCATTTTCAAGGCACTAGGCTTCGCCTATGTCACGCTCGACCTGGAGGGCTTTCGATCCGGCTCGATGAACGCCGTCCTGCCGCTCGCCTCGCTGCGCACGGGAACCCGCTAAGGGAGCGGGAGTACACCCGCCGTCAATGCCCCAATCGCTCAATGGCCCAATTCTGGCGCTGCTCCGCTGTGAGATAATGGAGGCTGATTTGATCCCTCCAGGCGGTGTTCGTGGATTTTTTTAAGCGTCCGGTTTGGCTCGTGGTGTTGTTTTGCCTGGGATGTTCCGCCCAATCGCTTTCTCCAGAGGCCAATCAGCGCATCGAACGCCAGGTGCGCGCCCATTTCAAGGTCCCCGACGCCATCACCATCACGCTGGGCGCCCTCAAACCAAGCGCATTCAACGGCTACGACACTTTGCCCATCACCTTCGAGGGCGCTGGGCAGAAGAACACCCACGAGTTCCTGCTCTCCAAGGACGGCAAGAAGCTGCTGCGCATGACCGATATCGACATCACGCCCGAAGGCTATGCCAAAACGCTGGCCCAGTCCGCCGAGACCGTGCACGAGCATGCCGAACTGATGAAGAAGATCAACCTCACGGGCAGGCCCTGGCGGGGCGCGGCTTCGCCCAAGGTTTCGATCATCGTCTACGACGACTTTCAGTGTCCCTACTGCGCCGTGATGTACCGCTCGCTCTTTGCTGACGGCTTGAAGGAATACAGCGACCGCGTGCGCATCGTCTTCAAGGATTATCCCCTGTTCGAAATTCACCCCTGGGCCAAGCGCGCCGCCATTGATTCCAACTGCCTGGCCGAGCAGAGCAACGACGCCTACTGGGACTTCTCCGATTACGTCCACGCCAACCAAAAAGACATCACGGGGCAGCACCGCGACTGGAACGCAGCCTTCACACGGCTGGACAATGCCGCCCTGGAAGCTGGACGGAAGCACAATGTGGATGCCAGCATCCTGCAATCCTGCCTGAAATCGCAGCCCGAGACCCAGCTCAATGCCTCGGTGAAGGAAGCCGACAGTCTCGGCGTCAGCTCCACGCCCACGGTGTTCATCAACGGCGACAAGACGACCGGCGCTCTGACCGAAGTCGAGCTGCGGTCGGAAATCCAGGCCGCTCTGCGCAACGCCGAATTACCGGCCATGGCCGCAGGCGCGGCGCCCGCGGCGGCGCCCGCGGCGGCGAAATGATGCATCGACAGCGCGGCCTTCGATACAATTCTTCTTCGGGTCAGCTTCAGGGAGGAGTGTTCTTGAACCGTCATCGTCCGCGCAAGTCG
>Ga0335077_10007701_pt1 | contig 13325 bp, 8 predicted proteins | sample Lox_Sample_31_FD_207151 | JGI IMG/M metagenome (GOLD analysis project Ga0335077, IMG submission 207151) | Soil microbial communities from Loxahatchee National Wildlife Refuge, Florida, United States - Lox_Sample_3.1 | ecosystem: Environmental > Terrestrial > Soil > Wetlands | place: USA: Florida... | reverse complement strand
TGGACGAAGGCCTGGCGGGCGACAACGCCGGCCTGCTGCTGCGCGGCATCGCCAAGGAAGATGTGGAGCGCGGCATGGTCCTGGCCAAGCCCGGATCGATCACGCCGCACACCAAGTTCAAGGCGGAAGTTTACATCCTGACCAAAGAGGAGGGCGGCCGGCACACGCCATTCTTCAAGGGATACCGCCCGCAGTTCTACCTGCGTACGACGGATGTGACCGGCGTGGCCGAGCTGCCGGCGGGCACGGAGATGGTGATGCCGGGCGACAACGTGAGCCTGGTGATCGAACTGATCACCCCGGTAGCCATGGAAAAGGGCCTGCGCTTCGCCATCCGCGAAGGCGGACACACCGTAGGCGCGGGTACGATCAGCGAGATCGTGCAGTAGAGAAGCAGCTTCTAGCTGCTGGCTTCTAGCTGAGGCTGGGAAGATTGAGGCGGCCGTGGCGAGTGAGGCAGAAGTTGCACAGGTCCTTCGGCGCAAAGAACGCGCCTCAGGATGACAAGGTTGGAATAGAAGATTTAACTGAAAGCTGACGGCTGAGAGCTGATAGCTAGAACGAGCAGCTAGTGGCCCGTAGCTAGAAGCAACAGCCAGGAGTGGTTCAAATGCCCCGAGAAATCATCACCATGCAGTGCGGCGAGTGTAAAGAGCGCAATTACTCGAAAACCAAGAACCGGAAGACCATGTCGGAGCGGCTGGAGCTGAAGAAATTCTGCCGCCGCTGCCGCAAGCACACGCCGCATAAGGAAGTGAAATAATTGAGTAATTGGGAAATTGAGTAATTGTGTAATTTGAAAACCTGGCGCTGGGAGATTTTCAATTACCAAATTACCCGATTACAAAATTACTCAATCGGTACAGGGGCGTAAGCTCAACGGTTAAACTGCCGGTCTCCAAAACCGGACTTGGGGGTTCGAATCCCTCCGCCCCTGCCAGAGTTCGGGAGAGATCGGCAGGGAGCAAGAGGCGGGAAAGCAGGAATCGGATGGCAAGTGTGGCGGAACAAAACGCATTAGCGACCACCATCAAGTCCTGGCCCGAGCGGGTCAAGACTTTCTACAACGACGTGCGCACCGAGATGAAAAAGGTGACTGCGCCGTCGTTCAAAGAAGTTCGCGCCACCACCACGGTCGTCATCATCGCCGTGTTCCTGTTTGGGGCCTATTTCTGGGCGGTGGATTTCGTCATCGGGCGGGGAGTGGATTCGCTGTTCCGCTATTTTACCCACCGCTGAGCCGGTGAGTTATGAGTTCAGGAAGGAAGCTGTGAGCCACAGCGTGCTTATGCAAGACGAGGAAAAACCCGTGACCAACGCGACCGAAAACGCCGCCGAGGCTCCGCCTGCCGAAGGCGCGGCCGCGACCGCCGAAGCTCCACGTAATCCCAACATGAAGTGGTACATCATCCACTCCTATTCGGGGTTTGAGCGCAAGGTGAAGGAGTCGCTGGAGTCGCGGGTCATCGCCTTCGGCCTGCAGGACAAGATCGGCAAGGTGCTGATCCCCACCGAGTCAGTCACCGAAGTGCGCGGCGGGAAGAAGTACACCTCCGAGCGCATGTTCTACCCCGGCTACGTGCTGGTGGAAATGGACATGAACGACCACGTCTGGCACGTGGTGAAATCTACGCCGCGGGTCACGGGCTTCGTCGGAACTGGGCAGCAGCCCACACCGCTCTCGGACGAAGAAGTGCAGCACATCGTCTATAAGGTCGCCGACAGCCGCGACAAGCCCAAGCTCAAGGTCAAGTTCGAGAAGAACGAAACCGTGCGCATCACCGAAGGCCCGTTCGCCACCTTCACCGGTGTGGTCGATGAAGTCAATGAAGACCGCGAGACCCTGAAGGTGATGGTCACGATTTTCGGCCGCTCCACTCCGGTGGAACTGGAATTTAACCAGGTGGAGAAAACCGCCTAGGGATTTGTAATTTGTAACTTGTGAATTTAAGAACGCTGTTTTCCAGGTTTTAAATCACAAATTACCCGATTGCCAAATTACAAATCTCTCTCAGTGAGGAAAGGTTCAAATGGCAAAGAAAGTCACAGGTTCGGTAAAGCTGCAAATCGCGGCGGGCAAAGCCACACCGGCGCCGCCGGTGGGGCCCGCGCTGGGCCAGGCGCAGATCAACATCATGGAGTTCTGCAAGCAGTTCAACGCCCGCACTAGCGCCAAGGAACTGGAAGGGCTCATCATTCCGGCGGTGATTACGGTTTACAGCGACCGTACCTTTACCTTCATCACCAAGACGCCGCCGGCGTCGATCCTGTTAAAGCGGGCGGCGGGCATCGCCAAAGGATCGGGCGCGCCCAACAAGGACAAAGTCGGCAAGGTCACGCTCAAGCAGGTCGAAGACATCGCCAAACAAAAGATGCCCGACTTGAACGCCGCCTCCGTCGATTCGGCGATCCGCAGCGTGCGTGGGACGGCAAGGTCCATGGGAATTGAAGTCGTAGGCTAGCGAAATTGAGTAATTGGGAAATTTGGTAATTGGGCAATTGAAAATCGTGTAGGGAAGGCGCTAGCCCTGTCCCGCGAGCATAGCGAGCAGGGTTTTCAATTACCCAATTACTCAATTTCCCAATTACCAAATGTCAATGACTACGGCCAGGCAGTGCAACGCCCGGCGGTGGGAGACAGGAAGAAGCCGATGAGAAGAGCAGGAAAGAATATCGAGAAGGCCCGCAAAGCGGTCGAGGCGCATCCCTATCAGCTTAAGGACGCGGTTCCGCTGCTGCAGAAGGTGAAATTTGCCAAGTTCGATGAAACCGTAGAGGTCACCATGCGCCTGGGGGTTGATCCCAAGCATGCCGACCAGATGGTGCGCGGCACCGTCGTTCTGCCGCACGGCCTCGGCAAGTCGAAAAAGGTTCTCGTCATCGCCACCGGCGAAAAAGTCCGCGAAGCCGAGCAGGCAGGAGCGGATTTTGTGGGCGGCGAAGAGATGGTCGAGAAGATCAGCAAAGAAAACTGGACCGACTTCGATGCGCTCATCGCCACGCCCGACGTCATGAAGTCCGTCGGCCGTCTCGGCAAAGTGCTCGGTCCCAAGGGCTTGATGCCCAACCCGAAAACCGGCACCGTAACCTTCGACGTGGCCAAGGCGGTGCAGGAAGTCAAAGCCGGCAAAGTCGAGTTCCGCACCGACAAAACCGCGCTGGTGCACGTGCCGGTGGGCAAGATTTCGTTTCCTCCAGAAAAACTGGTGGAAAACGCCACCGTGCTGATCACCAGCGTGATCAAGGCCAAGCCGTCGGTGGCCAAAGGCAAGTATGTGAAGGGCTGCTACATCAGCTCCACGATGGGGCCGGGGATCGCGCTGGATACGACCTCAATCGAGACGGCTTCAAAAGCCTAGAGGCAGCTTTTGGCCCTTAGCCCTTGGCTATGAGCCAAAGCGCATAGGGAGTCAAGCTAAGAGCTAAAGGCTAACAGCTGCGGGCCAAAAAGCTCCATCAAGTTGCGAAGGGATTGAATCATGGCGGTTTCCAAAGCGAAGAAAATCGAGCAGGTTGAGAAGCTGGAGCGGGAACTCAAGAACGTCTCCAGTCTGGTGGTGGCCACCTACAGCAAGCTGACCGTGGCCCAGGATTTCGAACTGCGCAAAACCCTGCGTAGCTCCGGCGCCAAGTACCGCGTCATCAAGAACACGCTGGCCGAGCGGGCGGCCAAGGGCAGCAAGGTGGAAGGCGCGCTGAAGAACCTGGCGGGCGTCACCTCCATCGCGTACACCGAAGGCGATCCCGTGGCCCTGGCCAAGGCGCTCGCGAAGTACGCCAAGGACAATCCCGAATTCACCTTCAAGACGGGCGTAGTCGAAGGCCGCGTGATCTCGATCAAGGAGATCGAGTCGCTGGCCACCATGCCCTCGAAGGAAGAGATTTATTCCAAGTTGCTGTTCCTGCTGAATGCGCCGGCGCAGCGTCTGGTGACCACAGTGAACGCGGTGGGCCGCGACCTGGCGGTGGTCCTGAGCCAGGGCGTGGAGCAGAACAAGTTTAAGGAAGCTTAGGAATTTGTAATCGGTAATTTTGTAATTTGTAACTGAAAAACCCGCCCCACTTCGTCATTCCGAGCGAAGCGAGGAATCTGCTTTTGGCTTGGTGGCAGAAGGGAGCTTCCGGTTTTCAAATTACAGATTTCAGATCACCAAATTACAAATCAGGGTTTTGGTTGTCGGTTGCCGAGGGTTGCGCGGTCCCGATCTGCTGCGTTGTCTGGCGTAGCGTGAGGGGCTGGCCGCACTGGAAACTTGGCCCGGTGACGAAATAAGGCGAGGCGAGGCGTAACGTCGTCTCAGATTGCGGGCAAAGCCTCCGTAATGGCCATCGAGGGGTGAATCGCCCTCGGATGAGCCGGAATAGGGCTTGCCGTCAATCTGGGGCGTCGTGGGCAACGTCTCACAGAAAAATACCAAAAAGGAATTGGAGAACTGAACATGGCGGACTTGCAGCAGTTGGAAGACTCAATCGCAGGCTTAACCCTGCTCGAAGCGGCAGAATTGGTAAAGAAGCTGGAATCCCGGCTGGGCGTCTCGGCAGCCGCGGCGGCCCCGGTCATGGTGGCTGGTGCGGGTGGCGGAGCGGCCGCGGGCGCTGCGCCGGCCGAGGAAAAGACCGAATTCAGCGTTATCCTGAAGGAAGTCGGAGCCAATAAGATCAATGTAATCAAGGCAGTACGGGAAGTCACCAGCCTCGGCCTGAAAGAAGCCAAGGATCTGGTGGATGGCGCTCCCAAGCCGATCAAAGAAGGCGTCGGCAAGGAAGAGGCTGAGACCATCAAGAAGAAGTTCACCGACGCAGGAGCCGTGGTCGAAGTTAAGTAGTCGAAGTTAAGTAGTTGGTTTGCTTGTGCGATTTTGCCGGTCTGGGGGCGGGTTATGTTTATCAGAACGGGTTATGTTTATCAGAATAAGACCCGCCCGGGCAGGTCCCGATCTCCTGGAACCGTGCCCCCACGCAGGCAGAAACCGCAAGCACAAAATTCTGAATTTTTGTGGTGAATCTTTCGCGGTGGTGTTACCATCTAACTACCACCGCTTCCTGTTCACCAAGGTGACAGCGACTTTCCATTCCAACGGCCCAGGGAAGCGGAGAGGAGTCGCTGCATAGGTTGGCAAACTGTTCCGCTGGGCGGCGGAACGGAACAGGCCTAGAGATACTGGCGCGGAAAGACACAATTCAACTGACGACTTGCGCTGGGTTCGGCGCCTGCGGGGAACTATGTCCCCCGTGGGCGCATCCGTGTCCGAGAGAAAGCCACTAGCTTCTGGCGGCTGCTTCTGGCTTTTTCCGTCAGGTTTGGCCGCAGGAATACCGAGCGGCAGCAGTTTCTGAAAACTGAATCGAAGCGTCGAGCTAGAGGCTGGCAGCCAGCAGCCGGAAGCTCTTCCGCAGCGTGCCCGGCTGCGCCCGAAACGCATTGGAGCCCTAATGGCGAAGAATAATACCTTCCGTAAACGTTTTGACTTCTCAAAAATTCCGGCAACCATCCAGATCCCGAACCTGATCGAGGTTCAGAAGCGCTCCTATGACCGCTTCCTGCAAATGGACCGGCTGCCCAGCGAGCGCGATGACGCCGGCCTGCAGTCGGTGTTTCAGTCGGTGTTTCCCATTACCGACTTCCGCAACGTCTCGCAACTGGAGTTCGTCGATTTCGCGATCGGCAACTGGGAGTGCAAGTGCGGCCACCTGAAAGGGCTGCATCACCTGCGCACCACCTGCAAGAACTGCGGATCCACGGTCATTACCGATCCGTTCCACCCCGGCGAAGTGCTCTGCCAGAAGTGCGGCACCTACAACGCCAACACCCCAGATTTCTGCAACAAGTGCGGCGACCCGGTGGGCCTGCAGCTGAAGTACGACGTGGCCGAGTGCGAAGAGCGCGGCATGACCTACTCCGCTCCGCTCAAGGTCACGATGCGCCTCACCATCTACGAGAAGGACGCCGAGACCGGCAACCGCTCCATCCGCGACATTAAAGAGCAGGAAGTATTTTTCGGCGACGTGCCGCTCATGACCGAGAACGGCACCTTCATCGTCAACGGCACCGAGCGCGTGATCGTCAGCCAGTTGCACCGCTCGCCCGGCGTGTTCTTCGAGACCGCCAACAACCGCACCTATTTCCTGGGAAAGATCATTCCCTATCGCGGCTCCTGGGTGGAGTTCGAATACGACCAGAAGAACGTGCTCTACGTGCGCATCGACCGCAAGCGCAAATTCCTGGGAACGATTTTCCTGCGTGCCCTCGGCCTGCGCGCCGGCGAAGACATTCTGCGCACCTTCTACACCGTGGACCGCCTGGCGATCCGCGACAAGAAGCTTTACTGGACGCTCGACCCCGCGGCCGAAAAGCCCACCAACCTGCTGGGTATGAAACTGGCCCACAGCATCAAGAACAAGTCGGGTGATGAAATCGCGCACTCCGGCCGCAAGATCAACGCCGCGGTGCTCAAAGACATTCAGAAGGCGAAGATCAGCGAGATCGAAGTGGACGTGAGCGATCTCGAAGGCGCCTGGGTGGCCAGCGACGTAGTCGATACCACCACCGGCGAAGTGCTGCTCGAAGCCAACAGCGAACTCACCGCCGACAAAGTCGCCAAGATCCTTGACTCCGGCGTGATCGAAATGCACCTGTTCTTCCCCGAGCGCGACGACGTAGGCACGGTGATCAGCCAGACCCTGAAGCGCGATTCGGTGAAGACCCCGCAGGAAGCGCTGATTGAAATCTACCGCAAACTGCGCCCCGGCGATCCCCCGACGCTCGATACCGCCACGGCTCTGTTCCACGGCATGTTCTTCGACCCGCGCAAGTATGATTTCTCCCGCGTGGGCCGCTTGAAGTTCAACATCAAGCTGTTCGAAAAGAACGAAGTCACCGACCTCGACCACCGCACCATGGAGCCGGAGGACTTCTACGCCACCATCCGCTACCTGCTCAAGCTGCGCAAGAACATCGGGCAGGTGGATGATATCGATCACCTGGGCAACCGCCGGGTGCGCGCGGTGGGCGAACTGCTGGAAAACCAGTTCCGCATCGGCCTGGTGCGCATGGAACGGGCGATCAAGGAAAAAATGTCGGTGTACCAGGAAATGTCCACCGCCATGCCGCACGACCTGGTCAACGCCAAGCCGGTGATGGCCGCGATCCGCGAATTCTTCGGCTCGTCGCAGCTCTCGCAGTTCATGGACCAGACCAATCCGCTCTCCGAGATTACGCACAAGCGCCGCCTCTCGGCGCTTGGGCCGGGCGGATTGTCGCGGGAACGCGCCGGATTTGAAGTCCGTGACGTGCACCCCACGCACTACGGCCGCATCTGCCCGATTGAGACCCCGGAAGGCCCGAACATCGGCCTGATTTCGTCGCTGAGCTGCTATGCCCGCATCAACGACTACGGCTTCATCGAGTCGCCCTACCGCAAAGTCAAGGGCGGACGCGTCATCGACTACGTCACCGTGGTCAACGCCGGCGACAGCGACTGGAAAGTCGGCGAGCACGTGGAGAAGCACGAAGCGCAAAAGATCAACGAGGAGATCAAAGAACGCCGCAAGAAGCCGGCCGAGCTTGAGCCTTACTCGTTCTATCTTTCCGCGTGGGAGGAAGACCGCCACGTCATCGCCCAGGCCAACGTCGAACTCGACGACAAGCTGCGCATCGTCGGCGACCTGGTGAACGCCCGCAAGTCGGGCAACTTCGTTCTGGTGAACCGCGACGAAGTGGATTACATCGACGTCAGCCCCAAGCAGCTGGTTTCGGTGGCCGCGTCTCTGGTGCCGTTCCTGGAGCACGACGACGCTAACCGCGCCCTCATGGGCGCCAACATGCAGCGCCAGTCCGTGCCTCTGCTCCGCGCCGAGGCTCCGATTGTCGGCACTGGCATGGAAGGCGTCACCGCGCGCGATTCCGGCGCCGTCATTCTGGCCAAGCGCAACGGCATCGTCGATTCCGTCGATTCCGAGCGCATCATCGTGCGCGTCGAGGGCGAGCACCATCCCGGGCAGTTGTCGCGTGAAGTCGGCAGCGACATTTACCAGCTCACCAAGTTCAAGCGCTCCAACCAGAACACCTGCATCAACCAGAAGCCCACGGTGTCGAAGGGACAGCGCGTGATCAAAGGCCAGGTGATCGCAGACGGCCCCTGCACCGACAAAGGCGAGCTGGCACTCGGCCGCAACGTGCTGGTGGCCTTCATGCCCTGGCGCGGTTACAACTTTGAGGACGCGATTCTGGTCTCCGAAAAGCTGGTGAAGGACGATTACTACACCTCCCTGCACATCGAGGAGTACGAGATCGAGGCCCGCGACACTAAGCTCGGCCCCGAGGAAGTCACGCGCGACATCCCCAACGTCAGCGAGTCCATGCTGCGCAATCTGGATGAAGCCGGCGTGATCCGCATCGGGGCGTCTATCAAACAAGGCGACATTCTGGTGGGCAAAGTCACGCCCAAGGGCGAGACCCAGCTCACGCCGGAAGAAAAGCTGCTGCGCGCCATCTTCGGCGAAAAGGCCGGCGACGTGCGCGACGCCTCCCTCTACTGCCCGCCGGGCATCGAGGGTGTGATCGTAGACGTGAAAATCTTCTCCCGCAAAGGCCAGGAGAAAGATGAGCGCGCCAAGGCCATCGAAGCCACGCAGGTCGCCAAACTGGAAAAGAACCTTTCGGACGAAATCCGAATCCTCACCGACGAGCGCCTCAACCGCCTGGAAAATATCCTGGGCGGCAAGGAGGTGCAGGCCGACCTGCACGACGAGCGCACCAACAAGCGCCTCCTGACCAAAGACACGGTGCTCGACCGCGAGACCATCGAGCGCATCTCGACCCGCAACCTGAAGCGCATCAAGTACGCCGACAAGGACCCGCGGGTGAACGAGCAGATCGACGAGATCGAAGAGATGACCTCGCGGCAGATCGACGTGCTGAAAAAGATCGTCAACGAGAAGAAGGAAAAACTCAGCAAAGGCGACGAACTGCCGCCGGGCGTCATCAAGCTCGTCAAGGTTTACATCGCCATGAAGCGCAAGCTGAGCGTGGGCGACAAGATGGCCGGCCGCCATGGCAACAAGGGCGTGATCGCGCGCATCCTGCCCGACGAGGATATGCCTCGCCTGGAAGACGGCACGCCGGTGGAAATCGTGCTCAACCCCCTGGGCGTTCCCTCCCGTATGAACGTGGGCCAGATTCTTGAGACCCACCTGGGATGGGCAGGGCACGAACTGGGCAAGAAGGTCACCCGCATTCTGGAGGAAAACACCAAGGAAGATGCTATCCGCCGCGAGTTGAAGGCGCTCTTCAAGGACACCAGCCTGGCCGACCAGATCGCCGAACTCAGCGAGGAAGAACTGCCGGGAGTCGCGAAGACTTTGACCGAAGGCGTGTTCATGGGCTCGCCGGTGTTCGACGGCTCGCGCGAAAGCGAAATCAAGGCGCTGCTGGCGCAGGCGCGTCTGCCGGAATCCGGCAAGACGTTCCTCTACGACGGCATGACTGGAGAACGCTTCGAGCAGCCGGTCACGGTGGGCTACATCTACATGCTGAAGCTCTCGCATCTGGTGGACGACAAGATTCACGCCCGCTCCATCGGGCCGTACTCGCTGATCACCCAGCAGCCGCTGGGCGGAAAAGCCCAGTTCGGCGGCCAGCGCTTCGGCGAAATGGAAGTCTGGGCGCTGGAAGCCTACGGCGCGGCGTTCATCCTGCAGGAACTGTTGACCGCCAAGTCGGACGACGTTTCCGGCCGCACCAAGATCTATGAGGCCATCGTCAAAGGCGAGGCCGCCATGGAGCCGGGCGTGCCCGAATCGTTCAACGTGCTGATCCGCGAGCTGCAGTCGCTCTGCCTGGATGTGGAGCTGATCAAAGCCGGCGAAAAGAAGCCGGTAATGACGGCAGCAGCGGATTGACGGCAGCGCCGGCGTCCCGCCGGCACTGCGGAGTGGTCAGTGGCTGGTGGTTAGCCAGGCCCACTGTCCGACAGGATTTGAAAAGAAAAGGCTGAAGGCTTTCGCTCCGAGGCCCCAGCCGAGAAACTAGCCACCGACCACTGGCCACCAGCCACTGGTCGAGGAGCCGTAAAGCGGCGACGACTCCGCCGCAGGTTGGAGGACCACCTTGTATCGTTCGAACCCGTTTGAAATGGCGAGCCCCATTGCAGATTTCGACGCGATCCGCATCAGCCTGGCTTCTCCGGAGAAGATCCGCAGCTGGTCGCACGGTGAGGTAACCAAGCCAGAGACCATTAACTACCGCACCTTCAAGCCGGAGCGCGACGGCCTGTTCTGCGCCCGCATCTTCGGCCCGGTCGCCGACTGGGAGTGCCTCTGCGGCAAGTACAAGCGCATGAAGCACCGCGGCGTCATCTGCGACAAGTGCGGCGTGGAAGTCACCGTATCCAAAGTCCGCCGCGAGCGCCTCGGCCACATCGAGCTGGCATCGCCCTGCTCGCATGTGTGGTTCTTCAAAGGACTGCCCAGCCGCATCGGCCATCTGCTCGACATCTCGCTGCGCGACCTCGAGTCCGTCCTCTATTTCGAGGCCTATGTCGTGGTCGAGCCCGGCGACGCTCCCGTAAAAGAGCGCGAAGTCATCAAGGACGAAGCCAAGTTTCGCGAACTCGACCAGCAGTACCGCCCCGCCGGCTTCAAGGCCATGATGGGCGCGGAAGCCATCAAGGAACTGCTCAAGCGCGTGGAAGTGGATGGCCTTTCCGTGGAACTTCGCGAGAAGATGAAGCACGAAGCTTCCCTGCAGAAGCGCCTCAAGTATGCCAAGCGCCTGAAAGTGGTGGAGGCCTTCCGCAGGAGCGGCAATAAGCCCAACTGGATGATCCTGGATGTAATCCCGGTCATCCCGCCGGAGCTGCGCCCCCTGGTTCCATTGGATGGCGGCCGCTTCGCCACCTCTGATCTTAATGACCTCTATCGCCGCGTGATTAACCGCAACAACCGGCTCAAGAAGCTGATGGATTTGCACGCGCCGGAAGTGATCGTGCGCAACGAAAAGCGCATGCTGCAGGAAGCGGTGGACGCCCTGTTCGACAACGGTCGCCGCGGCCGCGTGCTGCGCGGCGCCAACAACCGCCCGCTCAAATCCCTCAGCGATACGCTCAAGGGCAAGCAGGGCCGCTTCCGCCAGAACCTGCTGGGCAAACGCGTCGACTACTCCGGCCGTTCCGTGATCGTGGTCGGCCCCGAACTCAAGCTGCACCAGTGCGGTTTGCCGAAAAAGATGGCTTTGGAGCTGTTCAAGCCCTTCATCTATCACCGGCTGGAGCAGACCGGGCACTGCACTACCATCAAGCAGGCCAAGGAAATGGTCGAGCAGCAGGAGCCCATCGTTTGGGACATCCTGGAAGAGGTCATCAAAGACCATCCGGTGCTGCTGAACCGCGCCCCCACTCTTCACCGCCTGGGCATTCAGGCGTTTGAGCCGGTACTGGTGGAAGGCAAAGCCATCCGCATTCACCCGCTCGTCTGCACGGCGTTCAACGCCGACTTCGACGGCGACCAGATGGCGGTGCACATTCCGCTCTCGCCGGAAGCCCAGGTCGAAGCCAGCGTGCTGATGCTGGCCTCGCACAACATTCTTTCGCCGGCCTCGGGCCAGCCCATCACCGTGCCCACGCAGGACATGGTTCTGGGCCTCTACTACCTGACCAAAGCCAAGCCGGGCGCCAAAGGCGAAGGCCGCGCCTTCGCCAACATCGAGGAAGTGCTGCTGGCCCTGGAAGCGGGCGAGATCGAAACGCTCTCTCCCATCCGGCTGCGCTACACCGGTGAAGTGATCGATTTGACTTCGGCCTACGACGATCAGGAAGTGATCCACACCGAGCCGGTGAACTACGACCGCAGCTTCCTGAACACCACGGTCGGCCGCGCCATCCTGAACGATCACCTTCCTGAAGGCATGCCCTACATCAACGGGCTTCTTAAGAAAAAGGGGATCGGGCAGCTGGTGAACTACTGCTACCTGCGCTTCGGCCTGGAAACCACGGTCAAGATGCTGGATGAGATCAAGGAGCTGGGTTTCAAATACGCAACCCGCGCCGGCCTCTCCATCGGCATCGACGACATGGTGGTCCCGGACAACAAGAAGACGCTCGTCCGCGACGCCGAGAAGCAGGGTATCGGCGTGCAGCAGCAGTATCTGGACGGCGCCATCACTAACGGCGAGCGCTACAACAAGGTCATTGAAATCTGGTCGGCCATCACGGAAAAAGTTGCCGATGAAATGTTCGGCCAGATGCAGCAGCGCGACAAAGCCGGCGAGATCAACCCGATTTACGTCATGGCCGACTCCGGCGCCCGCGGATCGAAACAGCAGATTCGCCAGCTCTCCGGCATGCGCGGCCTGATGGCCAAGCCGTCCGGCGAAATCATCGAGACGCCCATTACGGCAAACTTCCGCGAGGGGCTCACTGTGCTGGAGTACTTCATCTCGACCCACGGCGCGCGCAAGGGCCTGGCCGATACGGCGCTGAAGACCGCCGATTCCGGCTACCTCACCCGCCGCCTCGTCGATGTCGCGCAGGACGTGATCATCAGCGAGTATGACTGCGGCACCGTGGACGGCATTTACGTCTCCGGTATCGTCGAAGCCGGCGAAATCATCGAGCCGTTGCGCGACCGCATCGTGGGCCGCGTGTCGCTCGAAAAAATCAAAGACTACGACGGCGCGGTGGTGGTGGACATCAACCAGGAAATCACCGAAGACCTGGCCAGCGCCATTCAGGCCGCCGGCATCGAGCGGGTGAAGATTCGCTCCGTGCTCACCTGCGAGTCCAAGCGCGGCGTTTGCGTGATGTGCTACGGCCGCAACCTGGCTTCCGGGCGCCTCGTCGAACTGGGCGAAGCTACCGGGGTCATCGCGGCGCAGTCCATCGGCGAGCCCGGAACCCAGCTTACGATGCGTACCTTCCACATCGGCGGTACCGCATCGCGAGTCTCCGAGCAGTCGCGGCTCGACGCCAAGAACAACGGCCTGGTCCGTTTCATCGGACTGCAGACGGTAAAGGCGAAATCCGGCGACCTGGTAGTCATGAACCGCCAGGGCTCCATCGCGGTAGTGGACGAAAAAGGCCGCGAGCGCGAGCGCTACGCCGTAATCTACGGCGCCAAGGTCAAGGTCAACGACGGCGATGCGGTCACGCTCGGCCAGGTGCTGGTCGAGTGGGACCCGTACACCTTCTCGATCGTCACCGAAATCGGCGGTATCGCGCAATTCAAAGACCTGCAGGAAGGGGTCACGCTGCACGAGGAAGTGGACGAAGTCACCGGACTCTCGCGCCACGTGGTGGCCGATTCACCCGATGAGAAGCGCCAGCCGGCGA
>Ga0335077_10007700_pt1 | contig 13326 bp, 11 predicted proteins | sample Lox_Sample_31_FD_207151 | JGI IMG/M metagenome (GOLD analysis project Ga0335077, IMG submission 207151) | Soil microbial communities from Loxahatchee National Wildlife Refuge, Florida, United States - Lox_Sample_3.1 | ecosystem: Environmental > Terrestrial > Soil > Wetlands | place: USA... | reverse complement strand
CGACCACGGCACCAGACTGATCGGTTACCCGGCCAGATAAGCGGGCGAGTTCTGTCTGAGCTGAAGCCAGGACAGGAAGCGTCAGGCAAGCCAGACAAACAGCCACAGTCCAACGCCATGTCGGACCACAAGTTGTCGCACATTTCGTCATCCTCATCCTCATGCCCCTCTCCTCATTTCAACTTCCGAATGCCCCGAGTTACTGTGAAAGGGCAGGTGTTTGGGTAAGACACCTGCCCGCATGTCCGCCGCCGAAGTGCGCCGCGTGGGTACGGCAGAAAACACTTCTTTGGGATACGCGACGGGTATGACACCGCTATGGGGAAGCGATGTCACAGGCCGTTGGCAAGTCGGAGCGCACTCTCCGCTCGCTCGTAATGCCGCTGTGTGTACCAAGTCGGCGAATACTGCTTGAGCAGGGTGTGCAACTCTCCGAGCGCATCTTGGAGATTTCGGCAAATCGCGGTTGACCCATCCGATTGGTCGACAGGTTTCAAGTGCAAAAGCCGTTCGTCTTTCATGCCAGTAGTTTTCGGTCCTGATTGAGCGTCCTTAGCCTCGTAAAGGCTGAACAGATCAATGGAAGGACAAAAATGAGAGTTTCTGGAGCGCATCATTTCCTCCGCGTGTGGCTTGCTGTGACATAACCTTCAGAACAATGGATTGAAGAACCAGCGAAACAAGAGGGGAACGTGCTCGTTTGTTACTCACACGGGTACGTTGAATCTTGTTTCAGGCGCTGACACCGTAGCTCTGAACAGGAGGTCCGCGGGAGGGTGTAAGAGTGCTGTCAAAGCAGGAGTGGAAGATTCGGGGCTTGGGATGGATCGCCCCATTTGTTATGAGCCGAACTGAAGTACTGGTGATCTTCGAAGCGGTCTTCGCGCCGCTGGGATGAGACGGATGAGAACGGCAGGGGCAGTCGGGTAACGCATTGCGGAAAACTGGTCCCGCAGAGGTCCAACCCGTACCCTCCATCGCCATGATGCAGCGATGCTTGCCGTCGCGCCGACAGCACGCAGGCAGAGGGTTATCCCTTCCAGCATACAAAAGCATCAGCAATGGCGCCGTGAACGTCGCCATTAGCGCGGCCGCCAAAATCCGACGAATTGGAATTACAAGTATCAAACCGGCTTTCCCGAATGACTTCTCATCACTCAAAACGCAATGCGCGAAACTGCTACGCTGGGCGCGTCGTGATCCTTCCTCGTCCACACTGCGGTCACGTGGTGGTCACCGTTCACGACCCAGCGTGGAAGCCGGGAATGTCTTGGCGTTGGACCGAGACTGACCGCCGCTGATGTTTCGCCCGTTTCGCGAATGAACCTAGCCCATGTCGTGCCGCCCTCAAGCCAGCCGACGATCGCGGACTTATGATCAGGCAAGAGAACCGCTGTCACTTGTCCCTCACCTTTGCCAGCATCTACTCGAATGGGTTGAGTAAATGTGTCCCCAGCGTCTTCGGAAAATGCAACCTGCACCTTAGGCTGGTCTGCCGACTCCGTCCACCAAGCAACCACCAATCGGTTTCCGTGAGCGTCAACGCTTGGCCCGTTGTCGGGACAAGCATTGATAATCCAATTGTCCGCGTGAACCGGTCTGGGTTTCGTCCAGTGATCACCGTCCAATCGGCTGACGTAGATGTCTCGCACGGTGGGCCTACTGGGATCCACTTCGGAGGGCTTTGCCCCGTTTGCTTCCTGGCGTCCGCGATAGGCGACCACGGGGCCACGGTCAGTCAGGGCTGCGCTCGTTGGACAACATTCGCAGGTAATGGGATCAACAAAGGATCCCCGCGATACATCTCCATGATTATTCAAAGTGGCGTAGCGTAAGCCAATGGACCCCATTTCAGGGCTGGTTGCGTGTCCCGTTCCGTGAGCTGCCACACGCAGCTTCGACTGCTCCGCAGCGTCGAGCCAAAGGAGGCCGATTCCATCGTGATCGGGAAACGATGCAATAAAGCTGTGCTGCCCTGCTAGCTTCTCGCTGTATGGAGCGATCGGGTGACCCCAGGTCTTCCCTTCGTCCGTCGATATCGCAGTCTGGATGGTGGTGGCATACGGATCGTCTTCGGTGGCTTCCTTCAGCTCCCAGTATGCGAACAGATTTCCGTTTGATAGTTCAGCTACGGCGGGCAGATCCGCAGTGAACATGCTCAGATTCCCGCTCGCGATCGTTCGGACCGGAGACCATCGGACTCCATCGCCTAATGCCATCTCAAACACATAGCCGCCGGTCGGCAGAGGCCTCTGCCAACTCACGACGAGTCCGCCGGCAGAAAGGCGCGTGGCTTGCGGCACAAGGCTCGTAGTAGCGATGGGAGACGGTTCCTGCTCCACATGGAGAGTGACCACCGATCGCTGACAGCTACAGATCGACAACATTGCCGCGACGATGACTGCAAATAGGACTTCTCGGATTTGCCTGTTCATCGCCACGTCCAGGACAATCCCGTGAGAACGCTGATCGGTGATCCAGGTCTAATCTGATCTGATCCGTTGCTGGCAAGGTAGTAAGCACGGTTGAGTGCATTTTGAACGTTGATGCTAAACCGCATCTTTTGCCGCTCGGCGATATTGAACTCATAGTAGGAACCAAAATCGAGTCGGGCGTATCCGGGCAGCAGTGCAGTGTTGTAAAAGTTGTCTTGCCTTGCGGCAGTGGAGACCAAACCCGCGCTTAGGCCCAAGTGTCGTAATACTCTTCCAGGGACTTGGTAGTTTGCCCACAGAGCGCCGCTGTTGCGCGGCGCATTCGGAAGTATGTTCCCGACTGGATACTCGGTTGACTTTGTCACTTGAGCTTGTACGAAAGCGTACGAGGTCAGGAGATTGAGGCCGCGGATCGGGCTCCCTTGAAGTTCGAACTCCACGCCCTTGCTTCGTTCCTGCCCATTCTGCACGGAAAAAAGCTGATTATTAGGGTCGGGAGCCAGCACGTTGTTCTTTTCGATCTGGAACAGCGCCGCGGTAACCGTCATTCGTCCCGAGCCGGGCTCAAATTTTATGCCACCTTCCCATTGATGATCGTGCTCCGGAGAAAACTGTTTTCCTGCGGAACTCAGTGCACCGGGGCTCGTGGGAATGAAAGAGCGGACATAGCTTCCATACACAGACAGAGAACGTATGGGTTTGTACACGATTCCAACTCTCGGGCTTGTCGGGAGGTCCGACTGCTTTTGATGAGTGTTGGTCGCCTGGTTGATCGAATCCTGGTAGTAGTTCTCGATTCGTACCCCTGCGATGGCCTTCCAATGACTCCCGAGATCGATTTGGTCTTGAACAAAACCTGATTGATTGCGGTAAACCGTCTGGTAGGTAAGACTGAAGTAAGGATTGGCCAAAGCGGCAACCGCATCTGCTCGTGTGAAATCAGTTCCGGTGACCGGGTGGAGAACGCTCACGTCTGGCGCGTAGCCCGCAGGTCCTTCAGAAGACTGGGTGACCCAACCGGCCTCAAATCCGGCGGCAACGTGATGCGTGATCGCTCCAGTCTTGAAGAGCCCTATCACGGATGTCTGCGAGTACCTGTACAGTGTTGGGAAGTAAAAGGCGTCCGAGAGTCGACTAAGTTGCGTGGGATCGGTATCTGGTCCCGTCGTGAACACCTCAAAATATCGTGCGTTGGTACGCGATATCTGGAAGCCGTTGTTCAGTGTCCACTCAGAATGAAAGGCATGGCTAAAGCGATACCCTGCTTGTCGATCCCGGTCGTCCTCGTTGTTCCACGGTTCTGTATAGCTTGTCGAGACAGGCACCGGCGCTGGGCGATCCCCCAACAGGACGGTGCCGTAGTCGGATCGCCGATTGACATTGATCCATTCTCCTAATAACGAGAGGGTGGTTGATTTGCTGGGTTTCCACAAGAAGTACGGCGCGAGAAAGAGGCTCTCAGAATCGCCGTACTGCCGGAAAGTCTGGGTATTCTCGTAAGCTCCGTTCAGGCGATAGAAGAGACTCCTGCGCGAGTCCATCGGCCCTGAAATGTCGAAGTCAGGCCGAAGGAACTGATAGCTTCCCCCATTCATGGATATCGAGATCAGTGGAGTTTCGGTAGGTTTCTTCGTGATCAAGTTCACGATTCCGCCTGCCTCCGCCGTCCCATAAAGCGCGGAAGCCGGTCCCTTCAGAACCTCAACCGATTCGATATCGGCGGTGTCGGAATTGGAGAGTCCGTAAAACTTGAAGCCGTCCCGAAGATAGTTGTTGTTGTAGTCGAGATTGAAGCCGCGCATCGCTACTTCGTTGCCCACGCCTCCGGCGATGGTCGTGTAGGCCCTTTGTACGTCAGTCAGGTACGTCAGGGAATCTGCATATTGATACGTTTTCTGTTCATCGAGAACCTCGCGAGTCACCACCTGCACGGATTGGGGAAGATCCAGCAACGGGATCGTAGTCAAACTGCCCGCGCTTGACTCCGTCGCGACGATACTGTTGAGGTCACCCTGTACCGTGACCGACGACTGAACCGTGGCCACACTCAACTTCAGTACTAGATCCGATGTGGCTCCGCCAGTTATATCTGTCTGTTGTTCTAATCTCTGGAAACCTTTTGCCGAAGCGACCACTTTGTACCTGCCCGGAGTTAAATCCGGGAAATTAAAGCGCCCCGTACCGTCGGTGGTTACATCGACTGTGCGTTTGCTTTGTTCTCTGCTTAGTGAAACCGAGGCTCCGATGATTCCTCGTCCTTGTAAATCAACTACCAATCCGCTGAGGGTACAGCGATCGAGACCAGAACGCTGGTTCTGGTCTTGCGTTGGAGTCCGGGCGTCAAGGCGCGTCTTAGCCATTTCTTGGGCCTGCAGGCTACCGGCGACTGCACATGCGGCAGCAACGACAGGTACCGTCAGCAAGAGATGAACTACCTTGGGTAACTTCATCACTCCTCCTCTTCTCCGCATTGTTGGTTATCGGCGTTCATGCATCCAGGGTGCGCTATGCGACCAAAACGGTCTCGGAGCGCAGGCGCAGTAGCAGTGCGCAATTTCCCTGGGGCCCGTCTTACAGGCTGATTTGTTCGGAGCTAGGAGGGCCTCGTTCGAAGGTCGAGAATTGAAACGAGGGGACGCAGAGGAAAACAGTTGTCGAGACCTTGAGTTGCGACAGAGGAAGCGTTAGCGCAAAGGAAGAATCTACACCAATTTGGCGCGGGGCATTGGGTGATGTGGCTTGGTTCCCGCAACCACAAGTTTCAACCGCGCGGAAACTTCGGCCGCTGTCGACCTGCTTGCGACGCTTGCAGCAATTTGAGCTATGCCCCCTGCCTCGGCGACAGCACTCTTTCTGCATTCCAGAAAGCAGGGCTGCTGTCGGTGGCGCAGCCAGAGAGCTGCAAAACAGCAACAGTAACGAGATGGCGATCCAGCGTCGCATTCAGTGTTTTTCAGTGCCTGTGATCCGGAGCAGTCAGATCCTGAACTCGAATTTCAATGGCTTCCAACGTCTCCCCGCGAAGAGCCGCATCGACTGTGACGTGATCTCCGCGTTGGAGGTCGCTGTCGCTAATGACAGCATCGCCGCGAAACAGCCTGGTGCGCTCAACGATGTCCACCATCTTGATGCCAGATGTCGCGCATCCCATTGGATCCGGATCTTCCGTGATTCGGAGTCGCTTGCCGGCGATCGTTTTGATTGTTCCCGTTATCTGTTCATTGACTGAAAGTTCTTGCTGAGCATTTGCGCGCAGCCTGCCCTCGTCGGCAACGACGGAGCCGACAGAAAGCGCGCACAAAACAACAATTGTTCCCCACTTGATTTTCCCCATGACTGTCCCCCAGGCTCCACTCATCCTCAGTGCTGTTGAGTAGATGCGTTGTTTGCTGCTCCGATCTTCACTTCGGTAGCGTGTAACATGTCATCCATTTTCTTGGCATGGATTACAACTCGATCGCCAACCTTCACGTCTTCCAGCTTCGCGCTAGAGCCCGATTTCAAGTACTTCGTCTCGTCCGTGACCATAACGGTTTTCAGGCTCCCTTCCTGCGTCTTGACAATGATGTTCATCCCGTCAACCTTTGAGACGGTGCCCATTACGTGCTGTTCGTCGCCGTGGGCCCATGCCGAGACCGCCAGGATGAGCAACATCCAAATTGCTATTAATGAGCGTTTCACTGTTTCCTCCTGGTGTTGGATTCCAATTTCGTGTTTGCCGGTCCGTTAAGGAAGTCTTCCTCTTCCTGTTCTTCCTCTCGTTCCGTTGCACTTTTCGGGTTGAGCTTCTGCATCCCGGCAACTTCTCCCGGTGTTAGCGTAGGGAGATGGCGAATGAATGACACCAACGCCCATGTCTGAGAGTCTGAATTGCCCAAGCGCGGGTCGCCCCAGGCTGGCATTCCTGTCAAGGGAACACCGTTGCGAATGATGTAGTAGAGTTCGCCGTCGCTGAGAGACTGTGTTTCTGCATTACGCATGTCGGGCGCCGGGGGATAGAAATTCCGTCCCATTTCTGTGTCGCCGCTCCCGTTGTTCGCATGACAGGTTGCGCAATGGTCCGCCCAATGATCCATGCCTTGCTTCAGAATCTCTGCATTCCCGGGGAGTGGATTCGTTGTGTTCCGGGCAGTCGCGGGAACCAACCAGGCGCGGATCTGCTTTGACGCAAACCCTTCGAAAGGCCCGGGTGATCTGCGAGTGCTCAGCCCGGTCTGCCGCAACCGGAATGCGCCAAGCATCGCGGCCGTGATTACAAGCAGGATCGCGATCGCCCAAATTCGAGTTGTTCTCCAAATCACAGCCATTGCGTTTTCGCCCTAAGAACAGTGCGGGAGGCCTCTAAGCACCTCGCGAGTTACTGAATCACTTCATCCAGGTGAACCTCAGTCTGCTTCGCATCACCATCGCCGCGACTAACAACGTTGAAAGACACCCTCTTGTCTCCGAATACCAGCTCCACACCGCGAACGGAGACCCCTCCGCTTTCATTCTCCCGAGCCGTGATGCTGGCCTGCGATCCACGCTCGCGTGTCAGTCTTTCGAGCAAGTCGCAGAGGCGTTGCGCGAGTTCGACAGAATCGTCGTCTTGCGTCCATTTTCGGAAGCGGGCGACACGTCGCACCTTGCCCGAGTCGAAACTCACGACTCCCACGTAGTTGTCAGGTTCCGCCTTGTCGGAGATCAGCCAGGAGTCTTCTTCCCCTTGGGCGCTTCTCAGTTTCTGCAGTGTGTAAAGCCGAGATAACTGGTGCATCACGCCTTCCCGTGGATCTCCCTTTGCGATCGTGACTCCAGAGAGCATTAGGGATCCCTGCGTTGATGAGGAGGGTTGGATTTCTGTGTGTCGAACGATTGCCTTGTCGTTGCCAGCGGCGGCTGTCGAGGTCGTGGACAGACCAACCAACAGGAGAACCGCGAGTGCTAGCGAGATTGCATGTTTCTTCATTGGCGTCGCCTTTTCATGCTCGCCGACGTCTGAGGTGAGGGAGTGAATCAATTCGCTAAGTGCGTAGCCGGGGAACACGACGTCGCACACAATCGTGCACACCAGACTCCGCGGTTTAGCGTATGAACTGAGTCCCCAAAACGAGCCAGACAAGCCTTCGTGGTGCCGTTGTTCTCACGCCCACAACGTGTAGGACGGCACAGCCCTAGGTGAACTTCCAGGCCTTCTCTATGTAGATTGCTCGGAGTAGGAGCTAAGCGGGAGGACCGCGGGGAGAGATTGATCCGGTGGAGTAAGACTCAAACCGTGCGGACTCAGTCCGCGGAACGAAAAACTCGGACGGAGCATGCAGGGTCGAAGTGGTTGATACCGCCACTTTCGCCACGAAGCCAGGCCTTGCAGTCTCAGAATTGTAAGGGCACTTCGAGGACTGAGAGCGAAGGACTGGGGCGTTGTCGGTAGACACTGTCGTGCCGGACATCGCCGACATACAGTGATGCTTACCGTTCCTGCGGCAACAGGCGGGCGCGCTATCGACGTTCGCCGCCAACGCAAATGGAGCCGAAAGGCCCCAAGCGTTAACCGCCAAGACGAAAATGGCAAGCAGTCGCCGCATACTTGTGGCACGCTACCACATCACAGGATCATGTGACAATGGCCATTTGGAGCTATCCGTCGTAATTCGATGGATGAGCGGCATACGCATCGACCTTGCGCAACATCAAAGAGTGCGCCGGCTTTACTTCAGTGGTGCATGAAGCCCAAGGAATGTTCTTGTCGTTTTCGGAATGAGAAGCCATCGATGGCCGGAGCATTGTTCGGGAAAATCGGTTTCATCTAAAGTTCACACAACGAAACGGCAGGATCCAGTCAAAACAGACCGTACCCTTAATAGCATCTTGAATGGAGTGCGAACTGGCATAAATGGATACGAAGTCAGAACGATGAAGGTTGCTCGTAAATAACAAAATTCAGCGCCACAAGACCTCGAAGAATGTCTTACGCGCCTGCATGAGCGCGCTTCCGCCCGACGGGCCTCTCTGGGTTTTCTTCAGCAATGCCTGAGAGAATGACAGGTTCACTGTCTGGGAATTGCGCGACCAGTGCCAGGCTACCGCCCAGGGCCTCCACCGTCTTCCGAAGCGTAGAGATCATTAGGTCGGCACGTTTTTCGATCTTGGAAACGCCTTCCTGGCCGATTCCCAGTTCTTTGGCAACGCGTTCTTGCGACAGCTTGCGGGCACGGCGGAGCTCCCGCAGCGTCATTTCTTCTGCAATGAGCTGCGCCGCCCGTGCCTCGACCTTCCTACGCTGATTCGGGCGGAGTTGCTTGATGATGTCGTTCACGTTCCGGGGCATGTTTACTTCCTCTCCTTCTGTCTCAAACGCGCCAAATGCGCATCAAATCGATCGTCTGCTTTAGCGATAAGCCGTTTGTAAAACTTCTTTTCGCTTACCCCTGACTTGTCGCCCGCGACGAGCAGGATTGCCTTGCGCCTGGGATCAAAGGCAAAAGCCACGCGCCAAACGCCATCGGCGGCGTCAAACCTGAGTTCCTTCATGTTCGCGTGACGGGAATCCTTAAGCGTATCAACGCGAGGCCGCCCCAAATGCGGCCCGAATTGCTGAAGAAGGCGCGAGTGGGCGAGAATTTCCGTCCGAACGTGTTCGTCAAGTTCGGTGAATTCCGGCAGAAACTCATCGCCGATTTCAACAATCCACATGGTCAATTATGCAGTTTAAGGCATTATGCCGTCAAGGGCATATTCTGGGACCTAAATTGGGGACTACGGTCCGTTCCCTCAGCAACTTACGGGCGCTTAGGTGTCATCCGTGCGCGTGTAAGTTGTTTGGTATCAATTTCCCGTTGAACTCATAACCCAAACCATTCGTGACGTACGACCCTCATGCCGGGCATACGATCCACGATCCCGACCACAACGGTTGGTTCCGTCGGAGGCACACTAGTTTGTATATTGCGAGGCGGGTGCTTCCGAAACAAGATGGCTGTTCGGGCCGTTATTCGGCCTGAAAGCATTTACGACTACAATCGACAATGACATCAATGACTTGCCGCTAATGAGCCCGCACGGGAGAGATTCGCGCACGATGCAGAAAATCGAGGACTTTCAACTGATCCAAACACGCCGTGTGGCACAGCAACGGCACACCGCTACATCTTGTTCCAGCGCCTGATAGCGTGGCTCGCTTGGAACTCAGAAATGCAAAGTAATCTCGCCCTCCAGCGTCCTTGGAGTGACGAAATGTGTGCCCGAAAAGCTGGAAAGAAAGTTATAGAGGGCGACTTTGTCCGCTAGATTAACGACCGTCACCTTCGCGCCCAATGAGCAGCGATCCTTCATCCAAATCTTCTCTGAGCCGAGAGCCATGTCGAAGAGATTTCGTGGCCGGATGCGCGAGGGATTGGTGTCAGGATTATAGGTACCGTCGGGAACGATGTGAATGAGTGTTGCGCCACGATTGGGCGAGTTGCAGGTTTCGAGCGGTTGCGCGACTGTAGCAAAGACGCCGCCGCAATAGAGTCCCATTGCGTGCTGCTCGTCGCCCGTCAGTGTGAGCGCCGTGGCATAGTCCGGAACGCTGACCACTACCAAGCCGCTATCAAACCGCCAGGTCAGACCAAGCCAGAGCCCCCGCAGATCTCTTTGTGAGAATTGGTACTGAACATTGGTTGTCTGCTGAAAACCCTGATCGTGATCCGGCCGGGCGACGGGAGCGTACGCCATTCCGAAATTGATCCCGCCGACTTCTGGACTAAACAGGCGCGATCGGCTGTGGCCTAGAACAGTGAAAGCGCTAAAGCCGTGAACGTTTGAAATGGTTGCGCGCACCAACACGCCATCGATTTTCGATTTGCGGAACTGGATCGGAAAATTCAGCGGCGTATTCAGGATTGTGTTGAAATCGTAGGCCCCATCCGTAAATTTCCAGAAGTATTCGGCTTGGACACCGAACTTCGCACCGAACTGCTGTTCAATCCCAACGTTGAACTGATTACGTCGCGCGGGAACAAGCGCCTGAACCGAGTTCGAGCCAGCCCCAAGACCTCCAAGACCGGTCGAACTGGAGAGAATCAGATTCTCGTTGTAGGGAGTCAGAAAGACTCGTGCGTATGAAACGTGAAGAACGCTACCCGTGGAGCGGATTTGATATGCAACACCGCCCCGAGGCTGAACGCCGAAGCCCCTGCTCAGACCAGCGTAGTTGTCATATCGAAGGCCGAGATTCAGATTGAACTGCCCGAGCTTGATGCTGTCCTCAGCGTAGGCGCTGCCTTCATAGATGGTTGCTGCACCGCGGAAATGAAAAAGACTTCCTCCCCGCGTGAAGTCGTACGGCAGCAGCGCGGGCTGATAGGAAGGATTCACGCTGTACCCAGCCGCCCCACACTGGCTGGTGGAGGTCAACGACGGGTCTGGAACTGGGACTCCATTCGCATCGACGCAGGGAGAGTTGAAGCCGGCGTTGGTCAGGCCGGTGCTGAATGCTTCGGCAAGCGGAGTGACCTGTGTCTGAACCCCAGCTTTCGTTGTGTGCCGGCCACGCGCATATGTGATGTCGGTTCGGAACCCTGTGCTCGTCAGCCTACGAGATTGCGAAAGTGTCGCCGGTTGGTCGGAGAACAAGTTCGCTGAGGGATAATAACTCACGCGATCCTGACGCACCCAGGTATTGGCCGTGAGCAACAACTTAGGGCTCAGTACGTGCGACAACCCAAGGCCCACATTGAAACTGGTCATGTGCTGTCGTTGGTCCTGTTCGGCTGCCTGCTGATCGTATGTATTAGGAACCTGAAACCATGAGCGAGCAGTAGACAGGTTCAAATGCAGAGAGGTCGCATCACTCGGCCTCCAGTCCACACGATCAAATAGATTCTGCGCGTTGCCGTCTGCATGGAGCGGTTGGAATTCCGGTGCGTCCAGAAAACGCTGGCTATCAACTCCATCGAGGGCAAGAAAGTTTCCCCATCTAGTGGACCCGGACGCGAGCGCGATGCTAGCCGTTGGGGTTCCGAACGATCCATAGCCCAAAGACAGCGAGCCATTCGCTTTGCCGGTATTCAGGCCGGAACGTGTCGTTGCCTCTACAATCAGGCTGGTCTTATCCCCAAATTCCGCGGGAGGAGCTCCCTGGAGAGTTCGCATCTCCTGAATCGTGTTTGCAGATATCTGGTTGGAAAAGATTCGGCTCTGCTGATCAGAAATAGGCTGACCATCAATATTGAAGGACGTTTCCGCATGCTCGCCAAGGGGGTGGAAGACGCCGTTCGAGTCGGCGGCAACTCCTGGAGTAGCGAGAGTCAGAATCGAGCTCAGCGCAGCATTTACGCTTTCGCTGGGCAGATTGGCAATCAGCCCAGTCCCGATCTGTGTCTGAGCCACATTCAGCGAGCTGACGTCGGCGACTCCTTCTACTACGGTCACCTGTTGAGAGGCGGCTTCAACACCAAGTGAAATCGTTATCCGCGAATCTTCTCTGGCGTGCACAATCACGGTTTCGTGATGCGGACTGAATCCGGGAGCGACTATAGTGAGCTCGTGTGACCCCGGCTGCAGATGATCGATGCAAAAACCACCTGAGTCGTCCGTCCTGACATTTGGCCGCTTATTGGCGTCTCCCAACTGCACAACCGCACCAGCGATCACGGCACCGCTCTGATCCTGAACGGTTCCACAGATCTTCGCGATTTGGCCTGCCATCAACGAGCTCAGGAGACTGGTCGGGGCCAGCAACAGCAACACAGGAAATCCCCAGCGCAAACGTGCCCATGCCCATTTCGTCATCTAACTTCCTACGAGTCGAGAGAAGACCCCACAGGAAACCAGTATACACGATTATGTGTTAATTATAGTTAACACAATGCTAGATATTATGCTTTAGACACCCAGATTTTGTCGGCAGCAGATGTTCCAAGGCGAATTTGGCGTTTGTCGACGGACAGGGAAAACGTTCCGTCATAGTTACGAGCTTCCATGGTAAGCCGTACACCGGGACGAATTCCCTCCTTATCAAAGAATTCCAAGAGGTTGCGATCTCGTTCGTAGACACTGGTCACAATCCATCGCGACCCGGGTTCTGTTTCTGTGAGCAACCGCAAGCCCTTTTTGCGGCGCTCGGCCGGGCTTCGCAATGTCGGTCCATTCCCGTGAGGGCATGTGTCTTTGTGACCCAATTTCTCAATCAGCTTCTTTTCAAATGCCGAGGAAACAGCGTGCTCCAATCGTTCAGCTTCGTCATGAACTTCATACCAATCCATCCCAAAGATCTCTGCCAGCATTCTCTCAATCAAGTGATGGCGGACTATCGTGCGCTCTGCGATTTCGCGACCCTTCGGTGTCAACTGAATGTGCCCGTCCCGCTTCACGGTCACTAGGCCGTCCTTGGCCAGCCGTTTCAAGGCGAAAGTTACTGCCGGGCGGGTTACCGAAAGCCAATGAGCGAGCGTAGCGGGGATCACAGCCTCGCCCTCACCCTCAACTTCCGCTATCGCCTTCAGGTAGTCCTCTTTAGAAATTGTGATCATTCACGGGAACCAGGAAGTCAGGCGCCTGCCGTGAAGTCTAACACTGGTGCAAGAGCGCTCACACTAGCTGAACAAGGAAGGAAAACGTAACCATGTGACAAACTGACCTGTGAAACAATCAGTATCGAACTCCGCGAATAATAGCTTTTGGCGCGGGCGGAGAAAATGGCAGCGAAGAGAGCAGAGTGAGAAAATACGCACTGGTGTTCCTCCTATCGTTCTTGTCTTGTTGCTGTGATCCATCCTTTGCTCAATCGGCCGAAAAGGAGCCTCAGGCAGTGCTTGAGATTGGGGGCGCTGCTAGCCGGAGCCTCACAGAAAGCCAATCGAGCTTCGGGCCGACCCTAGCGGTCGAGGTTACGCCGATAGAGAAGTGGCTCGAACTTGAAATTGGCGTT
>Ga0335077_10007698_pt1 | contig 13329 bp, 8 predicted proteins | sample Lox_Sample_31_FD_207151 | JGI IMG/M metagenome (GOLD analysis project Ga0335077, IMG submission 207151) | Soil microbial communities from Loxahatchee National Wildlife Refuge, Florida, United States - Lox_Sample_3.1 | ecosystem: Environmental > Terrestrial > Soil > Wetlands | place: USA: Florida... | reverse complement strand
TCCACGCGCTGCAGGGGCGCGGCATCGAGGACATCGTCGAATTGGAGTACACCGACCGCAAGGTGCTGGCCCAGGATTACACCGCCGGCTTCGGCTCGGGCAGCCGCGCGACGGTCGGCGAGGAAAAAGGCGGCCGCGGCATCCTCTTCCCGCAGGTCCGCTTTCTCACCAACGACGCCTGGGCGCTGGTCAGCGCCCGCGAGAGCGGCAACGGCTATCCGCTCCTGCTCATGGACCGCTACGCCCAGGGCGTGCTCTACGTCTGGGTCCTCCCGGACAACTTCCGCAACCTTTACTTCCTGCCCTCCGAGGTCATCGGCGCGATCAAGGACGCGGTCATGCAGGGTTTCTTTGTCCGGGTCGACGGGCCGAGCCAGGTCGCCCTCTACGCCTACGACAATCGCACCTTCATCGTGGAATCGTATCTCGACCACGAGGCCGACGTGAAGGTGTCGGTCGCGGGCGACTGCGGCGCCCTGCACAACCTCGTCACCGGGGAGACCCTCCCCGGCGAGCCCCCGCCGGCGGAAGCCGGGCCGCGGCGTTCCCCGGCGGAGCCGCGCACCGCTTTCCGCATCCACCTCCTGCCCCACAGTTACAGCGTGTTCGAGGCCGTGAAGTAGCCACCGCCGGATTCCGTCCATGACGACCCCTGCCGAAGAATTCCTCGCCCGGCGCGAAGCCGGGCTCGTCGACGAGCTCAAGGATTTCGTCCGCATTCCCAGCCAGTCGGGCGAGCCGAAGTGCGCCCCGGACATTCGCCGCGCCGCCGACTGGGTGGCCGCGCGCCTCCGCAGTGCGGGCCTCGAGCACGTCGCCCTCCTGCCCACCGAGGGCCATCCGGTCGTCTGCGGTGACTGGCTGCACGCGCCAGGCGCCCCGACCGTGCTGATCTACGGGCATTACGACGTCCAGCCACCCGAGCCGCTGGCGCTCTGGCAGTCCCCGCCCTACGAGCCGGAAATCCGCGACGGCAAGCTCTTCGGCCGCGGCGCGTCCGACGACAAGGGCGGCGTGCTCGCCGCCATCGCCGGCACCGAGGCCGTGCTCGCGACCGAGAAGAACCTGGGCGTCAATCTGCGCTTTTGCATCGAGGGCGAGGAGGAGGTCGGCAGCCCGCATTTCGGCGCGCTGCTGGCGCGGGAGCAGGCCCGGTTCGCCTGCGACCTCGTAATCAGCGCCGACGGCGGCCAGTGGTCGGCCGACCAGCCGCAGATCGTGCTGAGCCTGCGCGGCGGCTGCGGCGCCGAGCTCCACGTCACCGGCCCGAACCGCGACCTGCACTCCGGGATGTGGGGCGGGGCCCTGCTCAATCCCATCGAAGGCCTCGCCCGCCTCCTCGCGTCGATGCGCGCGCCCGACGGCCGCATCACGGTGGCGGGTTTCTACGACGACGTCCGGGCGCTGGCGCCGCGGGACCGCGAGCAGATCGCACGCGTGCCGGCGGACGAGGCGGCCAGCGCCGCCGACCTCGGCGTGCCGGCGCTGCACGGCGAGCCGGGCTACAGCCTGCACGAGCGCACCTGGATCCGGCCCACCCTCGAGATCAACGGCATCTGGGGCGGGCACACCGGGGCCGGGCCGAAGACCGTCATCCCGGCCGAGGCGCACGCCAAGATCCACTGCCGGCTGGTGGCCGACCAGGATCCCGACCGCATCTTCGTCCTGTTGGAGCGCCACGTGGCCGCGCACACGCCGGCCGGTGTGCGCGCCACGCTCACGCGCGCCGGCGGCCGCTCGATGCCCTATTTCCTCCCGGCCGAGCATCCGGCCAACCGCCTCGCCACCGAGGTGCTGCGGGAGGTGTACGGCGTCGCGCCCTACGAGACGCGCACCGGCGGCTCGATCCCGGTGCTGCCGCTGTTCCAGGAGGTGCTCGGGGCACCCGCAATCATGTTCGGCGCCTCGACCAACGACGCGAACATCCATTCCCCGAACGAATTTGTCCACGTCAGCAGCCTGCACCGCGCGGCGCGCTGCTTCGCCCGGCTGCTGCCGCGCCTGGCGCACTACCGCGCCCCGTGACCGCCGGCCCTGGTTTTCCCCGCCCATGAATCGACGCGATTTTCTCGGCCTTTCGGCCGCCGCCACCGCCGGTCTCCTGCTCACGGCGCGCTCCGGCGACGGTGCCGAGCCCGCGCGACCCGCGGCGCAACCCGTCATCCCGCGCCGCCGCGGTTTCAACCTGCCCGAGCTCGCCGGCGGCACGCGCGGCCCGGTCTACCGCGAGTCCGATTTCGCCTGGATGGCGGCATGGGGCTTCGACTTCGCCCGCCTCCCGCTGTCGTACTGGGTGTGGTCCGACCGGAAGGACTGGATGAAGATCGACGAGAGCGCCCTCGCGCCCGTCGACCAGGCGATCGAGTGGGGCCGGCAGTACCGCATCCACCTCAACCTCTGCCTGCATCGGATCCCGGGCTATTGCGTCAACAACCGCGAACTCGAGCCGTTCCTGCTGTTCGACAGCCCCCGGGACTCGATGGAGCGGGCGCTGGCGGCGGCGGTCCACCACTGGCGGTTCTTCGCCGCGCGCTACCGCGCCATCCCCAGCGACCGCCTCAGCTTCGACCTGCTCAACGAGCCGCCGTGGATGCCGGACCAGTCCCGTTACGTGGAGATCGTGCACACGCTGGTCGCCGCCATCCGGGAGGTGAGCCCGGACCGGCTGATTGCGGCCGATGGCGCGGACATCGGCCAGACGCCCGTGCCCGGCATCGTCGACCTCGGCCTGGTGCAGAGCACGCGCGGGTACCTGCCCAAGGCGCTGACGCACTACACCGCCACCTGGGTGCCGAAGAACGAATTCGAAACCTTCGCCCCGCCCACCTGGCCGCTCACCGACGCCCACGGCGGGGTGTGGGACCGCGAAAAGCTCCGCCGCGAACTGATCGACAAATGGCAGCCCATGGTCCGGCTCGGCGTCCCCATCCACGTCGGCGAGTGGGGCTGCTTCAACCGCACGCCGCACGCGGTCACGCTCGCATGGATGCGCGACCTGCTCTCGCTCTGGCGCGAGGCGGGCTGGGGCTGGGCGATGTGGAATCTGCGCGGCGCCTTCGGCGTGGTCGACAGCGAGCGCGCGGACGTCGCCTACGAAGATTTCCGCGGGCACAAGCTGGACCGGGAGATGCTCGAGTTGCTGCTCGCGGGCTGACCGGCACCGCCTTCTCCTCCCTCGGCCTCGGCGCTTGCGGCGGGTCCGCCGCCGGGTAGCTTCTCCGGCAACCCGTCCCGATGAAATCCACTCCTCCCTCCCCTTCGGCCCGCGTCCGCCATGCCGACCCCGGCGGCTTTGTCGACATGCTGCCCGGCGTCCGGCGCAAGACGATGGTGCACGGGCCGCACACGCTGCTCGCCGAGTTCCACCTTGCCAAGGACGCGGTGATTCCGCTCCACCAGCATCCCCAGGAGCAGACCGGCTACCTGGTTTCCGGCCACGCCGTCTTTACCATCGCCGGGGTCCAGCACGAGGTGCGCCCGGGCGACAGCTGGTCGATTCCCGGCGGGGTCGAGCACGGCGTCCGCGTCGTGCAGGACTCCGTCATCGTCGAGGTGTTTTCGCCGGTGCGGCCCGACTACCTGCCCTGAACGCGGCGGCTGCCCGCCGCTCAGGATGACCGGCGCAGCATCGGCGGGTAGAGGCTGACCGCGAGCCGCCGGAGTCCAGGATCGGGCAGGTCGACCCCGAGGACGTCCGTTAACTTCAGGAGGTCGCGCAGTTCGCCGGTCGTGAGGTGCCGCAGCGCCCGCTCGTCCAGCCGCGCCATCACTCCGCGCAGCTGCCCCCGCGCCAGTTCCATGTCCCCGCCCGCCGCCAGCACCAGGGCCAGCCGGATGCGGTCCCCGGCTTCGAGCGACGCCGCCTGCGCCAATTCACCGCGCACCCGCCCCAGCGTCGCGGCAAATGTCGCCAGGGCGCCGGTTCGACCCTGGACCAAGGCCAGTGTCACCTGCGCCTGCAAGTCGGCCGGATATTCCTCCAACCGGCGCGCCGCCGCGGCCGCTGAATCGGTCTGGCCCATCTCCAGCAGGTAATCCGCCTCGCGCGCGGCTGCCTGCGCGGGTGACTGGTCGGGTACCACCTCGAAGACCAGGACCCGTTGGCCCTTCAACACGTCGCTAGCCGGCAGCCCATAGGGAATCGGGCGCAGCCAGGGCGGCACGGCACCACGCTGGAGCCTCAGGATGAAGTCGTCGGCCGGCACCGGAGCGGACGCCGGCAGCTCCCGGTAGAAACGCACGAAGTCCGCGGCAAAGTCGTCCCAGCTCAGCAACACAATGTGCGTCACGCCGTACCGGCGGACCAGAGCGTGGGCCTCCCCGGGCGTGCCTGCCGCGAAGATGGCCGCCGCGTGCTTGAAGCCCTCCGTGTTCTCCCAATAAAGCGTGCCCAGACCCACGCAGTTTCCGAAGTAGATCAGCTCGTTGGTGGTCACCGGGGTGCTGGCGACGACCGTGCGGTCCGGGCCCATCCGCAGGCGCAGCCAGTGGGCGACGTCGCGCGCCTCCAGACGGAAGACGTCACCCGGACCCGGATCCGGCGGCTGGAGGGCGGACCGCACCACGCCGACTGCGCCGGGCAGCAACAGCAGGCCGCACCCCGCCGCCAGCCACCCAGGACGGCGGCGCGCCCCCTCGCCGGCCCTCAGGGCCGCGAACACCGGCGCCAGCGCCGCCAACAGCAGGCCGAGCTCCAGCCCCCACCAGCGGATTTCCCGCAGCGTGAGCAGCAGGAACAGCACCACCGGGGCCAGCGCCAACGACGCCTGGGCCCGCCAGACCGGCCCCGCGCTCCGTCGCAGAGCGAGCCATACGGGCGGCACGACCAGCAGCACCATGCCCCCGCCCCACACCAGCAGGCCGGACGGGTGATGCGCGATGAAGCGCGCCAGGCTCTGGCCCTCGGACACGTACTGCGTGCCCAGGAGCCAGACAAAGCGGTTCGCGACCAGGAACGTGCGATCCTTCGTGAGCAGGATCACGACCGGCAGAACCGCCACGGCGGCCGCGGCCGCCAGCGCCGCTCCCGCCTCGCGGCGGGAGATCTCCAGCCCGCGGGGCCCGCACATCCGCCACAGGCGGCACAACAACTCGCCGCCTCCCACCCACGCCAAGGCGTACAGCGGATGGTTCACCTCCAGGCGCCACCCGAGGTGCGAGGGAAAGTACTCCACCAGATAGGCCGCCAGGCTCACCGTGCCGCCCACGATACCCCAGAACCGCCACAGGGTGGGATCGCGCCGCCACGCCCCGCCGGACGCCGCGGCCCGCCCCCGCCAGCCCGACCAAACCACGCCGAGACCCACGCCGACCAGCACCGGCACCTCGCTGGCCGTGCTCACCCACAAGCCGACGCCGCCCGCCACCGCCGAGGCCGCGAACCAGCGCCGCGCCATGCCCTCCGGCGGCAGCCAGGCCGCCGCCGCATCGCCTGGCGCCGACCCGGCCGGCGGCGGCCCCGGAATGCGGACCAGACCGCCTCCGCCGGCCACCAGGAAGAGCACCGTCAGCATCCCGCACGCCTCCAGGATCCCGTGGTGATCCGGATAGTCCGCGGCAAAATAGAGGTTGAAGGGAAACCCGGCCACCATGCCGAGGGCCAGCACCGCCGCCGCGGCGGAGCCGAACCGCCGCGCCACCAGCGGGACGAGTCCCAGCAACAGCAGGCCGAGCAGCAGCGGATTGGCCCGCAGCGCCGCCCACTCGACCGCCGCGCCGAGCGGCTGCCCGGACACGGCGTGGTGGCCCCAGGCCAGCAGCGCGATCCACCACCGCAGCGGCGAGGCCCAGTGCGCCTCGCGCCCGGTCGGGGCGTTGTCGTAGTCCACGTGATGGAGGCGCCAGCCGCCCCCGGCCAGCATCGCCTGCGTCTGCATGATCCATTGATAGCCGTCCGCCCCCACGGCTGGCAGGATCAGCGTGCGTCGCTCGAGGGCATAGCCGGTCGGCGACGCGGCATCGACCGCCGGCGGATCGACCATTTCACCGGCGAGGCCGGAAACGAACTCGACGTGCCGGATCTGGGTGGCGGCGTCAACGGCCGCCAGTCCCAGCGCCACGATCAGGGCGCCGAGCCACGGGCGCTGCGTTATCCAATGGAAGGCACGCATGGAATCAGATGGCGGGGTCGGGACCACGGATCACACGGATAGACACGTATCAAGATAACGCCTAGGGTTCGCCGGCGCCACCCGGCGTCGGCAGCCGCTGCAGCAGTTCGCGCGCCGGGGCGAAGCCGGGCCGCAGGCGCAGCGCCTCGGCCAGATGGCGCCGGGCTTCCGCCGGCCGGCCCGCCTGCGCCAGCGCCACCGCCAGCGCGTAGTGAATCTCGGGATCAGCCGGCGCCAGGCGCAGCGCCGCCTCGTAGTCGGCGATGGCTTCCGCGCCGCGGTCCAGGCCGAGCAGCAGGTTGCCCAGATTCACGCGGGCGTCGACGTCCGCCGGGGCGAGCCGCACCGCCTGCTCGCTCTCGGCCAGCGCCTCGCCCGGCCGGCCCAGCCGCACCAGCACGTAGGCGAGATTGTTGTGCGCCGCGACGAGGCCCGGCTGTAGGCGTACCGCGGCTTGGTAGGCCGCGACCGCCTCGTCCAGCTTCCCCTCCTGGTCGAGCACACGGCCGAGGTTGTACTGGGCGTCCGCGTCCGCCGGCTCCCGCCGCACCGCCGCGCGCAGGTGCTCGAGGGCCTCGGCCGGCCGGTCGGCGCGGGCCAGCGCGATGCCGAGGTTCACCAGCGCGTCGGGGTAGTCCGGATCGAGCCGCAGCGCCGCCTCGTAGTCGGCGATCGCCTCCGGTACCCGGTCCTGCTGGAACCGGACGCGCCCGAGATTGTAGCGCGCCTCCGCCAAGTTGGGATCACTTCGCACCGCCGCCGCGAAATCCGCCGCCGCCGCGTCGAGTTCGCCCTGGCGGAACCGGACGTCGCCCCGGTTGTTGAACGCCGGCGCGTAGTCGGGCTTGAGCCGGAGCGCGGTTTCGAATTGCGCGAGCGCCTCCGCCGTCTGCCCGGCCCGGTCGAGCAGGACGCCGAGATTGTAGTGCGCCCGGGCGCTGGCCGGCACCTTCGCCACCGTGTCGCGCCACAGGCCGGGCTCGCTGCGGTAGTCCGCGGTGCGGCGCACGGTGAGCGCGGCGAACGCCGCCGCGAGGGTGAGAGCGAAAGTGAGAACGACGGCCCGACGCCGGATGAGTGAATGGAGGCCGAGGACGAGGGCGGTGAGCACCGCCGCCACCGGCAGGTACATGCGGTGCTCGGCGACGGTCTGCGACGCCAGCGGCAGCACGCTCGAACTCGGCGCCAGGATGACGAAGAACCAGGCGCCCGCGAATCCCAGGACCGGACGCTGGACGAGCGCCCACGCGGTGGCGGCCAGCAGGGCGACCACCAGCAGCGCCTGCGGCCACACCGCAGCCAGGCTCGTCTCGAGGCCCATGCCGTAGTCCACCACCAGCGGATGCGGCCAGAACGCCAGCTGGAGATACATCACGAGCGCCCGGCACTGGGTCAGGGCATAGTCCCACGGCGACACGCCCAGGCCGAAGCCGACCGTGCCTCCGCGCCCGCCCGACGTGGCGACGAGCAGGCCGAGCAAGAGCCAGGTCCCGGCCAGCGCGGCATACATCCCCCGGCGCCGCCGCCACGCCTCCGCGAAGCTCCCGGCCAGGAAGGTGCGGTCGACCAGCAGCACGACGAGCGGCGCGGTCACCATCACCTCCTTGCAGGCCATGCCGGCCAGGCACGCCGCCGCCGCGCCCGCCTGCCACCAGCCGGCGCGGGAGCTTTCCGCGCTGCGCACCACCAGATAGAGGGTGAGCAGGTAGAACAGGGCCATCAGCGACTCCGTGCGCTGAATCGGGCAGATCACCGTCTCGGACTGAAGCGGATGCACCGCCCAGAGCAGGGCCACGGCAAAGGCGAGCGCGTCACCTCGTAGGGGCGCGATCTTGTCGCGCCCTTGAATTTGGGCGCAGCCCCTCGGCTCCGCTCGGGGCCCTGAGCTTGTCGAAGGGCAAGCCTGCGCCTCTACGGATCCAACCACCACCCGCCGCAACAGCGCGAACAGCAGCAACGCGCAGAGCGCGTGCACCGCCAGGTTGAACGCGTGGTAGCCCCAGACGTTCACGCCCCCCAGGGCGTGGTTCACCGCCAGCGAGAGATTGACCAGCGGCCGCCCGCGCACGCCGGAGCCGTTGCCGGTGTTTGCCGCCAGCACCGTGCCGATCTGCCGCAGGTCCCGGATCGTCGCGTTCCGTGTCACCGCCCACTCATCGTCGAACACGAACGGCGCCCGCAGGCTGTTGGAGTACGCGGCGAACACCGCGAGCACGATCACGGTTCCCGCCAGCCAGCCGGCCCGGTCGGACCAGGCGGGAGCGGGTGGATCACCGGAGGTCGGCATGGGGGCGCCCGCCACGATGACACCGCGGCCCGCCGACTCAAAACCCAAAACGGCCGGCGACGCGGGTCACGATCCCTGGCGCATCATCGGCGGCACCAGCCCGATCGCCAGCCGCCGCAGGTGCGGATCGGGGATCGGCGCCTCGAATTTCTCCGTCAGCACGAGGAGGTCGTGTAGCGAGCCCGCCGTCAGCCCCCGCAAGGCCGGTTCGTCGAGGCGGTCCAGACACCGGGCCAGCTGCTCCCGCGCCGGCTCCAGCCGGCCGGCCGCGGCCAGCACGAAGGCCAGCCGGATGCGATCCTCCAGCGCCAGGTCCGGCGGCGGCACCAGCGCCCCGATCCGATCCATCGTCGCCGCGAAGGCCGCGCCCTCGTCCCGCCGGCCCTGGACATAGGCCAGCATGGCCTGCGCCGCGAGCGAGCGTGGATACGCGGCCAGCTCCGGCTCGACCCGCCCGACCAGGTCCACGCGGCCCATTTGCAGGAGGTAGTCGGCCAGATGCACGGCCGCCGCGTCGGGCCCCTGCGGCGGCGTCACCTCGAACACCAGCACGGTCTGGTCCTTCAACGCCGGGTTGTCCGGCAGCGGATAGGGCAGCGGGCGCAGCCACGGCGGCACGCCCCGCCCGTGGAGCAGGCCGAGGATGAAGGCATCCGGCGGCAGCGGTTGTCCCGGCGCCAGCCCGAGGTACAGCCGCACGTAGTCCTCGGTGAACAGGCTCCAGGACATCAGGACGATGTGGGTCACGCCGTAGCGGCGGATGAGGGCATGCGCCTCGTCCGGCGTGGGCGCGGCGAAAATCGCCGCGGCGTGCTTCAGGCCATCGCGGTTCTCCCAGTAGAGCGTGCCCACCCCGCGCAAGCCGCCGTAATAGATCAGCGGCGTGGTCGTCGCCGGCGAGCTGAGCACGACGACCGGGTCGCGCCCGGCGCGCAGGCGGAGCCATTGGGCGACATCGCGCTCGGCCAGGGCCTGCAGGTTGTCCCGCGTGAGTTCGCCGGATCGGAGCGTGCCGCGCACGGCGTTCGCCGCGCCGGGCAGGAGCACGAGCGCGCAACCCAGCCGCCACCAGCCGGCCGGTGCGCGACCGAACCCGCGCCGCTCCAGGAGCGCAAACTGCATCGCCAGCACCGCGAACAACAGGCCGTAGGCGATGCCCCACCAGCGCACCTGGGCCGCGGTCATCCCGAAGAACAGCAGCGTCGGCAGGATCGCCAGCGCGAGCAGCGCGCGCCCCGGCCGCGGCAGCGGCCGCCAGGCCAGCAGCCCGGCCGCCGGGACGATCAGCAGCGCCGGCAGCAGGTTGCCGATCACCCCCCAGCCCAGCGGCTCGCGGTGCAGGAACGACGTCAGGCTCTCGAACTCGGCGATCGACTGCACGTGCAGGTGCCAGACGAACGGGTCGCCCACGATGAAGGTCGTCGCGCCGGTCGCGAGGATCACCGCCGGCAGCAGCGCGACCGCGCCCAGCGCGCCGGCCAGCGCCAGCACCGCCCGCGGCCCCCGGTCGAGGCGGCCCGCGGCCAGCGCCCGGTGGAGTTGACACAACAGCTCGCCGCCGCCCAGCCACGCGAGCGCGTACAGCGGGTGGTTCACTTCCAGCCGCATCCCGAGGTGCGACGGAAAATATTCGACCAGATACGCCACGAAGCTCGTCGCAGCCCCGACCCGGCCCCACCACCGCCAGAGTTCCGGCGCGGCGCGCCATTCCGCTCCCGCCTCGCCCCGGCGGGTCAGCCAGCCCGCCGCCAGCGCCCCGGCCCCCACCCCGATCAGCACCGGCACCTGGCTGGCCGCGCTGATCCACAGCCCCACGCCGCCCGCCACCGCGGAGAGGGCAAACCACCGCCGCGCCGCGTCCCGTCCGGGCAGCCACGCCGTGAACGGGTCCGTCCCGCCGCCCGCGGCCGCCTCGTTCACCACGCCGCCACCGCCCGCGAGCAGGCCCAGCACCGTGAGCAGCGCGCAGGCCTCCGCCAAGCCGTGGTGGTCGGCATAGGCCGTCATGAAGAAGACGTAGAAGGGAAAGGCCGCGACCATGCCTCCGGCCATGACCGCCGCCGCCGTCCCGCCGAAGCGCCGCGCCGTCAGCGGCACGAGCGCCAACAGCACGAGCAGCAGCAGCACCGGGTCGGCATAGAGCGCCGCGTGCTCGACGGCGCTGCCGAGGGGCCGGCCGGTGGAGGCGTGGTCGAGCTCCGCCAGCAGCGCCAGCCACCAGTGAAAGGGTGACGCCCAGTGCACCTCGCGGCCGGCCGGCGCGTTGTCGTAGTCGACGTGCCGGATCCGCCCGTCGCCGGCCGCCAGCATCGCCTGCGTCTGCATCACCCAGTGCAGGGTGTCGAGCCCGCCGCCCGGAAACAGCATCGACCGGCGCTCCAGCGCGTAGCCCGTCGGCGACGCCGGATCGGCCGCCGGCGGATCGACCATCACGCCGTACCGGCGCGACATGGCCTCGATGTGGCGGACGCGGACGACCGCGTCGACGACCGAGTACGCCACCGCCGCCGCCAGGGCCAGCAGCCACAGACGGTCGCGGAGTCGGGGGACGGAAGTCATGGGCGGCGGCGCGCCGGCGGGTCAGGACCCCGCGGCCGCCCTCTTCCCGCCGGACCGCCCCTCGAGCGCCCAGCGCCCCGGCCCGGCCACGAGCAGGAAGAGCAGCCCGAACCACATCGCCAGGTCCGTGCGCGCCTCGTGCACCATGCTGAGCACGCCGTAGCTCTTGAGCTTCATCAGCGTCAGCCCCCAGTAGGCGTGGCCGAGCAGCACCGGGATCTTGGTCGTGACGAGCGCCGCCGAGATGTCGACGAACAGAGCCAGCGTCGCCCACCGGCTCCACAGCCCGAGGATCACCAGTGCGCCCCCCAGCACCTCCACCGCGGCCACGAACGGGCCGAGGAGTTCCGGGTGCGGCAGGCCGATTGTGGCGAACCGCCCGGCGGCGTTGGCCGCGGGATCGAGGAATTTCAGGATGCCCTCGTTGAGAAACACGCCGCCCACGACGAGGCGGATGAGGATGTTGGCGTTGGCGCCCGAGGATTTGGTGGATGCGGCCATGGCGGGACCTCCTACCGAGGTGGAATGACCGACCGGCGCGGCGGGGTCAAATCAGGGATGCACGGGCTCCGCCGGGCCGCCCGTCCAATAAAGGCCGAGGTACCAGATCGTGTGCCGTTCGCCGCCGAGGCTGCGCCCCGCGCTGAACAGCAGGCTGAACCCGGGCGTGAAATTCACGTACCCGCCGACGTTCGCCACCGTGAACCCGCGGCCGTCGACGGTGTCCGGGCCCTGGGAGAAGATCTCGCCGCCCAGGGTGAGATGCGGCCCGAAGTCGCGCTGCACCAGCCAGCCCCCAAACGGGTAGTCGCGCTGTCCGGGGGCCGAATTGAGCGCCTCGCCCCCGCCGCCATAGGTGGTCCAGGGTCCCCGGCTTTTCTGCAGCCACACCGGCAGCCGGAACCAGGCGCGGCCGTTGCCGAGGCCGCGGTCCGCGCTGCCGGTCGGCAGCTCCGCCATCGGGAACACCCCGATCTGCGGGGTCGTGTCGTTCTCGTGGACGAACCGGTACTTGATGCCGAGCTCGGTGTCCCCCAGCCCGCTCGTCACGCCGCCGCCCGAGGGCACGACGCGCGTCACGGGTACGACCAGGTGGACCTGCGTGTCGGGCAGCACGCCGTAGTTGAACTCCCCCGCCGGGCCGTTGACCGCGCTGCCGTCGACCGTGCGGTCGCCCGTCCCGAAGAGATAGGCCTCCCAATGGTGCAGGTCGACCGGCTCGGGATCGTCGGTCAGGAACGGCGGCCCGGCGTGCAGGCGGCTGGCGCAGAGCAGCCCGGGCACCAAGAGGCAGAGCAATCGCTTGAAACGATGCGGAGGCAAAACGGACCCTGAGGCTACTCACGGCCCGGATTTCCGCAACCGGGCACGCCGCCACTGCCTGACGTCTTGCGTCGCGCCCGGCGCGCTGCCTCAATCACGGCTCCGCCCGCCGCCATGCGCATTGTCGAGATCCGCGAGAAAACCGTCCCGATCGCCTCGCCGATCGCCAACGCCTATATCGACTTCTCGAAGATGACCTGCTCGGTCGTCGCCGTCGTCACCGACGTGGTGCGCGACGGCCGGCGCGTGATCGGGTACGGTTTCAACTCCAACGGCCGCTACGGCCAGGGCGCGCTGATGCGCGAGCGCTTCATCCCGCGCCTGCTCGAGGCGGACCCGGCGACGCTGGTCGACGAGGCGCACGCCAACCTCGATCCGCACCGGATCTGGGCGCGGATGATGGTGAACGAGAAGCCGGGCGGCCACGGCGAGCGCTCGGTCGCGGTCGGCACGATCGACATGGCGGTGTGGGACGCGGTGGCCAAGATCGCCGGCCAGCCGCTCCACCGGCTGCTGGCCGAGCGCCACGGCGACGGCACGGTGAACCGCCGCATCTTCGTCTACGCCGCCGGCGGCTACTATTATCCCGGCAAGGACCTCGCGGCCCTGCAGCGCGAGATGCGCAGCTACGTCGACCGCGGCTACACCGTCGTGAAGATGAAGATCGGCGGTGCGCCGCTGGCCGACGACCTCCGCCGCATCGAGGCCGTGCTCGCCGTGCTGCCCCGGGGCGCGCGCCTCGCGGTCGACGCCAACGGGCGCTTCGACCTCGCCACCGCGGTCCGCTACGGCGAGGCCATGGCGAAGCACGACCTGTTCTGGTACGAGGAGGCCGGCGATCCGCTCGACTACGCGCTGCAGGCCGACCTCGGAAAACACTACGCCGGCCCGATGGCCACGGGCGAAAACCTCTTCTCGATGACCGACGCGCGCAACCTCATCCGCTTCGGCGGCCTCCGGCCGGACCGCGACTGGCTGCAGTTCGACTGCGCGCTCAGCTACGGCCTGGTCGAGTACCTGCGCACCCTGGCAATGCTCCGCGAGCACGGC
>Ga0335077_10007696_pt1 | contig 13331 bp, 15 predicted proteins | sample Lox_Sample_31_FD_207151 | JGI IMG/M metagenome (GOLD analysis project Ga0335077, IMG submission 207151) | Soil microbial communities from Loxahatchee National Wildlife Refuge, Florida, United States - Lox_Sample_3.1 | ecosystem: Environmental > Terrestrial > Soil > Wetlands | place: USA... | reverse complement strand
TAGCCTCTCCGCGTAGGCGAGAGGGATTTTTCAGGCTTACCTTCCTCCGCCCACACGCAGGATCGCCGCGGTGATGTAGGAGGCAGCGTCCGACAGCAGGAAGAGCACGGCCTCCGCGACCTCCTCCGCCTCGCCGGCGCGGCCGAGCGGGACGCTGGGGGCGAGCTTCGCAACGCGATTCTCGATGCCGGAGGAGGCGTGCAGTTCGGTGTCGATCAGGCCGGGCTGCACGGAGTTGACGCGAATCCCCTCACCCGCGACCTCTCGTGCGAGGCCGATGGTCATGCTGTCGATGGCGCCTTTGGACGCGGCGTACCAGACCCATTCGCCGGGGCCGCCCAAGGTCGCGGCGCCGGAGGAGATGTTGACGATGGCGCCGCCCTTGCCGCCATGCGCACGAGACATCCGCTTCACCGCCTCGCGCGCGCAAAGGAAGGCGCCGAGGATGTTGAGGTCGAAGACGGCCTCGAGCGTCGCGGTCGAGACCGCATCGAGCCGGCTCGCACGTCCCGTCGTGCCGGCGTTGTTGACGAGACCCGTAATCGGTCCCAGTCGGCGCTCGGCCTCCGCGAAGAGCCGGACGACCTCTGCCTCCTTCGCGACGTCGCCTTGGATCGCGACGGCGCGGCGCCCGTTGCGCTCGATATCCGCGACGACGCGAGCCGCGGCCTCGGCATCGCGGGCATAATTGACCGCGACGTCCCAGCCCTCGGCCCCCGCTAGCCGCGCGACCGCCGCGCCGATCCCGCGGCTTCCTCCGGTAACGAGGAGGACGCTGCTCATTCCGCGGCTGGCCTCCGCTCGCGCGCGTAGCGCACGAGACAGTCGTCGGGAAGCGGCTCGATCGGCGTGAAGTCGCGGTTTGCGATGTGCGTGGGACGCTTGAAGCGGCGGATCGCGTTGTCTGAGCGATTGAGCGAGAGGTAGACGATCCAGCGCGACCACGGTGTCAGGTTCGAGCCCGAGGCGTGCACGATATTGCAATGAAAGAGCAGCGCCGAGCCCGCTGGGCCCTTGGGCGCCACGATCCCGCCCTCGGCGACGAGCCGCGTGATGGTCTCGTTGTCGACCGTCCAGAGCGGATAGCTCGTGGTCGTGACGTCGTGACCTGCGGGAAGCTTGCCGCGACGATGGCTCCTGGGGATGAACATGAGGGGCCCGTTGAACTCGTTCGCTTCCGCGAGGAAGAGCGCGATATTCATCGCCCTGGGCGCGGGCATCTCATCGTCCTCGAACCAGGTGCCGTAGTCCTGGTGCCATTGCCAGACCGCGCCGTCGAACGCCGCCTTCGCGTTGATCTTGAACTGGTGCATGTAGAGCTTGTCGGAACCCAGGAGCTGCATGCCCGGCTCGACGAGCCGCGGATGGCGCGCGAGGCGCGCAAAGGCCTCGTTCCAGGTCTGGACGTAGAAGGCCGTGCGCGGCGACGCCGTCCCCTTCTCGCGCACGACCTCCGGCCGCTGCTGCGCGAACATGGCGGGGACCTCGGCGTTGAGCGTCCCAATCTCCTCCGCCGTGAAGAGGTTGGGCAGGAGCAGATAGCCCTGCTCGTCGAATTCCGCGATCTGCGCCGGCGTGAGCTTCATGGCGGTCTCCCTGGCAAAAAACGCCCGTCTAGACTATGACCGAGACGGGCGCCCCATGCCATAGGTTCGGAGGAGAGGCCGCGATGAACGAAGACACCTTCAACATGGAAATCCGCAAATTTCTGAAGGAGGTCGGCGTCACCTCCCAGCGCGAGATCGAGGTCGCCGCGCGCAAGGCCATTGCGGCCGGAAAGCTCAAGAACCACGCGAAGCTCAAGGCGACCATGACGCTCGCCATCCCCGAGCTCGACCTCAGGCACGAGGTGAAGAGCGACATATCCCTCGGCTGAAGTGAGTGTGCGCGCGGAAGTTGGCGCCAGGCGCGCCGGCACCGTGCTATAGAGAGGCTCCGATCGTTAGAACGACGGCGCAGAACATTGGCTGCCACACCGATCAATTATTATCTCGAGCGATTGGCCGGAAGCGGCCCCGCGCTCGTCGTCCAGATTGGCGCCAATGACGGCGTCTCCATAGACCCGATCCGCGACTTCATCCTGCGCTATCGCTGGCACGGCATTCTAGTCGAGCCGCTGCCGGATATCTTTGCCAAGCTCAAGCAGAATTACAGCGGATCGCCTCAGCTCATATTGGAGAACTGCGCCATCGGCGAAGCCCGCGAATTGACGCTCTATCGTGTACGGCCCGATATCGCCGACACCGCACCTTGGCTCCACGAGCTCGCCTCCTTCGATCGCGAAGTCGTATTGCGTCATCGCGACGTTTTTCCAAGGATTGCCGAATTCGTCGTGGAAGAGCGCGTGCCTTCGATCTCCTTCTCCGCGCTGATGAGCCGCCATGGCGTCGATCGCATCGACGTGCTGGTGATCGACACCGAGGGCTACGATCTCGAAATATTGAAGCAGGTGGATTTTCCGCGACTTCGACCGCGCGTGATCCTCTATGAGCACAAGCACCTGAGCGCAGTACAGCAGAACGAAGCGAAGGCGCTCCTCGCCGGCAACGGTTACGTCACGCTCCATGAGGAGTACGACACGCTCGGTCTGCGCCGGGACTGGGCCGTCACGGGCTCAGTGGTGGAGGATTACGAGGTCTTCGCGCAGTTGCAGGAGCAGTTGCACGGAGCCCGGCAACTCCTGGGATACCTCAGCCCAGGAGGCCTATTCCGCGTCGCACGCGGACCGCGTGGCGGATGGTCGATAACGAAAGTCGGAGATCCCTAGGCATTCCCCCGATCACCGCCAATCGTCGATGACGTACTGGTCGGCGCCGAGCGTGCCGATACCGTCGGGGCGGTGCATGGCGATGCCGACGAACTCCGCGTGATAGCCGTGGGAGGTGAGGCGGCGGTAGGCGTCGCGTCGACCGGTGTTGACGCCGAGACCGATGCGCGTGAGGCCGCGCGCCGCGGCGAGCGCCTCGACGGCGTCGAGAAGGCGCTCGAAATCCGCCGCCGCTCCCGGCCGCACCGCCGCAAACTTCACGAAGAGCACGCCCTCGCCCGCTTCGCCGCCGGGACCGGTGTGGCAAAGGGCGAAGCCTGCGATAGCTCCCTCGCGCTCGATGAGCACGGTCTCGCCGAGCCGCTGCGAGGCAACGGTCTCGATCTGGCGGCGGAGGTCGAGACCCTTTCGCACCGCCGAGGTGACGCCGGCTGAGGCCGCGAGCGCTGCCGTGCGCTGAGACTTCGAGAGGTCGGAATAGAGCCGCACCTGCGCCGTCGACGAGCCTGTACCCACGGGCTTCGAGAGGATCGGCGTCAGCAACATCGGCAAGAAGCCGAAACTCTCGTACAGGCGGAGATGGGTCGTACTCTCGGGAAAGGTGAAGAGCACCGTGAGCCTCGCGCCGGCGGCATCGCCCGCGGCGAGAAAGTGCCCGACGAGCCGGCGCGCGACGCCCTTTCCCCAGTAATCGGGATCGACGCTTAGCGGACCCAGCACGAGCTCGCTTCCCCAGTCCATGCCGAGGACGCTGCCGAGGATGCGGCCATCCTCTTCCGCGACGAAGGCCATCTTCGGATCGGTCGCAAAGCGCGTCTCGACGATGCGCATGTCCGAGCGGAAGCGCGCGGGTTCCGGCGCCCCGAAATGCGTCCCGAAGGCGAGGCGCCAGACATGGGCCGCGGCGTCGAGATCCTCCGCGGCCATCGGGCGGATCAGGATGCCACCCTCCCCACCCTTCACCGACGCATCACCATGAGCTTCTTGATCTCCGCGATCGCCTTCGCGGGATTGAGACCCTTCGGACAGGTCCGCGTGCAGTTCATGATGGTGTGGCAGCGATAGAGGCGAAAGGGATCCTCCAACGCGTCGAGCCGCTCGCCCGTCGCTTCGTCGCGGCTGTCCGCGATCCAGCGATAGGCCTGCAGCAGGATCGCTGGGCCGAGGTAGCGGTCTCCGTTCCACCAGTAGCTGGGGCAGGAGGTCGAGCAGCAGAAGCAGAGGATGCACTCCCAAAGCCCCTCGAGCTTGTCCCGCTCGCCCACGGATTGCGCGCGCTCGCGGTCGGGCGGCGGCGCGCTCTCGGCTTGGAGCCAGGGCTTGATCGAGCGGTATTGTGCGTAGAGATGTTCGAGATCGGGCACGAGGTCCTTGATCACCTCGGTATGCGGCAAGGGGTATATCCGGACATCGCCCTTGACCTCGTCGATGTATTTGAGACAGGCGAGCGTGTTGGTGCCGTCGATGTTCATCGCGCAAGAGCCGCAGATGCCCTCGCGGCAGGAGCGGCGGAAGGTCAGTGTGGTGTCGATCTCGTTCTTGATCTTGATGAGCGCGTCCAAGACCATCGGGCCGCAGGCGTCGAGGTCGATCTCGTAAGTGTCGAGATGCGGCTTCTGTCCGTCCTCGGGATTCCAGCGATAGACCTTAAAGGCCTTGACGCGCTTGGCGCCCGCGGGCGCCTTCACGGTCTTGCCGACGCCGACCTTGGAGTTGGCCGGCAAGGTGAATTCAGCCATCGCGGGATCCTCAGTAGACGCGGGCCTTGGGCGGGAAGGTCTGCACTTCGTTCGAGAGCGTGTTGAGATGCACCGGCCGGTAGCCGATGCGCACGTTCCGCGCCTCGTCGAGCCAAGTGATGGTGTGCTTCATCCAATCCTTGTCGTCGCGCTGCGGGAAATCCTCGCGCGCGTGCGCGCCGCGGGTCTCGGTGCGGTTGACCGCGCCATGAAGGCTCACGATCGCCTGCTCCAAGAGGTTCTCGAGCTCGAGCGCCTCGACGAGATCGGTGTTCCAGATCAGCGAGCGGTCGGTGATGCCATGCTCGGCCATCGAGCCCGCGATGTCGTGGATCTTGCGGAGTCCAGCTTGCAGCGTATCCGCCGTGCGGAAGACCGCGCAGTCGTTCTGCATCGTCCGCTGCATCTGGAGCCGGACCTCGCCGGTCTTGAGACGGCCCTTGGCATTCCGCATGCGGTCGAGGCGCTCGACGGCCGCATCCGTCACGGTCGCCGCGAGCGGCTTGTGCGCCTGGTCGGGCTTCACGATCTCCGCGGTGCGATGCGCCGCCGCGCGGCCGAAGACCACGATGTCCAGGAGCGAGTTGGTGCCGAGGCGGTTTGCGCCATGGACGGAGACGCAGGCGGCCTCGCCCACCGCCATGAGGCCCGGCACCACGCGCTCGGGATCATCGGCCGTCGGGTGGATGACCTCGGCGTGATAGTTCGTGGGGACGCCGCCCATGTTGTAATGCACGGTCGGCAGCACCGGGATCGGCTCCTTCGTCACGTCGACGCCGGAGAAGATGCGCGCGGTCTCGGTAATGCCGGGGAGACGCTCGTGCAGCACCTTTGGATCGATGTGCTCGAGATGGAGCAGGATGTAATCCCTCTGGGGTCCGCAGCCGCGTCCCTCGCGGATCTCGATGGTCATGGCGCGGCTCACGACGTCGCGGGACGCGAGATCCTTGGCGGAGGGCGCGTAGCGCTCCATGAAACGCTCACCCTCGGAATTCGTGAGATAGCCGCCCTCGCCCCGCGCGCCTTCGGTGATGAGGCAGCCGGCGCCATAGATGCCCGTAGGGTGGAACTGGATGAACTCCATGTCCTGGAGCGGGAGCCCCGCGCGCAGCACCATCGCATTGCCGTCCCCGGTGCAGGAATGCGCGGAGGTGCAGGAGAAATAGGCACGGCCGTAGCCGCCGGTCGCGAGGATCACCATGTGCGCGCGGAAACGGTGCAGCGTCCCCTCCGCTAGATCCCAGGCAAGGACGCCGCGGCAGGCGCCCTCGTCCATGATGAGATCGAGGGCAAAATACTCGACGAAAAACTCCGCGTTGTGCTTGAGGCACTGCTGGTAGAGCGTGTGGATGATCGCGTGACCCGTGCGGTCGGCCGCGGCGCAGGCGCGCTTTGCCATCTGCCCGCCGTAGTTGACGGTGTGGCCGCCGAAGGGGCGCTGGTAGATGCGGCCATCCTCGGTGCGCGAGAAGGGCACGCCCATGTGCTCGAGCTCGATCACCGCGGGGATCGCGTTCCGGCACATGTATTCGATCGCGTCTTGGTCGCCGAGCCAGTCGGAGCCCTTGACGGTGTCATACATGTGCCAGCGCCAATCGTCGTCGCCCATGTTGCCGAGCGCCGCGCCGATCCCGCCCTGCGCCGCCACGGTGTGGCTCCGCGTCGGGAAAAGCTTGGTGACGCAGGCGGTCTTGAGCCCGGCCATGGTGGTGCCAAGCGTCGCGCGGAGCCCCGCGCCGCCCGCGCCCACGACGACGACATCGTAGGCGTGATCGATGATGCGATAAGCCCCCGCCATTCCCTACCCTCCAAAGCCGATGCGCAGCACCGCAAAGAGCGCGGCGGCGCCGACCGTCCAGCAGGCGAGGCGCACGAAAACGAGGCTTACGAGCTTCGTGCCCTCGCGATGGACGTAGTCCTCGATCACGACCTGTAGGCCGAGCGCCATGTGAACGAAGGTCGCCAGTATCAGCAGCGCCATCGGGATCGCGACGCCCGGCGCGTGCACCCATCTCCGCGCATCGGCGTAGCCGAGGCCGAGATGACCCAGGAGCGCGGCGACGAACCAGAGCACGAGCGGCACCAGCGCCACCGCCGTCAGGCGTTGCATCCACCAGTGCTCGACGCCCTCCTTGGCGGAGCCGAGGCCGACGGCGCGGCCGAGGGGAGAACGGAGGGGTCCGCGTGCCATGGCGCTAGCCCGCCATCACGGAAAATCCGATTCCCCACGCGAGGATCGTGAGAAGCGCGCTCGCGGCGACGACGGTCCAGCCGGAGGCATAGGTAGTCTTGATCTCGAACCCGTAGCCCGCATCCCAGAAGAGATGGCGGATGCCATTCGCGAGATGGAAGAAGAGCGCGAAGCTCCATCCCAGAAGCAGCAGCTTGCCAAGCCAGGAACCGATGAAGCCTTGCGCCGCGGTGTAGGCGTCCTCACCGCTCGCGAGCGCCACCAGCCACCACGCGAGCAAGAGCGTTCCCACCGCGAGCGCCACGCCGGTGATGCGGTGCAGAATCGACAATACGGAGGTGAGCTGCAGCCGGTAGATCTGCAGGTGGGGCGACAGGGGCCGCTCTGCGGGCATGCTCCAAGCCTCCCGGGGGAAATGCTTTTCCGCGCTGCGCGGAATGCAGCGCGCGATCATCTAGACCTTCAATACCTTGCTCGTCAACGATAGCCCAGGCGCGGCGCCAAACGCTTGTGCGAATGCGCGCACTCCCTGCATGGCACCTGCGCTTGTGGAGAAGACTGGGGAAAAGAACGGGAGCGCTTGTGCAGAGCTCTCAGCCTTATGCACAGAAAACTGCGAGGCAAGGCGGCGGCGCACTTGTCGCACCCGCACCGCATTTCGAGAATCGTCCCGTGGCTCGCAGGAGCGCTGCAATCGGGCGGCGGATGCGGCGGCCTCGGCTGGACGGCAGAGGCAGGCGCGACGCCCTCGGAGACGGCGCGGAGTTCGCCGCGAAAGCGGCGGGCGGGCCGGCGGTGCTAGCGGCTCGACCTCAACCCGAGCCGTCGGCCGCGCCAGGGGTTTGGCGGAGACCCGCGCCGGTGGGGACAGCTCTCTCGGGAGTGATCTCTTGCTGAGGCAGCGGATGACCCGAGCGCCGAACCCGGGCGCGAATGGGCTCAGACCCGGAGCCCGCCACCGGCCGCGGCAGCGTCTTTCACGGGGCGCGCCGCCGAGGGGACCATCCCCCTTGCGAAGCCCGCCGGGGCCGCCTGCCGGCTCCAGAGGCGCCAGGGACGGCTTCGGCCGGTCTCTGGCGCCTCATTTTTCGTCAGCGGCGCTCGACGCATCTCCCGCGAGCGGCCATGCTGGCGCCATGGCGATCCTCTCCATCCAATCCGCCGTCGCCTATGGCCGCGTCGGCAATGCTGCCGCGGTGTTCCCGCTGGAGCGGCTGGGCTTCGAGGTCTGGCGCGTCGACACCGTGCTGTTCTCGAACCACACCGGCTATGGCGCCTGGCGCGGCAAGGTGCTGGAGCCCGCACTCGTCGCGGAGATCCTGACGGGGATCGAGGAGCGCGGCGTCTTCCCGGATTGCGAGGCCGTGCTCTCGGGCTATCTCGGGTCCTCCGCCCTCGGCGCCGCAGTGCTCGATGCGGTCGCGCGCGTGAAAAGGGCCAATCCGCGCGCGCTCTATTGCTGCGATCCCGTCATGGGCGATGCCGGGCGCGGGCTCTTCGTCAAGGCGGAGCTCCCGGCGTTCTTCCGCGAGCACGCGCTCGCCGCCGCGGACTTGCTGACGCCCAATCGCTTCGAGCTTGAAACGTTGGCAGACATGCGCGTGATGTCGCTCTCAGAAGCACGTGTCGCGGTCGAGCGGCTACGGGTCCGAGGCCCGCGCACCATCCTCGTGACGAGCCTCGACGTGCGGGAGATCGCTTCGGCGGAGACCGCGACGCTCCTTGCGACCGAGGCCGGCGGCTGGCTGGTGCGGACGCCGCGCCTCCCGATCGTCGCGAACGGCGCCGGTGACCTTACCGCTGCGCTCTTCCTCGCGCATTTCCTGCGGCTCCCCGATGCGCCTGCGATTCTCGGCGCAACCGCCTCCGGCATCCACGCGGTGCTGGAGGAAACGATGCACCGAAATTCACCCGAGCTCGCGATCGTCGCTGCGCAAGACGCGCTCCTAGAGAGCGAGCCCCGCTTCGAGGTCGAGCGCGTGTTCTAGACTACGGCTGCGGCGGCGCTTCGGGGCCCGCGGCGCGGCGGCGGCGCTCGGCAATGAATTCGTCGAACTCCGCCTTGTCCTTGGCGAAGCGCAGACGGTTCAGGAATTCCACGAAATCGCGCTGCTCCTCTTCGAGACGCCGGAGCGTCTCCGCGCGGTATTCGTCGAAGGCGTGATTGCCACTGGATCCGTGACGGTGATGCCAACCGAACCAGCGCTCTCTCCGATCCCACCGTGACTCGCCGCCATAGGAATGCCAACCGCCGCCATACGCGTGCTTCCAACAGGCCATTCGACCGCTCCATAGGAGATAAGCCAGAACTACCAGGCCAATCGGCCAGTAGAAGATGAAGCCCAACACCATGAGCCCGAGCCACGCAGGCTTCCCGATGTCGTCCAAGCGCTGAGCGATGCCGATGCCCATGGGTCCCTCGTGCGAATGTAATATACATTCACATAATTGGAGGAGGCGGGTCGGCTTGTCAAGGGCACGGCCCTAGGTGCGGGCGGTAGCTGGGCCCGGGATGAGGCCCAAGCCCTGGAAATAGATGAGAACCGCGGCCTCCAGCAGATCCTCCGCGGACATCGGGAGCGCGCGCCTGCCCCGGTCACCGCGGGCGAAGAGCGAGGCGATCCCGTGCGAGAGCGCCCACACATGGAGCCCCACCATCAGTGCCGGCGGCCGACGCTCCGCTGGGAGTCGCTCGCAGAGTTTCTCGGCGGCTTCGCGCAGGACCCCGAAGGCGCGCTCGCCCCGCTCGCGCAGCCCGGGATCGGCGTCGGGCGGAATACCCGCCTCGAACATCGCGGCGTAATAGGCTGGCTCGTCGCGAGCAAAGGCGAGATAGGCGCGGCCCAGGCGCTCGAATGCCTCGATCGGATCGGGCGCGCCGCTGTTCCAGGCCGCCGCGAGCCCGGCGGCGAAGCGCTCGAAGCCCCGCCGCGCCACTTCCGCCACGAGCTCGTCGCGGTCGCGGAAATGCCGATAGGGCGCGGCCTGGCTCACGCCGGCAAACCGCGCAGCCTCGGCGAAGGTGAAGCCGAGCGGCCCCTTCTCGCGGATGAGCGCGAGCGCCGCGTCGATCAGCGCTTCCCTGAGATTGCCGTGATGGTAGCCGCGCCGCCCGGCCCCGTGCCCATCTCTCGACCACGCCATGTCATGGGCTATTACATGATTCCCGCGTCCGCCGCACCCCGGATGTGCAGGCGCGGATCAGAGCAGCGCTTGAACCGCCGCCCGGACGCGGTCGAAAACGCTGTCCCATTCCCGTGGCTTCGTCTGGCGGAAGAGACGCAGCGTCGGATACCACGGGGTGTCGTCGCGGCCGCGAAGCCAGCGCCAGTCCGGCGTGAAGGGCATCAGCAGGAAGGTGGGAACGCCGAGCGCGCCCGCGAGATGGACGACGGCGGTGTCGACACTGACGAGGAGGTCGAGCTGCGGCAGAAGCGCCGCCGTCTCCGCGAAATCCGTGAGCCGCGAGCCTACATCCTGGATCAGCGCCTGCGCGCCCAGCGTCTGGATGTCGGCAGTGCGCAACCCCTTCTGGAGGCTGTAAAGCGAGACGCCCGGCAGATCCGCGAGGGCGAGAAAGCGCTCCAGCGTCGTCGAGCGATTCTTGTCGTTGTTGTGGCTCGGCTTCCCAGCCCAGACGATGCCGATCGCGAGCTTGGTGCCCGCGGGCCGCTGGATCGTCGGCGTCATCGTGCCGTCGGGCGCGCGGAGATAGGGCACTTCCGCGGGAATGTTGCCGAAGGTGGTGTTGAAGTAACGGGGGATGTTGAGGAGCGGCACATGGTAATCGCAAGTCGGCGTCTGCCGTCCGCTCGGGATCACCTCGGCCACGCCCGGCAGCGTCCCCATGAGGCGCGCGAGCTCTGCCTGGCACTCGAAAACGAGCCGCCCTACCTTGGGCGCCACCATCGGGAGATAGCGGCAGAAGTGGATGGTGTCGCCGAGGCCCTGCTCGTGGTGGACGAGGAGCGAGAGCCGCCGATCCTCTTGCCCTTCCCAGAGCGGGAAAGCGAAGCGCCGCGGCGGATTGTGCTTGAGGCGCCAGCGGATCTCGTATTCGGGCCAGCCGCGCTCGAAATCGCCCATGACGAGGCGCGTGAGCGAGCGGTCCCAGAGCACGTCGACGTTGCCGGCCTTGTGCTCGAGCGATTTCTCGAAACACTCGATCGCGCCTGGAAAGTCGCCCATGCTGTGCAGAAGCAGGCCCAGATTGTGCAGCGTCTCCGGCCGGGTCGGCTCGAGCTCGACGGAACGGCGGAAGGCCGTAGCCGATTCCTCGAAGCGCAGCATCTGCCAGAGCACGTTGCCGAGATTGGAGAGCACGGCAGCGTTATCCGGCCGCATCGAGAGGGCGCGCCTAAAGCAGGCGGCTGCGGCAGACAGCTTCTCCTGTGCCCTCAGGATGACCCCGATGTTGTTGTAGGCGTCGGCGAAGGCGGGATAGAGCTCGATGGCGCGCATGTAGAGCTTGACCGCGCCATCATTGTCGCTCGCCTGATGTCGTTGCGCGGCGGCGACGAAGGCCGCCTTCGCGTTCTCCGGCACATTATCCTGCAACTGCGGCAGCGGCGTCACCACCGCGCCGGTGGATTCAGCCGGCGCGGCGCCGTTGTTTGCCATCGTCGCTCCCCTTGGACCCCGTCTGAAGGTACTCGCTCACCAGAATCTCCGCGATCTGCACCGCGTTGAGCGCCGCGCCCTTGCGCAGATTGTCGGCAACCACCCAAAGGTTGAGCCCGTTCGGCACCGTGAGATCGCGCCGGATGCGGCTCACGAAGACGGGATCCTCGCCCGCACATTCCTGCGGCGTGACGTAGCCCTCGTCGACGCGGTGATCGACGACGCTGATGCCCGGCGCCGATTTGAGCGCGGCGCGGGCCTGCTCCACCGTGATCGGCCGCTCGAACTCGACGTTGACCGCCTCGGCGTGACCAATGAAGACGGGAACGCGAACGCAGGTCGCCGTCACTTGGATGTCGCGGTCGAGGATCTTGCGCGTCTCGACCGCCATCTTCCATTCCTCCTTGGTCGCGCCGTCCTCCATGAAGACGTCGATGTGGGGAATGCAGTTGAAGGCGATCTGCTTCGTGAACTGCTCCTTGGCCATGGGATCGTTGACGTAAATCGAGCGCGTCTGGTTGAAGAGCTCGTCCATCGCCTCACGGCCCGCGCCGGAAACGGATTGATATGTCGCGACGACCACGCGCTTCACCCGCGCGAGCGCGTGGAGCGGCTTCAGCGCGACCACCATCTGGATGGTGGAGCAATTGGGATTGGCGATGATGTTGCGCTTCTTGTACTGCGCGATCGCCTCGGGATTCACCTCCGGCACCACCAACGGCACGTCGGGGTCCATTCGGAAATAGGAGGTGTTGTCGATGACGACGGCGCCCGCTTTCGCCGCGCGCGGCGCGTGCACCGCCGAGACCTTGGCGCCCGGCGAGAAGAGCGCGATGTCGACATCCGAGAAGTCGAAGTGCTCGAGGTCCTCGACCTGGAGCACGGCATCCTCACCGTAGGAGACCTCGACGCCGATGGAACGCTCCGAGGCAACGGCCGAGATTTGGTCGGCAGGGTAGCCTCGCTCGGCCAAAATACTGAGCATCTCGCGCCCGACATTGCCGGTCGCGCCTACCACCGCTACTCTTGGATTCATGAACCACCCCGAAAAACCGCAGCGCCAGCCCTTTGTGGGGATCACTTACGCTGCGGCGCAGCGATTGACAAGGGTGCCGTGACGGGGCGCGGAACCCATGGGGATGCCGCCATGACATCCGTCTCGGAATCCCGCTCCGGCTTCGCGCATTTCTGGCCCTATTACCTGCGCGCACACATGGACCCGCGTACGCGAGCCTTCCACTACATCGGCACCATTAGCGCCGTGGTGCTGATCCTCTGCGGCGCCATCCTCGGCCCTTGGTGGCTGATCCTCGTCGGCATCGCCGTCGGCTATGGCGTGGCCGTACCCGGCCATTTCCTCTTCGAAGGCAACCGCCCCGTGACCCTCGTCAACCCGCATTGGTCGCTGGTCGGCGACTTCTACATGCTCGGCCTTTTCCTGACGGGCCGCCTCGGCCCCGAGATCGAGCGCGTGAAGTCGCTCGAGGATTTGGCGGGGCACGGGATCAGGCCGGGCTGAGGGAACACGGCTGAGGCTATTTGGCACATGAATCCTCCGCCCTCTTTTTCGTCGCGATCGCTCCGGAGCGCGTCGAAGGACGCACGAACCGGGAACTCGTGGACATGCCCTCCCACATCATCGACCTCGCCTCGCTGAAGCCGATCTTCGAGCCTGCTTCGATCGCGGTGATCGGGGCGTCGCGCGATCCCACGAAGATCGGCGGGCTCCCGATCGCGTTCACGCGCGCGAACGGATTTGCCGGAGCGATCCATCCCGTCAATCCCGGCAGCGCTGAGGTCCAGGGGCTCCCCGCCTATTCGAGGGTCGCGGAGGTGCCGGGCCCGGTCGATCTCGCGATCGTCGCGCTGCCGAGCGCGGGCGTCCTCGCCGCGCTCAAGGATTGCGCGGCCAAAGGTGTGCGCGCGGCGGTGGTCTTCAGCTCGGGCTTTGCGGAAGTGAGCGAGGAGGGTCGCCTCCAGCAAACGGAGATTACAGCGCTCGCTCGGTGCTCGG
>Ga0335077_10007695_pt1 | contig 13332 bp, 12 predicted proteins | sample Lox_Sample_31_FD_207151 | JGI IMG/M metagenome (GOLD analysis project Ga0335077, IMG submission 207151) | Soil microbial communities from Loxahatchee National Wildlife Refuge, Florida, United States - Lox_Sample_3.1 | ecosystem: Environmental > Terrestrial > Soil > Wetlands | place: USA... | reverse complement strand
TGGCGATTTCCGCGGCATCGAGCAGGACCAGCTCGACGAGGAGACCGGGCTTTGGGAGCGGATCGGCTGATCGCCCGACGACGCGCGGAGAGGACACCGGCGCACGGGCGTTCTTTCGGTGCCGGCATTGCGCTGGATCAATCCTTGTTGCACCGGATTAGGCTTACATACGGCTAAAGGAGACGTTCCGTGGAAGTGCCCCTCCAGATCACCTTTCGTCACATGGATCCCTCGCCGGCGCTCGAGGCGCGGATCCGGCGTCGCGCGAGCGAACTCGAGCGATTCTTCGATCGCATCACCGCCTGTCACGTCACCGTCGAAGCGGGCAGCGACCGCCACCGGCAAGGCAATTTCTTCAAGGTCAACATCGACCTCGTGGTCCCCGGCCGCGAGATCGTTGTCGGCCGCGACTCCGGCCTGAACCACGCGCATGAGGACGCGCACGTCGCGGTTCGCGATGCCTTCGACGCGCTGCGCCGCCGGCTCGAGGATCACGCGCGCGGCGGCCGCGGCGGCGTGAAGCTGCACACCGTACCGGATCACGGTCGGGTCGCGCGGCTCCTGCCGGACCGCGATTGCGGCTTTATCGCGACCGCGGCGGGCGACGAGATCTATTTCCATCGCAACAGCGTGACCGGCGGCGGATACGACGCGCTCGAGATCGGCGCGGAGGTGCGCTTTGTCGCGCACGAGGCGGAGAGCGCGGAGGGGCCGCAGGCGAGCACCGTGACGCCGCTCGGCAAACATCATTTGCCGCCGACCGAGACGACCCGAACCTGACGCCGCGCAGAGAGGTTCTTCGATGGAAACCCGTGAGCAGCCGGCGACCGCGTCGGAAATCGCCGAAATCGTCGGACCGCTCGACGCGGCGGCGATGCTGGAAATCCTGCAAACCAGCGCGACCGCCGCCGAGGTGCTCGAAGCGTTCACCTGGGTCAACGCCGACGACCAGATCGGCACGGAAACCGAGCACGCGCCACGCGGCGCGGTCGCCCGCGTCTGCGAGATCCTGGAGCGCCTGCAGCCCGAACCGGACGAGCGCTGAACGCCTTTCCGGGCGCTTCCTGTCGTCAGCGAGCACGATTAGCGGCGAGACCCCCTCATCCTCGGATCGAGAACCCGCGATGGACCTGCCCGCAACCGACGTTGCCATCGCGCAGGCCGAGACGAGGCTGCTCGGTTTGGTCCAGGAGGTCGCGGGCGAACTCAACCCGTCGCGCGCCGCCCCGGCCGTGCGCCTCGACAGCCGCCTCGACCGCGATCTCGGTATCGACAGCATCGGACGGGCGGAGCTCGTGCTGCGCGTCGAAAGCGCCTTCGGCGTCACCCTCGCCGCGCACACGCTCGGCGAGGCGGAAACCCCTCGCGACCTGCTCGACGCGGTGTTGCGCGGCGAGAAGAGCGCGGGCGTCCGGCACGACCGGGCGGCGCGCGCGCCTGTCGTGTCCGAAGCGGTCACCGCGCCGGAAGCGGCGGCGACCTTGTGCATGGCGCTCGACTGGCACGCCCAGAACCATCCCGAGAGGGCGCATGTCACCCTCGAAACCAGCGATGCGCCGTCGTCGCCGGTCTCCTACGGCGCTTTTGTCGAGCGCGCGCGCCGCGCTGCCGGCGGCCTGCTGGAACTCAACGTCACGGCCGGCGACCGGGTCGCGATCATGCTGCCGACCGGCATGGATTTCTTCGTCGCCTTCTTCGGCGCGCTCTACGCCGGCGCGGTTCCGGTTCCGATCTATCCTCCGGCACGGGCGAGTCAGATCGAGGAACACCTGCGCCGGCAAGCCGGCATCCTCGCCAACGCCGAGGCGAAGCTGCTGCTGACCGCGCCCGAAATGCGCGGCGCCGCAACCTTGCTGCGCTCGCTGGTGGATAGCGTTGCCGAGGTGCTGAGCGTCGACGACCTGCCCGATCCCGCCGCTGCGGCGCTGCCGCGGATCGACGATCCCGCGGCGACGGCGCTGATCCAGTACACCTCCGGCAGCACCGGCGCGCCCAAAGGCGTCACGCTGAGCCACGCCAATATCCTCGCCAACATCCGCGCGCTGGGCGGCGCACTCGCCGCGTCCTCGGCCGACGTCTTCGTCTCCTGGCTGCCGGTCTATCACGATCTGGGACTGATCGGCGCCTGGCTTGGCAGCCTTTATCACGGCGCGCCGCTGGTGGTGATGCCGCCGCAGCGTTTCCTGCTGCGTCCGGAGCGCTGGCTGTGGGCGATCCACCGCCATCGCGGGACCCTGTCGGCCGCGCCCAATTTCGCTTTCGATCTGTGCGTGCGGGCGATCGACGACACGGCGATCGAGGGGCTGGACCTGTCGTCGCTGCGCTTTGTGGCGAACGGCTCCGAGCCGGTCAGCCCGGTGACCGTGCAGCGCTTTGCCGAACGGTTCGAGCGCTACGGATTTCGGCCGGAGGCGATGGCGCCCGCCTATGGGCTGGCGGAGAACACGGTGGCGCTCACCGTGCCGCCGCGGGGCAGGGGCCCGCTCGTCGAGCGCGTGTCGCGCCGCAGCCTCAGGGAGGCGGGCGCCGCCCAGCCCGCGCGCGCCGACGAGCCCGCCGTCGAGCTGGTCTCCTGCGGCCAGCCCCTTCCCGGACACGAAATCCGCGTCGTCGACGACACGGGACGCGAGCTGTCCGAACGCCGTGAGGGTCGGGTACAGTTTCGCGGGCCGTCGGCGACGAGCGGCTATTTTCGCGACGCGGCGAAGACCCGTTCCCTGTTCGACGGCGATTGGCTCGAGAGCGGCGATCTCGGCTTCGTCGCCGGCGGCGAGCTGTACGTCACCGGGCGCACCAAGGACATCATCATCCGCGGCGGCCGCCACCTTCACCCGAGCGAGATCGAGGAAGCGGTCGGCGACCTGCCGAGGGTGGACCGGCGCGGCGTGGCCGCCTTCGGCGTCCGCGATCCGCGTTCCGGGACCGAGCGGCTGGTCGTCCTGGTCGAGACCGCGCTGCCGCGCGAGGATCAGGCGCAATTGCGCGGGCTTGTCGCCGCGGCAACGATCGCAGTCCTTGACGCGCCGCCGGAAGAGATCGCCTTCATTCCGCCGCGCACGCTGCCGAAGACCGCGAGCGGCAAGCTGCGCCGCAGCGCCGCCCGCGACCTCTACGAGGCCGGCGCGCTGGAGCGCCGCCGGTCGGTGCGCTGGCAGCTTCTCGGACTAGGCGCGTCCGCCGCCGTACCGGCGCTGCGCCGCGCCTGGCGGACGACCAGAGCGCTCCTTTACGCCGGTTATTGGTGGACGGCGGTCGGGCTGCTGTCGGCGGCGGCCTGGCCGCTTTTGGTCTTCCTGCCGCGGCCGGGATGGCGCTGGGCGACGATGAGAGCGGCCGCCCGGCTCGCTTTCTGGATCACCGGCACGCGTTTTACGGTCGAACGCCGCGGCGCGCTTCCGGACAAGGCGGTGATCGTCGCCAACCATGCGAGCTACATCGACGGGCTTGCCCTGGCTGCGGCACTGCCCGGCGAACTCGCCTTCGTCGCGAAGAGCGAACTCCGCCGCAAACCGCTCGCCCGATGGCCGCTGCAACGGCTCGGAACGCTGTTTGTCGAACGCTTCGATATCGAGCGCAGCCTGGAGGATTTCCGCCAGGTCTCGGAGGCGGCTCACCGCGGCAGGCGTCTCGTCGTGTTTCCGGAAGGCGGGCTGACACGGGCCCCCGGGCTGATGCCGTTCAAACTCGGCGCGTTTTCGGTCGCGGCGTCGACGGGGTTTCCGGTCGTCCCGGTCGCACTCGCCGGTACCCGCTCGATCCTTCGCGGCGACCAGTGGTTTCCGCGGCACGGCCCGATCGCCGTGACGATCGGCGAGGCGATCGCCCCCCGCGGAACCTCGCTTGCCGAGGCGGCGCGGTTGCGCGATGCCGCGCGCGCCGTCGTGCTGCAGGCGTGCGGCGAGCCCGATCTCCAGTTGCGCTGACGCGATCTCGGGTGCGCCCTTGACGTGGATCAATGTACCTGCGCCGAGGATGCGGATGATCGCCAGCAGGAAGGAGGACGATCGATGGCGGCCTCTCCTGATGAGCGCTTGAGTTCGCAGTGGAATGCGGCCGTCGAGGCGGGCGCGGCGGTGGCGCTCGAGGCTGCGACCGCATCCCCCGAACAGCCGATCGGGATCGTCATTCTGCCGACGAGCGCCGCTGCAATGCGCTCCGATGCCACGCTTCGCCGGGTCGTCGCGGAGCTTCAGGGGCGGGGCTTCGCTACGATCCTTGCCGAGCTTTTGCTGCCGGCGGAAGCAGGGCACGGCTACCACAGCTTCGATATCGATTTGCTGGCACGGCGGATCGCCGACGTCGCCGCGCGCCTGCGCCGCGATTGCGCATACGAGGGCCTACCGGTCGGCTATTTCGGGATGAGCGTCGATGCCGCGGCGATCGCCATCGCGGTGGCCGTCGGAAATTGCCCGGCTCATGCCATCGTGATGTGCAACGCGCGACCGGAACTCGCGCATGGCGCGCTGCCTTCCCTTCAGGCTCCGACGCTGCTCATCGTCGATCGGGACCAGCCGCTGCTCGACCTCAACCGCAATGCGCTGACGCGGTTGGGCGGCCCAGGCGATATCGCGCTGGTCCAAAACGGCGGGCGCGTGGACTCGCCGGCGACCGCCGCGCGGATCGCTCGGCTCGCGGCCGACTGGTTTGCGACCCATCTGCGATCGCGCGACGATGCGGCAGCGCCCGAGGCGGGCGGCGAGGACCGGACCGCTGTTTGCCGGGCGATGGCGCGATGTCAATCCGCCCGGCAGGCGGGAGCTCGGGCGGCCTGCTTGACCTCGATCTTGTGCGGCTGTTGCGCCTGCGGTCTTGGAACGAGTCGTAGACGCGCTTCGAGCCGTGCCGATCATTGATGCGGATCGAGCCCGGACGGAATAATGACAGCGGGGTCCGCCGGTTTTCCGCTAAGCTCCCCCGCCGAGCCGCCGAACCGCTTTGATCGACATCAATGCGGCAGGGGTCGGCGTATGGCCGGTTGGCGACACGTCGATCGCACTGCGGGGACGCCCAGTCGCGCCCAACAAGAAGGATGCATCATGAGGTCACCGAGACAGCCGCGCCCCTCCGGCCGCCGCATCGCGGGGCGTGCCCAGCAGGACGCAATTCGCGACCCCTATCAGGCGCAGCACAAGCCGTCTGAGCCGGCGACGTGCCCGAAATGCGGGGCCGTGTATCATCGCGGTCGGTGGCAATGGCGGACCGCGCCGGAGGGCGCGCAGCCGCACCTTTGCCCCGCGTGCCACCGCACCGCGGAACGTCTGCCGGCCGGGATCGTCACCCTGCATCGCCCGTCGCCAAATCAGCGCGAACAGGTCGTCGGGTTGGTGCGCAACGAGGAAGCCGCCGAGAAGGGCGAGCATCCGCTCAATCGCGTCATCGCGATCGAGGAGGCGGACGGCAACCTGGTGGTTTCGACGACCGACATCCACCTGCCGCGGCGGATCGCCGAAGCGCTCAAACGCGCCTATCACGGTGAGGTGGAGATGCATTTCGACGAGGACGCGTACTTCGTGCGGATCGACTGGCACCCGCCGAATTGAGCGCCCGCAAGATTGGGTGCTGTCGCGAACGCAACCTGCCGAGAGGAACAGCCTTGAACCCGCATGACCCCAAGGGGCGCGACCCGAAGCGCCGCAGCGTTGCCGTCGCGCTGGTCGCAGCGCTCGGGCTCGGCTGGGTGCCGGCCGAACCGGCGATCGCGGCCGATGCGGTCCACGGGGGGCAGCTGGCCCAGCAATGGTGCGCAAGCTGCCATGTTCTACCCGCGAACCCGAAGCAGTCCGCGCTTCAGGGTCCGCCGAGCTTTCGCGACCTCGCGCGCAGCAAGACCCCCGATCAGCTGAGGGTTTTCCTGCTGCAGCCGCACGGCTCGATGCCGCCGCTGGCGCTGAGCCGTCCCGAGATCGACGACCTCGTTGCCTATATCGAAAGCTTGCGATGAGGCGCGGGTCGGGCTTGCCATTGAGGCAGATCAAGGCGGCGGCGAATGTCTACCCGCTATGCTGCGGCCGAGGTTCCCGTTGCGGACAGCGAGGCGTGCCATGTTGAAAACACCGCTCGAACAGCTCGCATACATCATTGAGAAGGCGCGCGAGTTCGACGCCGAGACCGCGCCGGTCGACGCCGATCCCGGTTCGAACCCGAGCGACGACAACGACGTCTCGATCCTCGAAGACACCGGCGACAACCCGACCGGCCAAGAGCTTGCCGCCGCCCTCGGCGCGCTCGACGACGACCAGCGTGTGGAAATCCTCGCCTTGATGTGGCTCGGGCGCGGCGATTTCGACCGCAGCGAGTGGACAGATGCGCTGAAGCAGGCGCGAGAGATCCACGACGAGACCGAGACCGACTACCTGATCGGCACACCGCTGCTCGCGGATTACCTCGAGGAAGCGCTCAACACTCTCGGCTACTCGCTCGACGATTACGAGAAGGGCCGCCTGTAGCGCAACACCGGCCGGCCGGCGGCGCGCCATGCCCCGTATCGTCACCCTGACGATGAACCCGGCGCTCGATATCGCGACAGCGACCGACAGCGTGGTGCCGACCGAAAAGCTGCGCTGCGCCGAGCCTCGCTACGATCCGGGCGGCGGCGGCATCAATGTCGCCCGTGCAGTGCGCTTGCTCGGCGGCGAGGCGCTGGCGGTATTTCCCGTGGGCGGCCTTTCGGGCGAGATGCTGTGCCGGCTGCTCGACCAGGAGACAGTGCCGTTCAGCGCGGTCCCGATCGCCGGCATCACCCGCGAAAGCCTCGCCGTCGTCGAGCGGCAGAGCGGCCGGCAGTTCCGTTTTCTGCTGCCGGGCCCGCGCCTCGACGAGCGCGATCAACAGCGCTGCCTCGACGAGCTTGCCGCGCGGCTCGACGGCGCGGGCTATCTCGTCGCCAGCGGCAGCCTGCCGCCCGGCCCGCCGGTCGATTTTTACGCCCGCGTCGGCGCGCTGGCACGCAAGTCCGGGGTGCGCTTCGTGCTCGACACCTCGGGGCCGGCCCTGGCCGCCGCCGGCGGCGACATCTACCTGCTCAAGACGAGCCTGCGCGAGTTCGAAGAGCTGAGCGGCAGGCCGCTGCCGAACGCGGGCGATCAGGAAGCCGCGGCGCGCGATTTGATCGCCGGCGGCCGCGTGGCGGTGCTGGTTTTGTCGCTCGGCGAGCGCGGTGCGCTGCTGGCGATGGGCGGCGAAATCCAGCGCCTCGACGCGGTCCGAGTCGCGGCCGTTGGCAGCGTCGGCGCCGGGGACAGCATGGTCGCCGGCATCGTCTGGGGCCTCGAGCGCGGCTGGAACCTAGCCGAGGCGGTCAGGTACGGCATGGCGGCGGGCGCCGCCGCGTTGCTGCGGCCGGGAACCGAGCTGTGCCGCCGCGAGGATGCCGATCGCCTTTACCGCGGTCTTTGCGCGTAGTGGCGTCGCGCCGCCGGTTCGCCGCGCCGCCGACAAGGGCGCCAAGTCAGGATGAACGATAACCCGTCAAAGCAGCGCACTGTCGGCGACCCGTTCCAACTCGAGCGGACCGAAGCGGCAAGGCTGCCGCCGTGGCGGCGGGTGGCGCCGTGGATCTCCGGCCTGCTGACGCTGGCCGCGGTCGTCCTCGTCGCCGTGCATCTCGGCACGCTGGAGCAATTCACCCGGCTGGCGCTGGCCATCCGCCCAGGCTGGCTCGCACTCGCCCTTGTCGCGCAGGCCGCCACCTATGTCAGTGCATCGCTGGCCTGGCGGCAGACGCTGCGGCGGGCCGGGTATCCGAGGCCGCTGCGCATGTTGGTGCCGCTCGGCGTCGCCAAGCTGTTCACCGATCAGGTGGTGCCGAGCGGCGGCGTCAGCGGCGCCATTCTGGTCACCCGGGCGCTGATGCGGCGGGGGGTGCCGGTCGATGCCGCGATGGCCGTCCTTCTGGTGGGGTTGGTCTCCTATTTCGCCGCCTATCTCGCGGCGGGGGTCGGCAGTCTGGCGCTCCTCTGGTTCTATCACCGGGTCAATCCCGCGATCGTCGCCGGCGTGGCGCTCTTCGTCGTGATTGTCGTGGCGATTCCCTGGGGCGTGCTGTGGATGAAGGAGCGGCGGCCGCGCCTGCCGGAGCGCTGGATCAGACGGTTGCCCGGGGCCACTCATCTGCTCCGGGCGATCTCCGACGCGCCCACCGGGCTGTTGCGCGATCCATTGCTGCTCGTGCAAACCGTCGCGCTTGAGTTCGCGATCTTCGCGCTCGATGCCTTGACCCTGTGGCTGGTGTTGCGCGGCCTCGGCCAGGACCCGACCGTGTGGATCGCTTTCGCGAGTTTCATGATGGCCTCGATCGCGGGAACGCTCGGCCCGATCCCGCTCGGCCTCGGCACGTTCGAGGCCGCCTGCGTCAGCATGCTCAGCCTGCTCGGCGTCTCGATCGAGGCAGCCCTGGCGGCGACGCTGCTGCTGCGCGGGCTCACCTTCTGGCTGCCCATGCTGCCGGGATTGTGGCTTGCCCGCCGCGAGATCGCCGCCCCATGACCGATCTGCGTGCGAACCTCGCTCCCGCGGGCTTGCCGCGCGAAAGCGCCTTTCGCGGATCGCTCAATCTTCTCGCCACCCGTCGGTTCGGCACGTTCTGTTTCGCAAGCCTGCTCTCGAACATGGGCACCTGGGCGCAGCAGGTGGCCGAGCCGTGGCTGCTGCTCAGCATCGGGGCGTCGTCGTTCCTGCTGGGGCTCGATGCGTTCGCGGCGGGGGCGCCCGCGCTTCTGCTGACGCTGCTCGGCGGAATCCTGGCCGACCGACGCAGCCGCCGGCGCATCATCACCGTCTTCCAGTCGATCCAGGCGTTGTGCCCGACGCTGATCGTCGTGCTGTTACTGACGGGCGCGGTGCGGGCATGGATCGTCATCGCGCTCTCCCTCGTTGTCGGGATCACCGATGCGCTCTCGATGCCCTCCTTCCAGTCGATCGTACCCTCGATCGTGGAGCGCGAGCAGATCCCCGCCGCGCTGGCGCTGAATTCGACGCAGTTCAACCTGTCTCGAATCCTCGGGCCGGCGGTCGCCGGCGCCCTCATGGCCGGTGTCGGTGCGGTCGGCTGTTTTGCATTGAACGCGGCTTCGTACGTTCCCTTCATCGGCGTCGCGCTGTGGATTTTGCCGCGGCGCGGCATGACCGTGGCGGCGCGCGACCGCTCCGATCGGCGCCATCTTCTCGCCGGCGTGCGCGCCATCGCGCGCGACCCGCGGCTGCGCGGCGCGCTCCTCACGGTGCTGGTGACGAGCACCTTGTGCGGGCCGCTCATCACCTTCTGCCCGGTGCTGGTCAAGAACGCCTTCCAGCGCGACGTGAGCGGCTTCAGCCTCGCGGTGACCGCATTCGGCGTCGGCGGGTTGCTGGGGGCCGTGGGTCTGCTCGGGATCGCGCCCGGCCGCGATCGCCGCACGCTCAGTTCGGGGTTTGCGATAGCCTATGGGGCGATCATGGCGCTGATCGCGCTTGACCCATGGTTCTGGGCATTGCCGCTCCTGTTGGTTCTCGCGGGTCTCGCGATGACGGCGAGCAATACCTCGGCGAACACGCTCATCCAGGCTTCGGCGCCCGATCGGCTGCGCGGCCGGACCGTCAGCCTCTATATGCTCGCCATGCGGGGCGGCATCGCCATGGGCGGGCTGCTGACCGGCGCGTCCATTCACCTGCTGGGGGTTCGGCCCGCACTGCTGATGAACGGCATCGCCGCCGTCGGGCTGCAGGCGTTCGTTGGCCGGCGATGGTTGCGTTCGGCGGCGCCGCCGTGATGTCCGGGGGGAGCTGCGCTACTCGTAGCGCAGCGCGTCGATCGGGTTGAGACGCGATGCTTTGCGCGCGGGGTAGTAGCCGAAAAATATCCCGACTGCCGCGGAAAAGACGAACCCGCCGAAAATCGCCGCCGGCGAAATCGGCGTGGGCCACCCCGCGACGACGGAAATCGCCACCGAAATCACAACGCCGAAGACGATCCCGGCGACCCCGCCGACGAGGCTGAGGAAGACCGCTTCGGCGAGAAACTGCAGCAGCACATGGAGGCGACGCGCGCCGATCGCCATGCGCAGGCCGATCTCGCGCGTGCGCTCGGTCACCGAGACCAGCAGGATGTTCATGATGCCGATCCCGCCGACCAGCAGCGAGATCGACGCAACTGCGGCGAGCAGCAGGGCCATGGCCTGGCTGCTGCCCTCGGCGGCGGTGGCGATCTGGCTGAGGTTGCGCACGGCAAAGTCGGCGACGTCTCCGGGGCCGATCCGGTGCCGGCGCTGGAGGGTGGCGGTCAGCTGAACGATGGCGGCTGGCACCTGGGACGGGCTGGCCGCCTGGACGTAGATCTGGTTGACGAACCCGGTGAGGCGAGGCTGGATGCCATAGGGGTTGGGCTGCGGCAGAAAGATCGCGCTCGTTGCCGCCGGCTGGGTCGGGGCGGCGACCCCCAGCACCTTGCTCTCGGCGGTGCTGAACGGGATCATCACGAGATCGTCCTGATCCTGACCGAAGGTCGATTGGCCCTTGCCGACGAAGAGGCCCACAACCCGCAGCGGGACGCTTTTCACCAGGATCACGGCGCCGACGGGGTTCTCGGACGGCGCGAATAGCTGGTGGTAGACCGTCTGGCCGATCACCGCCACCAGCGCCGCGCCGCTCTGGTCGTCGGCGGTGATGCTGCGGCCCGCGGCGATCTGCCAGTTGGTGATCGACGGATAGTTCGGCGTAACCCCCTGAATGATCGTCGTCCAGTTCCGGTCGCCGTATTCGGTTTGACCCGACTGTCGGATCACGTAGGCGATCTGGCCGACCGCCGGGTCTTCGCGGCGGATCGCCTGGGCGTCGGCGACCGTCAGGGTCGATGCGCTGCCCGCTCCGCCGCGGGCGCCAAAGGTCGTGACCGCCCCCGGTACGACCACCAGCAGGTTGGTGCCGAGGCTTGCGATCTGGCGCAGCACGGCGTCGTTGGTGCCCTGCCCGACCGCGACCATCGCGATCAGCGCGGCGACGCCGATGAAGACGCCGAGCATGGTCAACGCCGATCGCATCTTGCTGCGCGCCAGCGCCTGCACCGCCGCGGCCAGGATCATCAGCGCAAAACCCCGCGAGATGACCGCGTCGCCGGCCGGGCTCGGCGCCGTATGCGGGTGAAAGATCGACAGGTCGGTGGTGTCCGTGGGCAAGGTTTCCGGCGCAACGGATGTCCGGCGCTCGTCGTTCAGGATGCGCCCGTCGCGCATCGTCACGACCCGGTCGGCATAGGCGGCGATATCCGTGTCGTGCGTCACCAGAACGATCGTGACGCCCTCCGCGCGGTTGAGCCGAGCCAGCGTCTGCATGATCTCGTGCGACGTGCGCGTGTCGAGGTTCCCGGTCGGCTCGTCCGCGAGCAGCAGGCTTGGGGAATTGATCAGCGCCCGCGCGATCGCGACCCGCTGCTGCTGGCCGCCGGAGAGCTGGCCCGGGGTGTTTCCCGCGCGGTCGGCGAGGCCGAGGCGGCCCAGCGCCTCGTTGGCGCGAACCGAGCGGACCTCGCGACTGCTCTCCCCCCCTTCCGCGTAAAGCAGCGGCAGCGCGACGTTTTCCGCGGCGCTGGTGCGCGCCAGCAGGTTGAAGCTCTGGAACACGAAGCCGAGGCGCTCGCTGCGGATGCGGGCGAGCTCGGGCTCGCTCAGTCGCGAGACGTCGATGCCGTCGAGCAGATAGCGTCCGCTCGAAGGGCGATCCAGACAGCCGAGGATCGACATCAAGGTCGACTTGCCCGAGCCGGACGAACCCATGATGGCGACGAACTCGCCGCGCTCGATCGTGAGGCTTACGCCGGCAAGCGCGTGCACGTCGATGTCGCCCACGCGGTAGACCCGCGTGACATCCTCGACCGCAATGACCGTGTCAGCCATTTACCGCCGCCAGGATCACGGCCGCGGCACGGCGGGATCGGTGCGGCCTCGCTGCTCCGACAGAATGACCTGATCGCCGGCTTTCAGCTCGCCGCCGGTGATTTCCGTGTAGCTGTCGTCGTCGAGCCCCAGGGTTACCGTAACGCGAACCGGCTTGCCGTCGGTCAATACCCAGACCTGGCCCTGCGCGGCCCCCGCGACAGACGGTTGCGCCGGCGGTGCGGCGGCGGCACCGGCCGGCGCGTAGCGCAATGCCTGATCGGGGACCCGGAGGACATCGTCGCGCTCCGCGGTGACGATCTTGACGGTGGCCGTCATTCCCGGCTTCAGCGCCAGATCGGCGTTGAGCACATCGACGACGACGTCGTAGGTAACGACATTCTGCAGCGTTTGCGGCGCCTGCCGGACCTGCGCGACGCTGCCGGCGAACGTGCGGTCGGGAAAGGCCTCGACCGTGAAGCTGGCCGCATTCTTTTCCTTGACGTTGCCGATATCGCTTTCGCTGACATTGGTGTCGACCTCCATTTGCGTGAGGTCGGTGGCGATCAGGAACAGCGTCGGCGTCTGGAAGCTTGCGGCGACGGTTTGGCCCTGCGTCACGTTGCGCGACACCACGGTGCCGTCGACCGGCGAAACGATATCGGTGTAGCCGAGGTTGAATTGCGCGCCTTCGACGAGCGCTTCGTCGAGTTTCACGGTTCCCTCGTCCTGCTGGACCACATACGCTTGGTCCTCGGCCTGCTGCCGCGCGATCGAGTTCTGCTGCGCGAGCTTCTGGTAGCGCGCGAGGTTCGCCTGGTCCTTCGCGAGGATCGCCTGATCGCGAGACAGCTGGGCAGAATACTGATGCAGCGTCGCCTCGAACGGCCGCGGATCGATCTTCGCGCAAACCTGGCCGGCCTTGACCACGCTGTTGTAGTCGCAGGAGAGCGATTGGATGACCCCCGACACGTAGCTGCCGACGATGATCGTGAGAATCGGGTTGACGGTGCCGGTCGCGGTGACGGCCCGCACCACCGCGCCGCGCGCGGCGGGCGCCGTGGCGTAGCGGACGGTCGAGCCGCGGCCGGCATACCACCAGGCGGCGGTGGCGAGGAGCAGGACCGCAAGCACACCGGCCGCGACAGAGAACCGCCGCCGGCGGGATTTCGACCGGGCCGGCGGGGTTCCGGCGCGGCCGATCACCGTAACGCTTGTCGGGGTCGCATCGTTCATCTGGCCGCTCCGAGGGGGCACGCCTAGAGTGGCGCAAGCCCGGCGTGCGCGAATTGATCGGAATCAACGCCGCCTCAGGAAGCGACATGAGGGCGCGGGCCGGCGCGTTGCAACCCATATAATGGCCGGCCGGCGCGCGACGGCCGCGATCGGCCGAAAGCTACCGTCGAATCGTTCGAAATAGCGCGGCGACGGGCGCGTCGGCTTCGGCCTCGCCCGCGGGCGAGGCCGGGAAATCAAACGTAGCGTACGC
>Ga0335077_10007694_pt1 | contig 13332 bp, 8 predicted proteins | sample Lox_Sample_31_FD_207151 | JGI IMG/M metagenome (GOLD analysis project Ga0335077, IMG submission 207151) | Soil microbial communities from Loxahatchee National Wildlife Refuge, Florida, United States - Lox_Sample_3.1 | ecosystem: Environmental > Terrestrial > Soil > Wetlands | place: USA: Florida... | reverse complement strand
CAGTCCAACCTGCGTGGCAAAGACGAGGTCGGGCCGCCTGTCACCGTTGAGGTCCGCGACGACCGCCTGACCTCCAACCGCGTCGAAGAGCACGGGCGCCTCGAAGGTGCCGTTGCCCCGGTTCCGCAGCAGGCCGACCTTGGTCCCCTCGAGGCTCACGATCACGTCCAGATGGCCGTCGAGGTCGAGATCGGCCAGGCGGACCCCGGCGACGAGGTCCTGGGAGAGCGCGACGACGGCGGCCGGCCGGAACGTGCCGTCGCAGTTGCCCAGGAAGACGTTGAGGTTCCAGTCGAAGGCCGGCGACTGCACGACAGCGACCACATCGAGGCATCCGTCGCCGTCGACGTCGCCGGCGGCGACGGAGTCGGGCTCGACCCCGTCGCGCAGCACCGGGCCTGCCGTGAAGGTGCCGTCGCCGTTGCCCAGGAGCACCTCGATCGAACCATTGCCGTGGCCGAAGTCGCCGTTGTTGGCGACGACCAGGTCGACCTTGCCGTCGTCGTTGAAATCGCCGGCGGCGAGCCATGTGGGCTGCTTGCCGACGGCGACGTCCATGGGCGCGTTGAAGCTTCCATCGCCGGCGTTGAGGAACACCGACAGCGAGTTGGCGCCGGGGTTGGCCACGACGAGGTCGGGCTTGCCGTCGCCGTTGACATCCGCCACGAGGGGGAAGCGCGCGAAGGAGCTGGAACCCGCCGGGAGTGGCAGGCTCACCGGAGCGCCGAAGGTGCCGTTGCCGTTGCCGAGCGCGATGCGCGCGGTGCCGGGGCTGCTCGTGCTGCTGCTGGTCAGGGCGAAATCCATCTTGTCATCGCCGTTCCAGTCGGCCGCGACGACGCGCGACCCGCTCACGCCCGGCACCACCTGGGCCGGGCCGAAGCGCCCGAAGCCGATCCCCGGGAGGAGAGCCACGTCCGAGGTCAGGACGTCGGGGACGCCGTCGCCCGTGAAATCGGCCACGGCGACGCCGAAGGCGCCGGAGCCGAGAGTGGCCCCGGCGAGATACGCGGAGGAGGCGACGAACGTGCCCTCACCGCGTCCGTAGAGCACCGACGCGTGATCGTCGTTGGCGTTGGAGACGACGAGATCGAGGGCGCCGTCGTGGTCGACGTCGAAGAGCGCCACGTCGAAGGGGAAGCTCCCGGTGACGTAGTGGCGCGCGGGCTGCACGGTGCCGTCGCCGGTGCCCAGGTGGACGGAGACGATGTTCCCGGCGTTGCTCGCGGTGAGGAGGTCTGGCTTGCCGTCGCCATTCAGGTCGCCGGTCCGCACGAGCGACGGCGCGGAGCCGGCGCCGAAGTTGACGGGGGAGTCGAAGGTGCCGTTGCCCTCGCCCAGGAAGATGGCGCCGTTGGTGACGAGGTCCAGCTTGCCGTCGCCGTTGAGATCGACGGCGACGATCGAGGCCGTGGAGAAGCTGCCCGTGGGCAACGATACCGGAGGCTGGAACGACCCGCCGCCGGTGCCGAGGAGGACGACCACCGCGCTGGCCGAGCTGTCGGCGACTGCGAGGTCGAGATGGCCGTCGCCGTTCCAGTCGCCGACGACGAGGTCGACGGGCAAGATCCCGGCGGCGATCGCGATGGGCGCCTGGAACGTGCCGTCGCCGTTGCCGAGCAGCAGCGTCAGGTTGCCGGCGAGCCCGGTGCCGATGTTGGCGGTGATCAGGTCCTGCGCGCCGTCGCCGTTGAAGTCGCCCACCGCGATGCGCACGGGGCCCGTGCCGGCTGGGAAGTTGACAGTGGGGCCGAAGCCGCCGCCGGGCGTCCCGAGGGCGACGGAGACGTTGTTCGACCCCTGATTGGCGATGGCGAGATCGGGCAGGCCGTCGCCGTTGAAATCGCCAAGGACCACGTCCGAGGGATCAAGGCCGGTCGCGACCAGCGCGCGCACCAAGGCGGCGCTGGCGCCCGGCTGCGACAGCTCATCGCACAGTTCCACCATGAAGGTGAAAACATCGCGGCCGGGACGAAGCTCGTTGGGGTCGAAGACCTCGCTGTTCACGATCTTCCCTGACTTGGCGATCGCGATGATGGTCCATATGCCCGGAACGAGATGGTTGTCCTCGGAGAAGCGCCTGAAGACGAACCGCGTGCCCGGAGGGCACGGCACGGCGACGTTGTTGGGCTCGATCCTGATCGTGGCCTGGGCCGGGAGGCCCAGGAGGCCACCGATGAGCGTGACGAGCGGCAGTACGGCGAGCCAGGCAAGACGTCGGAATCGTGCGGGGGACGCGCCCCGGCGCCCCCGGGCACGAACGTCCTCGTGTCGACGAGCCGCGCGCACGTCTCGCTTCACCTCTCGCGGGCGACCACCGCGTATGTCCTTACTGGCTCGAGGCCGAGTTCACGCTGTTCGAGCATATCGATGAGCTTCCCCGTCAATCAGTTCGATGGGTGGCACACCATCACGCGAAGCCTCGCGCCGCGCTTCAGCTGTGAACGCCCCAGTTGTAAGGACGCCGTTGTCTGCGCGCCCTGCCATCCTGCCACGGAAATCGCGCGCTCGAGAGGACGCCACAGACGGGCTGAAGCGCTGGCACTGAAACAGCACCTTACTCTACTTTGGCCGCTCGGCTCAAACCGCTGCACGATGATTCGGAACGGTTGTCCCGCCCCCGAGGCCGTTGACTCCGCCGCCGCGCGGAGGATAATTGGCGCGTCCCATGCCAGCCTACCCGTCCTCGCTCGCGCCATCGTGGAGCCTGCCGTGCTCGATCTGATCATCCGCGGCGGGCAGGTCGTGACTCCGGCTGGGGTCGGCCACTGGGACGTGGCCGTGCAGGGCGAGAAGATCGTCGCCGTCACCGCGCCCGGCGTGCTGACGCGTGATGTCGGCCGCATCATCGATGCCACCGGACACGTGGTCATCCCGGGCGGGATCGAGCCTCACGCGCACGCCTCGCTGCCGTTGCCGTACCCTGGCGTCCGGGACCAGGGCCTCCGGGCCGCGCCACCCGACGTGATCTCGAAGGCCTGCGTGTTCGGCGGGACCACGACGGTCGTGGACTTCGCCAACTGGCGGCCCGGCATCGCGTTGCCCCAGGCGATCGAGGAGAAGGACCGTCTCTTCCGCGGGCACTGCTATGCCGATTACACGTTTCACGGCGTGCTCGTCGGGATGGGAACCGAGGGCTCCACCCCGGAGCGGGCGGTCCCGCTCCCCCTCGAGATCATCGATCAGGTCCCCGAGCTGATCCAGGGCGGGTTCACCAGCGTGAAGGTGTGGACGACGAACGCGACCACCAAGCGGCCACGCCAGATGATGGACATGGGCCACGTCGCCGCGGTGATGGATCGCGTGACGGCGGCGGGCGGCGTGCTGGCAGTGCACGCCGAGGACGAGGACGTGGTGATGTACATGTACCGCCGGCTCCACGCCGAGGGACGCACCGGCACCGAGTTCCTCCACGAGGCCCACAACAACCTGTCCGAGGACCTCTCGTTCCGTCGCGTCATCAGGCTGGCGGAGTGGAGCAAGACGGCCGTCTACCTGATGCACGTGAGCGCGAGGGAAGGTGTGCAGGCCATCGCCGAGGGCCGCCGCCGAGGCCTGCCCATCTACGGCGAGACGCTCCACCACTACGCGACCTTCACCCACGAGGTCTATCGCGAGCCGGAGGGGCCGCTCTACCACACCTATCCCTCCCTCAAGTTCCGGGAGGACGGCGATGCTCTGTGGCGCGGGCTCGTGAACGGCCCGCTCTCGACCGTCGCCACCGACGTGCTCTTCTGCTCGCGGCCGGTGAAGCTCTCGGGGCGCACCATCGAAGACACCGTGGGCGGCAACGCCGCCACCGAGGAGCGCGTGGGCATCACGTGGACGGAGGGCGTGGTCAAGCGGGGGATGTCGCTCGAGCGATTCGTCGACGTGACCTCCGCGAACGCGGCGAAGATCCTCGGGATGTACCCGCGCAAGGGCGCGCTCCTGCCCGGCAGCGACGCCGACATCGCGCTGATCGACCCGAGCGTGCGGAAGCCGCTGGGGCTCGCCGATCTCCACGCCGCCGATCACAGCGTGTGGGAAGGTTGGGAGATTCACGGCTGGCCGGTGATGACGATCCTCCGCGGCAAGGTCGTCGTCGATCACGGCGCGCTCCTGGGCGATGCCGGCGACGGCCAGCTCATCGGCGGCCGAAAGACTCCGGCCGAGGTCCTGCGCGGGCCCGCCTGCTGATGGTGCGCGTCGGCTCGGACATCGGCGGCACCTTCACCGACTTCGTGGTTCTCGACGAGGCGACGGGCGAGATCTTCGTGGACAAGTGCCTGACCACGCCCGCCGACCCGTCGATCGGCCTGCTCGACGGGCTGGGCGCGCTCGATCGAGCCACCCCCGGGTACGCGGCGCGCACGCGCCGGTTTGCCCACGCCACGACCCTGGTCGCGAACGCCGTCATCGAGCGAAAGGGGGCGCGGACCGCGCTGCTCGCGACGCGCGGCTTCCGCGACGTCCTGGAGCTGCGCCGTCACGTACGCGTCACCACCTACGAGCTGTGGGCCGATCCGCCCGAGCCTCTGGTGCCGCGCGCACTGCGCCGGCCCGTCGGCGAGCGGACGTGGAGCGACGGCCGGATCCTCGTGCCGGTGAACCCCGACGAGATCGCGGAGATCGCAGCGGTTCTGCGCCGCGAAGGCGTCGAGTCGGTGGCGATCGCTTTCCTGCACGCCTACGTCAACCCGCGGAACGAGCAGGAGGTCGCGGCCCGTCTCGCGGAACTCCTGCCCGACGTCGCCGTGAGCACCTCGTCGTCGGTGCTGCCCCAGATCAAGGAGTACGAGCGGACGAGCGCCTGCGTCATCAACGCGTACGTGAAGCCGCTGGCCCGGACCTACCTCGGGCGCGTCGACCGCGGGCTCGCGAGTCTCGGGTTCGCGGTGCCGCTCCGCGTGATGCTCTCGGCGGGAGGCCTGGCCTCGACCGACACCGCCGGCGAGTTCCCCGTGCGGCTGATCGAGTCGGGCCCGGTGGCCGGGGCGATCATCGCGCGCCAGTACGCCGAGCGTATGGGGCGCTCCGAGATCCTCTCGTTCGACATGGGTGGAACCACCGCGAAGGCGTGCCTGATCCGGAACGCCGTCCTGCCCATCACCGACGACCTGGAGGTGGCACGCTCCCGGAGATTCACGAAGTCGAGCGGCTTTCCCCTCGCGGTGCCGGCCGTGAACCTCCTCGAGATCGGAGCCGGGGGTGGCAGCCTCGCGAGCGTGAACGCCCTCGGGCTCGTCCAGGTCGGCCCCGACAGCGCGGGTGCCGACCCGGGCCCGATCTGCTACGGGCGCGGCGGAGTTCGTCCGACGGTGACCGACGCCGACCTGCTCCTCGGCTACCTCAATCCGAAGTACTTCGCGGGCGGCACCATCCGTCTCGATCCAGACGAAGCGGCCCGCGGGATCGTGGCGCACGTCGCCGAACCACTCGGACGTGATCGGCTCGCGGCCGCGTGGACGGTGCACGACGTCGTCACCGAGACGATGGCGGCGGCCGTCCGCATGCACGTCACCGAGCGCGGTGGAAATCCCGAGCGCGCGACGCTCTTCGCCTTCGGCGGCGCGGGCCCCGTGCACGCCTACCATCTGGCGCGGAAGCTCGGCGTGTCGGAGGTCGTCGTACCGCTGCGGGCCGGCGTGCTCTCGGCGCTGGGGCTCGTCGTCGCGCCGGTCGCGTACGACGCCGTTCGCACCCGCCGCGTGCCGCTGGCCCAGCTCGTCCCGGAGTCGATCGACACCGCATTCGGCCAGATGGAGGAGGAGGTGACGCGCACGCTCAGGACCGTCGATCCGGACGGCAGGGTGGTGTTCGCGCGCGCGGTGGACGTTGGCTACATCGGCCAGGGCTACCAGGTGACCATCAACGTCGACGACGGGCCGGCCTCGCTCGGTCGGGAGGCGCTGTGGCCTCGATTCGCCGAGGTCTACCGCGAGAAGTACGGTTACTTCTACGATGACGTGCCGGCCGAGCTCGTGAACCTCAGGCTCTCCGGGCAGCTCGCGGAGAAGCCCGTCGCGCTGGCGCCCCTCGCTAGCTCGCCTCGAAACGTCGTCTCCGTGAAGGACGAACGGCCCGCGTTCTCGGCGCGCGAGCGCCGCCTCGTCTCGTTCGCCGTCTACGACCGGACCGAGCTCGGCCCTGGTATCGTCATCCGCGGCCCCGCCATCGTCGAGGAGGCGTCGGCGACGACGGTGATCGACGTGGACGGCGCCCTCGAGGTCGACCCGTACGGCTCGCTTGTCATCGAGGTCGGAGGTACGCCATGACCGATCGCGCGGTGGACCTTGGCCTGGACGTCATCTGGCCGCGCCTCATCGCGCTCGCCGACGAGATGGCGGCGACCCTCTTCCGCACGGCGTTCTCGCACGACGTCATCGAGGTCCACGATATGTCGACGGGCCTTTACGACGACCGTGGCAACCTGGTCGCCCAGACGTGGCTGGGCGCCACGGGCCACACCGGCGTCATGCCGGTGTTCGGCAAGAATCTGCTCGCGGCGTTCCCCCCCGAGACTGTCCGGCCCGGGGACGTGTTCATCTGCAACGACCCGTGGCTCTGCAACGGCCAGACCGCCGACGTCTTCGTCACCACGCCGGCCTTTGCCGGTGATCGGCTGCTCGGCTTCTCGATCAACAGCGTGCATCACGTGGACATCGGGGGCCGCAAGGGCTCCGGGCTTTCCGAGGAAGTCTTCGAGGAGGGGCTCATCATTCCCCCGCTGCGGCTCTACCGGGCCGGCGTGGCCAACGAGGACCTCTTCGCCCTGCTCCGTCGGAACGTGCGCTTCAGCGAGAAGATGATCGGCGACATCCGCGCCCAGATGGCCTCGGGCTGGATCGGCGCGCGCGGCCTCGAACAGCTCGCCCGGGAGTTCGGGTTCGTCTCGCTCCGGCCGGTGGCCGACGAGATCTTCCGTCGCACCGAGGCCGGCATGCGCGCCGGGATCGCCCGGCTCCCGGACGGCCGCTACGAGAAGTCCCTCGAGATGGAGATCGAGGGTGTGGCCGAGCCCCAGACCATCGCGCTGACCGTGACGATCAGCGGCGACCGGCTGCTGGCGGATTTCACCGGCACCGCGCCCCAGGTCCGCCGCCCCGTGAACTCGCCCATCAACTACACGCGCGCCTACGTGGCGGTGCCGCTCAAGATGGTGTGCGATCCCGAGCGGCCCAACAACGAGGGCACCTACCGGCCGCTCACCGTGACGGCGCCCGAGGGCTGCCTCGTCAACCCGGCGTACCCGGCCGCGTGCTTCTGGCGCCTCGCCGCCGGCATGCTGGTCTCGGAGCTGATGTTCCGCATCCTCGCCGAGATCGCGCCCGACCGCGTCCCCGCCGACTCCGGGTCGATGCCCACGTGGCAGTTCTACGTCAACGGGATGAAGCGCGACGGTGAAGCCTTCGCGCTCCACCAGCACGCCTTCGGGGGCATGGGCGCGCGCCCCGGCATGGATGGTCTCGCCGCCGTCAGCTTCCCGTACAACGTGCGCGACGTCTCCATCGAGTGGGCAGAGCTGGAGACGCCGATCCGCTTCGAGCGGCGCGAGCTGATCCCGGACTCCGGCGGTGCCGGCCGGTGGCGCGGCGGACTCGGGGAGGAGCTGGCGCTCACCGCCTTCGACGACGGGCGGCTCGACGTCGACACGCCTCTCGTGCTCTCCGGCTCCGCGGGACGGATGCGTTTCGCACCGGCCGGCCTGTTCGGCGGCCGGCCAGCCTCGTACGGACGGATCCTCGTCAACGACGTCGCGATCGCGCCGACCAGCTCGCCCAACCTCGTCTTCCGCGCGGGAGAGACCGTGCGCATGCTCCTGCCGGGCGGGGGAGGGTACGGCGACCCGCGCCTCAGAGATCGGTCGCTCATCGCGGCCGACCTCGAGAACGGCCTCATCACGCCCGACGCCGCGCACCGGGAATACGGGCAGACCGCGCCATGACTCCTCCCGGACAACCTGAGCCGCGTCGACCGATGAAGCCCCGGGTGGCCGTGATCGGCACTGGCGGGACGATCTCCGGCGTGGGCCGGCACAGCCTCGACCTGTACGAGTACATGGACTTCGGCCGCCGCCAGGAGGCGGACGAGCTGGTCGGCCGCTTCCCGGAGGTGAGCGCCCACGCCGACGTCATTCCCGTCCGGTTCCGCTCGATCTCGAGCTCTGCGGTGTCCCCGAAGGATTGGCTGGCCTTGAACGACGCGGTGCACGAGGTGACGTGCCGTGAGGCGGTCGACGGCGTCGTCATCACCCACGGCACGGCGACGCTCGAGGAGACGGCCTACTTCCTGAACCTGACCCTGAAGGTCGAGTGCCCGGTCGTGCTCGTCGGCTCGCAGCGACCCTCCAACGCGCTGGGCACCGACGCCGGCATGAACCTCCTGAACGCCGTGCGTGTGGCCGGCGCGCGGGAGGCGGCGGGGCTTGGCGTGCTGGTCCTGCTGAACGACGAGATCCAGGCGGCACGCGAGGTCACCAAGGGATCAACGTACCGACTCGAGACGTTTCGAAGTCCGGACCTCGGCATGCTGGGATACGCCGATCCCGACGGCCGCGTCGCGATGTACAGGAGCCCCACGCGCCGGCGCGCGCCCCACACCGAGTTCGACGTGCGCGGCGCGACGAACATTCCTCGCGTCGACATCGTCTACTCCTACGCCGGCGCCGACGGCACGGCGGTGCGGGCCTTCGTCGCGGCGGGCGCCCGCGCGATCGTCTCGGCCGGTGTCGCGCCTGGCCTGGCCACTCCCGCGGAGACGGAGGCGCTGGTGGAGGCGCGTCAGACCGGTGTTGTCGTGGTCCAGGGCAGCCGCGCCGGTAGCGGGCGGGTCCTGCCGCGCACCGCTTTGGCCGAGCGAGGCTTCGTCGCCGCCGACAACCTCAATCCCCAGAAGGCGCGCGTGCTCGCCATGCTCGCGCTGACCGTGACCGAGGACGTCCGTGAGATGCAGCGGATGTTCGACGAATACTGACTCGCGGTTGTTTCGAGAGTACTAACCTGCTGTTCTCTTCATGAGTGCGCATCGGGAGTTCGGACGGGAGCCGCCCCAGCGGCAGGACCCGTCCGCCTCGCGGATGAGCCCCAAATGAATGGGTGGCTGTTCAGGAACAATCCTGACTAAGGCATAGCGGAGGATCTCATGCTCGATCTCATCATTCGTGGTGGGCAGGTGGTGACCCCGGAGGGAATGGGGACGTGGGATGTCGGCATCGACGGCGAGCGCATCGTCGCCGTCGCCGCCGGGGGCACGCTGCCCACCGAGAACGCCCGCGTGATCGACGCCACGGGTAAGCTGGTCATCCCAGGCGGGATCGATCCCCACGTACACACGGGCTGGCCGGTCCCCTCGCGCGACGGAGGCGTGATGCTGAGCGCGGGGCCGGGCCAGGTGAGCGCCGCCGCGCTCTGCGGCGGCACGACGACGCTCGCGGACTTCGCCGTCTGGGAGCCGGGAATGACGCTCGCCCAGGCCATCCAGAAGAAGCAGGAGGTCTGGCGGGAGGGCTACGCGGACCACGCGCTCCACGTCATGCTCCAGGGCGCCGTGCCGCCCGACGTGATCGCCCAGATGCCCGAGGCCATCACCGCCGGCTTCCCGAGCTTCAAGATCTTCACCACCGACGTGAGGCCGCACGGCAAGGGCCGCATGATCCGGATGGGTCACCTCTGGGCCATCATGGAGGCTGCCTCCCGGCACGGTGGCATCCTGGCCATCCACGCCGAGGACGACGACCTCGTGATGTACATGTACGAGCGCCTCGAGCGCGAGGGCCGGACGGACATCGCGAACATGCCGCTCGTGCACAGCATCATGTCCGAGGACATCTCCTTCCGGCGCGTGCTGCGCCTGGCGCGCTACGTGGAAGGCGCCGCCGTCTATCTCGTGCACGTCAGCTCCAAGGCGGGCACCGACGCCGTCGCGGAAGCGCGAGCCGACGGCCTCCCCGTGTACGCGGAGACGCTGCACCACTACGCGACCTTCACGGCGGAGGCGTACCTCCGTCCGGACGGGGTCATCTTCCACACGTATCCCTCGCTCAAGCACGACGAGGACCGGCAGCGGCTCTGGGCGGGGCTCGTCGACGGCTCGCTCGCCACCGTGGCCACCGACGAGCTGTGCACGCCGCGCGCGATCAAGGTCCGCAGCCGCCACGTCGCCGACGCCACTGGCGGCCACGTCGGGGTGGAGACGCGCCTCCCGATCATCTACACCGAGGGCGTGTCGAAGCGCGGGATGTCACTCGAGCGGTTCGTCGCCGTGACCTCGACGAACGCCGCGAAGATCCTCGGGCTGTACCCGACGAAGGGCGCCATCGCCGCCGGCAGCGACGCCGACCTCGTCGTCTTCGACCCGTCCGTGCGGAGGACGCTCCGCGCCGCGGACCTGCACGGCTCTGACTACAGCGCCTGGGACGGCTGGGAGATCCACGGCTGGCCCGAGGTCGTGCTGCTGCGGGGCCGAGTCGTCGTCGATCGAGGCAAGCTCCTCGGGCGGTCTGGTGACGGCAAGGGTGTCGCGCGGAAGCTGGCGGCCGGCATGCAGCAGCGTCCCGCGGTGTAACGTCCGGACCTGGAGGAGAGAGCATGACCGAGCGTGTGCCGCTGCTGGAGGTGGGGAAGCTGCTGGCCGGCGTCGAGGACCTCAAGGCGAAGAATGGCGAGCCGCCATGGTCGGCTCCGGTCGTGCTCACCGACGACATCCAGGCGTTCATCATCTGCCATGCACCCGGGCACCCGAACGACACCCACTACCACTTGCATGACGAATGGTGGGTCGTGCTGCAGGGCGAGATCGACTGGTACATCGAGGACGAGCCCGCCCCCATCCGTGCCAAGGCCGGGGACTTCGTCCTCGGCCCGAAGAACCGGTGGCATCACATCGAGCCGGTGGGCGCCGAGCCGTCGATCCGGATTGCCATCAACGCCCGCGGCGAGTTCCACCGCTACGACCGGCCGGGGTGCAAGCCCCTCTGACCTCCTCCGTCGGTTCGCGCACGACGGCGATCTCGCGTCGGTCGCCGAGATGAAGCGCCTCGTCGGAGCATCAGCCAGCTGGCCCCGTTTTGCCACGGAGGAGCGGCGGGTCATCACGATATAGTCACGGACGTGGAAGGCGCGTTCATCATCGGCGGCATCGTGAGTCAGGCGCGGCCGATCCTCATCGGTCAGTACGCCGCGATGGCGTTCGCGGTGGTGGATACCGTGCTCAGCGGCCACGCCTCGGCCGTCGATCTGGCCACCATGGGCCTCGGCCTCAGCGTCTACTCGACGGTGTTCGTAGGCCTCATGGGCGCCACCAGCGCGCGCAATCCCATCGTCGCCCAGCATTTCGGCGGCGGTCGCCTCGGCGCGATCGGCGCGACCTATGTGCAGGGGTTGTGGATGGCGCTGTTCCTGTCGGCCATCGGCGTGTTCCCGCTGTTGCTCGGGAGCTTCTGGCTCCCGCGGCTCTCCGCTCCAGCCGAGGTCGAGGCGAACGTCGCGCGCTATCTCCGCGTCCTCGCCCTGGCCTTGCCCGGGGCACTCATGTTCCGCGCGATCTACTCGGTCAACACCGCAGTGTCGCGCCCTCACGTCGTGATGACCCTGCAGCTCGCGGGTCTCGCGCTCGAGGTGTGCCTCAGCTACCTTCTCATTCTCGGCGGCCTCGGGCTGCCTCGAATGGGCGCGGTGGGCGGCGCGGTGGCCTCGACGGTGGACCTCAGAGCAGGTCGGCGAAGTAGGGGCTGAGGAACCGGTTCTGGCCGTCCTCCTGCTGGCGCAGAGCCTTGAACGTCGCCCAGTCGGCGCCGAGCGCGGTCTCGACGACGGCTCGCGACAGCTCCTTGGTCTGATTGAGGAGTGGCCGCGCGCCGTGCGGGAGGGCGACCTTGACGTTGAACTCCTGGTTCATCTGGCGCCAGAGGGCGCGGTCCTGCTCCTGGCCCGGGGCGAGGTGCAGCATGTGGACCATGTCCAGGGTGAAGATGTCCTCGCGCGGCGAAAACGACAGCAGCGCCCGGTCGTCGCGGCTGATGAAGTAGACCTCCGTCGGCAGCGCGGGCCGGAACCCGGTGCGCGCGCGGAACTCGCGGCAGAACGCGACGTAGTCGCCGATGGCCTGGCTCCAACGGCTGACCGGGAAGGCCCAGAAGCCGAAGTCGAAGAAATGATCGCCGCCCTGCGGGAAGTCGATCATCACGTCGACGCGATGGCTCCGGAACGACAGGAACGGGAACACGTGCTTGAACTCCTCGGCGAACAGCGCGGGGTCCTCGCTGAACGGGAACCCGCCGGTCTCCCAGATGTGGTTGCGCGCCTTCCGCCGGAGCGTGTCGACGAACCCCGGGCTCGCGCCGGGTGACAGGGTCCGGCGCTCGACGACGAAGGCGTCGTTGTACGGGAGGAGGAACCCGAGGAAGCCGTCGGCACTGCCGAGCGCGCGCTCGAGGGTGAGCCCGGCCAGTTCGAGCGACTCCGACTCGTACCGGACTATCTGCAGCGGACACGTCTCGAAAGTGACGTCGTAGACGAGCCCCAGCAACCCGTAGCTCGAGCGAATCGCTCGCATCCGCTCGGGGTCGGTCGCCCCGGTCACTTCACGCTTCTCGCCGCGCGCGTCGATCATCTTCACGCCGACCACCGTCGAGCTGATCTGGCCGGGCCCGCCCTTGAGCGAGGCGTCCTTGGTGCCGCAGCATGCCACCGACCCGGCCGTCGCGTTGCCGATCTCCGGCGTGACGGCGATCTGGAGCCCGTGCCGGTCCTTCAGCGCCTTCTGGAGCTCGAACATCGTCACGCCCGCCCCGACGGTGACCCGGCCGTCGACCGGATCCCCGATCGCCCGGAAGGCCGCGGTCTTCATGTGCACGATCGTGCCCGCGCTCGTGAAGCACGGGGTGAGGGAATGGAGCGACCCCACCGCCCGGACCGGAGACGGACATGGCTGCCGCGTGCCGTCCTTCACGTACGCGTCCTTGACGATGGCGATCAGCTCGTCGAGGCTCGCCGGGGTCACGTCCGCGACCGGCTCGCAGCTCGCCGTGGAATTCCAGTTCGTGACGGTCATCGATGATTCGCTTCGACGAGGAGTGCTCTGGCCGCCTTCACGTCGATCGAGTCGAGCGCGGGCGAGAAGTGTCCGACGACGTCGCCCAGCGCGTCGAGATCCGCCGGGGCCACCGATCCGCGCTCCGCGCCGAGGCGAACCAGGTCGCCGGCGGCGCGGAGCGCGAAGAGCCACGCGCCCTGCCGAACCGCCGTGTCCAGCGCCTCGCGCAGGCATCCCTCGGCGTCGCTCGGCCGCCCCTGGGCCCGGAGCGCCTCGCTGCGGAGTCGCTGCCGCTCGGCCACGAAGGCTCCCTCACCG
>Ga0335077_10007693_pt1 | contig 13333 bp, 7 predicted proteins | sample Lox_Sample_31_FD_207151 | JGI IMG/M metagenome (GOLD analysis project Ga0335077, IMG submission 207151) | Soil microbial communities from Loxahatchee National Wildlife Refuge, Florida, United States - Lox_Sample_3.1 | ecosystem: Environmental > Terrestrial > Soil > Wetlands | place: USA: Florida... | reverse complement strand
AAAGAATGGCAGCTATCAGCGCCAACAGTATCCGAGACGCGCGTCGAGACAAAACATGGTTCTGGCTCGCCAGCTTTGGCCTCTGCCTTCTCGTTGCTGTCACGGTCTCGAACACCATTCGGCCCCGAAGAATCAAGAAAAAGAAAAAATCGAAAGCGCCACAGCCGACAAAGCCGATCGACTATGGCGAGCCGCAGTCAAGGACAGCACAGTGTCCGAATCGAAATACCGCCCATGACCAGACCGCTTCCATTGCGCCAGATGAAAGCGGTCCACTCGATGGTCTTGTGCCGGTCGCGGAATCCACCGTCGATTGGAATGCCTGGTCATGATCGATCCGGAACGCGACTGCGGAAAGGCGAGTCCCGCCAACTCCGGCTTTAGAAATGGAATCCGATGGTGGCTGTCACCGTGCGCGGCGAGACGTAGTGAGTCCCGCTAAACGTCGAAAGGAAATTGTAGAGCGCCACGCGGTTGGTCAGATTCACTACGGCGACGCGAAAGCTCCACTTCTGCTTGTCGCCATGGAAAAGGTTGTCGTGTCCCACGGCCAGATCAAACAGATTCCGTGGGGCAATGCGGGGCGGGTTGTGGTCATCGTCTTCAGTCCCAGGCGCCGGTACTTTGACCAGCGCGGAGCCAAACTGGGACGCCGGGCACAGCCCCGAATCATTGATCGGCGTGGTCGGTGTCGCCCGCGCGGTCCCGCAGAAGAGTCCCGCTTGAAATTGTTGGTCCGGCGTCAGAGCGGAGAAATCCACAATGGAATCGGTTCCGTTCGGACCATTGGCGCAGTTTCCTCCCGCACAGGGGACCGGGCCGGCCACCAGGCCGCTGTCGTATCGCCAGTTGAAGCCAAACCAGGGACCGGTCTTTCCGAGCTGGTATTGCAGGTGGGTGGTCTGGTTGAAGTTCTCATCGTGGTCGATGCGGAACACCGAACTCCCGCCGGGCGTTGCGCCAATTCCACTGACTTGCGGGGTGAAGAAGCGGGCCGCCACGCTTGAGAAGACCACAAACGCCGACAGCCCGTGGAAATTCGGCATACTGGCGCGGACGGCGTAGCCGGGAATCTTCGAGCTCGCCCACTCGATCGGAAAGGTAATCGGGGTGCTGCCCAGCACGCTGAAGTCGTAGGCGCGGTGGGTATACTTCCAGATGTATTCGCCGTCCACCACCAGGTACCGCCCAAAAGCCTGCTGCAGGCCGGCGTGGAATTCGTTGCGCCAGCCGGGGGCCAGCGGAGACGGGTTACAGGCCCCGAGGGTAGACATCAGCGCGTTGATGACAGCATCGTTGCATCCCAGACTGGAAAGCACCAGGTTCTCATTGAAAGGAGTCTCCAGAGTGCGGGCGTAGGAGACGCGAAATACGGTGTTCGTCTTCTTTATGTTGTAAGCGATGCCGAGACGGGGCTCGGCCTGCTTGGCAGTGGCGAGGCCATTGTAAAAGTCGCCGCGGAGCCCGAGATTGAAAGACCAATTGTGGACGGTGATGTTGTCCTGGAAGTAAAGAGCCAGTTCCTTGATGTCGGCATGACCCCGGTAGTTGTACAGGCCGGCCGTAGAATTGGGGCATCCGTCGCTGCCCGGCAGTGTTCCGGTTCGGGTAAGGTCAATGCAGCCCAGTAGCGGCACGAAGTTGGGATTCGCCTGCAACTGGCCCGTGCATCCCGCCGGATCGGTCAACGACTGGTCCGTGAAGGGGCTTCCATCGGCATTCAGACAGGGCGGGTTGAGCGTCGGATCGACGATCCCGAAGGCGTCTTTCTCGGTCAGAAACGTGTGGTCATATTGGATCCCCGTCTTGATGCTGTGAATGCCGCTGACATACGACAGATCCGCGTGGCCGCCGATGTTGGTGAGAGTGCGGTTCTGGCCGACCGTCTCGCTTTGCAGGTCCCCGGTAAGGTCGGAGAACGGGTTGGCGCTTGGGTAGTAATTGAATTGGTCCCGGCGCACAAAGCCGCCGAGCGTGAAAACGGCATGGGGGTTGATCAGGTGTGTCCACGTTGGCGCAATGTTAACCGTGTTGATCTTGGAGCGCTGATCCTGGGGGCCAACCACCCTGCCGTCGGGGCCAAGACCGCCGTTGTCGACCACCACTCCGGACCAGGCCGTGGCGAGTTGGCCGTCGAACGAATTGGGCGTCTGGAACCAGGAGCGCGTGTAGCCGAAGTTGACGTTGATGGTGTCCGCCTGAGAGGGCTTGAGGTCGACGCGATCGAAGATATTGCCCTGGTTGCCTTTGTCATGCATTACGGCGAACTCCGGTCCATCCAGAAACCGCCCGGTCTGCAACCCGCTGGCGGAGATGAAGTTCCCCCACGACTGTCCGCCGGCGGCCAGGTTGAAGCCACCGCTGCCGGTACCGAAGCTGCCATAGGAGCCCGTGATCTCGCCGTGCGGTGGGTTCACTCCCAAACCGGAACGCGTGGTCACGACGATCACGAGGCTGGTCTTATCGCCATACTCGGCGGGAGGCGCTCCTTGAATCACTTCCATGGACTGCACAGAGTCGAGCGGGATCTGATTGGAAAAGACTTTGCTTTGTTGATCGGTGATCTTCTGCCCGTCAACGGAGAACGAGTTGGAAGCGTGATCGCCAAAACCATGGAAAAGCCCGTTGGAATCGGCACTGGTTCCGGGTGCGGAAAGCGTGACCAGGGAGCTGAGCGAAGACGATTGACTTTCCAGCGGCAGCTTGTCGAACAGCCCTCGATCCACGTCGGTGTGGCTGACGGGGTCGACTTCGATCAGGTCTTTGCCTTCGGCGGTCACCGAAACGGTGGTTGCGGCTGCGCCGATCTTCAGGCTGAACTTGATATTCATCGGTATGGGCGATTTTACGTCGATGTCTTGTTCGCTTGCCTGGAAGCTGGGAGCGGCACTGCTCACGTGGTAGGGATTGTACGGAAGGTTGTCAAACTCGAACTTGCCCTGGGAATCGGTTAAGGCACTCCGAGAGTAGCCCGACACCGGATTCCGGATCTCTACCGTAGCCCTCACGATGGCCGCGCCGGACTGGTCGAGGACGGTACCCCTCACAGTTCCCGAACTACCGCTGCTCGACTGGGCGAAACTCGAAATACCGGAACACAACAGACTCAGACCACAGACAGCGAGAATTCTCTTCATAGGGTTCAGTATCGGGGCGGAATTTGACTATGCCTACAGGATTCTCGCAAATGGCCAATGAATCGCCCAGGACGGGATAAGAACGCCCGTGAGCGGGCTATTTAGAAACACCGGTAGGGGCCGGGATTTACGACTGTAGGATTTTCCGAATGCAGTGTGCCTGGCGCTTGCTGACGGTCAATTGGAGGGAGTTGCTGAGCGTGATCAACCAGCGTTGGCTGCTGAGCGCACTCATCTTGCGAACGTGGTTGACGTTCACGATGGCATTGCGGTGAACCCGTTGGAATTGCGGCTCCCCTAGGCGCTCGGCAATTGCACGAAGCGTCTGAGTGGCAAGGAGCCGTTGCTTCGACGTGATAATCCACACCAGTTCTCTCTCTGCCTGAAAGGCCAAAACCTCGTCCGCGTCGAGGAGAAAATACTCTTCTCCGGTCCGTCCGACGATCTTTCTGCTCCTGGGAGCACTCGACCTCCCGGCGGCCGCAGCGATCTTGTCGATATTGGCGGCGATTTCGCCAGGCTTACCCAACAGGTGTTGAGCTCGCTCTACAGCCTTCTGTAGCCGCGCCTCACCCACCGGCTTTAACAAATAGTCGACGGCACCGGCTTCGAAAGCCTCGATCGCATGCTGGTCGAAGGCCGTCACAATCACGATCACGGGAATATTGGGCCCATCGAGATTCCGGACTACCTCAAAGCCGCTCATTACGGGCATCTGCAGGTCTAGAAAGACCAGATTGGGGTGGAACTTCGCGATTTTCTGCAACGCTTCCCTGCCGTCTCCGGCTTCCCCTACCACCTGCACCTGCGGGAATGACTCCAATCCCTCGCGAAGGACCCGGCGCGCGATCGGTTCGTCGTCGACAATTAGCGCTTTCATCACACGAGAGTCCATCTGTCAGGTTTTACGCCAACTGCGTCAAAAGTCCACGAGAAAACTCACGAACGGTACAAGGAGACGTGCCGAGCGGACTGAACTTCGCTGTGGGCGGAAACTGCGGAGCCTCGATTTTGCTCCTGGAGGATTCTGACCGGGCAGCGGTTCCGTCAGATCGTCCCGTGCAAGCCCCGTGCATTCTATTGAGAGGCGGCGATGCCACCTGCCGCCTGCGCGCCGCGATGTCTTCCGTCTTTAGTTGCCGGCGCGTCCTCCCCTGCCGCCGCGACCGCCTTGCGGCGCCGGAGCAGGCAGTTCCTTACGCGGCAGTCTCTCCGGCCGAGTTGCGGCGTTGTAAAGGAATACAGCCTCGATGATCGACATCTGCTCCATGTCGGCCGGCTGGATACGATCATAAACATCCATATTCGAATGGTGGGTGCGGGTCATGTAATCCATCGGGTCCTGAATGAACTGGAATCCGGGCAGACCGACCCGGTCGAACGACTGGTGATCGGTGCCGCCGGTGTCTCGAATCGTGATCACACCCGGAGTCAGGTCCTTCAGAGCTGCAAACCATTGCTCGAAAACCGGCCGCGCCATTTCGTTGCCTTGCAGGTAGATGCCGCGAATTCGCCCAGTGCCGTTATCGATGTTGAAGTAACCGGAGAGGCCGTCGTGCTCGGCGGTCGTCCTCATGGTTGCCGGATCGGCAAAATGCTCCTTCACGTAAGCGGCCGATCCGAGCAGTCCCTGCTCCTCGCCTGACCAGAGGGCCATCCGAACGGTACGATCCATTTTGAGGTTGAGGGATTTGAGAATGCGCATGGCCTCCATGGCCGCGGCGCTACCTGCTCCGTTGTCCGTGGCGCCAGTTCCCATGTGCCAGGAGTCAAAATGACCACCCACCATTACCACTTCGTTCGGCTTGGTAGTCCCCGGAATCTCGGCAATCACGTTGAAGGAATCGGTGCTGCTCATGTCGAATCTCGTCTGGATGTCGAAGGACAGCTTCACCGGAACCTGGTGCTCCAACAGGCGGGCGATGCGGTTATAGTGCTCGGCAGTGATGGCTATTGAGGGCAGGTTCTTGGTAGGATCTCCCGTGCGGGGAGAACCATTGCTCGCGAACACCGTGCCGCTTTCGCCGCGAACGCTGGCAGTGACGGTCAGCAGAACCCCTTCGTCGCTGAAGAAAGTACGTTGCCTTTCCATGAAAGCCTGACGCTCTTCCTGAGTCATCGTCGCCAATGCGTTCGCCTGGCCGCCACGTCCTCCACGGCCGCCACGACCGCCTCCGCCGGTCGGGAGCAGTTCCGGAACGAGGCCTTGCAATTCTTCATCCGTGTAACGGCGCGCCAGTGGCGTTGTCGGGAAGGGAAGTTCGAATGGGTCCACGGTCAGGACGACCTTGCCCTTCAACTTTCCGTGCCATTTGTCGAGATCGGCGGGAGTCTGGATTTGGGCGAGAACAGCTTCGCCTGCGACAGCGCCGTTGGTGCTTCCGCTCCAGGCTTGCGGATAGCCGATGATCGGCATGAAGGCAGGCTCTACCATCGCGCCGCTGTATGCGGTGATTTCCCAACTCGGGATCGGGCCTCCGCGGCCGCCAGCGGTGGCCCACTTCTCCAGGTGCACGTTGCTCAGGCCCCATTCCTTGAGTTGCCCCACCGCCCACTCGCCGGCACGCCGGAACTGCGGGGAATTCGTCAAGCGAGGGCCGTAACGGTCCGACAGGTTGTACATGATGTTCATCACCTGCGAAGAGCCACCTCCCCCGCCCCCGTAACCTCCTCCACCACTGCCGAGTTCCGCGACCTTGATCTTGTGAATGACGTTCAGGTCCACTCGCTCGCCACTCTGTTGACCGACGATCAACAGAGGAACGAGCATTACGAAAGCTAATGCGAACGTTGTTTTTCGAGACATAGTGTTCGGTTTAGACGGTTCCTTTCATGGTCCTTGGTGTATGCGCCTCGGCGAGGGGGACAGAAAACTGAACTCTCGTACCGAAGGCACCCTTCTCCATCTGCACGCAGGCATCCGGCCCAAAGCAGAGTTGCAGACGACGGGTCACATTGGCCAAACCGACGCCCGCCCCTTTCGAGCCATCCGGGACGAAGCTTTGCCCGGCCTCCGCTCCGGAGTCCTCGACCGAGATGCTCAGGCATTGGCCCGCACGCTTGGCCGTGAGCCGCAACCACCCTTCACTTGAGCGCACAGATAAGCCGTGCTTGATTGCGTTCTCCACCAACGGCTGCACCGACAGGATGGGGATCAACGCATCCTCGGCGTCCCTGTCGACCTTTATCGCGGTCTGCAAACGGGGTCCCAGGCGAAGCCGCTCGATCTCGAGATATGCGCGAACAATCTTCAACTCCTCCGAGAGGGGTATCAATATCTTGTCGGACTGCAGGAAATAGCGGAAGATCTCCGCCAGGTTGAGAACCGTTCGACGTGCATCGGCGGCTTCGCGCGGGATAATCCCATAAATTGTATTGAGGGCGTTGAACAGAAAGTGCGGGTTGATCTGCGACTGAAGCGCGCGCAATTCAGCCTCTGACACCAAGCGCTCCATCTCCACGGTGCGGAAGCGCTCCACCTCTTCGACGACAACAGTCGCCAGCCGGCTGAGTGCTCGCAGATCCTCGCTTAGGTATCGCCGCCCTCCCCGCCTCCGCCCGAGCAGAAGGCATCGCGCATCCCGCTTTGAAAGACGTATCGGCACTGACGCCTCGGCCCATTTCCAAGCGGAATTGAGCCGCAACCATGCCGCATCGGCGGCGACGGACGGATACTCCACATCCGACACAGGCATTCCAAGGCGGACACGCGCGTCTGGGATCATCTCGAATCGCGGACTGCCCGCAAAGGCCGCAAGTCGTCCACCTGCCCACGACAAATATCCGTTCTCGTTTCGGACTTCCAGAGCTTTCGCCCTGAGTTCCTGAATTGCCCCTTCCACATCGCCCTGACGAAACACGACCTTCGTGAACCATCTCTGCACGATCCCGCGAAGACAGGCAAACAGAACCAGAAGACCGGATAGGCCGGCCACTGTGACGGTGTCTGCAAGAGGATGTGACGACACATCCTCGGGCACGAGGCGCACGGCGATTCGTAGCGCGGCAAAACCGAGTACTGCCGCCAAAAGGACATTGGCCAGGAAACGAGAAAAAGCGTCGAGAAAAACGAACCGGTAATCCTGGAGCAGAATCAGCAGGGCGACGGGTATTCCTGCGTGGTGGAGCAGCAGCTCTTTTGACCAGGGGTTCGGCGGGTGTCCGGCTCCAAAGTGAGAGAATGTCACCGCGAACAACAACAGGCACATGGATGCCATTATTTGCGATGTTCGCGCGCGGGTTGCCCGTCCCCCTTCCAACAGGACCCCAGCCGCGGCCACAATGGTCAAGACACCGAATCCGAAGGTGATGACCCAGAGCGCCAACTTGTGTAGAGGCAATGCCGTCAGGAGGCCCTCCGACAAATGCATCACGATCGCCACCGTACTAAGCGCGTACGCGGTCACCACGAGAAGTCGGAACTTTCCTCTCAGCGACAGGTGCAGTAGAACGGCCGGCAACAGGCTCAGGATGGAGAAACTCGCCGCCTCGACAATCCACCGGGCTTCCCCTGTGGGCAATACCAGGATCGCGAAGGATCCCACATTCCAGAGCCACGCCAGGCCGGCCGAAGCGACCGAAAGCCGGTTCTCGTTTAACCGCCGGCCTGCGCCGCCGCGAAGTGCCAGCACCAAAAAGATGCTGAACACGATCGCGCCCGCGAGGTGGCCTATTGCATTGACGATCAGCGGCTCATGGTTGTTGAGCATCAGTCCTCTCCGTGGGAGGCGTCACGCTGTAGTCACATTATGGAGCACGGTTGGCAGGAAGTTATCGATATTTCGTGCAAGAGGATTAGAATCTCCGGTGAGCGATCTGAACATTGGAATGAGCGGCAAGGCGCAACTCAGCGGAAACGAGAAGGTTTTGATCTATCCGTTCGATACCTCTTCGAACCTGGGGGTTTAGAAATTCACGCCCATCGTCACACTGAACGACCGCGGCGTCACGAAATGCGTCCCGCTGAAGGTCGACAGAAAGTTGTACAACGCCGCCTCATTCGCCACGTTCAGCACGGTGAAGCGTACCGTCAAGCGCGCCGGTTCGGTATGCAGCAGGTTGTCCGTCCCCACGGAAACATCGAATACATGGTGCGGCGCGATGCGGGGCGGGTTGGTGTCGGCATTTTCCGTGCCCGCTTTCGGGATGACAAGCCGTGACGCTCCGTAGGCGCCGCTGCAACTGGTAATGGGGTTGTTGATGGTAGCCGTCTGACCGCCGCAGTAAAAGCCGATGGCTGCCTGTTGGGCGCCGGTGAGCGCTAGGGCCGAGGCCAAGTCCGGAACGTTCCCAGCCACCATTCCGCTGTCATAGCGCCACGTGAAATCGATCCAGGGGCTATCCTTAGTGCGCTGGTAGCGCAGGTTGGTGGTCTGCTCCAGGGCCTGGTCGTGATCGATGCGAAACACCGATGAGTTGACCGGGGAATTGAAAATCAACCCGCCCGTCTCCGGACCAAAGAAGCGTGCCCGCGTATGTCCCAGGGTCATGTACGCCTGGAAGCCTTTCAAGCTGGTGGTGGAAACCCGTGCGCCCACGCCATCCAGCTTGCTCTTCCGCCACGCGATGGGAAAGGTCACCGGCGTGTTGAACAGGACATCGAAATCATAGGCCGTGTCGGTATACTTCCAGAAATAGTTGGCGTCCACCAGGAGGATCTTTCCAAACGACTGTTGCAACCCAGTGTTGAACTGGTTACGCGTGCCAGCTTTGAGCGGCGCCGAACCAAAAGCTCCAAACACGTTGGTGGCCAGGCCGCCCACTCCGGACGCGCTGGAGAGCAGCAGGTTCTCGTTGTACGGTGTCTCGAAGGTCCGGCCGAAAGAGGCGCGCAGCACCGTGGCGGTCTTCTTGACCTGATACGATGCGCCGATGCGGGGCTCGAAGCCGTTCGCGGAACTCAGCCCGTCGTAACGATCCAGGCGCAACCCGCCGTTCAGCGACCAGTTGCCCAGGGTCTCGGAATCCTGCATGTACACCGCGGCTTGATTGATGTTGCCTGTCGAATGGAATCGAAACGGGCTGCCGCCGCGTGTGAGATCGTATGGCACCAGGCCGGGGGCGAGGTTGGGGCTGGCAATCAGCCCGAGTTGGGGGCAGGCGCTCGGACTCGTTACACTAGCAGGCCCGGCCGCGTCTCCGCGGGCGTCAACACATACCGGGTTAAACGCAAAGTCCGTGATGCCCAAAGCAAAATCCTCGAACAGCCGCGTCTGTTTCAACTCGGTGCCGATCTTCAGATTGTGCTTGCCTGTTGCCTTCGAGACGTCGGCACGAACGCCGAAGTTGAGCAGATGCCGATTCTGCGCGAGCGTCGCCGGCAGATCCTGGAAGGGGTCGCGGCTGGGGTAGTAGCTCACAAAATCGCGGCGGGCCCAGGGGTTCACCGTGAGCAGCGTGGTGGAGCCGTACGTATGTTGGTATCCCGGCGCGATGTTGAAGCTGTCCACTTTCTGTCTCTGGTCCTGTCCCGGCTGATCGTACGTGTTGGGAATCTGGAACCAGTTCCGCGCCGCAAACAGGTTCAAATGCAGGCTGTCCTTGCCGTTGGGCTGGAAGTCTAAACGATCGAAGAATGTCTGGTTGTTGCCGATGTCGTGGATCGGGTCGAACTCCGGACTATCCAGGAAGCGGCCCGACCGCTCGGCATTCAGCACCAGGAAGTTGCCGAACCGGGCCGACCCGATTCCCAGCGATGTCTTCTCCGCCAGAGTCCCGAACGAGCCGTAAGTGGCATCGAAGCTGCCGAAGGGCGGCTTCCCAAGTCCCGATTTCGTGACCGCATCCACCACCAAGCTGGTCTTGTCGCCATACTGTGCGGGGGCCGACCCGGTGACAAGTTCCAGCGATTGGAACGCGTTCCCCGGCATTTGCGTGGAGAATGCTTTGCTCTGTTGATCGCTGATGGGTTGGCCATCGATGTAGTAGCTGGTCTGAGCATGGTCGCCTAGCGGATGGAAGAAGCCGTTGGAGTCCTTCACCACCCCAGGCGCGCTCAGCGTGATGGCATCGCTCAAACCCGATCCCGGCGAAGAGATCGGCAGAGTGGCCAGCGCGTTCTGATCCACGTCGTTATGCGCCGTCGGGATGTTCTCCAGCATGTCGGAACCGGAAGCCTCGACTTGAATCGTGGTTTGCGACCCTGCTACCGCCAGCTTAATGTCCAGGTTCATGGGCACCGTAGACCGCACCACTACGTCATGTTCGTACGACACAAAGCCCTGTGTTTTCACTTCCAGGTGATAGGTATTCAGCGGAACGTTGGTGAATCTGAAAGCGCCCGTTTGATCGGTGTTCACCGTCTGTTGATAGTTCGAAATCGGATTGTGCAGGGAAGCCGTCGCGCCCACGATCGCCGCGGAGGACGGGTCGGTTACCATGCCAATCAGGGTGCCGGCGCCGATCGATTGTCCCCAGGAAGTCGATGATAGAAGGAGAAGTGCGAGAGGGAATCGGAATCTCACGATGTTCCCAGTATGGGCACCATGGATAGACCAATCCTAAGGCTATCTTGCATGCGGGCTTGATTCTGCCGTGAGCGGATAAGTATTAGCTACTAGCGGACAGCATCTGAGTGTGGACGGTCCGCTCAGCTATGGGGGCGAGCCGTTCATGACGAAAATAGATCCGTTCATGAGTTTCTTTGTCCAGGGTGGCCGGACTTCCGAGAGTGTCTGAATCGCTGCCGCGGCTCTACGAGGCCACAAAACCGAGCTGCGAACGGCGGGGCGGACCGTGAAATAAACATTTTCAGTGCGAGTCTGCCAGAGAGGAGTATTGGCTGTCGTTGCCGAAGAGCGGATTCGACCGGCATTTCATTCTTATCTTCCAGGTTGTCGAAGATCGTCCCTTTGCCGTCCGCCACTGCTTGTTCCCGCGCACCGCCCATCAGAGCCAGAAACAGTCCCATGTCCGCTGGCCTCCTTACCGTCGTCCTGCTATATGAGCCGGCAACCATCAAGCAGAAACTATTCCCGCTGGCCCGAGTTATAGACGCCCGTCTCACCGCCGACGTCGCCCGGCAAGCTATTGCCGAAGCTGAAGCCAGGGCAGCGGAGTTCGCAGGGACCGACGTGGTCCTCGGTGAAGTCGAACGTGCCGAGGCAAACAAACTGCGGGATGTCCTGTCAGTTCTCCTGCCGGGCTTCTTCCCGCCGGGCGGTTCCCCGGCGCCCGGCACCGTGATGTGAAACCGGCCGCAGTGGATGCTGCGGCCAGACGCAAGATCCGCCCAAGTCGAAATCGACGGCCACTCCCAGTCTCTTGGGGTGGCCGTTTCCAGTTTCCCCGATCTAATGAGACAGGACCCCCAATCGGCCTTCATCACCGAGCCGAATCCGTTCGAGCCACATTACGCCGCCCAGGAGGTGGCAGACCTGTGGAAACTCGACGTGTCCACGGTGCGGCGCCTGTTCTGCGACGAATCCGGCGTGATCAAGTTCGGCAGACTCGGTCGCCGGGACGGCAAGCGCGATTACATCACGCTGCGCATCCCCGAATCCGTGGTCCGGCGCGTACGTGCACAGACCGAATTGCCCGCACCGCAACAAGGGCCGCGATTACACCAACTGCCGCGGCCCGATCTTCGCCGACGGCGAGTTGAACGGAAAACGGTATCGGAAGACGCTCAAGACGCGCGACTGGCAGCGCGCCATTCGGAAACTCGCCCAACTGGAATCGCCCGAGGCACCGCGCTGGAAGCCGGTGAAGGACGCCGTCGAAGCATTCAAAAAGCACTACAGCTACCTCGAATCATCGACCCAAAGGAAGTACCAGAACGTCCTCGACCACTTCCAGGAGTACGCCAGGAAGGCAGGCATCGAGGCGATGGCCGAGTTCACGGTGGACCACATCGACGAGTACCGTGCCGGGCGGGAACTGGCAAAGACGACGGCTACCAAGGAACTGCAACTCCTCCGTCAGTTCTTCGGTTTCTGTTTCGACCGGAAGTGGGTGGATGAAAATGTCGCCAAGCGGGTGAAGCCGCCGACCAACGTCAAGCCCAAGCCGGTGGAGCCCTACACGTCGGCGGAGATCATCAAAATCATCGCCGTCTGCGACCAGTTCGGACGCACCAGCTACGAGAGGCTCCGGGCGCGCGCCATGGTGTTGTTGATGCGCTACACCGCGCTGGCGATCTCCGACGTGGCGACTCTGGCCCGCGACCGGGTTCGCGACGGAGAGATCCTGGTCTTTCGCCAGAAGACCGGAAACGTGGTCCGCCTGCCGATACCGCCGGACCTGGAGATGGTACTCGAAGGGCTCCCGGCGCCCCGAGGCGTTGAGGGCGAGCCCACGCACTACTTCTGGAACCCGGACACGATGACCCGCCGGTGTGTAGTCGGAGTTGCGGAGCGCACCATGGCGGCCTTGTTCAAGAAGTCCGGAGTAGCCAACGCGCATGCCCACCGGTTCCGGCATACGCTGGCCACCGAAATCCTGGCGAAGGGCGGGTCAGACCAGGACGCCGCCGACGTCCTCGGCAACAGCCCGCTGATCATCAGGAAGCACTATGCAAAGTGGAATGTCCAGCGTCAGGACCGCATCAAGAGCCTGATGCAACTGGTGCATTCTGGCCCACTTTTGGCACACACGAAAAAAGTCGTCGTATCTGTTTGATACGACGGCCCTAAACTTGGTGCGGAGAGGGGGACTTGAACCCCCACGAGATTGCTCCCGCTAGCACCTCAAGCTGATTCTGATAATTACCTCGCCTAAACCTCGCCTCACCTGCCGTCGCATGTCATTGGTAATTCGAAGTCCACTTCGCCTCGAGTTACCCCCCGTTGCGCCCGGACAAGCACACTTTCAAGCACACCTGGAAGGTAAGCCACCTCAAGGTCCATTGACCTTCTGGTTCGTAGCCCATTACAAAGGCAAGTGGAGGTTACTCGGGGCATCTAAGCTCTTCATTTCATTAAGACGTTGTCGAGCTGAGTAGCGCCCAAACGCCTCGAGACTGACACACTTTCTGACACACCAGACGGCCTTCTGGCTTTTAAACAGGCCGCCAAAGCCAACGATTGTGCCATCGGAGGGTGACCTCACACGCCCCCCTGTTGCGCCTTTAGACGCTTGCTCCTTTTCTCACCCGCTACCAGTAGATTCTCCGCCAAGGCCAGAACGTCAACAGGCCAGTACTCAGCCGGCCGGGGTCGCTTCACATCGTCCAGACCACTGATCGGACGGCAGGCCAG
>Ga0335077_10007692_pt1 | contig 13333 bp, 12 predicted proteins | sample Lox_Sample_31_FD_207151 | JGI IMG/M metagenome (GOLD analysis project Ga0335077, IMG submission 207151) | Soil microbial communities from Loxahatchee National Wildlife Refuge, Florida, United States - Lox_Sample_3.1 | ecosystem: Environmental > Terrestrial > Soil > Wetlands | place: USA... | reverse complement strand
GCGCGTGCCCGCCGGCCAGCATGATGTTCTCGGGCTTGATGTCCCGGTGGATGACGCCGCGCGTGTGCGCGTACTCGAGCGCTTCGGCCACTTCGCGGGTGACCCGCAGGGCCTCGTCCACCGGGAGTTGCTTCGCCTTGTTCAGGCGGTCGCGCAGCGACACGCCCTCGACGTACGGCATGACGTAGAAGACCAGCCCGTCGGCCTCGCCCGAGTCGAACAGCGACAGGATGTGCGGGTGCTGGAGATTCGCCGTGGTCTTGATCTCGGCGAGGAACCGCTCGCCGCCCAGGATGGCGGAGAGCTCCGGCCGCAGCACCTTGAGCGCGACCTTCCGGTCGTGCCGCACGTCGTGGGCGAGATAGACCGTGGCCATCCCACCCGCGCCGAGCTCGCGCTCGATCACGTAGCGGCCGGCGAGGGTGGCGGCGAGGCGGCCGAGCACGTCGGTCACCGGCTGGACCTCACTTTCGCCCGTAGCTCCGGGAGCCAGTGCTCGACGTACACGACACTGTTGGTGGACAGGGCGAGATCGAGGATCATCAGGAAGCGCCGGTCGTCAGGCGCGACGTCGTACTCCTGGCGGTTCCGGGCGGCCCGATAGCCCACCGTAGCGAACAGCGCCCGGGGAAGGCCCAACGCGAGCGCGGGCCCCGGGGCGACCGGCACGACCATGAGCCGATCCTGGGTCCGATAGAACAGCTCGCGGCCGCTGTGCGCCCACCGGGGTTCGGTGCCTCCGTCGCGCGACACCTGGCGCGTGAAGGCGATGCCGGGGAACGGCGCGGCGTAGATCTCCTCCCGGCCCGTCGCGTCGCCGGTGAAGGCCAGCCACCGCCCGTCCGGCGAAAGAGCGATCTGCGTCGTAGCGCCCGGGCCGACCACCAGCGGTACCACGGCCGTGTCGCCCGCCACGCGGCGCCCCCGGATATGGGAGGCCTCGTTGGCCTCGTCGGCCCGCCAGACCAGCCAGCTGCCGTCCGGCGAGATCTGGCCCTCCCAGACGGGATACGACCAGTGCTGCAGCAGGGTGGCAGGGGCGGTGCCGCTCACCGGCATCTCGTAGAGGTCGAAGTCCGCCTGCGCGCCCGTGCCCCTGCGGTTGGAGGAGAAGACGACCGCGTGCCCGTCGCGGGTCCACGCGGGCCGCCAGTTGACGGTGCCGTCTTGCGTGAGCCTCTGCCGCGTGCCGTCCGCGCGCCGAATCCACAGCTGGGTCGTCGCGTCGCGCACGCTCACGGCCAGCATCCGGCCGTCGGGCGAGAGCGCCGGGTACTGGAAGTCGGCGCGCCAGGTCGAGTCGAACGGTACGGCGGCGCCGTTGCGCGACACCCACATCAGCTCCGCCGGCACGCTGGGGCCGGCCGTCGTGACGTAGAGCGCCGCGCCGGAGGCCGACAGGGTGAACGTGCCCGGCACGACGTCCGGAATCACCGGTACCGCTTCGGACGTCAGTCGCAGCTTCGTCGCGTCGAACCCCGCAGCGAAGAGACCGCCCGCCCGGTCGGTGTAGAGCAGGTAGCCGGGAGGCGCGTACCAGGCCCCGGCGGCGTTCGCGACGAGGAGCCGGCCGGAGTCGGCGGCGAAATCGAAGACGTAGACATCCGAGCCTATGGCGCAGTTGGCCGGGCAGAGCGTGTACAGGAAGCCCCGGCTCCCCGGCAGCGGCCAGAGCGTGAGGACGGACCTCGCGGCCCGCGTCGAGTCGCGGAAGAGCGCCCGGCTCGCCCCCCCCGCCGCGCTGATGCGGTTCGGGCCGTGGGCCCCCATGAAGACGATCGTGCCGTCCTCGAGCCAAGCCGCCGCCGCGTACACCGGGTCGGTGTGCGCGACGAGGGTGACGGACCCGCCGCCGTCCACCGGCACTTTCCGGAGCGTGCCGAAGGCGGTCGCATAGCCCACCCAGCGGCCGTCCGGAGAGAAGAAGGGGGAGAGCGCACCCTCGGTTCCCGCCATCGGCGTGGCCACGTCCGCGTCCCGCATCTTGCGCACCAGGTGCAGCGTGCCGCCGGTCGAGTCCGTGTAGACGATGCTCGAGCCGTCGGGGGCGATGGCGGCCTGCGTCCCCGGGTGCTGGAGGCCGGGATCGAGCAGCTGCCCGAGGGGGTAGTGCCACAGCACGACGCGCTGCCGGCTGGTGGCGGGCGCCGACCGCGGGCGAAGCCAGCCCACGAGGGCCGCCACCCCCAGCACCGCGCACAGCGCCAACGCCGCGTAGAGCGGGCGCCGCGCCGCGGCGAGGGCGCTCGGCGCCGGTGCGTCGGCGCGTCGGCGTGCCGGCGCGTCCGGCTTCTGCAGCGCCTCCGCGAACAGCGCGGCCGTGGCGAACCGGTCGGCCGGCAGCTTCTGCAGCGCGCACTCCACCGCCGCCTGGACGTGGGGTGGAATCGTCCGGCGCTGCAGCGTGAGGCTCCGCGGCTCCTCGGTCAGCACCTGCGCGATGATCGCCTGCGCCGTCGGCCCCGTGAACGGCGGCTCTCCCGCCAGCATCTCGTACGTCACGCAGCCCAGCGCGTAGATGTCGGCCTTGGGGGTGATCTCCCGCTCCCCCATGGCCTGCTCCGGCGCCATGTAGTGCGGCGTGCCGAGCGACATTCCCGTCTCGGTCAGCCGCGTCCCGCCGCCAGTCCGGCTCGCCGCCAGGGCGATGCCGAAGTCGGCCACCAGCGCGTGCCCGCCCGCCAGCATGATGTTCTCGGGCTTGATGTCCCGGTGCACCACGCCGTGGCCATGCGCGTAGCTCAGCGCGTCCGCCACCTCCCGCGCGATCGCGATCGCCTCCTCGACCGGCAGCTGCTTCTCGCGCGTCAGCCGGTCGCGCAGGCTCTCGCCCTCGACATACGGCATGACGTAGTAGACCAGGCCGTCGGCCTCGCCCGAGTCGAACAGCGAGAGGATGTGCGGGTGCTGGAGGTTGGCGGTGGTCTTGATCTCGGCCAGGAATCGCTCGCCGCCCAGGATGGCGGAGAGCTCCGGCCGCAGGACCTTGAGTGCGAGCTTCCGGTCGTGCCGCTCGTCGTGGGCGAGATAGACCGTGGCCATGCCGCCGGCGCCGAGCTCCCGCTCGATGCGGTAGCGGCCGGCCAGGGCGGAGCCCAGACGGCTCACCGCGTCATTCATGCGGGTGCCCCAATCGCGCGAGCGCCGCGCGGAAACGCGGCGCGGACGGTAGCGTGCCGAGCACGTCGGTCATTCGAGCCGGATCTCTCCGTCGATGGTGGCCAGCGTCCCGAGGCCCTCGATCGTCAACACGGCACGCGCCTGCAGCGCCTCGGTGCCCTTGAGCTTCCCGGCACCTCGGGCTGACATCACCGCACGCTCGATCTCGCGCTGCGCGGTGATGCCGAAGACCTTGAGGAACTTCCGGATCTCGAGATTGAACGTCTCGTCGTGCACTGCGTCCTCCCGGCACGCCGGCCACCCGGCGCTCGCTCGGTCGAGATACGCCGCGGCCCAAGACGGTCGCCGGCCTGCACGTTCGCTCTATTAGGGAAAGGGAACGGGTGCAATCAACGTCGGAGCCCAAACGCAGGCAAGGGCGCGAGGGATCGCCGGCAGACCGCGGTCACCGCGGCCACTCGCCTCTTGCGGCCGACCGGCGCCGGGCGGACACTTGAGCCATGGAGTTCCTGAACCTGCTGCTGATTCTGTGGGCCGCGTGGCTGCTCTGGCGCCGACCCGAGCGCGAGCGGTTGGCCTTCACGCTCCTCGTGATCTGCTGCTTCCTGATGGCGCTGACCTTCTTCATCGGCAGCCACGGCTCCCTCGTCCCCGGCGTGAACCTGTGAGGCCGCTCAGCGAGGACCGGCTGCGGGCGGTGCTGGCCTGGGTCGTCGTCGTGCTGATCGGCGGACCCGTGCTGGGCGCGGTGCTTCTCGGGGTGCTTCACGGCGATTCGCCCTGCATCCTGTGCTGGGCGGAGCGCATCGGCATGATCCTGATCGCGCTCGTGGGGTTGTTCGTGGTCCGCTACGGGCCGCGCCCCCGCTACCTCGGCATGGCCGTCCTGATCGCCGTGTGGGGCATCTACATGTCACTGCGCCACTCCGGGCTGCATGCGGCCCGCGACGTGGGCCAGGGTTTCAGCGCGCCGATCCTCGGCGTGCACACCTACATCTGGGCGCTGGTCATCTACGTGATCGCGCTGGCGGTGATCGGCGTGCTCCTGTTGTTCGTGCGCGAGATCGCGCCGGACGCCGTTCGGCCTGCCACCGCAGCGGCGGTCGCGCCGCCCGCTGGATCCCGACGTGACACGAGTGCCACCGCCCCGGCCGAGGGCGTGCGCGAGCCCGGCAGGGTGGGCCGCTTCGCCACCGGGCTGTTCGTCGTCGTGATCGCGGCCAACGCGCTGCAGGCGTTCGCCTCGACCGGACCGCCGCCGTGGTTCGGCCAGGGCGATCCGGTCCGCCTGTCGTGGAACCCGAAGCACTGGGTGTGGTCCTTCGAGGAGCTGGAGCCGTACTACGTCTCGTTGCGCGGCTCGTGGACGATCCCGCGGCCCGACGCGCGCGCCGCCGATCCGGACCCGGCGCGCGGCCCGCTGGCCGGGTTGCCGGTCCTCGCCGTCACGGGCTGGGAGCGGATCGGCCCGGCCCTCAACGGCGCACCAAGCGGCCTCGCCCGCGACTCCGCCTCGGGCCGCCTCCTGGTCACGACCGACCGTTACGGCGTCTACCTGCTCGACAGCATGCTCGCACGCGTGCTGCACCACGTCGTGATCGATCCCGGATTCAGCGTGGACCTGACGCCGCTCGCCGGCGCGGCGTTCCTGGGGGACACCCTGGCCGTGGTGTCGAACGACAAGAGCTGGGTTCTGTTGATGCCATCCGTGCCGGCGGCGTCCGACTCGGAATGGCGGCACTTCCTCGTTTCCGACGGACACGTGGGCGAGGTTGGAATCGGCCGCTTCCAGACGGTGCGTGCCCACCAGATGTACGTGCTCTCGCTGGCCTTCGATCGGGCAACGCAGGAGCTGATCACGGTGAGCGTGCCGAATCCGAGGCACCACCAGATGGTGGTCTCCGAGTTTGCCCGGAGTGACATGACGTTGTCGTCGGAATTCGAGCCGAGGCTGGGCGCAGGGCAGACCCTTTCGGGTCCCAGTCGCAGTCTGGCGGACTATCTCGTGACGGGCGCAACCGTGGCCGGCGGCCGGCTGTACGCCGTGAGCGCCGCGTATTCCACCCTGCTGGTCGTGGATCTCGGCGCCCGGACGCTGGTCGCAGCCTACGCCGTGCCCGGCCTCGTGCACCCGGTCGGCGTCGCCGCGCGAGGCTCGCAGCTGCTCGTGGCCCAGGCCGACGGCCGGATCGCGGTGCTCGCCCGCCCGTCCCGCGGCCCTTAGCCCTGTCCCGGCCCCTACCTCACGAACCTGATCGCCTGCCCGGCGACCAGTCTGCCACCCTGCGTCCTGAGCTCGAGCGTCGTCGTCGCCGAGTCGGCCGACTGCACGCGAACGTCGTAAGGCTCGCCGATGCTGACTGGCTGCTCGGCACGACGCGCCGCGGCCTGCCAGGGCGGCAGATCGCAGGCGTCCTTCGCGAGCGGCGCCCAGCGCACCGGTGCACCGCCTCCGCGAGGCCGATCAGCCGGCACGAGCATCGGAAGCCGTCGGGCGCGATGGCGGCAGCGGCGCGACTCCCGCGAGGCGGTCACGTGCTCAGGGCGCACTGGACTCGTGCTGGTAGGCGACGCGCCAGCCCTCATCCCGCTTCTGCCAGACCATCGTCACCGCGATGGTGCGGCGCGCCACCCGGCCGTCGGCGGCCGTGCGCTCCGCCGTCAGCGGCTGCGTGACGACCACGGCGCCCGAATCGAGCACCAGAAAGCTCGGCGGCGCGGCACGCCGATAGACGACGTCGCTGCGGCCGTTCTGCCACCACCGGAGCTGCAGCGCGCGGACGGCCGGATAGCCGAGCGTCACCTCGCCGTTGAAGACCTGCACGAGCGTCGAATCGTGCACGAACGTCCTCAGGAAGCGGTCGGTGTCGTGCGCGTTCGCCGCCACCACCTGGCTGTCGAGCAGCGGCGCGATCTGTGCCTCCGCGGACGGGGCCGACTGGGCCCGCGCGCGGCCCCCCGCGCCCAGCGCCAGCAGCGCGGCGGTCCAGAGGATCACCCTCATCGTCGCCTCACCGCGGCAGCACGTGGTAGAGCGCCTGCATCCCCATGATGAGGTGCGGCCCGTTGTGGCAGTGGAACAGCCAGATGCCCGGATCGTCGGGCACCATGTCCGCCGTCACCATGCCCATCGGCAGCAGCGCCGTCACGTCGGTCCGCATGCGATTGACGAGGACCGTGTTGCCGTGCCAGTGCGGCGAGTGGATCTCGAAGCCGGTCGTCGCCATCAGGTACCAGCGCACCCGCTCGCCCACCTTCATCGTCAGGCCCGGCAGGTGGCCGTACAGGTACCCGTTCATGCTCTCCTTGAAGTTGCCCTCGGGGTGCGGAATCCCCGCGTCCTCGCCGAAGGGGCTCTTGACGATCTTCTCCTGGGGGGCGTAGCGGCGGATGTTCTCGCCGAGGTACCAGCTCTGGCTCTCGTCGAACTCGGCGAACGCGACGACGAACTCCCGGTCCACGTCCTTCGGCGTGCCGTCGGCGCGCGCCATGCCGCGGGCCGTCACGATGATCGGCCCCACGAGGCCGGCGTCCACGTCGCGCTCGTCGTTGCTGTGCGAGTGGTACATCCACATGATCGAGCTGCCGTCGCCGGGGCCCGGGCCGGCGCGCTCGGGAACGGGCCAGACGTACGTATGCGTGCCGCCGGGCGGCACCGCGTCGTCAGTCTTGTCGGCGCCGGCCGTCGAGTCGGCGTAGGGCGATCCCTCGTTCGCCTTCGTGTAGAACACGCCGTGCGGGTGCATCGAGGCCGGATGCGGCGTGTTGTTCCGGAACACCACGCGGATGGTGTCGCCCACGACGGCGCGGAGCAGCGGGCCGAGGATGCCCAGGTGCTCCCAAGCCGCGGCGCGCGGCTCGAGCGTCGTGAAGGTCGAGTCGGTGTACTCGCGATAGATGGACTTGAGGTAGCGGCGGCCGATGTTGACGGAATCGTTGCCGACGAGCATCCGCGCCACGCTGTCGTACGGCTGTCCCGTGATGCGGTTGGTGTCGCCGCCCGGCGCGTAGTCCCACACCACGGTGTCCGCCGCGACGTAGTACGTGCGGGTGCGCGGCGCGGCCGGTCCGGCCGCGCCGCGCAGGCCGGGGCCGAACGCCAGGGTCGCCGCCGTGCCGGCGAACGCCAGCCGGGCAAGACCGATCATCGGCCGAACTCCTTGAGAAGGTGAGCGTCGATCGCCACGCGGGCGCACGCCGCCCCGGCGTGCGCGGGCAGCCACCTTCAACACGTGCTCAGGGCGTGGGGAATCGGCGGCGGAAGATAATGCCGTCTAATCCCCAAAGTTAGGGTCGGAATGGCGGGGACGGCTGTGCCCCAGGTCACCGGCCCCGGCGGATCGCCCCGGCACGCTAACCCCTCACCCCTCTAGCTCTTGCGCCATCCCCGTTCGATCTGCATTTTCGCTGTCCGCGCCGAAAGCCGTGACCAGATGAAACGCGACGACTCATTGACTCCGTTTCTGGCGGCGCTCACGACGGCGCCGTCGGCGGAGGCGGCGAAGCGTCTGGTGCGGACGCTGGTGGAGCGGCGCCTGGTGGCTTGCGGGACCGTCCTTCCCGGCGCCGCCTCGACGTACTGGTGGCACGGCGCGGTGACCGAAGAGGAAGAAGTGGTCGTCATTTTGAAGACGACGGCCACGCGCTGGGCGGCGTTGGCCGCGGCGCTGCCCGCGCTGCACCCGTACGAGGTGCCGGAGCTGGTCGCCCTTCCGATCGCGGGCGGCTACAGGCCCTACCTCGACTGGCTGCGCGCCGAGACGGGGGCGGCGGAGGCGGGCAGGGCCAGAGCGCGCGGACGCGTGCGCGCCTCTCGGCGCAAGCGGAAGGAGTGAGGGGATGGGTCGCTCGAGGCGGCGGCTGCGGCTGCCGCGGCCAGGCAACGGGAATGGCAACGGGAATGGCAACGGCAACGGCAGGCGATATGCCCCAGATGCAGCGCTGCTCGCGGCGGTACTCTCCCCGACTCACGGGCCGGACGTGAGCGACGTGCCGCCGACCTACGCAACGGCCGACGCCCCATTCGCCCCGGCGTACGTGCCGGTGGTCGTGGATCGGCCCCCGGCCCCGGCGCCGGTGCTCGAGCTGGAGGGGCTGGACCCGTGGTCGGTGATTCCCGGCCCGGGCCTGGCGCTCGACGAGGTCCCCGAGGCCGGGGAGATCCTGCTCCCCAGCAACGACCCGGCACAGCTCGAGCTGCGCGCACCCGCCGAGCCAGCCGCCGGGGTCGTGAGCGACACCGCGACGGCGGCGGTGGCCGCGCAGGAGGCCGCCGCGCCGGTGGCCATCGCTCCCCCTCCGCCCGATCCGATCGAGATCCTGTTCGACGCGGCCCATGCCGCCGCCGAGGCCGGCAGCTGCGACGAGGCGAAGGCCCTGTACCTCCAGCTGCTCGCGAGCGCGCCGGCGCACGTCCGCGCCCGCCACGCGCTGGCGCTGGTGCTGGATGCGGAGGGGAATCACGCGGGGGCCCTGGCCGAGCTGGATCGCGCGCTCGACATCGATCCCGAGAACCGCGCGTCGCTGGTGAGCCGCGGCACCCTGCTGGGCGCGCTGGGCCGCTACGCGGCGGCCGAGCGCGACCTGAAGGCCGTGCTCCGCGTCGAGCCGTCCAACGGCGAGGCGCTGTTCAATCTCGGCGTGGTGATGACCAAGAAAGGGCTGTGGAGCGAGGCGATCCCGCACCTCCGGCGCGCGCTCGAAGTGGAGCCCGCGCGCGGCGCCGGGTACTACTACCTCGGCGAGGCCCTGAACCACGTGGACGATCTCGACGGGGCGCTCGCCTCGTACCGGCGCGCGGCCGAGCTGCAGCCGGCCAATCCGCGCGCGCTGTACGGCCTGGGCATCATCTACGACCGCCTCGCCCGGCCGGACGACGCCGCCTACATGTACCGCCGCGCCCGCGAGGTCGGCCGACGGTAGTCCGCATCATCGTGGACGACCTCGGGTCCGCCGCGGCGGACGCGGTGGTGCGGCCCACGAACGGTAATCTCAAAGCCATCACGCCGGCCCTGCGCCGCCTCGAGCTGGCTGCAGGGCCGCAGTTTCGCGACCTGTGCCGGGTCCAGCGCGAGCTGGGCGTGGGCGCCGCGGTCGTCACGCCGGCCGGCGACCTTCCGGCCGAGCTGGTGGTGCACGCCGTGGTGATGACCAGCGCCGAGCCGGTCACGAAGGGCGGCGTGCGGCGCGCCGCCGTGGCGGCGCTGCGTCAGGCCGATCAGTGGCGCATCGCGACGCTGGCCACGCCGCCGCTCGGCATCGGCGCCGGCCAGCTCAGCCTGGACGACGCCGCCGAGACGCTCCTGGCGGCCGTATGGGAGCACGGGCGCATCGCCGCGCATCCCGCCACGGTGGTCATCGTGGTGGAGAGCGACGCGGAGCGCGACGTCTTCCAGGCCCGGTTGGCGCGAGGCAGCCCCTCCTGAACCGCACGACGCTGGCGGTCCTGATCCTCGCCGCGTGGGCGGCGGGGGTGGCCCTGCTCGTGCGCCGCGAGTACTTCAAGCCCAGCGCCGTGCGGCTCGAGGAGGCGACCCTGCGCGTCGGCCCCGGGGCGGAGTTCTACGCCGTCTCGCTGGGCGCCGGCCCGATCGGCTACGCCTCGAGCACCGTGGACACGACCCCCGAGGGTCTCCGGGTGCAGGACCTGATGGTCGTGGACGTGGAGGCCCTCGGGAAGGTGCAGCGCACCCAGATCGCCACCGACGTCCGCCTCACGCGCGATCTGCGGCTCAAGGGCTTCGCAGCCTCGCTCGACGCACCCGGCGCCGCGTTCCGCGCGCAGGGCACCGTCGAGGGCGACACCGTGCTGAGCGTGGCGCTCGACGCCGGCACCGCGCGCCCGCAGACGATGCGCGTCGGCCTCCGGCACCCCATCGTGATGAACTCGCTGCTCCCCCTGCAGCTCGCCTTCGGTCACCAGCTCGCGCCCGGCAAGACGTACGCGGTGCGGGTGTTCGACCCGCGGTGGATGGAGGAGCGCGACGTGACGGTGCGGGTGCTGGCCGAGAGCACGCTGGTGGTGCCCGACAGCGCCCGGCGCGACTCCGCGGCCGGGCGCTGGGTGCCGGCGCACCTCGACAGCCTCACGGCCTGGAAGGTGGCCGAGGAGTCGGACGGCATCGCGACCGAATCCTGGATCGACCGCCAGGGCCGGGTGGTGAGCGCCGTTTCGCCCATCGGGTTCCGGATGGACCGGATGCCCTTCGAGATGGCGGTCGAGAACTGGCGGCGCAGCGCGGCCACGCGGGTGGCCGCCGGCGCCGGCGGCGACGTCGTGGCGGCCACCGCCATCGCCGCGAACGTGCCGCTCCAGCCGCACGACCTGGACGTGCTGCGGGTCGTGCTGGGCGACGTGCCGCTCGCGGGCTTCGACCTGGCGGGCGGGCGGCAGAGCCTGGCCGGCGACACGCTGGTCGTGCGCCGCGAGACCGGCGTCGGCGGGGTGCTCGGCCGGGGGCAGCCCCGCTACGACGCCCGGCTGCCGGTGACCGACACGGCGCTCGCGGCCGACCTCGCGCCGGAGCCCCTGGTGCAGTCGGACGATCCGCGCGTCCAGGCCCAGGCGCGGCAGATCGCCGGCCGCGAGCGGCGCGCCGGCCCGGTGGCCGAGCTGCTGACCCGCTGGGTGCACGACAACCTCAAGAAGGAAATCACGATCAGCGTGCCCAGCGCCGTGCAGGTGCTGGAGGAGCGCCGCGGCGACTGCAACGAGCACACGGTGCTGTACGTCGCGCTGGCACGGGCGCTGGGCCTGCCGGCGCGCACCGCCGCCGGCCTCGTGTACCTGAGCGGGCACTTCTACTACCACGCCTGGCCCGAGGTCTGGCTCGGGGAGTGGGTGGCGGTGGACCCGACGTTTGGCCAGTTTCCTGCCGACGCCTCACACCTGCGTTTCGTCATCGGCGGCCTGGCGCGCCAGGTCGAGCTGCTGCGCCTGATCGGGCGCCTCCACCTCACCGTCGTCGGGAGGCCGGGCTGACCGCGTGATCCGCCTCGAGGGCCTCACCAAGGACTACGGCTCGTTCCGCGCCGTGGACGACGTCACGCTCCACGTGCCGCGCGGCGCGCTGTACGGCTTCCTCGGCCCCAACGGCGCCGGCAAGACCACCACGCTCCGGATGATCGCCGGGATCCTGCGCCCGACCGCCGGGCGGGTGCTGATCGGCGACGACGACGTGATCCGCCAGCCGATGGCCGCCAAGGCGCGGCTGGGCTTCATCCCCGACCGGCCGTTCGTGTACGAGAAGCTCACCGGGGCGGAGTTCCTGCGGTTCGTCGCGGGCCTCTACGGCCAGGACGGCCAGCTGGTGGAGCGGCGCATCGACGAGCTGCTGGAGGTGTTCGAGCTGACGTCGTGGAAGAACGAGCTGGTGGAGTCGTACTCGCACGGGATGCGGCAGAAGCTGATCATCTCCTCGGCGCTGATCCACCGTCCCGAGGTGATCGTCGTGGACGAGCCGATGGTGGGGCTCGACCCGCGTGCGGCGCGGCTCCTGAAGGACCTGTTCAAGGGCTTCGTGAGCCGCGGCGGCACGGTGCTGATGAGCACGCACACGCTCGAGATCGCCGAGGCGCTGTGCGACCGCATCGCCATCATCCAGGGCGGCAAGATCGTCGCGGCGGGCACGATGGCCGAGCTGAGGGCGCAGACCGCGTCCGGCAACATCGGGCTCGAGGACCTGTTCCTCCGGCTGACGGGCGGGGCCGCGGCCAAGGAGCTGGCGGCGGTGCTCGAGGACGGTGGGGGCGGCGCGGGCGGCGCGGACGGGGGGGGGCGCTGAAGCAGCCGACGCTGGTCCACGTGCTCCAGCCCAAGTGGCGCACGGCACTGACCCGGGCGCGCCAGGACCGCGCCGCGGGCGGCGCCGGCAAGCTCGTCGTGCTGGCCGTGGTCGGCCTGCTGTTCTGGGCCGCCGTGTTCGGCGTGCTGTTCCGGGTGCTGCGCTACTTCCGGGACGTGCGCGAGATCGGCGCCCTGCTGGCCGGCAAGCTGCTCTCCCTGGCGCTGCTCTCCTTTGTGTCGGTGCTGCTGCTGTCCAACGTGATCACCGCGCTCTCGTCGTTCTTCCTGGCCAAGGACCTCGACCTGCTGGTGTCCTCGCCGGTGGACCAGGTGCGCCTCTACCTGGCCAAGCTCGGCGAGACGCTGCTGCACTCCTCGTGGATGGTGGCGCTGATGGCGGTGCCCATCTTCACCGCCTACGCGGTGGTGTACCACGGGGGGATCCTGTTCCCGCTGGTCGCGGCCGGCTCGTTCCTCCCCTTCCTGGTGCTGCCCGCGGTGCTGGGATCGGCGGCGACGCTGATCCTGGTGAACGTGTTCCCGGCGCGGCGCACCCGCGACCTGCTGTCGATCATCGCGCTGGGCGCGGCGGCGGGCGTGATCCTGCTGTTCCGCATCATCCGGCCCGAGCAGCTGGCGCGCCCCGAGGGGTTCCGCAACCTGCTCGACTTCATCACCGTGCTGCGCGCCCCGGCGAGCCCGCTCCTGCCGAGCGACTGGGTGACCCGGGCCGTGATGGGCTACCTCGGCGGGAAGATGGACTGGCTGCCGCTCTACCTGCTGTGGTCCACGGCGGGTGCCGCGGTGGTGCTGGGGGCGCTGGTGCACGGGCGGCTCTACCACACCGGCTTCACCCGCGCCCAGGAGGGGGCCGAGCGGTTCGTGCGCGGCGGCCTGTGGAGCTGGGCGCTCGGCCGCGTGCTGCGCCCGCTCGGGGCCTCGCGCCGCGAGTTCATCGTCAAGGACCTCAAGCTGTTCTTCCGCGACACGACCCAGTGGAGCCAGCTCATCCTGCTGGCGGCGCTGCTGCTGGTGTACCTGTTCAACATCCGCGCGCTGCCGCTGTTCCGCGGCGAGCAGGTGCCCTTCTACCTGGTGTCGGTGGTGTCGTTCCTGAACCTGGGACTGGCCGGCTTCGTGCTCGCATCGATCGCCGCGCGGTTCATCTTCCCGGCGGTGAGCCTCGAGGGGCGGCAGATGTGGCTGCTGCGCTCGAGCCCGCTGGAGCTGAAGGCGCTGCTGTGGTCGAAGTACTGGGTGGGCACCGTTCCGCTCCTGGTGCTGGCGCTGGCCATCACCATTCTCACCAACGTGATCCTCAAGGCGAGCCCGTTCATGATGGCCGTGGGCATCGGGACCATCGTGCTGCTCACGCTCGCGATCAGCGCGCTGGCGCTGGCCTTCGGCGCCCTCTACCCGCAGTTCGAG
>Ga0335077_10007691_pt1 | contig 13335 bp, 13 predicted proteins | sample Lox_Sample_31_FD_207151 | JGI IMG/M metagenome (GOLD analysis project Ga0335077, IMG submission 207151) | Soil microbial communities from Loxahatchee National Wildlife Refuge, Florida, United States - Lox_Sample_3.1 | ecosystem: Environmental > Terrestrial > Soil > Wetlands | place: USA... | reverse complement strand
GGCCGTGTCGGCAAGGGCGGCGCGGCAGACAATACCCTGCCGCAACAACCGCGCGACCAGGTCTCGAACCAGGCTCGCTTCGCCGCCGCGAAGATGGGCACAGCCGGTCACATCGAGAAAGACACCATCCACGCCATGCGGGGCAGTCCAGGGGCTATAGCGGTTGCACCATTGCGCCAGCCGCCGCAATGCCGCCGCGTCGCCGGCGAGGTCGGCCTCGGCGACGGCAAGCGCGGGATGGAGGGCGCGCGCATCGGCAAGCGACAGACCCGGCGCGATCCCAAGCGCCTCGGCAGCAGCATTGACGGCCGAGACGAGACGCCGGTTGCCGACCGAGAGAGCCAGGACGAAGGGTCTATCCGGCATACGAATCTGGTTGCGCCGCCGATCGATCGGCCATTGCGGCAACCAGAGACATATGACCCGTCGCATCGCACGCCTCCATCACCCAGGAGCCCGCTACGCCTCCCCGGCAACGCCAGAGCTCGACTTGCCAGCGCGGCCGTCCGACCCCCGGTTCGCCGGCAGAGACATCTCCCGCCTGTGGCGCGACCCGCCAGCGGGTTTGCGCCGCGTTGGGTGCCAAGCGCTGTGCTGCAGCCACCCTGTCGCTACGCCAGCGTCGCAACGCAAAACCGGTTACGCCTGATCCCTCCGCGGCCAGCAGCAGCCGCCGGCTGGCCGGCAGGGAGAGCGTGTCGATCTCGCCGACCACGGCAGCCAGCGCCCGGTTCCTAAGCCCCTCCTCCATCGCCCACAGCACCTCCTGGGTACGGGGCGATCTCACCAGGATCAGTCGTTGCGGATCGAGCCCCAAGGCGGCCAATCCCGGGGCATAGAGATCGCCCACGGCTAAGCACCACAGCACCGGCAATCCCGGCTTCAGCCGTGCCAGAATGCCAGCGAGGAAGGCGGCAGCCACAGCGCCATCCTCCTCCTCGCCTCCCGCGCCTGCGATCTCATGGAGGGCGGCAAGTGTCAGGCCTTTCCCGGGCAAGACCTCATCGACCGGCCCCAGGCCGAAAGGCAGAACCGCTCGGCTCTGTCGTCCCGCCCTTTCCAGCGCCCAGAGGCGGCGGCGCAACGCCTCCAGGCGACCGCTTTTGCCGGTCTTGATCATCGTTTTCCGTGAATGCCATTTGTTCCTATTTTGTTCCAAAACTCGCGAGAGTCAATCCCTGGCGCTATTCCCAGAGGCCAAAACCTCAGCCAACGGCTCGGTTGAGCCGATCACCGACCGCGAAAACGCGGCTTTCCCTTTGCGAGAAAGCTTTGATATCCCTCGCGAAAATCTTCGGTATCAAAGGTCTCGTAGGGCTCGTCAAACTCGGCGGCCGTCAATGGGCGGGAATCTTCCAGGCGCCGCGCGAATTTCTTGTGCCAGCGATTGACCAAAGGCGCGCCCGCGGCAATGCGCCTCGCCGTGGCATAGGCCTCCGCCTCAACCTCCGCATCCGGCACGATCCGACTGACCAGCCCCTTCTCCTTCGCTTCCACCGCCCCGAACACACGCCCTTCCAGCAGGATCTCGAGCGCCGTTTGTCGCCCCACCAGCTTGATCAGCGCGGCGATCTCAGGATAGCCCATCGTCACGCCGATGCGGTTGATCGGCACGCCGAAGCGACTCCCCTCGCCGCAGATGCGGATGTCGCAAAGCATCGCAAGCTCGAGACCGCCGCCAACGCAGATGCCCTGGATCATCGCCACTGTCGGATGGCGACACTCGGCAATGCCGCGCATCGTCTCGTGCATGAGCCTGCCATAGATGCGAGCCCGTTCGAAATCGGACCGCCGCTCCGTGAACTCGGCAATATCCGCGCCCGGTGCGAAGGCCTTGTCGCCGGCCCCGCGCAAGACGATGCAGCGGATCTCATCATCGCCATCGAGCGCGGCAAAAGCATTGCGCGTCCCCTCCCACATCGCCCAGGTCAGCGCGTTGAGCCGCTCCGGCCGATTCAAAACGAGCGTAACGATACCGCCCTCGCGCTCGACCAAGACCTCATCCGCCATCCGCCCCTCCTCCAGAACTCGCAAAATCCAACCTAGCACATTGCTCCCTACGCGATTTCGCCCTAAACAGGACGCACCCCAGGGTCGACCGAGGATAGGATGGCAACCACCCCAGCGGCTGATGCCGCCGAGATTACCCCCTGTATCCTGCCGGAGAGGAAATCCTTAGTCTTCAAGTCGGCCGCACGCGGCGCCAGCCGCAGCGGCGCGGCTCCCTGACAATCACGCGCCCGCCCCGCCGTGCCTCACGGCCTTCCCGCCGTCATAGCTCATTCCATCCACCACTACGGCTATCTCGCCGTAGCGCTCGGCATCTTGTTCGAGGATTTCGGGCTGCCGACGCCGGGTGAGACCCTGCTCATCACCGGCGCCATCAGCGCGTCGACCGGCGCGCTCGACATCTACCTCCTGCTGCTGCTCGCCTGGATCGGCGCGGTGGTCGGCGACAATATCGGCTATGCGATCGGACATTTCGGCGGCCACCATCTGCTGGTGCGTTATGGCTCGCGCATCGGCATCACCACAGATCGCCTCAAGCACGTTGAAAGTTTCTTCGAACGTTATGGCGGCTGGGTCATCGTCTTCGCGCGGTTCGTCGTCATCCTGCGGCAGTTCAACGGCATCGTTGCCGGAACGCTTGGCATGCACTGGCTGCATTTTCTCGTTCTGAATGCGATCGGCGCTGCGCTGTGGGTCGGATTTTGGGGTATTCTCGCCTATTGGCTCGGCAAGGGCGTATTCGTTTACGTTCATGAGTTCCATCAGCTGACGCCGATCTTGGGCGCGCTCGCCGTGGTTTTTCTGGTCGGAGGTGCCACTTTCCTGTGGTGGCGCTTCGTGCGCAACCGCCGTTGCTAGCGGCAATCATAGGCGGCGCTGGCGAGACCGTCCGGCTCCGGCTGGAGCGCTCTGAGTACCGCAACGCGGCCGAGATTTGCACAATACAGCATCGCCTGGCGCCTCGCCTCGTCCTGCCGCCCGAGAGGGAACTCGTAGGTGACGCCGTCCGCTCCGGCGTTCATGGCGCGCACATCCGAAGTCGTACCGCATCCCGCCAAGAGACAAAGCACCGCCGCCGCAACAGCCCGCAAGACCATCAGAGAAAACGCACGCTTGCCTCGCCGAGCCCGGTAAAGCTCACGGTCACCGTGTCCCCAGGTTTCGGCCATTGCGTCGCAACGACGCTCCCAGTCTGTACGATCATGCCCCGGCGCAGCGGACGACCCCGCCCCGCCACGGTATTGGCGACCCAGGCCAGCGCATGGAGGGGGTGCCCGTTCATCACATCGGCCCCGCGACCGCGGCCAATTTCGACGCCGTTGATGGCCATTACGCCGGTGATCGCCGCGAGATCGAGGGCGCGCCAACCCCTGAGCGCCGGTCCCAGTACGCAACCCGCATTCCACGCATTGTTGGCAATGAGGCCGCGCCCGCCCACGAGCTTGTACTGGTCGCAGCCATGGTCTTCGATGAGCTCGATCGACGGCAGGCAGGCTTCGATCGCATCGGCCACGTCGTGCTTCGTATAGGGTTTGGCACGGGCCGGCAGATCAGTCCCGAGCAGCATGGCAATCTCGCATTCGACGGCGACGCGCGTGTAGTCGCTATGGCGCAGCGTCGCCGGCGATGCATGAACGCGCTTGGCAAGAATTGCGCCGGCAATCGAATGATCGACCCCCATCAACTGCTGCATCACGGGGGTGGTCAGCGCAATCTTGTAGCCGACGATCGGTCCCTGATCGGGAATGAAGAGCGCCTGCAGCGCTTCCTGCATCGCGTAGGCGTCATCGACGCTGACATCGGCGATGTCGCGCGGGGTGGGCGGCAGCAGGCTCCTGCTGCGATGAATGTCGTAGAAATAGCGCGCCGCTCGGGTGATGTGGTTGAGTTCGCTCACCATGCCTTGCCTCGCTCGGGCAGATTGAGGGGCGGATGATGGGCGGCGATCGCTTGATGCGCAAGCGCGGCTGAGATACGAAGCTTAGATCTCGGGGAGGAGAGGCCGCCATGCGTGACTATAGGATTGCCGCCGTTCCAGCAGACGGCATCGGCCGGGAAGTGATTGCTGCCGGACTCACGGTATTGGAAGCGCTGCAGACGCGCGATGACGGTTTTCGCCTCGCTGTCGAACAGTTCCCCTGGGGTTCCGACTATTACCGGCAGCAAGGAAGAATGATGGCCGAGGACGGGCTCGATCGTCTCCGCCGCTTCGATGCCATCTTCTTCGGCGCCGTCGGTGATCCCGCGATCCCCGACCATGTCACGCTCTGGGGCTTGCGGCTGCCGATCTGTCAGGGGTTCGATCAATACGCCAATGTCCGCCCGGCGCGTGTTCTGCCGGGGATCACGCCGCCGCTCAGGAATTGCGCACCGGGCGATCTCGATTGGGTGATCCTGCGCGAGAACAGCGAGGGCGAGTATGCCGGCAATGGCGGCCGCGTTCATCGCGGGCTCCCCGAAGAAGTCGCCACCGAGACCTCGGTCTTCACACGCTCCGGCGTGACCCGCATCATGCGCTATGGCTTCGGGCTGGCGCGGCAGCGTCCGCGTCGCCTGCTCACCGTCGTCACCAAGTCGAACGCACAGCGGCACGCCATGGTGATGTGGGACGAGATCGCTGCCGAAGTGGCGCAGGACTTTCCCGACGTCACCTGGAACAAAGAACTGGTGGACGCCATGACGACGCGCATGGTGCTGAAGCCGAAAACCATCGACGTAGTCGTGGCCAGCAATCTCCATGCCGACATCCTGAGCGACCTTGCCGCGGCGCTCGCCGGCAGCCTCGGCATCGCGCCGACCGCCAATCTCAATCCCGAACGCCAATTCCCGTCCATGTTCGAACCGATCCACGGTTCGGCTTTCGACATCGCCGGAAAGGGCATCGCCAATCCGATCGCCACGTTCTGGACCGCCTCGATGATGCTCGACCATCTCGGAGAGCGTGAAGCGGCGGCTAAACTGATGTCCGCCATCGAGCGCGTCACCGCCATGTCGGCCTTTCATACGCCGGATCTCGGTGGCACCGCGACGACGGCGCAAGTGACGGAAGCCGTCTGCGACGCGCTACGCAGCGCCAATGTGTAGCGGCTGAGACGGGTTGGCGGCTGCTCGCTTCTCTGCTACCCCTCGCGGTCGGGGGGCAACCATGCGCATAGCAATCATCGGTCAACAAGCATTCGGCAAGGCGGCGCTCGACGCGTTCACAGAGCGCGGCCACACCGTAGCCGGGGTGTTCGTCCCGGTGACCGCGCCGAGCGCCAAGCCGGACCCGATCATCACAGCCGCCCAAGAGAAAGGCTTGCCGACATTTCCGACCGCAAGCTACAGCGCCGCAGAAACGATCGAGACTTTGCGCCAGCTCTCGGCTGATCTCGCCATTATGGCCTATGTGCTGCAATTCGTGCCGCAGACCTTCTGTCAGGTACCCCGCCTGGGGACGATCCAGTTCCACCCGTCCCTGCTGCCGCAGCACCGGGGACCTTCTTCGATCAATTGGCCGATCATCCTTGGCAAGACTGGGACGGGACTTACCATCTTTCGACCCGTCGATGGCCTCGACGAAGGCCCGGTGATTTTGCAGAGGCAAGTCGAGATTGGACCGGACGATACCGTCGGGAGCGTCTATTTCGACAAGATTTTCCCGCTCGGCGTCGCGGCCCTGATCGAGGCTGCCGAGCTCGTATTCGACGGCAAAGCCCAAGAGCGCGTCCAAGACGAGAGCGGAGCGAGCTATGAGGGCTGGGTACGGGAAGCCGAGTCGCGCATCAATTGGGCGAACCCGGTCGACATCGTCTACGATCTCATTCGCGGCTGCAACCCCGCTCCCGGCGCCTGGAGCGTCGCCGCCGGCCGCAAGCTTCATCTCTTCGATTCCCGCAAGATCGTCGCGCGCAATTTCGCCGAGGTGAAAGGCCTCAAAACCGGCGAAGTAGTGGCCACCAGCGCATCGCACTTTACGGTGCACGCGCAGGGCGGCTTTATCGAGGTGCACCGCTGCCGGTTCGCGAACGGCAAGAAGATCACCGGCGGCGAAGCCGGGTTGATCGTCGGCGATCTGCTGGGCGATTGACCGCCGCGCCTCAAGCCGCCAGGGCCTCAGGATGCCAGATGAGGAGCCGGCGGCGAATCGCCTCCATGGCCTTGACCAGCGTTGCGCCGACAATGGCAATGGCCAGGATACCGGCGAAGACCCCTGGCGAATCGGCGAACCGCATCTCCGTCATGATCGAGCCGCCGAGCCCCTCGCCCCCCATCGCCATCTCGCTGATGATTTCGACAATGAGCGCGATCGGCATTGCCACCTGCAAACCTGTGAAAATCTGTGGCAGCGATGCCGGCAGCGCGATCTCCCAAAGGAGCCGACGGCGCCCGGCGCCGAGGCTGAGCGCCGACCAGAGCAGAACCGGCTCGACGCTTTCAGCGGCGGCCCAAGCTGCCACTACCACAGGGAAAACCGCCGAAAAGGCAACCATCAAAATCTTGGACGCATCGAAGACACCGAACCAGAGGATGAACACCGGCAGGAAGGCGATTTTCGGCATCGGCAGACCAATCGACACAAGCGGATCGAAGAACCAGCGCATCAGGGGGACGCGCGCAATGAGGATGCCGACGACGATACCGGAAACGCCGGCGAGAGCGAATCCGGCAAAGGCGCGATAGAGGGTCAGCACGATGCCAAGCACCATGTCGCCCGAGACCACATCGTGATAAAGCCGCACGGCGACCGTCGAAAACGCGGGCAGGAGGAAGCTCGAGACGACATGCGCTTCGGCGAAGGCTTGCCATGCCGCGAGTAGCGCGAGAATGGACGCCCAGCGCAGCAATCCCTGGATAAGAACGCCTAGACTCGCCATCGCAGCGCCCAGCCCATCAGAGCGAGATAGAGGCGGTCGGCGAAGAATCCGACGGCGGAGACGGTCAGCACGCCGGCGAACATCGCGTCATAAGCCCCGCCCTCGCCAAAAGACGAAATGAGATAACCCATACCGCGCTGGCTGATGATGAACTCGGCCGCGACCAGCAAGATGAAAGAGAGTGCCAGCGCATTGCGGATCCCGGCCAGGATTTCCGGCATTGCCGCCGGCAGCACCACTTCCCACAGCACCTGATGGCGCTTGGCGCCAGCGGCAAGTGCCGACCAGATCAGCACCTGTTCGACGCCGCGCGCCCCGTTGAACGCTCCGATCACGACCGGCAGCAGGCAGCCGAGAAAGACGGCAGCGATCTTGGAGGCGGCGCCGAGACCGAACCACAGAATCATCACCGGAATGAGCGCCGAGCGCGGCAGCGGATAGAGGACACGAATGAGCGGATTGATCAGCACTTCGATCGGTCGGTACCATGCCATCGAGATGCCAAGGACGACGCCAACGACGATCCCCAGGGCGAGCCCCGCTACCAAATTTTGCAACGAAGACAACCCGTTGGTTGCGAGATCTCCGTCCTGCAGCAGCCCAACCCAAGCGCGCGCAACGGCGCTCAGCGGTGGCAGCGTCTGCGGGTCGATGAAGCCGAGGCGTGGCGCTAGTTCCCAGAGCATGGCCAGCAGCAAGAGCGGCGTGTAGCGCGTGAGCGTTGCCTTCATGATCCTTGCCGTTCCTGTGCGATAATCGCCTCGTTGCGCACCAGGCCCCAGAGATGCTCGACCTTCTCGGCGAACTCGCGCGTGCCGGCGATCTCGCTTCCGCGTTCGCCGGCAAAGCCGGTGTCGACGATTTCCTTGATGCGGCCGGGCCGTGCCGACATGACGGCGACGCGATCGGCAAGATAGACCGCCTCGCGCACGTCATGCGTGACGAACACGACCGTCTTTGGCGTGCGCCGGATGATCGCCAGCAGCTCTTCATGCATGAGGGCCCGGGTCTGGGCATCGAGGGCGCCGAAGGGCTCGTCCATGAGCAGTATCGCTGGATCAATGGCGAGGGTGCGGGCGATCGCAACTCGTTGCTTCATACCGCCCGAGAGCTGTGCCGGATAGCTGTTTTCAAAGCCTCTAAGATGGACGAGTTCGATCAGATCTTGGGCGCGCTTCTCGCGCGCAGCGCGCGGCAGACGCTGTTTTTGGAGGCCGTACAGAATGTTTTGGCGAACCGTCTTCCAGGGGAAGAGGGCAAAATTCTGAAACACGATGCCGCGGTCGGGCCCAGGCCCGGAAACCGGTCGGCCGCCAACGGTGATCGTCCCCGCCTCGACCGGGAGAAAACCGCCGAGGAGATAGAGCAGCGTGCTCTTGCCGCAGCCGCTCGGACCGAGCAGCGCCAAGAATTCACGTTCGCGCACATCGAGCGACACATTCTGCAAGGCAAGCACCGGTCGCCCGCGCGGCGGGCGATAGGTATGGCTCACTTCTCGAAACGAAATTCCCATCGCCATGGTTCGGGCTCAGCGCGATCGCTTGGCTGCGTCCTCGACGAGCGACAGATCAGCATATTTGTTCACGTCGATCGAGATATTGAGCAGCCCGAGCTCCTTCTGAACATTGAGGTTGTTCTGCAGAGCCTTCACGTTGGGGATCACATCAGGGTTGCGATAGTAGTCTTGCTTGGTGAAGAGCCAGTCTTCATAGGCGGCTGGTGGCTGCTTGGTGAAATTGGACAGGATACGGATCGCCTCCGCGCGATTCTTGGGATCGTAGTACCAGCGCATCGCGCGCTGCCAATCTTCGAAGAAGTCGACGAGGACGGCACGATGTTGAGCGATGAAGCCCCGTCGGGCCGCCATCAGCGTCGTCTGCGCCTCTCCCATCGCGTCCTTCATGGTGAAGAGAGTGCGCACCTTCCCTGTCTTCTTCGCGATGAGCGCGAAAGGCATCACCATCCCTGCCAAATCGACCTTCTTCTCCTCCAGCGCGGCTGCCATGTTGGGAAACTGGATCTCGACAATCTGATAGTTCCGGTTCTCCTCGAGGCCGTGATCCCTAAGGATTTTGCGCAGGGCCATATCCACCGCGCCGCCGAGGCCGTTGGTGGCGAGCACCTTGCCTTTGAGGTCCTCCACGTTGTGAATCGGACTGTCGGTGCGGACGAGATATTCATTGGCGTAGTAGCCGTCGATTCCGTCTTGATAGAGGTCGCCGATGAGGCGAAGATCGTCCATATGGGCATTCTGGATGGCGAGACCGAAGGACGAGAAGGCAAGCGCCGCTATGTCGAGCTCGCCGGCAGCCAAGGCGGTTATCTGCGGCGTGCTGCCGCGGAAATGGATCAGCTCCACCGTGTAGGACTTGCCGTAGTGCTTCAGGATTTCCGGCTTGGCAAAGATGATCGAGGTGAGCTGGCCCGGCACCACGGCCCAACCGACGCGTAGCTTCAGCGGACCCTCGGCTTCAGCCGCCGCCGAGATCACCATCATCACCGCCAAAGCGATGCCAAACCAAATCCGCCGCGCCATTAGCCATCCTCCCTCCGGGAACCTATCATTTTATCGGCCGATCATCGTGGACGGCTGGCCTCAGTCCCCACGGCATATCCGCATGAGCAGGCAAGCTTGTCAATCTCTGGACAGGAGCAGTGCGGCGTAGGCAGGATCGGGCAGCGCGGAAAGGGAGGCGGTGTTGCGCGAATTCGATCTGGGACGAGCGGTGCCGCGTACAGAGGACTTCAGGTTGCTGCGCGGCCGTGGCCGCTACACGGACGATATCGCCTTGCCACGACTGGCCTGCCTTTATGTCCTGCGCTCGCCGCATGCCGCCGCACGGCTGCGCGCCCTCGAGACGAATGCCGCCGCGGGCGCTCCCGGGGTGCTCGCGATTCTAACGGGGGCCGATGCCGAGGCCGACGGGCTCGGTACCTTCTCTTCGGTCGTTCAGCGCCGGCGGCCCGACGGGTCGGCAAACTTCGTTCCACCCTACCGCGTCCTGGCGCTCGATCGTGTACACCATGTCGGCGAGCCCGTCCTTGCAATCATCGCCGAGAGCCTCGCCGCAGCCAAAGATGCCGCCGAGCTGGTCGATATCGAATGGGAGATCCTGCCATCGGTGACCGAAACGGCCGAAGCGCCAGCTGCCGCAGCGGCGGTATGGGACGAGGTGCGGGACAATATTTGCTTTGTTCACGAAATTGGCAACAAAGCCGCCGTCGATGCCGCCTTCACGCGCGCCAAACATGTCGTGAGAGAGCAGTTTCGGATCAGCCGGGTCGCCGTCAATCCGGTGGAAGGGCGGACCGCACTCGGGCTCTATGACGAGCACGAGGACCGCTACGTCCTCTATGCGGGAGTGCAAGGCGTTCATCGCACGCGCGCCGAGCTTGCCGGAAGCATCTTCAAGATGCCAGCGAGCCGTCTTCGCGTGATTTCTCCCGATGTTGGCGGCGGCTTTGGCATGAAGGGCAGCGCCTTTCCCGAACTGGCGCTCGTGTTGTGGTCGGCACGGAAGGTCGGTCGGCCGGTCAAGTGGACGGCGGAGCGAGGTGAAAGCTTCATTGCCGACCATCATGCACGCGACAACCTCTCGGGCGTCGCGTTGGCGCTCGACGAAAGCGGCAAGTTCTTGGCGCTGCGCGTCAACACCATTGCCAATCTCGGCGCGTTTCTCGCTTCGATGGGCGTCCATGTCGCGACCAATAATCTTGGCGGCCTCGCCGGTCCTTACACAACGCCGCATATTCACGTAACGGTTACCGGCGTTTTCTCCAACACCAATCCCACCTGCCCCTATCGCGGCGCCGGCCGGCCCGAAGCCTCCTATTGTATCGAGCGCATCATCGACATTGCGGCCCGTCAGACGGGGATCGAGCCGGCAGAGCTACGTCGGCGCAACATGATTGCGCCCGCGGCCCTGCCCTACCGAACCGGGCTGGTCTTCACTTATGACAGCGGCGCCTTCGAGAAGACCCTCGACATGGCGCTCGAGCTTGCAGACTGGCGGGGCGTGGCGGCGCGCCGGGCAGCGGCGGCGGCGCGCGGCAAGCTCTATGGCGCCGGCATGGCCAGCGTCATCGAGATCGCTGGCGGACCGGCCGATCTGCCGTTCGAGGAAGCCGTCGAAATTCGTTTCGATCCAACCGGGCATGCGACGGTGCTTGCCGGCACGCATTCGCATGGGCAAGGCCATGAGACAATGTACCGGCAATTCGCCGCGCATGCGTTGGGTCTGGCGCCCGAGTATGTTCGCGTCTTCTACGGCGATACGGATCTCGTCTTTCATGGCCGCGGCACGTTCGGCTCGCGCTCGGCGAGCGTCGGCGGCGCAGCCTTCCTCGGCGCAGCGCAAAAGATCATCGACAAAGGTAGGCTGATCGCCGCTCACCTGCTCGAAGCCTCCGCTCTCGATGTCGAATTTGTCGAAGGCCGGTTTACCGTCACGGGCACCGATCGCTCGATCGAGCTCGTCGAGGTCGCCAAGGCTGCCTTCGTCCCGCAACGCATGCCGCGCGATCTCGAAGTGGGCCTCGATGCCCGCGCCGTCGTGACGCCGTCGGGACCGACTTTCCCTAATGGCTGCCATGTCTGTGAAGTCGAGATCGACCCTGAGACAGGCGTTGCCAGCATTGTGCGCTATGCCGTCGTCGACGATGTCGGCAAGGTGGTCAACCCTCTGCTGCTGAAGGGCCAGATCCACGGCGGCGTTGCCCAGGGCGCTGGCCAAGCTTTATGCGAGGCTCTGATCTACGACCATGGGAGCGGCCAGTTGCTGACCGGCTCGTTCATGGACTATTGCATGCCGCGCGCCACCGACCTGCCAATGATCGCGGTTGCCAGTAACGAGGTGCCGGCAAAAACCAATCCGCTCGGCATCAAAGGCGCCGGGGAAGCCGGCACCGTCGGCGCGCTACCGGCGGTGATGAACGCGATCAACGATGCGCTCCTTCCCCTCGGCGTTCGACATTTTGACATGCCGGCAACGCCGGAGCGGCTTTGGCGCGCGATCCGTGCCGCTGAAACGAAAAAAGCCCCTCCCCCGGGAAGGGGGAGGGGCTGAGGGACGCTGTTAGCAGTTGCAAAAGGCTGATCAAACCGTTCTGTCGATCGGACGCGCTTCGTTCCTCATTTGCGGCAGGTGTTGTAGCTTTATGAAAACAGGGCTCCGGGAGGATTGGCCATGGCCGATGCCATCGAGCTTACCGTCAACGGCAAGGCCTATCGGCTCAGCGTGCCTCGCGAAACCCCGCTTCTTTACGTGCTGCGCAACGATCTCGAGCTGAATGGCGCGAAATTCGGCTGCGGGCTTGGACAATGTGGCGCTTGTACTGTTCTGGTCGGCAGCCAGGCCGTGCGCTCCTGCTCCTTTCCGGTCGACGCCGCGCGGGAAAAGCCGATCACGACCATTGAAGGACTGGGCAGCCCGGAAAGGCTTCACCCGCTGCAACAAGCCTTCATCGACGAGCAGGCTGTCCAATGCGGATATTGTATCAACGGGATGGTGATGACGGCCGCCGCACTGCTGATGCGTGATCCGCACCCGGATGGCGCTGCAATCCGTCGGGAGCTGGCCACAAATCTATGTCGCTGCGGTACGCATGCGCGCATTCTCCGCGCCATCGCACGGGCCGGAAGGGAGATGGCCCAATGACGGCGTCCGCCGTCAGCCGACGCCGCTTCAATAAGTCCGTTGGTGCCCTGACCATAGCGTTTTCGATGGCGCCTCTTGCTGGCACGGCTGAACCGATGACGCTACCCGGAAGCCTCGCCAAGAACCGCAGGCTGAACGCTTGGCTGCGCATCGATGCGGACGGCACCATTACGATCTTCACCGGCAAAGTCGAGCTTGGCCAAGGCATTCTTACGGCGCTACGCCAGATTGCTGCCGACGAGCTCGACGTCACACCGGCGAAGATCGTAATGGTTTCCGGGGATACGGCGCAGACGCCCGATGAAGGCTTCACCTCCGGCAGCCGGTCGATCGAACATGGTGGCGCGGCCATCCGCCATGCCTGCGTCGAGGCGCGCGCGATCTTGCTGGCGCTCGCTGCCGAAAAGCTTGGGGTCACGCCCGACAAGCTGACCGTCGTGGACGGCGCCGTCACCTCCGGCGACAAGCGCCTGAGCTACTGGGAAATCAGCGTCGAGGCTCAGCTCCACCGCCATACGCGCGTGGGCGCGGCCCCGAAACCCTCAGACCGGCATCGGCTCATCGGCAAGAGCATGCCGCGGCTCGACATTCCTGCCAAGGTCACGGGCGGCGCCAGCTACGTTCAAGACATCAGGCTCCCCGGCATGCTGTTCGGCCGCATTTTGCGGCCACCGAGCTATCACGCTGCGCTCGTCGCTTTCGACGAAGCGCAGGTTCGCAAGTTGCCAGGAGTCGTGACCGTCGTGCGCGATGGACGCTTTCTCGGGGTGGTCGCCGAGCGTGAAGAGCAGGCCATCGTCGCGCGCCAGGGG
>Ga0335077_10007689_pt1 | contig 13336 bp, 12 predicted proteins | sample Lox_Sample_31_FD_207151 | JGI IMG/M metagenome (GOLD analysis project Ga0335077, IMG submission 207151) | Soil microbial communities from Loxahatchee National Wildlife Refuge, Florida, United States - Lox_Sample_3.1 | ecosystem: Environmental > Terrestrial > Soil > Wetlands | place: USA... | reverse complement strand
TCAATTAGACAAATAAAAAGGCGCCCTCAGGGGCGCCACAAAAGATCGATCATTGAAAGTTGGTCGCACACGAGGCGCGCGTCCAAAGGCTCAGTCCAACTCGTATGTTGGCTTTTCCTGGTGGGTTGCGCTGTGATGAGAGTCACCCATCGCGGTGACTACTCGGAATCCGTTCACCCTCACCGCCTCTTCGTGCCGGTCCTCTTGTCTACTTCTTTCGCTGTTCGCATGACGGTCCTTTTCATGCGGTTCTCGCCGGCCCAGTAAAGGCTGATCTCGTGGCCGTCGGGATCGTTCAGGTAGGCGTGACGCCAGCCCCACGGCATCATGCGTGGCGTTTGCGTGATGTAGAACCCCCTCGCCTGCAGCTTGCGGCAGAAGTCGTCGAGTTCGCGAATCTCAAAGTACAGCCGCACCCCTTCGCTGGCCAGAGGCGTCCCCGGCCCGGCCAAGTGCAAGGCGATGGTGCCGTCGCCGCCCGGCGCACGCAGCCGTGCATACACAGGATTCCCTTCATGGGAGAACTCGTCCACGAGTTTGAATCCCAGCAGGTCCCGATAAAAACCCAGCGCGCGTTGCACGTCCTTGGCATACACCATCGCGTGATTGAAGGTCAGCTTATCGCCGCTGACCTCTGCTGGTGGTTGCGGCGCAGGTACTTTCGTTGCCGATGTGGTGACTTTCTTCGCCTTCCTCTGCGCGGACTTCTTCAGCTTATTGCCGGCGTTCGTTTTTTTCTTCCTGGTGACTTTCGCCATGGCTGCCCTCGAAAGCATACGCGCGACATTTTATCTGTTTGTCGACGCCACGGACGGGCCGGCAGCGGTTCGAACATGCAACCCGGTTGCACAAGTTGGTTCTACGGCACTGATCGTAGGAGCTGGCGGCGTCAGCATCTGTGCCTTCCCTGCACGTATATCGGCGATGCGATGTCGCTCAGAAGCTTATGCGTGTTCGACGGGCGTCGTTAACCTCTGAGCCGGTGGTACCGTGCCCAGAGGCGACCGCGCCTTTCTCGCCGCCCATAGACAGCACCGCAGGGTTACGGCAAATGCCGCGACAACGAGACAGGACGCCGTCACCAAGACTCGACTCGCTAGGGACCAGGGCGCCGCAACAGCCAGCGGAGTTCCGAAGAGGTTGAGCGCTGTAGCGTAAGTCAGTTCGCCGATGCCTAGTCCGCCCGGACTGATCGCGAGGGCACACGAAACGACAACAAACGGCATGGCAGCAGCCAGATGCCAGAGGGGTATGTGCGCTTCGATCGCTTTCGTGGTTTGGCCTACCATCAGAATGATGACCACAAAACGGATGACGGACAGCATGGCGAGGCGGCGCGCCAGTGACGCATCCAAAAGACCTGAATGCCCCAGCTCGGAAAGACATCGCAGAATCCGGCTTTTAGTCGTTGCGTTTCGAGCCGCATAAGCCGCGGCAATGCGCCGAACCACGGCGACAGCGGGCCCGGCCAGCAGCAAGCCAGCCAAAACCATCGTGGCGGCACATGCGAGCCACATTACCGCCCCGCCCCGGCGGTACCGAGTGATTGCTGATGCGCCCACTAGCAAGCCGGCAATCAGGACGTCGAAACTCTGTTCAAAAAGGGTACCAACCGTTCCTCGCTTCACGGCTCGGCCATAAAAGTGAGTTCCGAGCGTGCGCGCAGCCGTCATACTGACCTGAACCGGTAGGATCTGTCCGAGCACGACACCTACGCTGGTGACGGTGAATGACGCCGTCCGCGGCGGGACCGAGTCAGACGTGGACCGCATGACAGCGTCTATGCTTCGCCACCTCTGGTCGGATAAGAACACATGGAACCCGGTCAGCAGGACCAATTTCACGAACACGATCCGCTTCACGTGGCGCAACTGACTCAGAGTTGCACGCACGTCAATGTGGCCGACTCTGACCAGCAGAATGATCAGCGCCACGCCGATGGCAACCGAGATTACGCCGATCAAAAGGGATCGCAGCTTCACCGGAGGACCTTGTCTAAGATTTGCTCTTCCGTTGCTTGCGCGGAAGACATACCCTCCGGGACCGCAACCACGCTCACTGCCCGCGCCGTCGTGCGCCGCATTATCATCCGCGAGGCAATCTGCACGTAGCGCTCTGCCGCATGCCGCCAGGAATAGCGAGCGACCACAAACGCATGACGGCTCTCGGACTGATTCTCTGTTTCGGCACCGGAGTTGATCACCGCGTCGATAGCGGCCACGAACTCACTCGCCGTCCGCTCGTCATCTCCCGGGTACACGGGCACACCGCGGACAAACCCCTGCATCGCCGGGTCGGCCGCCGTCGTCTCAGCTCCACATACCACGGGTAATCCCGATGCGAGCGCTTCCTGCACCACTAGCGGGAAGCCCTCCCCGGTGCTCGGCAAAACCAAGAGGTTGCTCGCTCTGTACAGATCTGCCAGCGCAGAGCCCTGCAGGCCGGAAAGGACCCGCACGTTGCCGGCCTTCCAGGTGCTTGGGTCGAGCGGTCCCCAGCCGGCAAACGCCCACGTGTAGTCCGGCCGCAAAGCGGCCATACGCCGTAGCGCAGGAAGGCCCTTCTTCTCAACGAAGCGTCCGGCAAACAGGATCACCGGGCAGTTGCCCTCCAGGCCGAACTTTTGTCGCAGTTGGGCTCTCCTCTCCGCCCCACGCGGCGGACGAAACACATCTGTATCGACTCCATTGAAAATCACGTCCGGAGGAGTCCTGAAGCTCACGCCACTGAAAAAATTCTTCGTCGTCTCACTTATGAATACAACCTGGCCGGCCTTGCCCAACATACGTCGTGTCACGGCCGCGTCAGCGAACTTCATAAGCGCATCGAGGATGCCGCTCTTGTACGGAACCAGTCCGATGTGCTGGATAACAACAATTGGTACACCGCGAAGGCGGGCAAACAAAAAGGCTGCAATGTTGCTGAGATAAAGGCAGTCGTGGAGAACGACGATGTCGGCGTGTGTGATCTCGCGGCGAATCGTTCTAAGCGCCCCGAGTGTCAGGATCGGCAAAGGCAGCCCAGTCTTTCGCTCGATGAGATTGGCACTGCGTAGGCAGACGGTGCGGGATGCGCCCACGGGATTGGGCGGTGGGGTCGCATCGCTCGCCATCCAGACGGCCTCGTGCCCCATGCTCGCCCATTGCTCGAACAGCTTTTCGGCAACAATTTCGATGCCACCCCGATGGGACGCAAAATAGTGCGTGGTCATCAGTATTTTCATGTACGCTCTAGCGCCGTCGCAGGCCCAGAATACTAAGGAAGAAGCTGCCACAAATGATCTGCAGACCAAGTGTCAAAGAAAACACTGAAGGCAGTACGATACGGAGCATGTGTCCGGCATCAAGGGCCCCGAAGTTTTCCTTCGCCCAGCCAGAAACTGCAAAGATTGAACCGCCAATACCAGAGGCCATCAGCAGAGCGCCGACCACGAGGCCGGTCTCCAGGGTGACATAGCGGAAGACGCGTTTCATGCGCGGATCTTCAGGCAGCAAGCCTTCGGTAATGGCGAACACCTTCGTGAACACGGCAAAGGCGACAAGCTGAAAACCCAGGAGCACCGCAACAAAGGCATACATAAGCGTGTGCACATCGAAACCGACACCATGCACCACGCGGGGGCCGGGCAAAAGCCAGGCACAACCGGCCAACCCCAGCAGTATCAGGAAAATTCCCGGATTGAGAAAAAGCCAGCGCGGACTGTACATGAGCAGAAAGCGGAGGTGGCGCCAGCCGTCGCGCCAGGTCCGCAAGTGCGGCGGACGATTACGGCCGTCAGGTACGAGCGTCGTGGGCACCTCGCTGACCTTCATCCGCAGCAGGCTGGCCTTGACTACCATCTCGCTGGCGAATTCCATGCCCGTAGAACGTATGTCCATACGCTCGAAGCTGCTTTTGCGAAACGCCCGGATACCGCAGTGGAAGTCTCCGCAAGGGGACCGGAAGAACAGTCTTCCGATGCCCGTGAGCACTGGATTTCCCAGGTACCGATGCAGCCAAGGCATGGCCTGCTTGGCAATGCCGCCCCGGAGGCGATTGCCCATCACCAGGTCTGATCCGGCGCGCAGTTGCTCCAGAAAGTGCGGAATGTGACTGAATTCGTAACTGTCATCGGAATCGGCCATCAGCACGTAGGTGCCGCGCGCAGCGAAAATGCCGCCCTTCAGAGCGTTGCCGTATCCCGTCTCTGCGACCCGGACAATCTGCGCACCTTCCGCCCACGCGATCTCGACCGACCCGTCGGTGGATCCATTGTCGGCGACGATCACCTCACCGGCGATGCCCGCTTCGCGCAGAGTGGCCATCGCTTTGCGCACGCACACGCCCACCGTCTCCCGCTCATTCAGACAAGGCATCACAACCGAGAGCTCGATTTGCTCCTCTGGCGCGGCGAGCGCGGCAGATCCCGGGGCGATGTCGGCAGCGGAAATCTTGGTAACCGCACCCCTGGATCGAGACCGATTTGCAGTTTGAAGTTCCACAACGGTGCAGAGCGGCGTCTGTGCACATTCTCACATGGCGTTGTGGACTTTTGCCTTAGGGGATCACGCGTGGTTCTGGCACAAAAGGGCATGGCCACCGGTCACCTGGCTGCGTCTCACCGACCCGCTAGAGTACTTGCATCGCTTCCATCCGCAGAATGTACTAGCCGGAGCGGGAAGAGAGGATCGGATTCTGAGAAGATGCTGGAGCGAGAGGCACAGTGGATCGGGGAGACGCTGGGCAAACTACGGGCGGAACAGATTTCGCCATTGTTGAATGTGGGCAGCGCAACTGCTGAGTTTCGCGAACAGGTGCAACCCTGGATTGATCGGAAGGTATTTGCCCCTCTGAGAGGTCGTGGAATTGTCGTCGATCACCTGGATATGCAGGACGGTGATGGCATCAACCTTCGCGGCGACCTCACCGACGACGTCTTTGTGGCGGGCCTGAGCAGTCGCGGGTATCGGGCTTTGCTCTGCTGCAATCTTCTCGAGCACGTCCCCGACCCAAGGACGATTAGTACGAAACTCGCACAGCTATTGCCGTCCGGGGCGTACCTTATTGTCACCGTGCCGCATCGGTTCCCCCATCATCCCGACCCGATTGACACTGGGTTTCGGCCTGACGTAGCGGAACTCGCCAGACTCTTTCCATACTGCAATCTCATGGAAGGAATACTCCTCGACTGCGGTACGGGATGGGACTACGTGGGGCGCGATCCGCGACTTCTGGTAGCCAAGGTGATGCAACGCTTGATCGGCATGCAGCAACACGGGGGCATCAAAGGTAGTGCGAGTTTTGGACCCTGGTTATTCCGCCGATTTCAGCAGACTTGCGTGGTGCTGCAAAAATCAGCGTGAGGCGCTGATGTCCGCGCGGCGTCCAGGTTGTGAAATCTTCGCAATCTGCGACTCCTCACGACGCTGGCACACGGCAAAGGAGAGTTTGTCTTGGAAGTTTCCGAAATCATCCAGACTCCTCAAAGCGAAGCCCTCTCCAGCAGTGATACGCAGACAAGGATCCGTTCGCAGTCGCGCCGCTTGCATCCGATCTTCTACTCGCTGGCGGTGATGGTTTCGATTTCAATTTGGTTTCTCGCCTTTCGTGCGCCGCTATGGCTGGATGAAACCGGATCGTACTGGCAGATCTCGGGAGGTTTCTCGAAAATCTGGTCTCACCAAGTGGGAATTACGTTCCCGGCTTACGCCTATATACTTTGGCTGACCACGGTAATTCTGGGCAAAGCCGAAATGGCGCTCAGAGTTCCTTCCGTGCTGGCGATGCTTGCCGCGGCGTGGGTGCTTTACAAAGCCGCGAGGGAACTTTTTGATCGCGATGTCGCAATCATAACGACTGTTTTCTTTTGCCTTCACCCGATCGTAGTATTCGCCGCTATCGACGTTCGGCCTTATGCGTTTGCGGTTCTGGCAGCCAATGCCACCATTTTCGCCCTGCTCAGGTTGCGGCGTAGCGACTCCAATCTCTTGGCGGCCCTGTTCGGGATCGGCGCGGGAGTCATTCTTTACTTCCACTTTCTGTTTGGATGTATTTTGCCGGCGCTCGCTATCGGTTTCCTGATCGCCAAAGCTCGCGATCGCAGGATTTTGCTCCGCCAATGCGCAGTTGCGCTGGGGGCATTCATTCTGGCTTCGCTGCCGGTGGTTTCCAAATTGCGATACATGTTCGCTACCAGCGGCACGCATGTTTTTGACGTAGCTCCGCCGCTGGCTGAACTCGGCAGGACGGTCGCGCCCGGCTGGGGGCTGTTTGTGTTCGGGGGTGCGGTGCTGGTTGCCGTTGCCGTGGGAGCAATTGATCTGCGGAACATGATTGATCCCTTTTCAATACTGGTTTGCGCGTCGCTGGCGCTGATTCCGCTCGGCCTTCTTTATGGCGCGAGCGTCGCAACGCCAATCCACATTTTCACTTCACGCTATCGGCTGGTTGCAATTCCGGGCATCGCGCTGTGCTGGGGTTTGCTGGTGAGCCAATTGCAATCCCGCACTGTGCGGTTGCTGTTCTGCGTTGCCCTGGTCTCTGTGACCGCTTACCAGAATTTCATGTCCCCGGATTCCGGAAAGCACGGGTACACCTGGAAGTATGCTCTTGAGTTTGCGGAAAAAAATGCCGCCGCCGACCATGCACCCATGCTAATCTGCAGCGATTTCCCCGAGGCTGACTATGAAACCATGCCCGTCGGCCATGCGAACGAGAGCAATATATTTACCCCTCTCAGCTATTACAAGGTCAGCATGCCGGTTGTTCCCCTGCCGCGAGCTCTCAACCGGGAGGCAATCCGGGTGGCTTCGAATTTCTTACAAGACCCTTCACGGCGACAGCAGCGATTCCTCGCGCTCGCTTTCTGGCCATCCTATAGAACTCTTGACTGGCTCGCATCCAGCGCTTCGGCAACACACTCTGTTCGCGTGTTAGGAAAATTTGACGGGATTGAGGTTCGAGAATTTCTGCCACGCCCCCAGGAAAACACCTCGCGCTGACTCCCGGGTTTGTCCCACAGTCGCCCCCGGAATGCGGGCGCCCGAATCCCTCCCGAGAAACTACCGATGGCACAAGCCGTCCGTTGGACGGCTTCGACCCCTACCGCGGCCCAACACATCTTCGGCGAGTCATGAGCCTATCGACCTATCTGGTGGCTAGTACCACCAGCGACAATTGGGTACCTCCGTTTCGTGTAGTACGCTTCGAACAACAATGTGGTTCGTAATCACGCGTCGTCGGTTCACGGATTCTGCGGTCTGGGCTGCCGCAACTCATTTTCATGGCTGAACAGGGCTGGAATACAAGCGAGAAGAAGGTATTGGAGAGCCGCACGACGAAGAAGCCCTACCAAGAACCTGCATTCCGGCATGAGAGAGTTTTCGAGACGATGGCGCTGTCCTGTGGCAAAGTCAATGCCACCGAATTTCAGTGCAGATTCCATCGGATGAGTTCCTAGTCTGCTGCCATCCATTCCATCCACGCTCGAGACTCGCGAGGATCTTAAGGTTGGTCTTGCAGCCGAGATTCTTCGCTGCTGCGGCACCGTTCAGCTGAAGGCATGGGGAACGAGCATGCTTCCCGCGGTGTGGCCGGGCGATCTGCTGACGATTCAAAGCGTCGCGTACGACGAAGTCGTTCCCGGAGACATCGTGTTAGTTCTGCGCGACAACCGCTTCGTTGTTCACCGACTGGTCGAAAAGTGCCGAGGCCAGGATTGCCTTTCGTGGATCACGAGGGGTGACGCAATGCCCCACTGCGATTCACCCGCAGCCGCATCCAAGCTTCTGGGCCGAGTGGCTGGCATTCGCCGTGCCAATTCCAGCTTCGTTCCGAGCCGAAGAGTCACGCAGCTTCATTCCGCTCTGGCGTGGAGGCTGTGCCGTTGGGACAGATTCCGCAATCTGACGTTGCGTATTCATGCGGCGCGCCTGCGGGCAGGCTCGACGCGCCCCGGACAGTTTTTTCGGAACGCTTTCGTTGCAGTGCGCGGGCTTGCCGGCATTGCTCCATCCCGTACTTCTCATCCATGACGACTGCCCCTGCCACGACCGCGAAAGAAGCCGTATCCATCGAAATCGGCGGAATGGTGATTGCCCTGCGCACACACGACCCCTCATTTCGCCGGCTGATCGAGAATCGCTACGCGGGCTTCGTCGGGAATTCGCCCAGTTCGCACTTCGAGTTTGACATCGAACTGTACGAGCCATCGGGATCCGCTCCGGCCGACGATGACCTGGAGGTCAAGGTCGAAGCAGGCGAATGGTTGCTGAAGAGGGGCGATTTTCGCGCACGCTGGAACCCGGAGGCCAGCCACGGTCACATCCGGCAATCGTGCAGTCCCTACGCCATCGATTGCGTCCTGCGCATCGTTCACACTCTTATCCTGGCGAGGCAAGGGGGCTTCCTGGTTCATGCCGCCAGTGCGATTCGGGGGGGAAAAGCCTTTCTGTTTTCCGGGGTTTCCGGAGCGGGGAAAACGACGATTTCCCGCCTTGCGCCGCCGGATGCGACGCTGCTTACCGACGAAATCTCCTACGTGCGGCGCGAAGGTAATGGATACCTTGCCTGCGGCACGCCGTTTGCGGGAGAGCTGGCACGGGTGGGTGAGAACCAATCCGCCCCTCTCAGCGCAGTCTTTTTGCTCGAGAAAGGCTTGCAGAACAGGATCGAACCGGTGGCCGCCACGGAGGCGGTCCAGCGACTGTTGAGGAACATCCTGTTTTTTGCCGATGATCCGGCGCTAGTGAAACTCGTTTTTCAGTCGGCGTGCGAGTTTGCGAGTTTGGTCCCCATCCGCCGCTTGGTATTCGTCCCTGACCAGCGAGTGTGGGACATAATACGTTAAGTACGGGAGAATCGTGATGGCCGAAAAATATATCGCGCGAAGTTCGGCGATTGCCGCCCGCCTGGTGGGCGACGAAATGATGGTGATGTCGGCCGCAGATTCGACTTTCTTTATCCTCAATGAAGTCGCTTCTGCGATTTGGCAGGCGGCCGACGGGTGCACGCCACTGTCGGAAATCGTCGCCGGCAAAATCTGTCAGGAATTCGACGTCGATCGGGAACAAGCCCAGCGCGGCGCCGACCGCTTCGTTGACGAACTCTCACAGCACGGCATTCTGCGGGTATCCGACCAGCCAATAATAAATTCCTCTGCGTCCCCGGAGAGCCGATGAGCCTTCTGGCCGAGATGAATCAAAAAGCGCTGAACTTGGGCCTGCCCCTCAGCGTTCACCTCGATATCACCTACCGCTGCAATGAACGCTGCGCGCATTGCTACCTGGATCATGACGATCATGGCGAGATGACGACGGCGGAAATCGTCGATGTGCTCACCCAGTTGGCCAGTGCCGGCGTCTTTTTCCTCTCCCTCAGTGGCGGTGAAGTTCTCATGCGCCGGGACTTTTTTGAAATCGTGGAACAGGCGCGGCAACTGTTGTTCAACGTAAAGGTAAAGACCAACGGGGTGATGATCCGCGAGAACGAAGCCGCAAGACTTCGCCAGCTCGGCGTTGAGCAGATACAGATCAGTGTCTACTCGCATCGGCCGGAAGTTCACGATGCCATCACAAAACTGCCGGGCTCGCTGAAGCGAACGATCCAGGCGATTCGCTTCTTGAAGTCCCAGGGGCTAAAGGTCACTATCGCCAACGTTCTCATGGCTGGCAATTTCTCCGATCAAGCCGGCGTGATGACTCTGGCCGGGAAACTGGGAGTCGCTTACACGCTCGACCCCACCATCACGCCAAGGATGGACGGAGACACATCCATCCTTTCCCTGCGAATTCCGGGGTCTGAACTCAAGCAGGTCTTCCATAGCCAGGAATTGGTGGGCAACGTGGAAGAATTCTGCGCCCCTCCGCCTGCCCCTGGCGAAGACATCATGGAGGGTTTCCCGTGTAGCGCCGGTCACACGGCCTGCTACATTTCTCCTTACGGCGATGTGTTTCCCTGTGTGCAATTTCCTCTTCCCAGCGGTAATGTGCGCCGCCAGAAATTTCTTGACATCTGGCGCCATTCCCCGCAGTTGCAGGAGGTCCGCTCGATCCGTGCCAGGGATCTTCCGACCTGCTCGACTTGCGCCCACGTGGGAACATGTACGCGTTGTCCCGGCTTGGCCTACATGGAAGGCAACATGCGAGGGCCCTCCACGGCAGATTGCGAGAAGTCATTCCAGAGAACAGGCATCCCCTCGGCAAACATGCTGACCTGGACGCGAGCAGGTTCTGCGGGTCCACTGATTCAGATCCAATCCCTTGCCCTCGCCAGCTCAGCCGCTTTCGAAGGAAGATAGCTTCCTTACCGCCTGAAGGATTGATTGGGATAAGCGCAAAGGCGCGACGAGTCTGCCTCTGGTCAGCGCAAGCTAGAACGAACGGAGTTGACTGGGCCATACACCACGGTCACCAGGTGGGAATCCGCCTGATAACGTTAAGTTGCGAAGGTTAGGCCCCAGGTTCCCAAAATGTGAGCGAGAATGAGAGTGGCACGATGGTGAAATTCCGTTTTCCGGCATTCGTTGATACCGGGCATGCGAATCGAGGACGTTCAGGCGGCAGGAGCGATGGAGCTTGCATATCGAGCATAAAAGCAAATCAGCCTTAAGACGTTTGCTTGTTGGAGGGACGATATATAAAAGTATTATTTTATCTATCGTGATTGTGTTGCCTGCGGTGCCACTTGTGGCCGAGCCAGCCCCGCACGTTCCGGTAGGAATCGTTTCCGATTGGGCGCAACGTCATATCCACTACCCGCATTCAAACGACTCTTCCGTAATGGCCCGAATCCGAAGCGATCCCCACTGGCTGCATAAATGGTATGTGCGCCATCCGGAGGCTTGGTGGCCAGAACGCCATCGCGGTCATGGCAAAATAGACGAGGGTAGCCGCAGAGACTGGACCGTGTCCTTGTCGGCGTCCACTCCGACGTTCAGCTTTGAACCGCTATTCGACTTTTCGTTCGACATTGCTCCCGAGACGGGATACGGCAATCTCAACACCATCGACGAAGGCAATGGTGAGTTTCTCGCCACGGCCGGAACCCTCACGGTGACGGGCGGCAATGACATTGGCACGTACCCGCTGCATCCAGGTGGGCCGAATGTAACGGTTAGTCCCCTGGGCGGCTTTGATTTTGACAACCTGCTATTCCCCTTCTACCCTTCAACTAACCCTCCGCTGGATGTTGATGGGCTTCTCTTTACCGTCCCAGGTCTGGAGGTCAACATCTGGGGCAACAGTCCCGGTAATTATTCATTCTATGACTACAACGGGAGCAGTTATGGAACTCAATTAACGGAAACGGGAACCTTCACCCTGAACATCGATCCCAGCGGGGGCCAGACTTTTCCCGCCAAGTTTGTGTTTGACGTGACCGCAGCTCCAAGCTGCGCGCAAGACTTCGTGGTGATCGGTCTCCCCGCCAACCCCGCGTCGGGCGGTCAAGCCAACATCATTGGATTGAACAATCTCTACAGCACATCCACCCTAACCGGTTATTGCCCCACGAACGGACCGACGGTGATGTTCGCTTACGCCTCGGGCAGCGGACAGGTGCCGGCCTCCGTGGAAATCTCACAGAGTGGGGAGCAAATTGCCTACGTTGAGAATCTCTCCACCGGCAGTTCCTACTTCCACGTCCTAACCATTGGCACCACGGGGACCAACGGGACTGGCGCGACGGCGGCAGTAGCACCGGGGGCCGCCGGGGGCAACAACGCCGTGGACCAAAGAGTGCTGCTCTCGCCGGACGGCGGCACCACAAACCAAAGCTCCACAAATGCTCCTTTCGTCGTCTATACCTCTAGCGACGCCAACGATGTTGCCTATGTTTCTACCTATAGTTGGTCCGGGAGCGGATCCGGCTATCTCTACAAAATCAACAACGTATTCAACGGGAGCGCAACTCCGACGATCGTCTGGAGCGTTCCCATCAACGCCGTTCCGTCAACTCCGATATACGATTCGGTATCGAACAAGGTCTTCTTTACGGATAGCGCCGGTCGTATCGATTATGTGACGGACACGGGCGCGTCACCGTCCGTTGTCTATAGCGCAGTATTGGCAGGCGGCACCACGTCCGAGAATCCCGTAATCATCGATAGCACCCGTCAGATGGTCTACGCTTCCTTTAACTCCAACGGGACCAATGCCCTGGTCGTGCAGGCCCCCACGAGCATGGCGAGCACCGTCTCTGTACCCGTGGGGACGCAGACCACGACCTACACAGGCCCGTATGGCGTGGATTTTAACAACGCTTGGTACACCGGATCTGGAACGCCCCTCCTGTACGTCGCCGGAACGGGCACCGGAACGCTTCCAACGCTCTACAGTGTCGGCTTCAACACCAGTGGCGTGATGAACAGCAGTGCCAGTGCGACGGCGGCTCTGGCTACCGGCATGGCGGACTCATCGGCGGTTACAGAGTTTTACAACGCGTCGCTCGAGAAGGACTTCCTTTTCGTGGGGGTCACGAACAATTGCATTGCTGCCACCGGTGGCGGGACCGCCGGCTGCGTCATGAGCTTGGACATCACCGATGGCTTTCCGACCGTGAATGCCAGCACTACCGCCCTAGCCGCCCCGGGAGGCACAAGCGGCATCATCGTGGACAACGACAGCAGTCTTACCGAAGCTTCGAGCATTTACTATGCCACCAAGACCGGGGCCACCCTGGTGAAAGCTACGCAGTCCGGCCTGAACTGATGCGAGTGCGCGGATCGGGCTCGCCCCGCGCCCCAACCGGCCCGCAAGGCGCAAGCGCGCGCCCTCCCGGGCCACGGCCCCCAACGCGCGGATCGCCATCAGCGTTTCCTTTTCATCACGCAATTTCCGAGTGCGACTCTGAAGCCCGCAATCCGTTATCGGGGTAGGCTTATACGAAGGGGAAAACTGCTACACGTGCTCCCACAACGTGGGTGATTCGGCGAGGCAGAGGACGTGCGCGGGACGCTGGGCATACACCTAGCGGGCCGCGTTGGGGCGGGGCGAACCGATCCACGCGCAGGGGGGAAGATTCGGAGCTACCTCAATCTAATCAATCAGCTCATTTGCACTCTCTTTGTTGTCAAGTTCCTTCTGTTCTCGGGTCGCATTAGAACGCGATGGTGACTGCGATCCCGGGGCCGGGGCGCATGCGGTCGTACAGGTAGTACCCATCATCGGTGTAATCGAGATATACGTCGTCGGTTTCGTACCAGTTTGCAGGCCACATTTCCGGCCACGGATCAACGAATGTGACCCAATAGCCGTCGTACTGGAAGCGTGGATACCCGCCGACGAAGAACATCGGAAGGCCGTGGATGCGGAAGAAGTGGTCGCGCCCGAAATACGCCCGGAAGCGCTGATCAGGCACG
>Ga0335077_10007685_pt1 | contig 13341 bp, 10 predicted proteins | sample Lox_Sample_31_FD_207151 | JGI IMG/M metagenome (GOLD analysis project Ga0335077, IMG submission 207151) | Soil microbial communities from Loxahatchee National Wildlife Refuge, Florida, United States - Lox_Sample_3.1 | ecosystem: Environmental > Terrestrial > Soil > Wetlands | place: USA... | reverse complement strand
TTGAAGCCCGGTTCGGTGCCGCGCAGGTTTCCTCTCCAGAACCAGGCCAGAATCGCGAGCGGAGCGAGCAGGCCGAGCCAGTGATACCAGGTCCAGTTGTAGAGAAAGAAGTAGTCGCGCGAGTAAAGGGCCTCCCGGTACGGCTCGGTCGCCGAAGTCAGATGAAACCCGGTGGGCAGGAGCCCAATCGCCGACGCGAGCACGGGAACGGGTTCGGGCGTCACCGTCTTTCTTCGGTCCGTCACCCACATCACGCCCGCGAGAAAGAGCAGATAGACAATCATCTGGGGATGAATCGCTGCCGTTACGAACATCGTGGCACTTGCCCAGGCGTACCGTCTCTCCAGCAGACTGGCCAACGCAAAGAGCGTAAAGGGTGTTGAAAACGACCTCGCCGTCAGGTATGGATCGACAAGGAGCAAACCGGTGTTGCTGGCGGGCATCGTCAGGACCGCCGTGATGATCAGCATCGACATCCAGCGGGCTTGCCCATTCGAAAAGCAGGCGCGCACGATCATCCAGCAGCTCGCGAGAGTTCCAAAGAGGCACGCAACATACCATGCAAGAAGAGTCCAGTCCAGCGAGAGAGACGTCAACCTCGCTGTCCATGCCAGGATCGGCCCGAAGATCGAAAGATGTCCATGCGCCAGGAAGAACTCGGGGGCGTAAGGGTACAGTTCGGGATGCAAAAGCTTTTTCGCCGCGGGAACGTAGATCTCCGCGTCCTCGACACCCGCATGGTATCCGTGGATCAACAGCGCGGCTGCGGTCAGCGCCAAAAGTCGGAAAAGGGGAAGGCGTTTGTTTGTTCCTTGATTCATGAGGCGTCCCTGCCGAATTGTGACCAGAGCCCTCGAAACAAACGCACTTGCAGTTGGAACAATTGGGGATCGAGCATTATGAATGACTTATGCCCCTCTATATCTCAGTATCGTGTTTGCTGTCTACTATGATTTTGACGGAAATCTTCCTGAAATGGTGACACATTTGCAGAATAACGACGGAATCCTTATGGAATTCGGCAAACTGAAACCCTTTTGTTGTGCCATGGACATTGGAGCCCCGCCGGTTCCGGGTTCGCGACGAGCGCCCAGTCGACCCCAAACTCCGATTTCAGGCGCTTGAAGTCTACAAGTTGGAAAGAATCCCACCCGGACAGTGCCGAAACCTGCCTGTCCCATGCCGGACCCAGCACCGGAACTTGAGTCACCACGGCAGGGTCCTTGATCCAGTCTGCCAATTGGCTGCGTTCGGCCAGCGCCCGAAAGCTGTGATAGTCCTCTCCCGGCGCGGCAAGATAGTACGGATCAACAGCAAAGTAGGCCGTGGCCGGCGTGTTCTGGCGGATCCACGCAAAGGCCTGCAGCCAGGGGTTCGCCGATTGCCTCCCGGGAAGCTCCAGGTGTTCCGTGCTGCTCACGAGCGCCCGCTGCGACGCAAACATGCCCGCGTTGATCACAAGCAGATATACCGCCCAGCGCCACGCCCGGGCCTTCAGCGCATAATCGCCGATCAGGCATCCGGCCACCAGCATCAGGAAAAAGTACACGAGGTGAAGAAACCGCATCGGCTGCAGCGGAATGAGCCGCTCCAGCGCCGGAGTCGCGTTGATGACGATCGCAACAACCTGCTGGAATACCCCGTAGCAGACAACCCCAAGTGAGAACCGCGCGAGCATGACATCGCCACGCCTTCGAGCGAAGCGCCAGAGCAGCCAGAAAAGGATCAATGGGCCCAAAGCGCCGAGCCACTCGTACCAGGTCCATTTGAAGAGCAGATAGTAGGTGCGCGTTCCGAGCGCCTTGCGCCATTCAGGCGTGGGAGAGGTGAACACCCAGGCGAGCGGTACTGCAGCCGCGGGCGATCTCGCTTCGTTTCGTGCACGGATGCGCAGACCGCCCAGCATCGCAAGGGTCAGAAAGAAACAGAAGGAGATTCCCAGCGTCGCCATGATGGGATGAAACAGGAATGCGGCCGTGAGAAGCGGGATAACCTGCCACGTCCTTCTGGCAAGGACGCGCGAGACAGCCGCGAGGATGAATCCAGTGGCAATGTTGCGCGGGTGCAGGTGCTGATCGGCCATGTTCAGCGCGCTTCCCGCCACGGGAAGTGTCAGCATGGCTGCGACCATTGCAACCCCCGCCCATTGTGCGGTCTTGCTGGCAAACAGCCTTCGCGCGATGGCCCGGCAGGCCGCGATGATCAGCAGAATGGACGCTGCCTGGATCAGCAACTCCGCCGCTGCCACCGACATTCCAGTTGTACGAATGAATGCGGCAACTGCTTTGTCAAAAACCGTTGCCTGCAGCTGTAACTGAAAGAACTCCGAATCGTGGGGATAAAGCGCAGGGTTGACGTCTTTCTTGACGGCGGCGAGATAGACGCCGTCGTCCTCGAAACCCGGGTGATAGCCCATCACTGCGATCGCCAGCAGGGTGAATGTGAGGATGAGCAGAATACTGCGCGAGCAACGAATCTCCACCAGAATGAGCCCTTGTACTTTCAGAGCGGCACGCTCAGATGAAAGCCGCTCTAGCCGGCCGATGTAAACCCACGCGCCGAATTGGCCAGGCCATCTATACTCCGATAGACAGCCTCAGCATGAGTTTAGCCGGAGCCCATCAACATTGCATACCCTCCGCCAGCGAACTGGTGTATGCCCGGCCATCTCTGCGATCACATCCCGATTTGAAGGAAAAGCTGGCTCTCGTCATTCCGACGCTCCGCGAGGCAGGGAACCTGCCCGCGCTTCTGAGGCGTGTGCGCGAGGCGCTCGATCTGCTCGGCCAGAGCTATGAGATTCTCGTTGTCGATGATGACAGCCGCGACGGAACGGTTGACATCATCACGGCGATTGCCAGGGAGGACGCGCGCGTCCGGTTGCTCGTTCGCAAAGGTCAAACAGGCCTCTCCGGAGCTGTTCTGCATGGCTGGCGTCACACCGACGCGGCAATCCTCGGCGCGATGGACGCGGACCTTCAGCATCCCCCGGAACTCCTTCCCGAACTCGTGGCCGCAATCTCCTCAGGCTGCGATCTCGCTATCGGAAGCAGATACGCTTCTGGCGGCGCATTGGGCAGATGGAATCCTGCGAGAAGGCTGCTCTCAAGCGCGGCTGTCTGGATGACCGCTCCCATCCAGAAACCGGACCTTCGTGCCAGCGATCCGATGTCGGGGTATTTCTTCGTTCGGCGGGAATGCCTCGAAGGCATCGCATTTCGGCAGCAGGGGTTCAAGCTCCTGCTGGAGATCCTTGTGAGAGCGCGCATCCGGTCGCTGAAGGAAATCCCATTCAGGTTTGGCCGGCGCAGTCGCGGCGCGAGCAAGGCAAATCTCAAGGTCGCGTGCGACTTTGGCCGCCTGCTGGCAAGGCTCTATCGTACGCGGTTCTCTTCCCGGAGGACGATGCCCATCGAGTCGTTCGTGCGGCAGGAAGCCGACTGATCCGGCCACCTACAGCGCCGGAAGCCACGCACGCAAAGCCAGGAAACCGGCTACGCCCAGAAAGAACACCAGCGCCATGCGAATCCCCGGCTCGCGATTCACCTCGGGGACGAGGTCGCTCGCGCCGACATACAGCGCGACGCCGGCCGAAATCGGCAATCCATACGGAAGCAGCTTCGGCGCAATCTCGATCACTGCGACGCCCGCAACGGTGGCAGCAGCCAGTGCGACAGCGGAGTAGAAGGCAGCCGTGCGACTCCGGCCGCTGGCCATCATCACAGAGGCCATGGTGAATCCTTCGGGAGCCTTGTGAAGAAACACGGCAAGAAAGATCAGCCAGCCCAGCGCATCGTTGATCACGAACCCTGAACCGATGGCCACTCCATCAAACAGCGCGTGAACGCTCAGGCCGCTCAGCACTGCGTATCCGGTGCGTGCAGAGACGAACTCGTCGCGGTGCGTCTCCTCGCCATAGTGAAAGTGGGAATTGATCGTGTGTTCGAGCAGATGCACGATGCAGTATCCCGCCATGATGAGCACCGGCGCGAGCGCCGGATTCATGCGCATGCTCTCGGGCGCCATCTCCAGCAGGGCAGTGGCCATCAGGAAGCCGGCGCCTAGCGCAACAAAGTAGCGGAGATAGCGCTCCACACCGCGGGCGCGCACCAGTACCACGCCCCCGGCGATGTCGGCCAGCGCTGCGATGACTCCGAGAACGATCGAGAGCTTGAACATTCCGGCTTACCCGCTGTGCCGGATGTGCATCACATCGCCATCGTGCACGACGTACTCCTTACCCTCAAGACGAAGGGTGCCCTGCGCGCGGGCTGCAGCTTCGCTGCCGGCAGCCAGCAGGTTGTCCCATCGGATGGTTTCGGCACGAATGAAGTGATGTTCGAGATCCGAGTGGATCGCCCCAGCCGCCTGGGGTGCCTTTGACCCGGCCGGTACGGTCCACGCGCGGCACTCATCTTCGCCTGCCGTGAAAAAGCTGATCAAGCCGAGCAACTCATAGCTCTTGCGGATAAGCCGGACCAGCCCGCTCTCGTGCAAACCGTAGCTCGCCAGAAAATCGGCCGCCTCCGCCTCATCCATCTCGGCCAGCTCTGCCTCCACTTTGCCGCAAATGGCGGTCGCTCCGGCGTTGGGCCGGTGCGCTACTTCGTCGAGCTTGAATCGTGACACCGCAGAGTCGAGATCTTCACCCAGCGTCGAGCTCTCGCCAATGTTAACTACATAAAGAACAGGCTTTTGTGAGAGAAACATGAAGCCCCGGATGAGCTTCCTTTCTTCCGGAGTCATCTCCAGCTCGCGCAGAGGAATCTCTTTCTCGAGCGATTCCTTTGAGCGCAGCAGGAGCGCATGCTCGCGTTCCAGGTCGCTGGTGCGGCTTTTTTTCAAATCCTTCTCGACACGCTCCAGACGCTTCTCCACCTGCGCGAGATCGCTGATCATCAGGTCGAAATCTACGTTCTTGATGTCGCGCAGAGGATCGATCGCACCGACGTGCGGAATGGAGCCATCTTCGAATGCGCGGAGCACGTGGATCAGCGCGTCCACATTACGCAGGCTGGTCAGGAATGCAGTTTCCTTCAACGCTTCCTGTCCGATTGCGGCCACATCAACGTACTCGACCGAGGCGTAGGTCGTCTTCTTCGGAGAGTAGAGTGCCGACAGCTTGTCGAGCCGCTCATCGGGAACCCGTGCCACACCGATGTGCGCCTCGCGCGGATTCGAATAGCCGCGATCGTCGAGCTTTGCCTTGGTAAGGATCTTGAATAACGAAGTCTTGCCCACCTGCGGCAGGCCGATGATGCCAGTTTTCATCTCATCCAAATACGGCTCCTGCACGATGCTTTCCGCGCTTCAGAGCCTCTTCGATGATACAAGACGCGGTGAGTGTTACGGCCCGGATGCATGGCCCGTCCCGGCGGCCGTCAGCGAACGTTCATCATCAGCGAGCCGATGATATCCATCGGCCAGTGCGCCACGATCAGAGGAGCGAGCCGGCGCGTCCGCCAATAGATCACCATCATCACCAGCACGCCGGGCAGAAACGCCAGGAACCGGAACGCAATGAACCGCAGGTCGGGAATAAACGACAAGGCGGTATGCTGTCCTGTCCACCAGAATCCGACAACCAGGAAGGCCACCCATGTGCGGCCGCTCAGCGCGTGCAGCCGCGGCAGTACGTACGCCTGGTATGTGGCCTCCTCGGTCGGCGACCAGATCAGCCACCACACGCTCAGGCTGTAAATCAGCGCCCACGCCGGGATGTAATGCGGCTGCACGAGGTAAGAGCCCGGATCCGTGGCCGCGGCTCCGTAAATCAGTTTGTGCGCCAGGATCCCCCCGACGAGGAAGAACGGGAAGACGACCAGAAAGTACCCCAGCCCCAGCAGCACATCGCGCCCGCGCCGCAGACGGATAGGCCCGACAAGATCGCGCAGTCCGATCCCCTCCCGGCGGGTGAAGTAGGCGAGGCCGATGAGACAGCCGATATCCACAAGGGTTCCGTAGACATTCCAGTAGTGACCCGCCTCGCGCCATGGCGATTGCCAGTGACGTAGATAGAGACACAGCGCGACAAGCGCCTGCGACGCGATCAGCAGGACCGAGCGGGCTGTCACGAGCAGCAGAGGCCCGGCCCAGGAGATGCGGCCGTCGGCAACGCGCAAACGGATTGCTTCAGGAGAGTTCGGTTCGATGCTTGCGGCTTGATTCGGTTCGGTTGCAGTCGGCAAGGGATGCCTCCTCTTGCCGTGAATCCTACAACGGGTCAGGAAGCAGCGCTGTGACGAAGCGTTCAGTGCCCGTGGCCAATAGGACTAGGCACGTGCCGCCTCTGCGCGCGCGACCAGTGCCACCGTTGCGATGCCGAGCAGCAGAATCGCCATCTCGACGTGCTCGCTGCGATTGTGCAGCTTGTTGAAGTCAATCGTGATCGGATTTGAAGTGTCTGCCGTATTGATGGCCCCGCCCGCCGCGGCCCGGTCGCGTTCCATCGCCCGGATGATGCCAAACTGCGAGTACGCGGTGCACGCGATCATCAGCACCACCAGCACCATCGGCGCGAGTACCGCGTGCGATTTGTAGATTCCCCACGCGGGCGCCAGCGCCAGCAGCGCGAGAATGACTAGCCCCGCCACGAATCCCGTCCCATGCAGAATGCGCAGCAACTCACCCACGATGCTGCCCGCCGTATGCGTATCCGGATGCAGAACCGTGAACGTGATAGCAGCCACAACAGGCAAGAAGGTCTCTGCCCCAAGCCACACAATGAGTGCGAGATAAAGAAGCGTTCGCAGGAGGGTCTTCATGCGCTCAGAATACAAGAACGGGGAAGAGGGAAGCTGAAGAGCCCCCTCATGAAAACGCCGCGCTCTCCATCGGATTGCGCGGCGCTTCGTTAAGAATCACGATCTGAAAGCTAGCTTCGCTTCAGCGCGCGCTTCAGAACCGTTTCAAGTGCTGCCTTCACCTCGGCGTATTCCTCCGGGGAGAGATGGCCGGTGAGCTTTTCGCTTTCGAGCGCGAATAGCTCCTCCTTGAGAGCATTCAGCAGGGAGGAGTTCTTCGCCGCCGGAGTTGCATGTGCCTGGGCGGTCTGTCCCGCGGTGGGCATCGCAGGCGGCGCAGCCACATGTGCCGCGCCTGCAGCCGGTACGCCCGCTGGTTTGCGCAACAGGAATGCCGCTGCCGCCACCAATACCAGCGCCAGGCCGCCAAGAATCCACCATTTGTACTTGCTCAGTGGGTCAGGCGTGTTGATCGGCGCGCCGATGCCGCCACCGGGTTGTCCCGTGGGAGCACCTGCTTCCTGTCCCTGGGCGCCGGCAGCCGCGCCCTGCTCCTCGCGAGGCATCGCTCCGGTGCCTGAAACTGTGAACTCCAGCGGCTTGCCCGGCATCGCATTCTTCGCAACAAACGTCTGCACATTCGGATCCTGCTGCAGGGTCTGGAAGGTCGATCCCGCCCCGGCGGCGAACGTCATGCTCTTCGGCAGCAGCACGCCAACGCTCTGAGCCGGCAGCGACACTTGAGGACGGAAGGTGAACTTGCCGTTGTATGGCAACGAATAGCTGACCGAGAACTGCGTGTCCTTGTCACCCTCGTCCGGCTGGATCGGGAAATTGAATGCAAAGTGGCCCTTCGGCCCGTTCGGCTGTAGCTTGAGGCTCGTCGGCAGGCTGCTCGCCGTCGGGCGCTGCCCCTGCGCCGAGGCCAGTTCCGCCCCCTCGGGCAGTACGATCTCAAAGCTCTTCTGGCTCCATTGTGTTCGCGGCGGCATGCTCGTGTTGTGGACAAAGAAGCGCTCGATCACGCGAAGCTGGCCGTTATCGCTCTCGATCTCGAATACGTCCGCCTCGATCGACACGCCATCCACCTTCGGTGCAACGTCGTAAACAAAAATCTCGCGCACCGCGCCATCCTGCGGCACGTCGGCAAAGAAGTCCGCGCCCTGGTGCGTGACCTTCACGAGCGCAGGAGCGTTGTTGCTCCGTGTGAGGGAATAGTGGCCTGAAGCGTCTACCTTCGTGTGTGCCACCTCGGCCATCCCCGCCATCGGTTCCACCAGCGCAACCGTATCGCCGGCGGCTGGCTTGCTCGTCGTCTTGTTGGTCACGGTGCCGGTTACCGGAGCGGCCTGCGCCAGTGCGCCCGCGAAAAAGATGCATGCAGCTGCCGCACGCAAAAAAGTCTTCATCGATCTCATGGTCTTGAAAGGAATCCTTGTCTTTCGTGGGAACCCGTCTGGTTCCGTTCATGCCTGCTGAAGATGTTCCATCTCGGCCAGCAACTGCGCCGTCTCATTCTCGAGCAGTGTGCGTTGCGCCAGATAGTCCTCTTCAGGGTACTTTCCGGCCCGGTATTCAAAATTAAGGTCGCGAAGGTTCTCGTAAAGCTGCTCCTTCCGCTCTTCGAGGTAGTCGAGGCGTGTCTTCTGCCGCTGGGCGGCAAATGCGTTCTCCGGCCAGAATGTATAAACGAAGAGCGCAATTGCCATCAGCGAGCCGGTTGCAAGGCCAAACGTATCCGTCATCGATCAAAAACCTCCATTGGCCGCATCGGTCTCGCGGCGAATCCGCTCGCGCAGCGCGTCCATCTCGGGCGTGTGCGTCTCTGCCGGCTGCTGCGCCCTTCCCACTGACCAATGCCGAACCAGCAGGATCGTGCCGAGCAGCGCCGACAGGAACACCGCAAAGGGCGCAATCCACGCCACAAGGTTGAAGCCCTGCGTCGAGGGCGCCGCCAGCACTGTGGCTCCGTACTTGCGTGCGAAGCTGTCCAGGACATCCTTGTCACTGAGGCCCGAGGCGATTGCGGCGCTGAGCTCGGCGCGTTCGCGGCCGCTCTCCGTGCAGCCGACGTGGTTGCACTCGCCCAGCAATTGCGCGCAACCGCATGTGCACATCAGCCGATGTCCGAGATCGTTGAACCGCAGGCCAGCATCGCTCGCTCCCATCGTGAAGCAGACGGCGATAGCCAGCGTGCACGCTTGCAAGGTTCTCTTCCAAAACGTCGAACCCATCCCAGTTGGCATCAATTGCCGCCTTTCAGCACCGGGGTCCCCGCCGACCGCTCTTGGCCGGTGGGGTGGAGCACCGGGGTCCCCGCCGACCGCTCTTGGTCGGTCGAGTGGAGCACCGGATCCGCGGGTGCGGTCTGCAGAACGGGAACCTTCGCAGCTGCGGTCGAAGGACTCAGGCTTGGAACCAGCGCAACGAGTGTTCCCGCGACCATCAGCACAACTCCTGCCCAGAGCCAGCCAACCAGCGGATTCAGAAATGCCTTGATAATCGGCTGGTTCGTGTCGGGATTCGTGCCCTCGTACACCACGTACAGATCCCACCCCGGCACAGAATGCACAGCCACCATCGTCTGCGGCTGCTGGCTGGCCAGGTAGACACGCTTCTCCGGCGTCATCTGGAATTGCCTCTTGCCGTCAGAGTAGACGTCGAGCATAGCGAACTCGGAGTTGTAGTTGGCATTCGAGTCCTGCGTAAAGCCGACGCACTCCAGCGTGTACGGCCCCACCGACATCTTGTCGTGAAGCGCCAGCTCCTTTTCGACGTTCTTGTTGAAAGCCGCGCCCGAGAGACCTACGACCACGATCACGACGCCGATATGAATGATGTATCCGCCGTAGCGGCGCGTGTTTCGCCGTGTCAGCAGGTAGATCGACGAAAAAAGATTGCGCCGGGTCTGTTTTGCAATCACCGCGCCGCCGCGCAGGAATTCAGACACGATCGCGGTGAATACGCTGGCCGAAAGTGCAAACCCGATCAGCGCGTAAAAGCTGCCGGTATCAAATCCGCCGTCGGGAGCAGCCGACCACGGCCGAACCCCCACGGCAAGGCAGACGATCACCGTCGCCCAGAGTGCAATTGTGGGGAGAATGAAATTGCGCCGGATCGCGCGCAGCGATGTCGCGCGCCACGGAAGCAGCGGCCCCACGCCCGTGAGGAACAGCAGGAAGAGCCCGATCGGAACAGCCACGCGGTTATAGAACGGCGCGCCTACGGTCACCTTGCTGCCCTGCACGTACTCGCTCAGGACCGGAAACAGGGTGCCCCACAGGATTACGAAGCACGCGGTCAGCAACACCAGATTGTTGAAGAGAAAGCTCGACTCGCGGCTGGCGAGCGACTCGAGGTGATGATCCGCCTTCAGGTGGCCGCGCTGCAGGATGTACGTGAAGATGCAGACCGCCAGCACGATTCCCATGAACACCACAAACCACGTGCCGATCGACGACTGCGCAAACGCGTGCACCGAGCTCACCAGTCCCGCTCGGGTCAGCAGTGTGCCAAGCAGCGTCAGCAGGAAGGTGCAGAAGATGAGCCACACGTTCCAGCTCTTCATCATGCCCTTCTTCTCCTGCATCATGACGGAGTGCAGGAATGCCGTACCGGTCAGCCACGGCATAAAGCTCGCGTTCTCCACCGGGTCCCAGCCCCAATAGCCGCCCCAGCCGAGCACCGCGTACGCCCAGTGCATGCCAAGGAAGATTCCGCAGGTGAGAAAGAGCCACGTCGTGAGCGTCCATACACGCGTGATCTTGATCCACTTCTCGCCGGGATAACGCATCATCAGCGCCCCCAGCGCGAAGGCAAACGGGACTGAGAATCCCACATAACCGAGATAAAGCATCGGCGGATGGATGACCATCTCAGGGTATTGAAGCAACGCGTTCAGTCCGAACCCATCTTCTGGAATTGCACCCTGGGTGAGCGCAAAGGGCGGCGCCGCGAAGTTCACGATCGCCAGGAAGAACACCTGGATCGCCGCGAGAATCGTGCCCGCGTATGCATAGAGCTTGACGTCGGTGTGGTGCCTGAGCCGCAGCACAAAGCCATAAGCGCCCAGCAGCCACGCCCACAGCAGCAGCGATCCCTCCTGTCCGCTCCACAGCGCCGCAAACTTGTACGGCGCGGGCAGTGCGCGGTTCGAGTGCTCCATGATGTAGGCAATGGAGAAATCGTTGGCAAACACCGACCAGACCAGCGCGAATGCGGCGCCGCTCACGGCGATGAACCCGGCAATCCCGGCCCGTCGCGCCGTGTCTGCCAGCCGCTCAGGCGAAATCCGCGCGGGTTGCCCGGTCGCCAGCAACCGCAGCGCAACAGTCCCTGCGAGCAGATTGTAAGCGGCTAATGCTAAAGCAATTAAAAGTGCAAGAACCCCGAATGTTGCCATCTGATCTCCGCCCGGCCCCTTACATCCGGGCCCACAGCCATCGCGGCTGCCGACGAGCTTTATTCTCAATCATTTTAGGCCTTTGACATGTGATTTGGCTCACACCTTGGATGGACTTCAGGTATTTGACGATACAGGAGCCGAATAACACCACAGTGTGAGGCAACTTTCATGGGCCGGTGTGAAGGGCACCTCCCCATTATCAACACCCCGGCCACCCATCGCCGCGGCGCGGAAAAGAGGCTTAGATCAGCCGAAGAGGAATTCCTTTTCGCGGAGCTCCTTGATGCTGTCGCGGAGCTTTGCGGCCTTCTCGAACTCGAATTTGCGCGCGGCTTCGCGCATCTCGGTCTCGAGTTTGGAGATATACGCATCCACCTCAGACTGTGAAGTGAATTCGGGAAGCCCGGCCGCCTCTTCCTCTTCGATCTCGCCATACTCGGTCTTGAGGATGTGCGCCAGTCCCATATCGACCTTGCTGATGATCGACTGTGGCGTGATGCCATTCTCCTCATTGAAGGCCCGCTGGATCGCGCGGCGTCGATCGGTCTCGCCAATGGCCTGCCTCATCGAATCGGTCATGCGGTCGGCATAAAGGATCGCTCGGCCTTCCACATGGCGCGCAGCGCGCCCAACCGTCTGGATCAGCGATCCCGTCGAGCGCAAAAAGCCTTCCTTGTCGGCATCGAGAATTGCCACGAGCGAGACTTCCGGCAGGTCGAGGCCCTCGCGCAGCAGGTTGATCCCGATCAGTGCGTCAAATTCGCCCTTGCGCAGTCCGGCAAGCAGCTTGACGCGCTCGAGCGTTTCGATCTCCGAGTGCATGTAACGGCAGCGCACGCCGACTTCGGTGTAGTAGCCCGCGAGATCCTCTGCCATGCGCTTGGTCAGCGTCGTCACAAGCACACGCTCACTGCGCTTTGCCCGATCGCGAATCTCGGCAAGCAGATCGTCGATCTGGCCTTTCACCGGGCGAATCTCCACCTCGGGATCGACCAGTCCCGTGGGACGAATCACCTGCTCAACGACCACTCCCGCGCTGCGCGTCAGTTCATACGGTCCCGGTGTGGCCGACACGTAAATCGCCTGGTGCACGCGGTTCTCAAACTCCTCAAAACGCAGCGGCCGGTTGTCCATCGCCGAGGGCAGGCGAAATCCGTAATCCACGAGATTCTGCTTGCGGCTGCGGTCACCGTGCCACATCCCGTGCACTTGCGGAATGGTTGCGTGGCTTTCATCCACAAAGAGCAGGAAGTCGCGGGGAAAGTAGTCGAGCAGTGTCGGCGGAGGTTCGCCGGGCAAGCGCCCTGAAAAGTGCCGCGAGTAGTTCTCGATGCCATGGCAGTAGCCCATCGACTTGATCATTTCCAAATCGAATCGTGTGCGCTGGTGCACGCGCTGCGCCTCAACCATGCGCCCCTCGGATTCCAGCTTTGCAACCCACTCGTTCAGCTCAGAGACGATAGACTCGATCGCCTCTGAGCGGCGCTCCGGCTGTACGACGTAGTGGCTCTTCGGATAAATGGGCAACCGTGCATACTTCTGCTTCACCGTGCCGAAGAGCGGATCGATCTGCGCCAGCGACTCGATCTCGTCGCCAAAAAGCTCGATGCGATAGGCCAACTCGTCATAGGTGGGGAAGACTTCAATGATATCGCCGCGAACGCGAAATGTCCCGCGGCGAAAATCTGCGTCATTGCGCTCATAGAGGATCTCCACCAGCCGGCGCGTAATGTCTTTCCGACTGATGCGCTGGCCCTTCTCGAGCAGCAGCAGCATCCCGTAGTAGGCTTCCGGTGAGCCGAGTCCGTAGATGCAACTCACTGAGCTGACGATGATCGCGTCGCGGCGCTCAAAGAGGCTTCGTGTTGCCGACAAGCGCAGCTTGTCCAGCTCCTCGTTGATCGTGGCTTCCTTCTCGATATAGAGATCGCCCGCAGGGATGTAGGCCTCAGGCTGGTAGTAGTCGTAATAGCTGACGAAATACTCGACGGCATTCCCGGGAAAGAACTGCTTGAACTCGTGGTAAAGCTGCGCTGCGAGCGTCTTGTTGTGGGCAAGGATCAGCGCTGGCCGGTTCGACTCCTCGATGACCTTGGCCATCGTGAAGGTCTTGCCCGATCCCGTCACCCCCAGCAGCACCTGGTGCTTTTCGCCGGCCGCAAGTCCCCTGACAAGCTCGTCGATCGCCCTCGG
>Ga0335077_10007684_pt1 | contig 13341 bp, 16 predicted proteins | sample Lox_Sample_31_FD_207151 | JGI IMG/M metagenome (GOLD analysis project Ga0335077, IMG submission 207151) | Soil microbial communities from Loxahatchee National Wildlife Refuge, Florida, United States - Lox_Sample_3.1 | ecosystem: Environmental > Terrestrial > Soil > Wetlands | place: USA... | reverse complement strand
GCGGAAGCGATGCTGCCGGCGACCGGGGTGGGTCTGCTCAAGCTCACCGAGGGGAAAGTGACCATCCCGCACCTCCCGTGGGTCCCGCTCACGGCCGACCTGCTCCCCGAGACTCAGCGGAAGGAGATGCATCTCGAGATCGCCAACGCGCTCGCCGCCCTCTCTCCCGAGCCCAACCTGGCCCGGCGGGTCGAGGTCGCGCACCATTACCTCGAGTGGCAGCAAGGCCCGCTGGCCCTCCGGCATCTTCTCGAAGCCGCTGAGCTCTCCCTCGACCTGCTCGCCTTCGACCGGGCCGAGCAGCTGCTCGACGAGGCGCTCGCGTGCTCGGGCGCGGTCCCTCCGGCCGAGCGTCTCGCGATGGAGGCCGAGCTCCGGTTGCTGCACGCACGGGCCCTCTTCTGCGCCGGGCGGGTGTCGGAAGCGGAATCCGAGCTGCGGGACGGGCTCAGCGGGGCGCTGCAGACTGGAGTGCCGACCGACCAGGTCGCGGAGTGGTTCGAGCCGCTCTTGCTGGGACTCCGGGCGGTAGGACCGCGTCCCACCCTCGTGACCGTTCTCTCCGAGCTGGCCGAACGGGCGCACGACGTCCGCGCGCTCGAGATCGAGGTACTCACCGAGTCGCTGCTGGCCGAATTCCACCACGAGCGACTCGATTCCGAGCTCGCCCACTCCGAGTCGCATCGCGCCGCCCTGATCGCCCGGAAGCTCCCGGAGGGTCACATGCAGGCGATGGCCCTGGTCGCGGTAGCCCTGTCGCGGGTCGACGGGACCCCGGCCGAGCAGCTCCAGGCCGCACGGTTCCTCCAGGCCGCCCGGGTGCTGCTCGGGAAGGCCCGACGCTGGGAGCTCGATTACATGGCTGAGGACCTTGAGGCGCGGCTCGCCGAGGCCCGCGGCGCCGTCTCGGAGGGACGCCAGATCCGGGAGAGAAGTCTCGGCACGGTCCAGCGCCAGCGGCTCCTGCCGATCGAGCTCACGCACCGTCTCGCGATCATCAACGGCCTGCTGGACGAGAGGGCGAACCGGGGCGTCTCGGAGTCCCTCGAACGCGCCCGCACGATCGCCGAGACCCTGCACCTGCTTCCCCCCTCCCCCCTCCTCCTGCGCCTCTGGATGGTCGAAGGACGGCTCGCGGCGCGGGACGAAGCGGGAGAGCAGGCACGGGAGCGATGGCTGACGGTGGCGGAAGAGCCGGCCGTCTGTTCCCTCCCCGGCCTTCGGGCCGAGGCCCTGTTCCGGCTGGCCCTGCTCGAGTACGCCCGCAACCGGCCGGACGAGGCCTTTCCGTTCGTGACGGCGCTGGAAACCCCCGAGATGATGGCCGCCCTCCCACCCTCCTGGCAGACCCTCGTCCCGAGCCTCGCCAGCATCGCCCCCCACTCCGAGCACGGGGGCGGGCCCATCCCCCCGCTCCCGCCCTCAGCTCCAGCCCACGGCCCCGAGCGTAGGGAACGCGCCCGGCGCTAGGCCGTAGGCGATCGTGGCGACCCCCACGATCGTGAGCACGACGACCACCACGCGACGCAGCGTCTCCGGATCGAGTCGCCCCGCAAGTCGGTGGCCCAGGAACACGTCCCAGGCCGCGACGGCCACTAGGGCGGTCGACCCGGCGACGAGGACGACGAACCAGCCCCAGGCCGCGACGAAGACGATCTCGAAGATCATGGTCGTGTCCGCCAGCTCGAGCAGGAAGACGGTCGCGAACGCGACGACCAGGACCGAGCCCGCGGGTCCCCAGTGCCGCTCTTCGCTCTCCGGCGCCTGGAAGTACACCCAGGCCGCGTAGCCGAGAAGGACCACCCCTCCGCCCACCCGCACCCAACCGATATGGCTGGGTCCCAGGAGCGTGACGAGGGCGGCCCCCACCGTCACGGCCAGGCCCGTCGTGGCCACGAAGGCCAGGGCCCCGCCCAGGAACGAGGGCAGAGGGCGGGCCCGGGCCGCGATGGCGATCAGGGCGAAGCTGGTGCGGTCGAACAGCTCGAGGAAGCCGATGACGGCAAGGACGACAACGAAGCCGGTCGCCACGCCGAGGTCGACCATCGACCGGTTGCTAGGCGAGGTGTCCCAGGAAGTCGTCCAGCGTCCGCTCGCAGTAGACGCACGTCAAGACGACGGGTCGGCGCCGGGTCACCCGGAACTCGCTCTCGATCGGCTCGCCCTGGTTCGAGATGCAGTTCGGGTTCGCGCACTTCACGACCCCCACGATCGTGTCCGGTAGGTCGACCGGCCGCTTCTCCTGGACCTTGAAGTCGCGGATGATCGAGATCGTCGCCGTGGGGGCGACGAGCGCGATCGCGTTCACCTTCCGGGCGGAGAGCTCCATGTTCTCGACCTTGACGAGGTCCTTCCACCCGAGCTTTCCCGAGCGGACGTGCAGGCCGACGCTGACGGTCGAGTCCTTGTCGATGCCGCGGGCCCCGATGATCCGCAGGACGTCCAGGGCGAGGCCGCTCCCGATGTGGTCGATCACGGTCCCGTTCTTGATCGCCGCGATCCGAAGCTCCTGCATCGCTCTCACTCCCCGGTCGGGGCGCTCCCTAGGATCGCGTCCAGGAGAGCCATCCGCACCGGAACCCCGAGGAACGCCTGCCGGAAGTAGGCCGCGTGCGGGGTTCGGTCGACCTCGGGGGCCACCTCCCCCAGGCGGGGGAGGGGGTGCATGACGGCCAGCCGCGGCTTTGCGTCCTCGAGGATGTGGGCGTCGATTCGGTAGGAGCCCACGACCTTCCGATACTCGCCCTCGTCGCCGAACCGCTCCTTCTGGATCCTCGTGACGTACAGCACGTCCGCCTCCCGGACCGCCTTGCGGATGTCCGGCTCGTCCGTGACCTTCGCACCACTCTTCTCGAGTTCCTCGCGCAGCTCGGCGGGGAGGCGAAGCTCGGGAGGAGACGTGAGGACGAGCTCGACCCCGAAGAGCACTCCGAGGGCGTAGGCCAGGGAGTGCACGGTGCGTCCGTACCGCAGGTCGCCGAGGAGGACGACCCGCAGGCCGGTCAGGGTGCCGAACGCCTCGTACATGGTCGCCAGGTCGAGCAGGGTCTGGCTCGGGTGCTGGCCCGCCCCGTCCCCCGCGTTGATGATCGGCTTGTCGGAGGCCCGGGCCGCGAGCTGCGCCGACCCCTCGTTGGGATGTCGAAGCACGATCGCATCCGCGTAACCCGAAAGCATCCGGATGGTGTCCGATAGGCTCTCTCCCTTGCGCATGGACGACGCGGCCGCGTCTGCGATGGTGATGCAGGTGCCCCCGAGCCGCTGGACTGCGGACTCGAAGGAGAGACGCGTTCGGGTGGAGGGTTCGAAGAACCCCATCGCCACGATGCGGTTGGCGAGGGGGTGCATCACCCGCTTCCCCTCGGCGTAGGGTATCATCTTCTGGGCCGACCCCAGCAGAGAGAGGACCTCGTCCTTCGAGAGGTCCCGGATCGAGATCAGGTCGCGGCCCCGGAGCGACATCCGGACCGGGGAGCGAACCGTCCCCTTAAACACTTCGAGGTGGAACCGCCCGTGCAGGCAGGCCACTCCGCCGAGCCGACGGCGACCGACGGGGGTTGAGCGTCGGTGATGCCGGCTTGTCGACCCGGGGCTGGTTCCGGCCTCGCCACGTCACGATCGAAGCGGTCCCGGCCCTGCCGATCATCGCCGTAGAAGGTTTCTGCTCGTGCCAGCTCGGCGAATCGCTAGAGGCAGCCTCCGTGACGCTCTGGTCCGACGAACGGGTGTGGGCCGCGTTGCACGCGTGGCGGTGGGAACCTCCCGGATCGACCCGCGTCACCCTGCCCGAGTGCGAGCTCGTGATCACCCCGGGTTCATCTTCGCTGAACTTCGTGTACGGATTCTCCGCCGAAGGGGGAGCGCGAGCGGAGGCGGTCCTCGAGGAACTTCGACACCGCGTCGAGGCGCTCGGCGGGACCGGCCTTCGGATCCAGGTGACGCCGATGTCCCGACCCGTGGACCTCGTAGGACGCCTGGAGGCTCTCGGGTACGCTCCCCGGGACCAGGCGGAAGTGCTGGTCTGCGAGCTCCGGGACGACATGGGCCACCCCCGATTCCCCGAATTCCGAGAACTCGGCGGGGTGGTCGTACGCGAAGCGTTCACCGATCCGGAGTACGATACCTGGCAACGGCTCATGAGCACCATTTTCGGCGAGCCAGAGCCCTCCGAGGAGACCCGACGTGCGTTCCACGAGACCTTCCTCCGGCGCATCCGTGAGACGGGCCACTCGGACCGGTATATCGCCTGGGCGGGGGAGGTTCCGGTGGGAGTCGCCGGGATGGAACTTGCCGGGCCGGTGGCCCGCTTCTTCGCGACGGGAGTGCTCCCGGCGCACCGCCGACGGGGGGTATACGGCCTCCTCGTCCGAGCTCGTTGCGAGGACGCTGTGCGCCGCGGGGCCGAGGTAGCGCTGACGACCGCCAGGGTGGGGAGTTCGGGCCCGATCCTCAAGCACCACGGCTTCCGGCCGGTCGGCCCGTTCCGGGTCTACGAGCTTGCGTGGTGAACCGCCCGGTGGCGGCGCCCATCCGAGGCACCGTGCCCCGTCCTGTAAGGAGAATCCACGTGCGGGAGCGTGCCCTCAGTGCGTGGTGAACCACCACTCGTTGCCCCATGCGTCCCGAACCCCGCCGCGACGGTCTCCGTCCGGGGCGACTGTAGGTTCACGGACGGACGAGGCGCCGGCCGCCAACGCCCGGCGGTAGGCGACATCGACATCGAGCACGTAGAGGTGGACCATTGCCGGGAGCGCCGGCCGCGAGTCCGGGCGCTCCCCGATCATGACCACCGAGTCGGCGATCAGGACCTCGGCGTGATTGACCTTCCCGTCGGCGTCCACGTCCTCGTAACCGAGCTTGCCTCCGAGCCCGGCTTGGAGGAAGGCAACGAGCCCCCGGGCATCCCGGACGGGCAGGTACGGGGCGAGCTTCGGTGTGCGCGTCGGCTCCACGGAGGGACGAGGACACACGGCAAGATAAACCGCTGGTACCCACGATCATGCAAGGCGAGGTTCCGACGCCCCACATCCCGGCGGCAGCACCGCTGGTCCCGAGGGGTTATCGGGGCGGGCTGACTGCCGTCGCGAGCGCCATGACGACGGTGATTGAGGGTTTGGAGGCGGCAACTGTGCACATCCGCGACATCCATGCGGCGCGCAAGTTCTACGCGGAGGTTCTCGGCCTGAAGGAGGTCGAATTCGAGGAGAAGGCGAACCGAGCGGTGTTCGCTCTGCCCGGTACCACCGCGGTCCTTCGGATGCACGTTCTGGGGGAGGGCGAGGGTGGTCGGGAGCCGGGCACCGTCTCGGGTCTAGTTTTCTCCCACCACGACCCCGTCGGGGCCTGCGCGGAGATCCGCCGACGCGGGGGCACCATCGTGGATGAGCCCACGACCATCCAGCGCCCCGGGTTCAAGACCACCCTCGGGGTGTTCGCCGACCCGGATGGGAACGAGTTCGTGATCCGTTCCCGGCCGGTGCTGACACCCTAGGCCGTCCGACCCACCACCCGCCGCCGCCCGAAGCGATTGCGTTCGTGGGGGACCCACGCCGCGTGCGGGTCCGCCCTCGGGCACGACGGGTTCAGCCGCGGCGTCCGTACTCCCAGTCGTCGCCCCAGAAGTTGCGGTCCAGAGGCCAGTCGATGTCGATGAGACAGAACAGGTTTCCGTCGGGGTCGGCCAGTTCGATGAAATCGTGTCCGGGTGGGGGCCGGTGGTGGACCGTCGCTCCGAGCTGCAGAAGGCGTTCGAGCTCGCCGATGGGGTCGGTGACGTACAGGTCCAGGTGAAGCCGGTACTCCTTCGGGGGACCCTCGTTCGAGACGCTCAGATTCAAGTTGGGCCCTTTCCCGCCAGGGTCCTTCAGCATGACGCCGTCGGGCCGCACCGGACCCTGGGGGACGTAGTGGAGCGCCCCGCTCCAGAACTTGATCATCTCCTCGAGCTTGGTGCAGTCCACCACGATCGACCCGATGGAGATCTGTTTCGGGTTGGCGGGGGCACTCGCAGCTGCGGAAGCCGGTTCGGCGGGCATGACCCTGACGAGAGGGCCGGCCCCTTCTTCATCCTGATGCACCCACGGGGCCCTATCGCTTCGAAACGATCCGGGGAACGAATCGACCCGTTCTCGACACGTAGTCCGCGTACTCCTTCCCGAACGCCTCGGGGGAGCTCAGCAGTCTCTCTTCGGAGCGGGCTCGAAGGGAAGCCATCGCTACCAGGAATACGGTCAGCGCGGCCAGGGGCAGGCTGAGGTACAGGGTGGCCGAACCCGCCGCCCCGAGGAGGATCGCGGTGTACACGGGGTGGCGGATGGACCGGTACGGCCCCCGCTGGATCAGTTCATGGTCCCTCCGTACCTGGATCTCCGGTGTCATGTACTTTCCCAGGGCTCGGACCGCCGAGAAGAACAGCAGACCGCCGCCCATCGAGACCACGAACCCGGCCACCTGGACCAGGCTCGACCCCGGGAATCCGGGGAATCCTGGCCAATCGTAGGTGTAGGAGGGCACCAGCAGTACCCCGACGGACCAGAACGCCGCGAGCAGCGACGCACCCACCCATCCGCCCACGGCCCAGGGGGTGGACCGGTCTGCGGCCACGACCGGGGCGCCCGCGGCCGACGGCAGCGGTCGGAGGTGTCCGGCTACCCACCCTCCGAGCAGGGCGGCGAGAGTGACCCCGGCGAAAACCTGGGCGACGAGGAGGCTCAGCACGGCGGGCCGTTACCGGAGCCGAAATTTACGGTGCGCGGACCCCTGTCGTTAGGCGGATGCCGTGGTGGCTAGCCTCTAAGTAACATCAGCGAGATGGACGCGTCGAGAGCGTACACCCGTGTCTGCGGCCAGCACTCCGCTCCTCCTCGGTATCGTGGGACTGGTGTTCCTCTTCGTCGGGGTGCTGACCGGAGGCCTCTTCGGCGAGCAACAGCTGGTCAGCCACGCGGTGACCCTGGCATTCCTGGTCATCGGGATCGTCCTGATCGTGGCGGCGCTGTTCCTCCCCGGTCCGGCCACCGAGAGCTCTATGGACGGTAGTTCGGCCTTCGTGTGGACCTGCAACTCCTGTGACTTCGAAAACGTCCACCCCGGGAAGGTCAGCGACGGCGACGAGCTCCCCTGCTCGAACTGCGGCACGCTCACGACCATGAAACTCCCGGCAGCCGCCTAAGGTGCCTCTCAGCACCAAGCCTCGCAAAGCCCCGGAGACCGCAAGCGGGGGCCGGCCCGGGCTCGGTTACGAACTCAGGTGCGCCCCTTCCGCCAGCGCTCGCAGCTTCTGGAGAGCGACGGGGTGGGTGACGCCGTTCATGGACGCGAACGTCTCGAACCCGCAATCGGTCCCGCCCCACGTGTTCCCCGGACCGACCGCCGCGGCGAGCTGGTCCAGGCGGAACTTTACCGTACGAGGGGTCTCCACGATGGGCGTCTTGACGTCGATGACGCCCCCGACGAACGCAAGGTGCGCCGGCCAGCCGTGCTCCTTCGCGTACTGCTGGATGACCAGCAGGTCCCCCTCGTGGTGGGGGTTGGCGAGCTCGCCGACGATCGCCGCCGCCTTGAGGCGAGTGAGCTCGGGGAGGAGCTTGGCGAAGTCGGCGTCCGACTGGTGGGAGGCGGCGTAGTTGCCGTAGCAGTAGTGTACGCGGACCCGCTCCGGCGGGAAGCCTCGAAGCGCCTCGTTGATCGCGTTCACGTGGTGCGGAACCGCCTCGTAATGCTCCATCCCCCAGCCGGTCGCCGTCTGCTTTCCCATCGCGAGGTCGGGAGCGTCGATCTGAAGGATGGCGCCGGGGACCCCCAGGATGGCCTCGTACTCCTTGCGCAGCTCCTTCGTGAGGGCTTGGAGGTAGCCGAGGTGGGTCGGGTAGACCTCGGTGTTCCGGGGGTAGAAGATGGTGATCACTCCGGGCGAAGGGGAGGGAAGGAAGACGCTCTGGGCCCCCTCTTCCTTCGCGAGGCGGACCGCGTCCTGGGCCTCTCGGGCCGCGCGCTCCTGCCCGGTGTACTTGAGGGGGGCGACGATCTTGGGCATGCTGAAGAGCGCGGCGGTGGTCTGCAACTGAGCGGCCATCGCCGGGTTCGACTCCACGAACTCCTGGATGATCTCCGGGGTCATCGGCATGGCCGTCCGTTCGGTCTTCGAGAAGCCCTCGAACCGGTTGGGCAGGAAGTTGGTGTAGCCGGCGATCCGCTCGCCGCCGTTGCTCACCTCGTCCAGACCGAGGGGGCTCCCCAGCGGGTGGAGCTGCTCTCGGATCGCCTGACGCTCGGCCTCCAGGTAGACCTTGGAATGCTCGGGTCCGATCTCCCCCGTCGGACTCTTCGCTAGCAGGTCGAGGACCTCCTTCGGTCGGAACCAGCTCCCGGTCATCGTGGTACGATAAGCCATCGTCGTTTCCCTCTCGGGCGTGACCTCCGAGAGCCTAATGAGGCTTGGGAAAAACCGGAGATGCCTCGGACGAAACTCGGTTACGCGCTTCGAAACGCAGGCCGCTTCGTCCGAGGCAGAGGCGGGGGTGCAGCTTCGGGGAGTACCCGGAGAGGAGAGGGACCGGTTGGCCAACGGACCGAGGCGTGGATCCCCGGGGACCGGGCGATCCAGCTCACTTCACGGACTTGACAAACTCCCGGATTCCGGCCGAGTCCTCGTTGAACGCGTTCTCCCAGGCCGCGCGGACCGCCGCCTCGAGCTGGGAGGCGGGAACTACTGCGGATTGCATCTCCCCATAGACCGAGACCTCGGTCTTGGCCCCATGGGGGGTGTAGACGGTGAACATCTTCGAACCCGCCATCGGACCCTCGAGTGCCTCGATGACCGACCCAAGGGGCGGGAAGACCGTGACTCGGTTCGCGACCTTGACCCAGTTGCCGTTCATGTTCTGCTCCCAGGAGACGACGAACGAGGTGTCGGTGAGGGGCTTCATCGCCCGGTTTCTTGTGCTGCGGTGCGCTCCTCCGTGAGCCTCCGGGTGCTGCAGGTACTTCCAGAGTACGTCAAGCGGTGCGTCGAACTTGCTTCCCTCAGTATCGCTGATCCGGGCCATGCGGCCGGTACGGGCTCCCGATACTTGAGCTTCGACACCGGCCTCCCGGTACGACCTTCTACTCTACGAAGTCGGGGAGCTTCTATCTACTCTCCCGTCCGGCCCTGCCCTGCTGCCGTCCTAGGGGGAACCAGGTTCGGGACCGTGAGCGGCTCGGGGGAGTCCGCTCCCGGGTAATGTTAACAGAACGCCGGGCGTGTCAGCTCCAAGGAACCGCGCCCGGCTTGCCCCGGAGCGCAAGGGAAGGAGGAGAAACATGGACGGTAGGATCTCGCAGGTGGGCCTCGTAGTGTCGAACCAAGCCGATTCGCTTGCTTTCTTCACGGAGAAGGTCGGCTTCGACAAGAAGACGGATGTCACCGGTCCGGGTGGCCATCGGTACGTCACCGTCGGGGCGAAGGGTCAGGACCTGGAGCTCGTCCTCTGGGAGGTCGGCTCGGCCACGGACCCCGCGCAGGAGGAGCCCTCCAAGCACTGGGCCCCTGCCCACGCTCCGCCCATCTTCGTGCGCGTTGCGGACTGCCAAAGCGCGTACACGGAGCTGAGCCAGAGAGGAGTGAAGTTCCTGCAGCCGCCGCAAGAGAATCCGTGGAGCATTGTGGCCACGTTCCACGACCCGGACGGTAACCTGTTCACGCTCGCCCAGTTCCGGAGTTAGGGCACAGGTCGCGCGAAGCGTCCGCACCGAACTCGGCGAATGGCCGCGCGGGTCGACGTGCACCCGAACCGCGCGGTGGCGCCCGGAGAAGACCCGGCGGGCGAGGGGCCCGCTCGGGGTAGATTCCCTCGCCCCGTTCGGCCATATAGTTCCCGAGGGTCTTGGCGGCGTGGCTCAAGGACTCCTGCGGGTGGACTCCGTCTCGAAGCACTTTGGGCCGGTGGAGGCTCTGTCCAACCTTACGGTGGACCTCGCCCCGGGCACGATCGGGCTCGTCGGACCGAACGGCTCGGGCAAGACCACCCTGATCCGCCTGCTGATGGGGCTGATCCCCCCGGACTCGGGGACACTCACCGTGCTTGGGCACGACTCTCAGCAGGAGCCCCTTCTCGTTCGCGACCTGGTGGGGTACATGCCCGAGCACGACTGCCTGATGCCGGACCTGACGGGCGTCGGGTTCGTCGCGTTCATGGCCCAGGTCAGCGGCCTCCCGCGAGAGGCCGCGATGAGTCGGGCGCATGATGTCCTCGAGTTTGTCGGGCTTAGGGAGGAGCGCTACCGGAGGATACGGGAGTACTCGACCGGCATGCGCCAGCGAATCAAGCTGGCCCAGGCCATCGTCCACGACCCGCCGCTCTGCTTCCTGGACGAACCCACCTCGGGCCTCGACCCCATCGGGCGCGAGGAGATGCTCGGCCTGATCCGTTCCCTGGCCAAGCTCGGGAACCACAGCTTTGTCCTGTCGACCCACCTGTTGCCCGACGCCGAGGGCTTGTGCGACCAGGTGTTGATGCTGAACGCCGGCCAGCTGCTTGCCGCCGGGCCGGTCGAACAACTTCTCGCGAGCCAGGACTCGAAGACCTTGATCCGGATCAAGGGGGACTTGTCGCGGTTCGTCGCGGCCCTCTCGGCCCGGGGACTCTCCCCTCAGCCGACGGACGCTGAAATCTCGGTGGTCCTCCCGGCAGGAGACGCCCGACCGGTGTTCCAGGCTGCGGCGGAAACCGGCACGCAGGTGCGATACCTCGGACGGTCGGTGAACTCGATCGAGGATCTCTTCCTCTCGCGGCTTCAGAGCGTCCGGCCCGGGGGTGGGGCTTGAGCATCAGTGCACCCCGGTATGCGTCCGGGCCCATTACCCACCTCGGCCGAACCAGCCGGAGCCTCGCCATCGTTCGTCGCGAGCTGGTCCGCCGGGCGGTCTGGCCCACCCTGCTGTTCGTTGCACTGACCTATTTGGTCGTCGTGCTCGACCTTGCTGCCACCGTTTTCTTCGCTTCGTTGACGGGGACCCTGAACGCGGGGGCCTTCGAATCGCCGATCGAATCCGGGGCCTGGCCGTTTCTGATCCTATTGGTCGCTACCGCGGCCGGGGCGGGCAGCGTGGCGGATGACCTCGCCAGCCGCGCAATCACCCTCTACCTCTCTCGCCCGATCCATGTCACCGACTATGTCGTAGCCAAGGCCGCGGCCTGCGGAAGCTGGCTCGTCATCGCCACGATCGGGCCGGGTCTGTTGGGGATCGCGATCGTCGCCGTCCTGGGGTACACGCCCGCCTCCATCGCCCTGGTCGCGATCGGAGGGTATCTCGCCACCGGGCTCGTGGCCACCGTCTTCTTCACCGGCTTGGCCCTGTCGCTCTCGTCGCTCGCCGGTCGCGCCCTCTACGCGGGAGTCGCCATCTTCGGCCTCGTGTTCGCGCTCTTCATCGGCGTCTCGGTCGTTGCGGCGGTATCCGGGAACACGGCCATCCTGTACGCGAGCCCGTTCACGGACCTTCACAGCGTAGCGCTGGCCGCCTTCCAAGTCGGCGGGAACACGCCCACCGACCCGCTGGCGAGCGCGGCGCTGCTGGTCGGCGTCGGGGTCGTCCTGACTGCCCTCGCGGCGTGGCGGCTCACCCGCGTCGAGGTGGTGGGCGAGTGAGCGGCGTGGTCGAGGCGGTCGCGGTCACGAAGCGGTACGGGGAGGTCCTCGGACTGAACGGCTTCACAGCCTCGTTCGACCGGGGCATCACCGGCCTCGTGGGACCGAACGGCGCCGGCAAATCCACGCTCTTCCGGCTCCTCGCAGGGCAGCTCAGAGCCGACGCAGGGACCCTGACTCTCCTCGGGTACCCTGCCTGGGGGGAGGGGGATTTCCGGCGACGGGTCGGGTACTGCCCGGAGCACAGCACCCTCTTCGAGTGGATGACCGGGGAAGACTTCGTCTCCACCCTTCTCCGCGTCGACGGCTTCTCACGCGTCGAGGCCGCCGAGCGGGCGGCGCGGGCGATTTCCACGGTGGGCCTTACGGAATCTGCGGGTCGGAAGCTGCGCACCTACAGCAAGGGGATGCGCCAGCGGCTCAAGCTCGCCCAGTGCATCGCCCACGACCCGGAGCTCATCCTCCTCGACGAGCCGCTCAACGGGGTCGACCCGGTCGGTCGCGTCCAGATGACCGACCTCCTCCGCCGACTGCACGCCTCCGGCCACCACGTGATCGTGAGCTCTCACATCCTCTACGAGATCGAGCGCCTGACCGACCAGATCGTCATGATCTCCAACGGGCGCGCGATCGCCCAAGGGGACCTGCACAAGATCCGGGACCTCATTGACGCGCGTCCCCACGTGATCGTCTTCGAGACCCCGGACCCGAGGACCCTCGCACGCTTCCTGGGAGCGTGGGACGATGTGGTCTCGATTGAGTTCCCGGGGCCCGAGCAGCTTCAGGTCCGCACCCGGGCCCCGGAAGAGTTCTACAAGGCACTCCCCGACCTCGTGGTGCGCGAGGGATTGAACATCCGGGCGGTGGGAAGCGCGGACGACAACCTCGAGGCCGTGTTCCGGTACCTGTCGGAGGGAGTGCGGTGAGCGGAGAGCTCGGGCGCGCCCTCACGGTCATGTCCCTCTCCTTCCGGGGAAGCCTGCGCGGGCTCCGCGCCCTCGGCCTCGTCGCGTTCGCGGCCGTGCCGAGCCTGATCGTTCTCGCGCTCGTCTCGGCGCACCCTGGGGCCGGGACCCTCTCGAACGCGGCGGAGGCGCTGTTCGGCTCCCTGACCCTCCCGATCGTCGTGATGGTGATCGTCCTGGTCCTCTCGGTCGCCCAGTTCCGCAACGAGATCGATGCCGAAACGCTGGTCTACCTCTCCGACCGCTCCGTATCCCACACGACGATCGTCGTGGGGAAGTACTTCGGCGCGTTGGGGGCGAGCCTTCTCCTCGTCCTGCCGTGCTCGCTCGCACCGCTCGGGATCGCGGAGCTCGCGGGCGGAACCCCCTACTCGGACACCGTCCCCCTGGTGCTGGCGTGCGCAGCGGTCCTCGCGACCGCGGCGTACGTTGCGATCTTCCTGTTCTTCGGGCTCGTGAGCCGGTCCGCGCTGATGATCGGGCTGCTCTTCGGGTTCCTGTGGGAAGAACTCCTCTCGCTCGCGCCGGGGGACGTCCCGCGCCTCACGCTTGTGTACTACCTGCAGAGCTTCCTGTCGGGGGTGCTGACCAGCGGGCCGTTGTCGGGGTATCCAACCTCCGTGCCCAGCACCCTGGCCACCGCCGTAGTCATCTCGGTTGCGAGCATCTCGGTCCTGCTCGCGGTGCTGGCGTTCAACTTCCTCGAGACCGCTCCGGAGCGCGAGTCGGCATGAGCGGGCGTGGG
>Ga0335077_10007683_pt1 | contig 13343 bp, 11 predicted proteins | sample Lox_Sample_31_FD_207151 | JGI IMG/M metagenome (GOLD analysis project Ga0335077, IMG submission 207151) | Soil microbial communities from Loxahatchee National Wildlife Refuge, Florida, United States - Lox_Sample_3.1 | ecosystem: Environmental > Terrestrial > Soil > Wetlands | place: USA... | reverse complement strand
GCCGGCGGCGGGGGGGCGCCGGGGACGTGCGTCGACTGCGGCGAGCCCGCGACGGGGACCCGGTGCCGGGGCTGCGCGTACCGGGAAGCGCTCAAGACATCGGTCGACCTCCCGGTGCCCTCGTGATCGAGCCGGCCGGCGACGGCGTCCCCCCGTCCGACCCCCGAGCGTCGGTCCGCCGGCGCCTCTTCGTGGTCGGCGCGGGGATCATGGGGAGCGGCATCGCCGCCCAGGCGGCGCTCAAGGGGTGGGCCGTGACGCTCGAGGACATGACCGACGCCCTCGCGCAGCGGGGCCTCGAGAACGCGACCCGGGCGCTCGACCACGCCGTGCGACGCGGGACCGTCACGCCCGGCGAGAAGACCGACGCGCTCCAGTCGATCGACGTCGCGATCGGGCTCCGCCGGGTCGAGGGGGCCGACCTCGTGATCGAGGCCGCCCCGGAGGACCTCGCGCTCAAGCAGGGGATCTTCCGCGAGATCGAGGCGCACGCGGCCCCCGGCGCCGTCCTCGGCACCAACACCTCCTCGCTCCCGATCACCTCGATCGGGGCCGCGCTCTCCGACCCGACGCGCCTCGTCGGGGTCCACTTCTTCAATCCGGTCCTCCAGATGGGGCTCGTCGAGATCATCCCCGGGCTTACGACCCGGCCCGAGGTCGTCGAAGTCGCTCGCGACTTCGCGACCGGCCTCGGCAAGACCGTCGTCGTCGCCCGCGACACGCCGGGGTTCGTCACGACCCGGGCCCTCGCGGTCCTCCTCAACGAGGCCGCGTGGATGCTGTACGAGGGGACGTCGACCCGGGACGAGATCGACCGCGCCTACCAGCTCGGCTTCGGGCATCCGATGGGGCCGTTCCGGCTCGCGGACCTCGTCGGGCTCGACACGGCGCTCTCGATCCTCGACGTCCTCTGGGACGGCTTCCGGGACCCGAAGTACCGGCCGGCCCCCATCCTGCGGACGATGGTCGCCGCCGGGAAGCTCGGCCGGAAGTCGGGGGAAGGGTTCTACTCGTACCCCGCCGAGGGCCGGTGAGCGACCTCGGGACCGCCCTCGTCGACTTCGTCGTCCTCCTCGTCGCGGCGCTCGTCCCGTCGCTCGTCTACCTCGCCTGGGTCCGGCGGAGCGAGCGGTACGAGACCCAGGGGTGGGGACCGCTCCTCACCACGTTCGCCTACGGCGCGCTCGTCGCGACGATCGTCGCCGCGATCCTGGAGGTGATCCTCGTCAGCGTCGGGACCGCCGTCTCGCAGGCGTATCCCGCGCCCGAGTTCGTCTTCCTCAACGGCAACTCCTCCCTCGGGGCGTTCTTCCTCGTCCTCGTCATCGCGCCGTTCGTCGAGGAGGGGCTGAAGGCGACGGGCGTGACGCGGGCGAGCGCCCGCCTGCGGATCGTCTCCGACGGCCTCGTGATCGGGGCCGCCGCGGGGTTCGGGTTCGGCTTCTTCGAGACGTTCCTCTACGGGATCGGCGCCCTCGCGACCGGCGGGCTCGCCGCCGGGCTCATCCTCATCCTCGTCCGGTCGATCTCGAGCGTCGTCCTCCACGGCAGCACGACGTCGATGTTCGGCTACGGCTACGCCGCGGGCCGGCTCGAGCGGCGCGCCGGCGCCCCCGCGGGGTACTATCTCCTCGCCGTCGGCATGCACTCCGGGTTCAACGCCCTCGCCTCCGCCGGGGCGATCGTCGCGTTCCTCGGGTTCGGCACCACGTACCAGGACCTCGCCTCGATCCTCGCGCTCCTCCTCGCCGTCGTGTACGCGTTCGCCGCGATCGAGCACGCCCGCGCGGTGATCCAGCGGACCGACTTTCCCGGCGCGCTCGCGAACCACCCCCGGTTCCAGCCGCCGCCGTCCCGGCGGTCGGTCGGCGAACCCCCCCGGAACCGCTAGGCGGCCGGGCGGTGCGTCCCCGTCAGGAGACGGGGGGCGCCTTCGGGCCCCCGCGTTCGGAGGCGCCGCGCACCCACGCGCTGTCGGCCATCGACCGGTACACGGCGTCGGCCCCCGGCTCCTCCGTCCGCGGGACCTCCCGGCCGACGTCGCGGATCCGGTCCTTCTTGAGGAGCCAGTAGTGGATCCGCCACGTCTTGCCGCGGGAGACCGTCGCGTCCTCCTCCTCGCTCGTGAGGAGACCCTCCTCCTCGAGGCGGTAGAAGTGGTCCCGGTCCTCGCTCGACAGCTTGTTGTCGAGGACGGAATCGTCGAGCCCGAAGTAGTTGAGGACGATCCGGGCGACCTTGCGGGCCTCCTCGGCCGGCACGGTCCCCTTCGGCACGAGGGTCCGCTCGATGGCCCGGGTCAGCTCGTCCTCGGTGATCGCTCCCACGGCCGTCGTCTCAGGAGGCCGACTTCCCGTAAGAAGATTCCCCGGGCGCGGGCGCCCCGGCCCGCCGGCCGCCGGGCCTCCGCAACCGTCATCTCTCGGGCCGGGTCGCTCGGAAGGTGGCCGGGGAACCGGAGGGGCCGTTCCCGGCCGGTCCCCCTCCCGAGGTCGCGGCCGTCGCCGCCGCCGCGCGCTCCCGGGGTCTCTGCGACGACTGCTTCGGCCGCCTGATCGGCGGGTGGGGCCACGGCCTCACGAACCGGGAGCGCGCGGCGCTCCTCGACTCGACGCTCGCGGAGCCCCGGGCCGCCCGGGACGGCGAATGCCCGCTCTGCCGTGGCCTGTTCGGCCACCTCGACCGGTGGGTCGACCGGGTCGTCGCCGCGGGAGCGGGGGCGGAGTGGTCGACGTTCGCCTGCGGGTCCCGGTGGGACCCCGGCCTCCTCGCCGCCGAGGAGCTCCTCTGGTCCGAGGTCGGCACCGCGTGGGGGGAGAGCGCCCACGCCGCGTTCAACCGGGAGCTGGGGAAGCTCGTCGAGGCCCGGACCGGAGCCGTCGGCGCGCCGGACCGGCCCGAGATCGTCTTCGTTGCGGACCTCCCGCTGGGCCACGTCGAGGTGACGGTCCAGCCGCTCTACGTGATGGGCCGGTACCGCAAGCTCGACCGGGAGCTCCCCCAGACGCGGTGGCCGTGCCGACGATGCCGCGGCCGGGGGTGCGACCGGTGCGGCGGCACGGGGAAGACGTACGCCGAGAGCGTCGAAGAGCTCGTCGCGGCGCCGTTCGTCGCCGCCACCCGCGCGACCGGCACCCGCTTCCACGGGATGGGCCGGGAGGACCGCGACGCGCGGATGCTCGGCGACGGGCGGCCGTTCGTCCTCGAGCTCCTCCAGCCCGAGAAGCGCCGGGTCGACGTGGGCGCGCTCGCGCAGTCCGTCGCCTCTTCGTCCGGCGGGCGCGTCGAGGTCCTCGAGGCGACGCCCGCGACGGCCGCCGACGTGGTGCGCGTCAAGGAGGCGGCCCCCGAGAAGAGCTACCGCGTCGAGGTGGCGGGCGCCGTCCCGGGGGAAAAGGTTAATGAAGCGCTCCGGCTCGCCACGGCCCGGGCGATCGCCCAGCGGACCCCCACCCGAGTCGCGCACCGGCGCGCCGACCGCGTTCGCACGCGGCGGATCGTCGCGGCGACCCTCGTGGCGGAGGGGCCCGAGGGGTTCACGCTCGAGGTGCGGGCCGAGGCCGGCACGTACATCAAGGAGTGGGTGGACGGCGATGCGGGGCGGACCGAACCGAGCCTGGCCGACCTCGTCGGCACGCCGCTGAGCGTCCGCGCGCTCGACGTCCTCGAGATCCACGATCGGTAGCGGAGGGACCATGGTGAAGAGTTCGAAGGGGTTCCGGTCCCGCACCCGCGGGAGCCTCACGAAGGAGGCCCGGGAGCGCGGGCTGCCGCCGATCACCCGCTTCCTCCAGGAGTTCGCGGTCGGGGACCGGGTCATCGTGCGCTTGGAGGCGTCCGAGCACGGGGGCCAGCCGCACCCGCGCTACCAGGGCCGGACGTGCATCGTCCTCGGGCGCGTCGGGCGCGCGTACCGGCTGAGCTTCCTGGACGGCGGGAAGCCGAAGGAGCTCATCGCGAACCCGATCCACCTCATCCGCGCCGACACCTCCCCCGGGGAGGCGGCGTAGCCCCCATGCCGGAGCCGGTACCGCTCTCGAAGGTCCGCGCCCTCCTGACCGACGAGGCGGCGAAGCGGACGCTCCCGCGCGAGGCGATGCTCGCCCAGCAGCACGCGGAGGGGTTCGCCCGGCTGACGGTGGAGCAGACCGACGAGCTCATCGCGAAGCTCCGGGCGCTCCCCTACGTCGACACGAGCCTCGCGATCAAGATCGCCGACATCCTCCCCCAGTTCCCCGAAGAGGTCCGGCTCCTCCTGTCGAAGGAGCGGGTCCTCCTGGACGAGGCGCAGCTGACGCAGCTGCTCGACCTCGTCGCCCAGCACCGATGACCGGGGGGGCCCGCGTGTGGAGACGTTCGCACGGGTCCTCGACTCGCTGCCGACCGGCCGCCAGACGGACCGGGGGTTCCACCGGGAACCGGTCGTCCTCGCCATAGGCGAATCCGAGCTCAAGCTGTTCGAGCTCGTCCCGCGGCCCGGGGCGGCGATCGCGCCGGGCGACCGGATCGCGCTGCCCGGCCCCACCGCGGCCGCGAACCCGATCGACCACGTCCGCCGCCGGATCGGCTACCCCGATCTCACGACGAGCGCCCGGACGGAGCTCCCGGGGGCCCTCGAGGCGATCGTCCGGTCCGACGCGCCGCGGTTCCTCCGCTTCTTCAACGAGGCGCCGGCGGTGTCGCGGCGGTTCCACCTCCTCGAGCTCCTCCCCGGGATCGGCAAGAAGACGATGCAGGCGATCGTCGACGAGCGGAAGCGGGCGCCGTTCACCTCGTTCGAGGAGCTCGAGCGGCGGGTGCACCTCAAGGCCCCCGAGCGGCTCATCGTCGGGCGCATCGAGGCGGAGCTGAGCGGTGTCGACGACAAGTACCGGCTCTTCGTCGCCCCCTAGGCCGACGCCCGCGGGCGCCCCGCGGTCCCGCGCCGAGGTGCGCGAGGCGCTCGAGCGGATCGGGATCCGCCCCCGGCGCTCGGCCGGGCAGTCGTTCCTCGTCGACCCGTTCGTCGCCGACGCGGAGGCCGCGGTGGCGCTCCCGGTCCCCGGGGCGTCGGCCGTCGAGATCGGCGGGGGCCTCGGGCTCCTCACCGAGGCGCTCCTCCGCCGCGGACCGGCGCGGCTCGAGGTGATCGAGCGGGACCCGCGCCTCGCGGCCCACCTCGAACGCACGTTCGGGGACCGGATCACCGTCACCCCCGCCGACGCGCTCGAGCACCCGACGCCCCCCGCCGACGTCGTCGTGGGGAACCTCCCGTTCTCCTCGTCGGTCCCGATCCTCCAGCGGCTCTTCCTCGGCCCGACGCCCCGGGTCGTGGCCCTCGTGCAGCGGGAGGTCGCGGACCGGCTCGCGGCGGGGCCCGGGTCGCGCGCGTACGGACGCCTCTCGATCCAGGCCGCCCTCTACGGCGCCGTCGAGACGTTCCGCCCCGTCCCGTCGGAGGCGTTCGAGCCCCGTCCGAAGGTCGAGGCGCGCCTCGTGGCGTTCGCGCGCCGGCCGGGTCCCCTGCCGGTCGACGACCCCGCCGCGGCGGAGGCGCTCGTCCGGGCCGTGTTCGGCGCCCGTCGCAAGCAGCTCACGAACCTCCTCCCCCGGTCCCTCCCCGCGGGGACCGACGCCGACGCCCTCGCGGCCCGCGCCGGCTGGCCCCCCGACTGGCGGCGCCGCCGGCCCGAGGAGCTCCCGCCGGAGGCGTACTTCCGGCTCGCCCAGCTCCTCCTCCAGCGCGCCCGGGCCGACGCCCGCCGCCGCGCTAGGCTTAACTCGGGGGTCCGCGCCTAGAGGTCCCGGCGCCCGGCGCCGGCGCGAACCCGTGGTCGAGTTCCCCAACCCGGTCCACCCGGCGGTGTTCCGCACCGCGGCGATCCCGCTCGTCCCCGCGTGGCTCGCCGGGATCGTCCTCGTCTTCGCCCTCGCGGACGCCAACGGCGCCGCGTCGACGGTCTCGGGGACCGACCTCGTCGTCCTCCTCGCCGTCTACTCGCTCGTCGTCGGCCTCCTCGCCGCCGTGCTGTACGCGCGGGAGTACCGGCGGTCCCCCGGCACCATCGAGCTCGGGTTCGACCGCGTCCGCGGGATCGTCCCGGGCCGCCGCCCCACGGCCCTCGAGTTCGAGTACGCCGAGATCCTCCGCGTCCAGGACCCGGGGTACTTCCCCGGCCGGCTCGAGGGGTTCCTGCCCGGCCGCCGCACCGTCACCTGGATGAACCTCACCGGGGAGAACGCGCTGCGGGTCCGCGAGGCGTGGACCGCGTGGACGGAGCGGGCCCAGACCGGCTCCTAGGGCCTACCGGACGAGCCGGGCGGAGATTCGGGGTCATCAATGGCGTTGGGCGGCCGCCCGCCCGCCGCTTTGCGTCGAGCGTCGTCTACCGGCCGACGGACGGCCTAACAGGGAGCCGTAGCCATTCAGGTTCCTGACGCCCGCTGACGGTGCTGCCCCTTCGCGCGAATCCCGAGGTGTAGCATCCGTTCCTTCGCCTCGACCGAAGGGTTCATCGACGACTTCCTTCCCCATCCCTCTGCGTGGGCGCCGCCCTCGCAGAGCCCCTTCCGCTCCTCCTCGCCCCAGAGGACGACGACCTCATACCCGTTTCCCGCCGCCGGCTCCTCAAGCTGGAGCGGGAGCTGGCCAAGGCCCGGGAGCGCGAGGCCCGCCAGGACGAGGAGATCCGCGAACTGGAGGAGCGGGCCCGGCAGCTTAAGGATCGGAACGAGCGACTCGTGGATCGCAACCGGCGCCTCAAGTCCCAGCTCCGGGGACTCCTCAGCTCTCCACTCCTCCTCGCCGCCTCCGACCGCACCGCCGAGACCGGAGTAGTCCCGTCCTCCCGGGTCTTCTACCATCGGGTCCGGAAGAGCTCGGATCCTCGACCCACGGGCGGCCAGCCGGGTCACCCGGGAGGAGCGAGATCGCGCCCCCGTGCCGAACTCCCCTCCGATGCGCCTCACCCTCGACCGGTGTCGTCGTTGCGGCACTCGGCTCGGCCAGCCGTGCGCCTTCCGACGGCGAGTGATCACCGAGCTCCCGCACCCTCAACCATTGATCTTCGAGGTGGAGATCGCCAGCTACCTCTGCCCGGGCTGCCGAGCGCGAGTCGAGCCGAACTGTCCGTATCCGGCGAATCGACAGTATGGGTTCCTTCTGACGGCCCGGGTCGTACACCTGCGGCTCCTCGGTCTCAGCGCGGCGACGGTGGTGGACTTCCTCGACGAGGCGCACGGGGTGCGGCTCAGCACCGCGGCAGTGCTCAAGCTCGAGCGCTGGGCGGCCGAGGCGCTCGGGGATCTCTACGAGGTGCTGAAGGCGGAGGTCCGGAAGGCGCCGGTGGTGGGAGCTGACGAGACCAAGTTCCGCATTGCGGGAGAGAACGGCTGGATGTGGGTGTTCACCCACCTCCACGCCGTCGTCTATCGGATCGCTCCGAGTCGTGGTCAGGACGTCGTCGAGGAGATCCTCGAGAGATCCCGAGGGATCCTCGTCCACGACGGGTGGGTTCCCTACGAGGTGATCACCACCGCGCAGCACCAGCTCGACCTCTGCCGTGTGAATCGATGGCTGGAGCGGGGGGAGGTGGTCCACCGGGTGGAACCTCGACCGCTCCTGAAAGTGGTCGACGCGAAGTTGGTGGGGCCGCGGCATTCGCCCACCGAACTCCTCGAGTTCGGCGACGGAGTTCGAAGCATCCTGAGAGGGTCGATCGAGTGGTCCGACGACCACCCCGCTGCTCCGATGCCCGGGCGCACGGCGCTCTACCGCGGACTGAGGTGGGACATGGCGGACCATCTCCGAAGGGAAAGGAAGGACCCCGACGCCCAGCGGATCGCCGGGGAGTTGTGGAAGCGTCGGGACATGCTGTTCACCTTTCTCATCGAGCCCGGGGTGCCTTGGCACAACAACGGCGCCGAGACGGAGATCCGGCAGGGCGTGCTCTACCGAAAGCTCAGCGGAGGCCGACGGTCGTGGACCGGCGCCTGGGTGCTCGAGCGTCTGCTCACGATCTATCGAACCTGTCGGAAGCGAGAGTTGGACTTTCTGAGCGTGGTTCGGGAAGCGATATCTGGGAACGGCTCCCCGGCGTTCGGTCCGCCGTCAGGACCGGCCAGAAACCTGAGCTGATACCCCCACCGACTGAGAACGATGAGGGTCAGCCCATCATGACATCAGAGGCCCGATGGCCAAGTACTGGAGTCGGCCCCGAATCTCACTCCGGCCCGCGGTGTTGGCATGGGGTCATCGTTGGGCTCGGCAGATCTCCGACGCCGCTTCGTAACCGGACCGTGCCGCCAACAAGAGTGCGCTGACCTGGATTCCATGAGCGCGTGCCCTCGAGCTCGACCGGGGTCGGCTGCTGGGTCCGCCGATGGCATAAGCCCGAAGCGAGGCTTTGGGCCGGATCGACACACCCTCTATGAGCCGGCCGAACCCCGTCCGGGCTGGACGGTGCCAGTTGGGACTGAGACATCACGGGCCAGTGGTTCTGGGTGGGGGACTTGTTGCAGGTTCGGGGTCGTGGACCGACCAGGTCTCGTGAGATCTGGCCCGAATCGTCTTCGTCGGCAACCAGGCTAACCACCGCCAATCATTCCTCACCAATCGGCGTCCTCCGGTGGAAGCGATAGCGCGCCCGCTGCCCAGCCATGGATGCGAGCAATGGAGGGCCGCGTCAGATCGGACCCTTGGCGGCGTAGGTAATGACTCCCGCCCGATTACCTGCGGTATTCGTCTCCTTGACGACCCAGCGGGCCGCAGAGAACTTGCGCTTGAGGGCCTCGAAGGCCTCGGGCGTAAGAGCTGTCGTCCAACCCCACCTGTCAGTAAGCGTCAGTCGCTCACCTTCGGACACTGGTATGGTTCCCCGGTAACCTCGTGAGTCAGTCAATCGGAACGAGCGCACCGGCGCCCGCAAGAGGTAGACTTTGGTTCGTCGGCCACTTCGCGAGAGCTCGAACCCTTCCGAGGTAATGTCAAGACGATCGGCGGACTTTGCTGTACTAACCAATCCCTTTAGCAGCGCGGAGCCAACAAAGAGTGCAAATGCGCAAATCGCCGCAGCATCGTCGGGGAACCCGAGCCTCCCGACAGACCCTGAGAGCATCAGGAGGAGGAGAAGCAGTGCTCCGAAGAGGCCGGCTCCTATGAAACCAATCCTCCGGGGAGCGTTCGCGCGGTCAAGCGAGACTGACAGGGCGCTAAGGTCGAAGGTTTCTAGATTTGTGATATCCTTCATTGTCTCAATTATGAAGCTCGAGAGCGGAGATTCCGAATGCTGCGATGTCTAGAGCAAATGAAGCGTCGACAATCTGCTTGTCCACAGGAGAGGTAGCGACCCCGCCTGCGATCAGGTCGAAGAACAGCCCAATGGCTCCCATCCCCAGAGACCAGACAGCAAGTTGGTTTGAGTGATTGAAATAGGAGTAAAATCCGACGACTGCTGCAATCAATGAAAACACAAACAAGGCGACAGACTTGAGACTCGCACCCCCGCTTGAATGCGACGCGATCCAGAGCTGTCGCCCCGCTAAAGATGACGTCATGCCGGCATCGTACCAACCTATCGAATCCGCGAGGGTCCGCCAAGTAACCTGATTTGGAGCCTGCGAACCGCACGTGCCGTTAGCCCAGTCCTCAACCCCATAAATCAGGGGAATCGCGATGCTCTGCGCGGTCAGTTGAATCACCGCCGATACTGCGAACGCAAGCAACAATCCGAGGAGAGCCGACACCAGCATGGAAGCGAGTGCAGCAGTCAGTGCGACAACGATCCCGAATACTACCGCGACGATGTACGACAGGGTGACCGAGTCTTGGAAGAGCGTTCCACTCTGCGCAGCCCACATTGATTGGGCGCCACCTTGCGATATATTGCCCGATGGCCCGATGGTAGATCCTGCTACCGAAATCGAGGAGTTTACGTCCAAGCTGTAGGCCGAGGTAACTGAAGTCACAGGACTAGTGCCAGTGGCAAGCGTGGCCTTGGCCTGGGTGATAATCCAGTCGAGGAAACTCGCGAGTTCAGCCTTGAGCGCTGCGCCGACGCCCGCCAAAGCACTCGCAGTCCGGTTCGCCACGGCGAGGTATACCTTCGCCATTTCCACAGCGAGGAACACCTGGAAAGCGAGTGGGGCAGTGATGACATCCCAGATAACCCCGAGCCAGTTTCCCGTCTGGATGTCGTAGAGGATGCCGCTCGCCGAATTCACCAGGAAGGCGACGAACGGGTTGCCCGACGGCTTCGGCGGCGCGACCGCGTGGCTGACAGGCACCCCGTAGTTGCCGCCGCTCGGAAGCACGGCGTTCGCCATCGAGGTCACCAGCGCCGAGGAGAGCGCAAGCGTCGGGATCTCGGTCGTGATGTTCACGAACGTCCCGTTGAGCCCCCCGGAGGAGTTGTCGACAAGGGCCGCCACGATCGCGTCGAGCTCCCCCGACGTCGAGCCGAGGGTGCTCGACAGGTTGAACGACGCCACGAACTGCAGCGCTGGGCCCGCGTAGGCTGTCGTTTCGAGACTCGGATTGAATGGAACCCCCCCGCAGTTCGAGCCTCCGCAGCTCGACGCATCGACTACCGTCAAGGTCGCGGTGTGGTTGCTCGGAGTCCCTGTCTCGCCCCCTGAGCAGAGCCACGGCTGGTTCCATACTGCCCTGTTCTGCCAGTAGCAGGAAAGGTCCGCCAACGTCGCCGGGTTCGAGTTGTTCGCGATCGCTCCGCTCTGGTTCGATGCCAGCAGGGGGCCATTCCCCGGGACCTTCGCGTTCGGCAGGGTGCTGTTCAGTAGGATCGACTCGCCGAACGTCGAATTGAGGAACTGACCACGCGGAACCAGGAACTGGATCATCCCGGTCGTGGCAGAGACATAGTATCCGGGGCCGCCCCACGGAGTCGGGATGAGGTCGGACCGGACGTGACTCCCCCCGTCGGTGTCGGTGATAGTCACGAGGTCGAAGCTCTGCTCGCCGGTGTAGCGCTTGAGCCCCCAGGGGAGGCTCGAGAGGGTCGAGTTGTCGTTCGGGATCCACAGGTAGGTAGGAACCTTGAGGCCGGCCGGAACCTCCGACACGCCGAACGAGACGTGCGTTCGGACCCCGTGGGCCGGTGCGCCGCACGAACCGGACGGGTTCCCGTAGACGATGACCGCCCCGCCGCCCCTTCCGTTCGTCTCCGGGGTGGCGTTCAGCATCGCGACCGTGAGATTGTACCTCCAGTTGCAGGCGTTGACCGGCAGAAGCTGAGGCGCGGGCGACGCGTTCGTCGAGATGTTGGCGATGAACGTTACCTCTACGGTCTCGGCTTCGACGGTGTTGTCGACCGGGAGGGTGAGCTCGTAGGAGGTTCCGCCGTTCCCTCCGGGGCAGGCGGAGAGGTTGATCGGAGCGGTGTAGTTGTTCCCCGCGTAGCCACCAACGGCGCCCGTGACGTGGAGCTGGAGCGCGGCGCCGGCCATCGACGGGATGTTCCCGCAGACATCGACACCATAGTTCAGGAAATCCATCTGAAGGTCTTCATCGTAAAGCGGATTGATTCGCTGGCCATCCGCCAGTCCGTCCTGTGGGGTGGAAGTGGCGAGCGGGTTCGCTCCCCACGACAGCTTGCCCCAAATCGTGAGGGTCCGAAGGGAACCGTAGCTGCCAAACTCGGCGCGCAGCCACGACGCCGCCTTCACTCCGGTAAGGTTGTAGAAGACGCTCAGCTGGGACCGGTCCCAGAGCACCTCCGATGACCACGGCGAACTGTCGCCCGCTTGGGTCAGATTGGTGAGGTTTGCCCCTTGGATGAAGCTCGAGCAGCTTGGAGTCCCGGGCTGGCCGGGGTACTGGCACGAGGAGAACGGGTGCAGCGAGGAGTTCGCGTACCAGTAGTGGAGATCGGCTCCCGCAGGCGGCAGGGGGTTCTGGTTCGAACGACCCAGGTCGAACGTGAGGTTCCAGGTGTCGAGCACGTGGCTGCCCGCCGAGTCGACGGTTCCCGGGTCGAGGCCGAACTCCTTTTCGACAAAATCGTTGGTGAGCCCATTCGTCGCCCAGAGGGTCGGGTCGGCCGTGACGTCGTGCGCCGGGTTCCACGACCCGGTGGTCGTCTGGGTGGTTACCGACCAGCCGTAGATCTTCTCGGAGTCGGTGAGTCCGTCGCCGCTCGTGTCCTTCAGGTGGGTGAACGTGTACGCGAAGCTCGTCGCGTTGACCGACTGGTTTGTGCCGACGTAGGTGTAGTTCAGGAGGACGGCAATCGTGTAGTTCGTATTCGGCAGGGGCAGGCTGAGGTTCGCGACGAAGGAGACGGAGTCGCTGAGTCCGCTCGGCCACAAGGGGGAGACTTGTAGCAGGGGGACGATGGCCGTCGCCGAATTGTTGCCCGTCGGGTAGTAAACGATCGTGCCGTCGCTGAACGTCGTCGCCTTCACAAAGAACTGGGGCAAGACCCAGGCGATTTGCGTCCCCCCTCCCTCTTGGGTAATCGAATCGTAGGGCTCGTCGTACGCCCAGACGTAGAAGTCATCCGGCGTCTGGAACGACGTCGATGCGCTTAGGGCGTTGTACGTGATTCCACAGTAGGTCATGTTCACGAGAATGCGGAAGCTGTAGGACGTGAATTCCCGGAGACCGTGCAACTCGAACTTCGTTGTCCACGTGCTCCCGCCCCCGGTCTCCGACGTCACCCATGAGGTCGTGGTGGTGGTGTTGTCACCGAACGTGTAGAGCGAGACGGTGCCGTTCGACCGGAAGTTCGTCTGCCAGCTAAGGCTCGCGTTCGTTATGGTGATGTTCGTGAGGGCGACGTTGCTGAGTTGGAGCAACCCGGGGACGAAGCCGCAGACACCCTCGGTCCACGTTCCCTTCTCTGCTGTCGAGGTCGGAGGACCGATGTTCTCGCTGACGTTCGGCTTCGAGTTCGGTGGAATCCCTCCCGGCTGGCTCAGCGAAGTGCCGCTGAACGAGTACGTCCCCGAGGAGAGGTTAGTTTCGACGAATGTCTCCGGGTCGACGTAGGCGGGATTGTAGTAGTTCGTAAGCGAAGGGGGAGTGATGTTCAGCCACGACTGGGCCGGCATCGAGTTGTTCCAGCTCACGAGGATCCGGTTTGCGCCCGTGGCGCTCGCGTTCACATGGGCGCCGACGATTCCCATCGACGTATTGAGATAGCCCGCCAGTCCGGGAAGTGTCACGTCGGACGTCGACAGGACCTTCGAGGGAGACCCCGCGGGGCAGCTCCCTTCCGAGCCCGGCGCGGTGTACTGCGTCTTCTGGACCGTCGCCTTGACCGTCACCCCCCAGTAGACGAGGCCGTTCGCGGTGAGATTGACGAGGTAGACCGTCGTCCCCTTCCCTCCGCCGGAGAAGGTGGCGG
>Ga0335077_10007682_pt1 | contig 13345 bp, 5 predicted proteins | sample Lox_Sample_31_FD_207151 | JGI IMG/M metagenome (GOLD analysis project Ga0335077, IMG submission 207151) | Soil microbial communities from Loxahatchee National Wildlife Refuge, Florida, United States - Lox_Sample_3.1 | ecosystem: Environmental > Terrestrial > Soil > Wetlands | place: USA: Florida... | reverse complement strand
GTGTCGATGACGTCATCGAGCGACAGCACTCCGACGAGATGCCCTGCTCCCGATACCACGGGTAACCGGCGCACTCCGATTCGACGCATTTCCTTGAGTGCGAAAGCCAACGGCTGATTCTCATCGACCACGACCGGGGCTCGGGTCATGAGATCAGACACTCGTACGGTGCGCGCATCGACTTCCTTCGCCAGGACGCCCACGACGATGTCACGGTCCGTGAGCACTCCCACAGGCCTGACCTTCGCGCCGAGCGGCATTGTGTCGACCACGACAAGGTAGCCAACATGCTTCTCGCGCATCAGGCGAGTTGCCGTGCTCAGTTCGTCGAATTCACGCACGGTAACCACATTCGGCTTGCAGAGCTCTAATACCTTCACGATTCATCTCCTTTCTGACGAAGATGAGTCTATGGCCCGCCGGCGCGCAGTCGCCATCCGTTGTAGCCGTCGCCGAGTAGGGGTTTCCACGGACTCACGCGTGCAGGCCGAGCAAGTACGCTACCCGTGTCGGTTGCGTCTGACGCCCACCAACGCGGACAGCCAGGAACTATCGTCATGAGTGCAAAGCAAATTTCGTTTCGATCCGCTGCACGCGAGAAGATTCTCCGCGGTGCCGCACAGCTCGCGGACGCCGTGCGTATCACGCTCGGTCCGAAATCAAAGTCGGTCCTGATCCAAAAGAAGTGGGGTACGCCGATCGTGTGCAACGATGGCGTCACCATTGCCAAGGAGATGGAGCTCGAAGATGCCGAGGAGAACCTTGGGGCGCAGATGCTGCGCCAGGCCGCCGAAAAAACCGGCGACCTGGTGGGCGACGGCACGAGCACCTCCACGGTGCTCGCGCAGGCGATCTATGCGGAGGGCGTGCGCAACGTTGCCGCCGGCGCGAGCGCGATCGACCTCAAGCGAGGGCTCGACCGCGCGCTCGAGGCTACGGTCCGAGCGCTCAAAGGCATGGCGAAACCCGTTGGCAGCCGCAAGGAAAAGGCTCAGGTGGCGACTATCTCCGCCCACAACGATCCGACCATTGGGGAGCTCGTCGCCGACGCCATGGAGAAGGTGGGCGGCGACGGCGTCATCACCGTCGAGGAATCCAAGACTACGGAGACCATGCTCGAAGTCGTCGAGGGACTGCAGTTCGACCGCGGCTATCTATCGCCCTACTTCGTGACCGATACCGCGGCGATGGAGGCGGTGCTCGAGGACGCCTACATTCTCGTTTGCGATCGCAAGCTCAACATCATCAAGGACATCATTCCGCTTCTCGAGCAAGTGGCCAAGACGGGCAAACCGCTGCTATTCATCGCGGAGGAAATCGAAGGTGAGGCCCTGGCAACGCTGATCGTCAACCAGCTTCGTGGCGTCTTGAAGAGCGCAGGGGTGAAGGCGCCGGGTTTCGGCGACCGGCGCAAGGCGCTGCTGCAGGACATTGCCACCCTCACGGGCGCACAAGTGATCTCTGAGGAGCTGGGCATCAAGCTCGAAGACGTGCAGCTGAGTCAGCTCGGCCGTGCTAAGCGCGTGGTCGTGAATAAGGACAATACGACCCTCATCGGCGGCTTCGGCAGCAAAAAGGAAATCGACGGTCGCATTCAGATGATCCGCAAGGAGATCACTCACGCGACGAGCGACTACGATCGCGAGAAGCTCGAGGAGCGGCTCGCGAAGCTCTCGGGCGGCGTTGCCGTCATCAAGGTGGGCGCTCCGTCCGAATCCGAAATGAAAGCGCGCAAGGAAGCGCTCGACGATGCCATCAGCTCAACCAAAGCCGCTGTGGCCGAAGGCATCGTGCCGGGCGGCGGTCTCGCGCTGCTCCGCGCCACCGGGGCACTGACTGCCCTCGAGGCGCAGGTCACGGGGGATGAGCGCACCGGCGTGCAGATTCTGCGGCGCGCACTTGAGATCCCCGCTCGGCAGATTGCGGAGAACTCCGCCGCGGATGGCGGTGTAGTGGTTGACCGCATGCTCAACGGCCAGGGCAACACCGGATTCGACGCAGCACGCAAGCAGTTTGTGGATCTCCTCGAGGCCGGGATCGTGGATCCCGTCAAGGTGGTCAGGATCGCACTGGAAAATGCGGTCTCGGTCGCCAGCGTTCTGATGCTCACGGAGGCAACCATGACCGAGAAGCCGGAGAAGCCGAAGGAGCATGGTCCGGCCGAGCCCGACATGTAGATAGGCGCAGGCAGCCATGGCGATACGCCGCTACATACGCACATTCGGCGAGATTGGCATCGACGATGTGGCCCTCGTCGGGGGCAAGAACGCCTCCCTGGGCGAGATGTACCGTTCGTTGGGGCCAGCCGGGGTGAGAGTACCCGGCGGCTTCGCCATTACCGCTGCCGCCTACCGGCATGTCCTAGAGCAAGCCGGTGCGTGGCCAGCGCTGCACGAGGCACTCGAGGGCCTGCAGGCCGATGACATGGAGGATCTTGCCCGCCGCGGGCGCCGCGCCCGCGAGATCGTCTATGGCGCTGCGCTGCCGGCTGATCTGAGGCAAGAGATACTCGAGGCTTACTCTGAACTGCGCAGCGAGTACGGCGAGCAGCTCACGTTGGCCGTACGCAGCTCTGCGACCGCCGAGGACCTGCCCACGGCAAGCTTCGCCGGACAACAAGAGTCTTTTCTCAATGTCGGCGGCGAAGAGCAGCTATTGGAGGCATGCCGCCGCTGTTTTGCGAGCCTGTTTACGGATCGCTCCATTCACTACCGCATCGATCAGGGCTTCGACCACTTCAAAGTCTCACTGTCCATCGGCGTCATGAAGATGGTCCGGTCGGATCTGGCATCGAGCGGCGTGCTGTTCACTTTGGATACCGAGACCGGATTTCGCGACGTCGTGCTGGTGAGTGCCGCCTACGGGCTCGGCGAGAACATCGTGCAGGGTGCGGTCGATCCAGACGAGTTTCTGGTCTTCAAGCCGACCTTCGCGCAGGGCCACCGCGCCGTGTTGCGCCGGAGGCTGGGCAGCAAGAAGATCAAGATGGTTTATGCGCACGGTGGCACGCGTGAAGCGACTCGCAACGTGCCCACCTCGCAGCCCGATCGGGAGCGGTTCTGCCTGAGCGATGACGAGGTGCTGCGGCTCGCCGACCACGCGCTGCAGATCGAGCGTCACTACAGCGCGAAGGCGGGGCATGCGGTCCCGATGGACATCGAATGGGCCAAGGACGGAATCGATCAGAGCCTTTACATCGTTCAGGCACGTCCGGAAACGGTTGCCTCACAGAAGCAACTCGGCTCGCTCGAGGAATTCGTGCTCGAGGGTTCGGGCAAGACGCTGCTCAGCGGGCGCGCGGTCGGTGCAAGGATCGGCAGTGGTGTCGTGCACGTCATCGCAGGTGCCGCACATCTGGCTGACTTCAAGCCTGGCGAAGTGCTGGTGACCGACATCACCACTCCCGATTGGGAGCCGATCATGAAACAAGCCGCAGCGATCGTCACGAATCGCGGCGGACGTGTTTGTCACGCCGCGATCGTCGCGCGCGAGTTCGGCATTCCGGCCATCGTGGGCGCCGAGCAGGCGACCAGGCTCCTGAAGAACGGCCAGACGGTCACCGTTTCGTGCGCGGAGGGCGATGTCGGCACGGTCTACGAGGGCCGCCTACCCTATCGGGTGCAGCGCATCGAGGCGTCCCGCCTGCCGCGACCCAAGACGGAGATGATGCTGATTCTTGGCAATCCGGAGCGTGCCTTTCAGGCAAGCTTCCTGCCGAATGACGGCGTCGGTCTTGCACGCATGGAGTTCATCATCGCGGAGCACATCAAGGCGCATCCGATGGCGCTCGTTCACCCGGAGCGAGTCACTGACGAGGGCGAACGTCGCGCCGTGCTGGAGCTCGCTCGCAACCATGCCCAGCCGGCAGATTTCTTCGTCGAGCGCCTCGCCGAAGGCATCGGCATGATAGCCGCCGCGTTCTACCCGAAACCCGTCATCGTGCGCATGTCGGACTTCAAGACCAATGAGTACGCAAGTCTGCTCGGCGGACGCTCGTTCGAGCCCCAGGAAGAGAATCCCATGCTTGGCTTCCGGGGCGCCGCGCGCTACACGCACCCGGCCTACGCCGAGGGCTTCACGCTCGAGTGCGCCGCGATCCTCTACGCCCGCAGCAGACTCGGGCTCACGAATATCAAGGTGATGATTCCGTTCTGCAGACGCATCGACGAGGCCGAGCGGGTGGTCGCACGCATGCAGGAGCTCGGGCTCGCTCGAGGCCGGGACGGGCTCGAGATCTACGTGATGTGTGAGATCCCGAACAATGTGCTGCTCATCGATGAGTTCAGCCGCATCTTCGATGGATTCTCCATCGGGTCTAACGATCTGACGCAGCTCACGCTGGGAGTCGATCGCGATTCCGCCATGGTGGCATTCGACTTCGACGAGCGCGATGCGGGCGTCAAGCAGATGCTGCGGCTCGCCGTCGAGGGTTGCCGGCGCAACCACCGCCATTGCGGAATCTGCGGTCAGGCCCCATCTGACTACCCGGAGCTCGCAGAGTATCTGGTGCGGCTGGGGATCGACTCGATCAGCCTCAACCCCGACGCCGTTTTCAAGACCACGCAGAAAGTCATCGAAATCGAGCGCGAGCTGGCTGATCAGCCAGCGGTGCGGCCCACGGCGGCCGCCTTGCAAGCACACGTCAGACAGTGAATCGGCCTATAGGGTAAGGCTCATTTCGACGATCCCGGCCTTGCCAAACTCGAGGCGAAAACCCCGATCCTTCGCGAGCTGCAGCATGCGCACGTTGTCGTTGAGCGCCTGGCCGACGATGCGCTGCGTCCGGCGCTCCCGGCAGTAGCGTATCAGCTTCTCCAGCAGCAGCGTGCCGAGACCTTGACCCTTCATGTCAGAGCGCACCAGTATCGCGAACTCTGCTTCTACGTTTTCCGGGTCGGTGCATACGCGCCCCACGCCCAGCGTCTCCTGCACGCCGCTCTCGGTCTTTTCAACCGCGATGAACGCCATCTCGCGCTCGTAGTCGATCTGAGTCAGATGTGCCAAGTCGCGCGGTGGCAGCTCGCGTAACGCGACGAAGAAGCGCGTGCGCATGTCCTCCGCGTTCACGCGTGCGAGGAAGCGCTGATGCTGCAGGAAATCCTCAGGTCGGATCGGCCGCAGCAGCAATTCATGACCGCGAAGCACAACCTCTTCATCGAGATCGACCGGGCAGGGCCTGATCGCGAGGTGCCTCATGTCCTTCTGGACAGCGGCCTGGATGCGGATGCGCGCATCGAGAGCGAGTACGCCGTGCTCGTCCGCGAGCAACGGATTGATGTCGAGCTCGCAGATCTCGGGCATGTCTGCCGCAAGCTGTGCGAGCTTGATGAGTACCTGCTCGAGTGCCGCCATATCGACCGCAGCTCGGTCGCGATAGCCCCGCAGCAGCGCCTGCACACGGGTCTGTGAGATGAGGTCACGTGCCAGAACGGCATTGAGCGGGGGCAGTGCTATTGCGCGATCGCCGATCACCTCGACGGCGGTGCCGCCGCAGCCAAAGACGATGGTCGGCCCGAACGTCGCGTCCACGGCGATTCCGGCCAGCAGCTCATGCGCACCACCCCGCCGAATCATCTTCTGCACTGTGAAGCCATCGATCAGGGCGTCCGGACGGAGTGCGTGAGCGCGAGCCATGATCGAGTGCGCAGCCTGCAGCAGCTCATCATCGCTCGCAATGTTGAGCGCTACTCCACCCACGTCGGATTTGTGGGAGATCTGCGCGGACAGGACCTTCAAGGCCACCGGATAGCCGACGGCCGCCGCACTCGCCGGCAGCTCAGCGACCTCCCGGGCGATCCGCGTCTCGACCACCGGAATGCCGTAGGTGGCGAGCACGTTCTTCGCTTCAGGTTCCGTCAAGCTCGTGCGCCCGGCGGCGAGCGCCTCCTCAATCAGCGTGCGTGCCACGGTCCGATCGGGCGCGAATGAGTCAGGCGCTGCGGGTGGCACCTGCGTAAGCAATGCCTGGCTCTGATGATGGCGGACTACGTGCAAGAAGCCGTCGATGGCCTCCTCGGGCGTGTTGTAAGCCGGAACGTCCGCGGCCGTTGCAGGTTGCGTGCTGCCGCTCTGCTCGCCACCCATCCAGCACACCAGCGCGGGACAGGAGGACTCAGCGAGCCGCGGCACGCACCCGCCTGCGACCTCCGCCACCGAGGCAACCGCGGTTGGTGCATGAATGACCAGAACGGCATCCACGCTCGGCTCTGCGAGCACGATGTCCAGGGCTGCGAGATAACGCTCCGGCCGAGCGTCACCGCCGATGTCGAGGGGATTGGCGCGCGACCAGGAGGCGGGCAGAGCCTCGTCGAGTCGACGCACGGCGTCGCTGCTGAGCACTGCAAGCTGACCACCGCCTGCGAGCAGCGCGTCGGTGGCCATGACTCCGGGACCGCCCGCATTGCCCAAGATTGCCAGGCGCGGTCCCCGGTAGTGCCGCAGCCGCGCCAGGACCTCCGCCGCGTCGAAGAGCTGTCTGGTCGTGTCTACTCGCAGGATCCCGGCACGCCGGAAAGCCGCCTGATATACCGCATCCGATCCGGCCAGGGCACCGCTGTGAGTGTGTGCGGCGCGGGCGGCCTCGCCGGTACGACCCGACTTGATCACGATCACCGGCTTGTTGCGGGCCGCGGTGCGCGCCGCAGACATGAACTTCCGAGCGGACGTCACCGACTCGATGTAGAGCAGTATCGCCCGCGTCTGCGAATCTCGGCCGAGATGATCGAGCACGTCGCCAAAATCGACATCGGCCGCGTTGCCGAGTGATATGAAGTGCGAAAATCCGATACGAGCGCTCCGCGCCCAGTCGAGCATGGCCGTCGTCAGCGCTCCGGACTGCGCAACGAAGGCTAGCTGTCCTGCTGTGGCACCGCAGTGCGCGAAGCTCGCATTGAGACCGATGCCCGGCACGAGCACGCCGATGCAGTTGGGACCCAGGATCCGCAACGTATGGGGCTGCGCCGCTTGCAGCATCGCGGCGGCGAAGCTCTGGCCGCTGCCGTCGGTGCCGTCGGTGCCGTCGAGGCCCGCGCTGATGACGACGGCGGCACGCGTTCCGCGCTTGCCCAGCTGATCAATGAGCCCGGGAATGCTCGGCGCTGGCGTGCATACGATGGCCAGATCCGGTGCGGTTGGCAGGTCTGCCACCGTATGGTATGCGCGCATGCCGGCCACGACCGAACGGCGCTGGTTGACCGGCCAGATCGGCCCTGCAAAGCCGCCGCGCACGAGGTTCCGCATCACCGTGGCGCCGACGCTGTGGGGCCGGTCGGATGCGCCAATCAGCGCCACGGAGCGCGGGTTGAAAAGATATTCGAGGTTTCTGCGGCTCACGGTCGAGTCCGCTCTGGGGCTCTCAAGTGCAGCGTAGGTGCGCCGATGGTGCCACGGACAGCGTCGCCCTTCTGTAGGTAGACCTGCGGATGGCCGGATCTAATCGGGCTTCCGGTGTGGACTGCACGGAGCTGGGGTCGTCGCTGACGACTCCGCCGCGCAACCAGCTTGGGAGCTCCCAGCGGATCGTGGGAAAACCGATTGACGCTAGACGCAGCTCGGGTATTTATCCTTTGTAGCCGATGCGCTCCAAGACCGATCCGGAGATGCTCCCTGGCTCCCACCCACTCGGCTACACGACTGAGAGTCGAAACCTAGCCCACCGCGGCTAGCATGCGTACACCCCTTTGAAGCGCGGCCCCTGTCCACGCTAGCATGCCTCCGAAGGCCTCATAACGATCGTGCCTCTGCATATAGCGCCCCCAACTTCTCGAGCGCGAATCCGCTGGCGGATCTTCGGTTTGCTGTTCGCCCTCGGTTTGGTCGCCTACATACAGCAGAAGAGTCTCACGATCGCCGCAGCGCGCATCATGCCGCAGCTACGTCTTACCCAACTGCAGATCGGCTGGCTCGAGCAAGCATTCGTCGTCGGTTATACGATCTTTCAGCTCCCCGGAGGACTGCTCGGGCAGCGACTCGGCGCACGCTCGGCGCTCACGCTCTATGGCTTGTTGGCGTTCTGCGCGGTGATCGCCATGCCCTTACTTCCCGGATACTTGAGCGGCCCAGCGCTCTTCAACGCCTTAGTGGCAGCGCAGCTGCTGCTAGGTTTGTCTCAGGGCGGCATCTTTCCCGTCTCGACGGGCGTCTTCGCTACCTGGTTTCCCTCGCGACAATGGCCCCTGGTCGAGGGACTTGGGACGATGGGATTGGGTCTGGGCGCAGCTTTGACTGCGCCGCTGATCGCGACTTTGATGGTGGCATTCAGCTGGCAGCTCGCGTTGGTTTGGTCAGGCGTTCCGGGGCTGCTGCTTACTCTGTTCTGGCTCTATTACGCACGCAACACGCCTCGCGAACACCGCGCAGTCTCCACGGCCGAGCTTGCCGAGCTAGGCGAAATCGAACATGCAACGGTCGATCAACGTATCGGCTGGCGCCGCCTGCGAGAGCTGGTCTCCGATCGCAACACGCGCCTGATTGCAGTCTCCTATCTCGCGATGAATTATTCTTTCTACCTACTCTCCAACTGGTCCTTCTTGTATCTGGTGCAAGAGAGGCATTTCTCTGCGCTGACAGGCGGCTGGCTCGCCATGGCGCCCCCCCTTGCTTCGGCGCTCGGCGCAGGACTCGGCGGAGCGCTCACCATGCGACTTTGCGCGCGCCTCGGAATCGTACGCGGGCTGCGCGTGGTGCCCGTGTGTGCGCTGCTGATGACGGCGGTTCTGCTACCGGGCGCCACGCGTGTGGCCGATCCTTATATCGCCCTCGTCGCGCTGACGTTGTGCTTCGGTCTGGTGGAACTCACCGAGGGAGCGTATTGGGGTGCGACGATACGGTTGGGCGGACCGGACGCCATGGTCGTGGGCGGCATCGTGAACGCGTGCGGAAATCTTGGTGGCATCATCGGAATTCCGATCGTGGCTTACCTCTCGGGCCGCCAGCGATGGGACACAGCCTTCCTGATCGGAAGTTTCAGCGCGGCGCTCAGCGCGCTCATCTGGCTGGGCATCAGCCCCCCTGCGGGCGCGACCCGCGTCGTCATCGCGCGAGCAGAATGATCAGGACGGTCCGCGAATGATTGCGACGATACAAGTGCTGATACTCCTTCTGATCGTGATCGCGGCGGTCGCGGTCGTCGCCGCGCGTCTCGGGATTCCGGCAGCCATCCTGCTCGTGCTGACCGGTGTGGCCCTTGCGCTGCTTCCGGGCCTTCCCGCCGTTCGACTGCAACCCGAGGCGGTGCTGCTGCTGGTATTGCCTCCAGTCATCTACTCATCGGCAGTCGCGATGAGCTGGAGCGATTTTCGCTTCAATCTGCGCCCCATCTCTCTCCTCGCGGTCGGCTGCGTGGTGTTCACCACCGTGGCCGTGGCGGCGGCAAGCCACTGGCTCATGGGCCTCTCTTGGCCCGTGGGATTTCTGCTCGGAGCAATTGTGTCGCCTCCCGATGCCGTGGCGCCGCTCTCGATTGCGCGCCGTATGTGCCTGCCGCGACGCATCGTCGTGATCCTTGAGGGAGAAGGTCTCGCAAACGACGCGACGGCACTCATTCTTTACAGATTTGCCGTCGCCGCCGTCGGCGGCGAGATCTTCTCACTTGGGGAAACCGTGGGAATGTTCGCGGCCATTCTGCTGGGGGAGCTTGCGTGGGGCATCGTGGTCGGCTGGCTGATGCTTCGCTTGCGCCGCTGGGTGCGCAATCCGCGTGTCGAGATACTCCTGTCCGTTCTGACACCTTTCCTTGCCTATTGGCCGCCGGAGCGCCTGGGCGGCTCGGGAGTCCTGGCAACGGTGGCCGCCGGGCTCTACATCAGCTGGAATGGCCTGCGTCTCATCAGCGCGGCGACCCGACTCCAGGGAATCTTCTTCTGGGACTTCGTCAATTACGTCATCGAAGGCATGGTTTTCCTGCTCACCGGGCTGCAGGCGCGCACCCTGCTCGAAGCCACGAAGGCGTCCTCGGCTGCCGACCTTTTCACCGCCGGTGCCGTGGTGAGCTTCGTAGTCATCGTGACGCGATTCGTCTGGGTCTATCCCGCAACGTATCTTCCACGTTGGCTCGTGCCTCCGATTGCGCGCAGGGATCCAGCGCCTCCGTGGCAATTTCCGTTCGTGATTTCATTTACCGGAGTGCGTGGCATCGTCTCTTTGGCGGCAGCGCTCGCGATCCCGCTGACTACCGCAAGCGGTTCCCCATTTCCCGATCGCGATCTCATCCTGTTCGTCGCATTCGGGGTCGTGCTTGTGACACTGGTGGGCCAGGGCCTCACACTGCCGGCGCTCATCAGACGCCTCGGCTTGGCAAACGCTGGTCGCCTCGAGCAACTTGACGAGCGCGCACAGGAGCTCAACGCACGCCGGCGCGCGATCACTGCGGTCATCGATCGGTTGGGCACACTCTCCGCAGAGGGACAAGCGCCGCAACACATCCTCGCCCGATTGCTGGCGATCCACGAGGACCGCCTAAAGCAGATAGAGAGGCGCGGCACGGACGAACGCGGTGCGGTGCAGCGATCGGATGCAGAGGATCTCGAGCTTCTCCTGATTGCCACCGAGCGCGGGCTCGTCAACGATCTGTACAGCGCGGGGGAGCTCAAGGACGAGCCACGGCGCCGGATCGAGCGAGAACTCGACCTGCGTGAAGCCGAGTTGGCAAACGCAAGGGGCGAGACGGCGGCCTAGCCAGTCACTCGATAATCGAGGCAGGTCATTCACCCGAACACGTGACGGCCCCTCGCGCAGAGGCTTTCACGCTATGCGGCGTCCGCGGACGGCTCACCTGGATCACAGGCGCCCTCAGGGGGAAATGGTGAATGCGCCGTCGATCGTGTTCCACGAGTCGTTGCTTCCCCCGCCCGAGAAGGTCAGCGTGAAGCGGCTGCCACCCTCGCGAAACCACTTCGGTGCGAAGTTCCACTGGAACAGGGTCTGATCGATCTGTGGGAACTGGACCGGTGGGGCGAAGAGAGCATAGTAGAAAGAGGTCCAGGGGCCCCAGGGCCGGGGTGCCTCAGCCATCGTGAGCAGCGACTTGGAGCCCACGTTGGTGCTCCCGTCGCCATGCTGGTTGGTGTACACGAACAGCCCCAGATCCGGAACATAGCTCACCTGCGGGAAGGGTCCTACCCCGTGCGGATCCTGGTACGCGGGGAGGGCTTGGTGCACATCGCTCGTCCAGAGCGGCTGTCCGTTGACGTCCAGTCCCTTGAAGAATTCGTATGCGCTCTGCACCTCGATGGACGCGGCGGGTACGCGCAGCAACAGTACGCTCCCAGGGATTTGCACGATACCGAGCGAGGTGGCGTCGGAGATCTGGGTGGCAACGGTGTACACGTAGGCGTCGATTGCGGCACCATTGTCCTTGCCGAACTGAACAAAGCCGCCGAAGCTGATGCCATAGGTTGCACGGTCAAAGCTCACCCCGAGCGGGGTCCAAGTGCAACCTTGGTCGGGGCTTCTGTGGAGCGTGAACGACGCGTACCCGTCCTTGTCCGAGTGCGGTGTGATCCAGGCATAGAGCACGCCGCCGAGGCTCAACGGCGCACCGTGAGACTTGCCATCGATCGTGTTGGAAACGTACTTCTGTTTGACGGGGTCGAACGTGGTGGCGGAACACTCCCCTGCCTTGCCGCCATACCGATTGAAGGCTCGATAGTCATCGTTGTCACCCTCGATGCGCGCGACGCCGAGACTCGAGCGCCAATCCGTGCCGGTGCCGCCGAATCCACCTCCATCACCCCACATCGCATATTGATTGTCGTTGCTCGACCAAGTGATCGGCCAGTTGTCGCTCCCCTGGGCGTTGATTCCGGCGAAGTCCATCGTGCGATGCGAGGCCCAGTCGAACGTCACACCCGCGATGGTGCTCGATGGGGCGACGACATGGTCGAAAATCACGGTGCTGAGGGTGCCGGCGTTATGGCTCGTGACTGCAAGCCCGACGAACACGGTGACCCCCATCGAAATGGTGTCTTGTGCGACGAGGGTCCATGTTCTGCCATCGGCAGAAGCGTAGGCGCTGAAAGTATTCCCATTTCGAATCAGCCGCACCCAGTAAGGTGCGACCGTCAACGGGCCCGACGTGCGCACCGATTGACCACCCGTCGTGGCGCGGCGCAGGAAAGCGATGCCATTGGACGGCGTGACGGCTACGAACGCGTAGCTGGAGCTTGGATCGAGTGAGTCGCGGATCATCACGCCGGCCTTGGCCCAGGCGTCGGTGGGCGCCTGACTCACAACTCGCGCCGTGATCATGCCGTTGCCGGTCAACGAGCGATAATCGAACTGGAAGGCATCGGCGGTGCCCCAGATATCGGCCCCCGATCCCTTCACGGTGAATGTGACTGTTGCGTCGGGATTCGTAGTCTGAGTCGAGCTGCCCATCGCTCCGACGGAACCGATGTCCTGGTTACTCCAGGGCACCTGTCCACCACTCGCTGGCACGAGGTCGATGGCGAGCACCACGACGTGGGTGTTGTTCGGTAGCGTGAGGCTCTGCAGAGTTTTGGAGGAATCGAGCGCCAGAGTGTAGCCGTATAGCAAGAAGGTGCCTGCTTCGGTGCCCCCCGTCGAGTTGACGCGGGAGGCGTAGCTGAATGCCTTGGACTCACCGGAGTAGTTCTGCGGATGATGCCAGTCACTCAAGCTCTGCACGAGGCTCACGTGCGTGCCGTCGCTGTAGTTCACCACGAAGCTCTGCTTGGGCCAGCTGCCATCGACTCCCGTGGCCAGCAACAGGAGACTGGAGTAGTTGCCCGCCGGCATGGTGAGCGTGACCGCTCGCACTCCGTTCTTGATCCCAGGCGCGCCCAGGGAGAATGTTGCATTGTTCCAGCTGATCGTAGGACCGCTCAGGTTCTCAGCATACGCATAGCCAAACCCGTCGATGCCCCCGCCGAGCACGGGCGAGCCGGCATTGGCGAGTGCATAGACATTCGCAGCCACAGAGAGACTCACACTCACGGGTGCCGATGCTGTGGTGATGGTGTAGGAACCAGTGGCGACCGCGCTGTCGTTGTAGCCCGTGGCCGCCGCGATCGCCTTGATGGTACTGGTTGCGCTCACCAGAATGGGTGAGCTGTACTTTGTGGACGAATGGGTGGGGGTCGTGCCGTTCGTGGTGTAGTAGATGGTCGCGCCGGGTGTGCTGTCTGAGAGCGTTACCGACTGCGCGCTCGCGTACGTGCCCGGCGCCGGGCTCATCGTCGGAGTTGCCGCAGTGGGCAGAGTGCCGGCCGGGATCAGGTCGATGGCGAGCACCACGACGTGGGTGTTGTTCGGTAGCGTGAGGCTCTGCAGAGTTTTGGAGGAATCGAGCGCCAGAGTGTAGCCGTATAGCAAGAAGGTGCCTGCT